>Ga0123338_10003282_pt1 | contig 14647 bp, 11 predicted proteins | sample grotaG_FD_89793 | JGI IMG/M metagenome (GOLD analysis project Ga0123338, IMG submission 89793) | Glacier valley bacterial and archeal communities from Borup Fiord, Nunavut, Canada, to study Microbial Dark Matter (Phase II) -... | ecosystem: Environmental > Aquatic > Freshwater > Ice > Glacier ...
ATAGTTGCAGGCGCTGCGGAATCTTTCCTGACATCCCTTCTGAGGAACTGTAAATAGTTGACGTTCTGCAGGGAAGAGGGCGCAGCAAGCAGCGCCCCTGCAAATACGCGGGAGATTTATGCTTTCACGGTCCCTCAGTCCCCTCTTTAGGATCTGTAAATATATAACTTCCCGACTCAGGAGGGCGCAGCAAGCAGCGCCCCTACAAATGCCCGGGAGATTATTCTTTTACAGTCCCTTAATGAAATATGGCGGACTTCGCAATTCAAGACCAGAACTTCATTCCTGTGTCTGAGCAGATTGTCTGTCAGGGCTTCTCGGTCAGTCGCTGTTTATACAGGTTGTACAGGCGTGTGTGCTTGTTCTCGAGAGTGATGGGTTTGCCAGCGATAAACAGGGTCCGGACGTGTGTCGTGATTTCGAGCGGATCGCCGTCCGTCACGATTACGTTCGCTATCTTGCCCGCTTCGAGGCTGCCCATTTTATCTGCGACACCGAGTGTTTCAGCGGCAGTCAGTGTCAGTCCGCGAAGCGCGGCATCGTGCGGCAAACCGTACGCGCAGAAAATACCGACCTGCCGGGGAAGGTTGTTGGCGGAAGCCGCCGTCTGCGTCTGGAAACAGAAATTTACGCCAGCTCTCTGCAGTATCGCCGGAGCCGTCCATGTCGTGTCGGTCGGATCGTAATCCTCAGTTGGAACCGTCGAACCAAGGCTGTTGTCGGTAGGTACAGTAAAGATATAGGGAATTTTTTTCTTCGCCAGCAGGTCCGCCGCTTTCCAGATGTCTGAACCGCCCGACAGCACGATTTTCAGTCCATACTCCTCCCCGAAGGCGATCGCTCTTCGCGCTGCAACCGCAGTTGCCACATCGAAGACGACCGGAAGTTTGCCCGCGAGATAGGGCTGCATCGCTTCGAGCGCAAGGTCAGTCCCGACCCCCGCTGCTCCGACTTTTCGCGCGGCTGCATACCGTTTCGCACGGTCGAAATACTCGCGCAGCGTACGAACTCGCGCCGTCTGCTGTTCACGCGCCTCCTGCTGCGCTTCCGGCGGCAGGAAGGCACGCTCGAACCTGTTCAGCCCGCCGCCGGGAAAATTGATCCGCAGCGCAGCCTGTCCCGAAACCTTCATCAGTTCGGTCGTCCAGCCCGCGAGGTTCATCACCGATGCCTGCCCGCCGATCACGCCGCCGCTCGGGCAGACCAGCGATGCTGTGATGCCACAGCAGTACGCGACTGCCAGATGCACACTGCCGGGATTTACAGCGGTCGCGGCGATCAGATCGGGCTGATAATCGCCGTTCTCGGAGCTGTCGCGTGTGGCACGTATCGAATCGATTTCGTTCAGACCCAGTATCGAGCCAGAATCGATCAAGCCGGGATAGACGTGCAGACCTTTTGCGTTGACGACGAAGGTTCCGTTCGGCAGGGATACATTTTTGCCGACAGAAACGATCCTGCCATCTGCGATTACGACCGTTCCGCCGACGATATCCGGTCCATGGATCGGATGTACGGTTCCGCCGACGATCGCGTAGGCACGGCGTCCCACCGGAGGAGCGGGCTGATTGGTGAAGTCGCCGGGGTGAACTGGCAGCACGCTCGTGTGCAGCGCCTGCTTATCGACGCCGAAGGTGTCGCGGCGCTGGTAGTAAACTTCGCCTTCCACCATCGTCAGCACACATTTCGAGTAGACGCTGAGCGGGTTGCCGTCCCACAGGCAGATGTCGGCGTCTTTGCCGATTTCGAGGCTGCCGGTGCGCCGATCGACCCCGAGTTGGATCGCGGGATTGATCGTCACGAGGCGCAGCGCCTCGTTTTCGGTCAGATCGCCGTATTTGATGCAGTTCGCCGCTTCGAGGTTCAGCCGGTAGGTGCCGGAGGAGTTGTCGGAGTTGACGGATGTAACGATCCCTGCACGCAGACAAAGCGCGGCATTGTACGGGATTGCGTCGAACGCCTCCTGTTTGTACGCCCAGGCGTCGGCGAAGGTCGAGACTCCGACGCCCGCTTTTGCAATTTCCGGCGCGACTTTATAACCTTCCAGACCGTGCTGAAGGGCTGCCAGTTTGAAGTGAAACTCCTGTGAAAGCCGTGTCATCATCAGCATTTCGTCGGCGCGATAAGAGTGGCACTGCACCCAGATTTTGCCGTTCAGAATATCTGCCAGCGTTTCGAGCCGCAGGTCCCGGCGCGGAGGCACGGCATCGGGGTTGATGTCCCGCTGCTTTTCATAGCCTGCCCATGCCAGGGTATAGAGCTTTGCCGCCTCGAACCCGCGCCGATACACCGCCTCGACTCCCATGCGGGTGTTCGGAAACCGCCCGCCGCCCCCTCCGAAGTTGGACTGCTTGACGTTCTCCCCGAGCGCGAACTTGATCATGCGTGGCGCGTCCGGCACGAAAAGCTCCTCGACAGGGTGCTTCCACTTCATCTTGACGACGACGCTCTGCCCGCCGATCGGGTTCGCGCTGCCATGGAGCAGCAGCGAGGTCGTGACGCCGTTCGATAAGCCGCGGTATATTTCCACGCTCTGTGGATCGACCACATCGCGCATATTGACTTCGGCGGTGATCGAATCGGAGCCTTCATTTGTGTCGTCGAGCGCGATATGTGAGTGCGCGTCGACGATACCGGGCGTAACAAATTTACCGGTGGCATCTATTATCACAGTTGCGAGGGGTGCAGTTAGGTTCTTGCCAATTGCGGCGATCTTACCGTTCTGCACGAGTATATCGCCATTCGCGACGATGCCCTTGGTGACAGTCAGCAGTGTACCGTTCCTGATCAAACAGCTGCCTTTCGTCACGATTTTCGGTATTCGATCTGCCTCCAGTTCGATCGGGGTATTTGCTGGCGCTTTTGGCGCAGCGGCCTGCGCTGGTTTCCCTGCTTCCTGTGGTTTTGCGGCTGGTTTTGCCTGCTGTGCAAGCCCCGTCCCGATTAGCAGCGGAGCTGTAAGCAGTGATAAGATCAGTGGTACGATAATGGCGGAGTTTGCTCTCAAAGTTGATTTTCCTATGTCGGTTATTAGCTGTCTTGAAGACCGTAAAAGAATAATGTCCCACGTATTTGTAGGGGCGCTGCTTGCTGCGCCTTCTTCCCTACAGGACGTTAACTATTTACGGACGCTTACTCTCGGTCATCGTCGGCGGGACGGAAGCGGCGGCGCGGGGCGGCGGGAGCGGGCGCCTCCTTACTCAAATCGAATTTCTGACGGTCGATGAACAGGTAGCGCACCTGCGTTTTGTCATTGGCAAAGTCACCGGAAAGTACAACGAGCGCGGCGGTCTTGCCGACGGCTACGGTTCCGATCTGTCGCTCGACGCCGAATATCTGCGCAGCTCCGAGAGTCAGTGCGCGCAGGGCGGCCTCTTTTGGCAGACCCGCTTTGATTGCGCGGCGCAGGTTCGTCAGGAATTCCGAGGGCGATTTCAAGCCGCGTGTCGTGAACGCAATCGGTACACCCGCTCTGGAAAGCACACTGGCGTTGGCGACTTTTTCCTCCCACTTACGCTGTCGCTCCTGCGAGACGGCGAGTGGCGGATCAGACTCTTCGTCGGCACTGTCGGCTTTGGCTTTATCCTCTGCGGTCTGGTCGGGAGATTTAGGTGGAACGGATTTCGATGGATCGACTTTGCCAGGATTTGGGTTCGGCGGGAGTACCGGTTTGTCGTCCTCAACCACCGGCTGTTTGTCTTCAGGCGGAAGATCAGACGGCATTGGTTTAGCGATGTCAGCGCCTGGCTTTGGAGCATCTCCAGGTTTTACACCGGGTTTTATTGCGGGACTCACAGGCGGCACGACCGGTTTATTTTTGAGAAGCGTATTCGGCTCGACGCCGAAATTGAGGCTGATCAGCACCGGAATGCGCCGTTTCGCCAGCAGTGGAGCCGCTTTGTACGCCTCCAGACCGCCGCTCAGCATCAGCGTAACACCGAACTCGTCCGCCACCTTCAGGGCGCGGTGAATTTCTCTTTCCGTATCCGCCTCATAAACGACAGGCATTTTGCCCGTCAGCGCCGCCTGTAATGCGGTCAGCCCCGCATCATCGGGCGGGCGTCGACTGCCACCTTTATCAAACGCCGTGCGCAGAGTCTGAGAATACTGAGCGTCGAGCAGTGTCTGGCGCGTGAGGGCGATAATGCCCATGATGCTGTTCGGATAGCCGCCGCCCGCTGTGCCGAACGAGAATCCCATCGCTGCATCACGGCGCAGGACGGCGTCACGTCGCGGCAGACCATTCAGGTCGATCAGCGCACCAACCCCATTGATCGTGCCGCCGGAAGGCATGAGCAGTTCCGTCGTAAAGCCCGCCTGACGCTCTGGTTTCAGGGTGTCGTCCGTCAGCGTGAAATAGTCGGCGGCATTGAGTTCGGGTCGTATGCCTTTGCGGTTCGCTTCGCGCATGAACGGCGGTGCATCGATGCTGGCGTCGGGCGGTGTATCCTGATTCGGCTGGGCGTCCGGTGGAGTTATCCCCTTCGTTGCGTGCGCGTCGATGAACCCAGGATAGACCGTCAGACCGTCGCCCTTGATTATCTCGGCTTCCGCAGGAACCACAACGTTTGTGCCGACCGCTTCGATAATGCCGTCACGGACCAGAACGGTGCCTTTTGCAAGGAACTTCCCACCCCCGATTTCGATACGCGCGCCAACGATCGCAAAGGTCGTTTGCAGCGCCGGAGGTTTTTGTGCGCTGGCATTACCGCAAATTGTTGCGAGACCGCCTGCGACCAGCAGATCAATATATATTGATGGCAAAATCGAGTGTCCTTCCAAAATCGTGAGAGGTATCTCCGATCTAGTGCCTGCTTGTCTACAGGCTGCAGCGAGCAGGATTTTTGCTCTTTCAGGAGAATATAAGTGGTGCGAAATGAGAAGTACTATCATAGACGACATAGCGGGGAATGTCAAGAGGCATTCAATCCAACAAACTGCAGCTTGAATTCGCATTGCCTCTTGAAATTCAGAACTGCATCGGGTATACTCTGCTATCTCGTAACCCACCAGACAAAGAGGAACGCTTCGTGCCGAATATCAAATCTGTTAAAAAAGACGTCATCAAGTCGCGCAAGAACCATCTGCGTAACATATCCGCCAAGTCTGCGCTCAAGACCTTCGTCAAGAAAGCGCGTATCGCAATCGACACACCGTCGACCGAAGTCGCTGAGACGACTGAGGCGATCCGACTTGCCTGCAAATCCATCGACAAGACAGCGGAGCGCGGCATCATCCACCGCAATCAGGCGTCGAGACGCAAGTCCCGCCTCATGAAACGCGCCAACAAAGCCGTCGCCCACGCCGCCGCTTAGTGCCCGGTTTCCGTTTGGTCGATTCAGTTTTCGAACTTGTAATGCCTGCCGAATTTCGGCAGGCATTACTGCATTTTGTAAGTAGAAGTTCATCTCGCGCGGGACAACATTTTGCTTGCTCGTAACTACTGTGCACTGAAAGTGCCCGGCTGGAAAAAGCAAACGTCTTCCAGACGACAATGCACCACTCCCCAACCCCCTCCTTCGTAAGGAGGGGGAGAGAATGCCTGCAAATCGGCAGCATGGTCTCCCCATCGTCTAATAGTTCAGTATCCGCGCTGCGGGTCATAAAGATTGTGAAGCAGCTCATTATCGAGATAGCGGTGCAGATTATCGGCAAAAATTGCGGCGGCTCTGGCGAAATAATAGGGTGTGATGCCGGAGGTGTGCGGCGTTATGATTACGTTTTCCATCTGCCACAGCGGGCTGTCGGCGGGCAGTGGCTCTATCTCGAATACATCCAAACCAGCGCCAGCCAACGCACCGGACTGCAAAGCGGCGATCAGCGCAGTTTCGTCGATGATTTTGCCACGCGCGATGTTATACAGATAAGCGCCTGGTTTTATGTGTGCGAGCATAGGGGCGTCGAGCAGGTGATGTGTGTCCGACGTGTAGGGGACTGCTACGCAGACATGGTCGGACTCGGCGAGCAGTTGCGGTAGTTCAGTCTGGGGATACAGCGCGTCCGGTACAATATCCGCTTCGTACCGCTTGCCAGGGTCGCGTTTGGTGGCGACGACCCGCATTCCAAAGGCTTTTGCACGTATCGTCAGCGCTTCGCCGATACGCCCGAGCCCGACGATACCGAGCGTTTTACCTGTTAGTTCGTCGGCGCCGATGCTGCGCGAACCCGGCGGACGGTCCCATTTCCCTTCGACCTGTGCTCGCAGATGAAACGGCATACGGCGCGTAAACATCAGCATGAACGCCATCACGTGTTCCGCGATATTAGGACCGTGAACGCCGCTCGCATTGGTGAGTTTCAGATTGCGGGCAGCCAGTTCGGGTGTGATCTTGCCGTCGAGACCCGCACTATAAAAGCTGACCCATCGAAGTTGTGTTGCCGCTTCGAGCAGTGCGGGAGGAAGTGCGCCACAGACTACGATTTCTGCCTCCGGTGCCTGGCGCATCGCGTCTTCCTCTTTGCCAAACCGAAGTTCGACCCGCTCCCGTAATTTCGGATCTGCCTCAATTGCCTCGCGAAACGCCTGTGCGTCCGCGTCCTCTTTTGCCATCAATACCAGCACGGTCGTCTTTATCATATTCTCCTGGCTATTCACGTCAGCCTCATCCGTCGTAAGAAGCGTGGTGAGAATACATATACTGCGTACACTTGCTTCAGCGCGAATCTAGCGGCTGAAGATGTCTGTCCGCACAATCCGAATCAGGCATCCATTTCTGTTCGCCTGCTTAACGATAATTCGTTTCGCCGTTGCGGATACCCATGCTGCCCCCACGACCCTTCGCGGCGTTTGCCAGTTTGTCCGGATCGCCGAATTTCACCTGCTCCTGCGTTTTCACGAACGCGTCACGCAGCATTTGCGCCAGATCGCCTTTTTCTCCGTTTGCAAAATAGACGAATCCCGCCGATACCACCAGCTCCTGCAGCATCGCATAAGAGTAGTGGTTTGTCTGGGCAGCCATCTCGGCGATCGCTGCTTTCAACTCCTCATCGAATTCTCGTCCCGCCAGAACATCGTGCAGACGTTTGGTCAGGTAGGCGCCGCGATACGTCACGTCCGGATGCGGGAAAACCCACTTTTTATCGAATCGGCTTGGGCGGTCGAGCAGTGCACGGTCGATGTCGCCCGGATTGTTCGTCGTAGCGATCGTGAGAATGCCGTCGTTGTGATCGAAGCCGTCCAGAATGTTTAGAAACACAGTTCGGCTTGAGCGATCGATCTGGCTGTCGAGGTCTTCGATCAGCACAACGCAGGGCGCCTCCTCGTGGGCACGGTCATAGATTTCGCGCAGGCACTGACTCGGCGTCTGGTGCGGGCTTTGCAGCGACGTCACGTAAATGAAATTGACGCGGTAGGTGTTCGCGATGATCTTGCCGGTAAGCGTTTTGCCGTCGCCCGGTTCGCCGATAAAAATAAAGCCGCGTTTGTGTGGTATGCCCATCCGCTCGTAGACCGTTTTATCGCCGGTGAAGAATCGCTCCGCATTCTCGCGAATGTCGGACTTGATTTCCTCGGGCAGAATCAGCGCGTCCCACGTACAGTTTTTCAGGTTGCGGCGCAGTTCGAGACTGTCTCGCCAGCCGCCTTCGTACTGCAGGATCGCTTCGCTGACGTCCGGATTATACAGCGAAAGATCACGTGCCAGGACGCGCAGCGCCTCGAAGCTGTCCGCCGCTGCATAGAGCGCATGGCTGTTTTCGTCGCGACCCGCCTCACGGTATTCCGGAAGCGCAGTGACGTGATAGTTGTGCCCCTTCCAGTCGAAAACGATCGTGCCAGTCAGCACGTGTATCGCGGGTTCGGACCCGACCGCCGCTTCGAACTGCTCGACGAAATAGAGCGTGTCGCCGTTCGCCTGAACCGAATAGGGGATATGAAAAGCGCGAAGCATCTCCATCAGCGTCACCATGCGGTGATCGAGGTGAGCGATGTGGCGTGCGCCGTGCATTTCTCGCAGGATCGATCCGATGTAGAACTGCCCGGACGCGGGGCGCAGATAGGCGTCCGAAAGCGTGTCCAAATTATCGGCAAGGTGCTGATCCGGCGGCATTGGCAGCATCGGTGCTGCAGTCGGCGGCACGAATTGCCGCTTCCCTCCCGGTGAGGCGATTGTCTCTGATCTGTTTTCCGTTAGCGTTTGGCTGTTGTTTTCTGCAAGATCGAACGTCTCCGATAGCTCGGAGGTCATCGATTTCAGTTCTTCGATCGACATTATAATTCCCTCAGTATGATTCGCGCCGGTTTTTACACAGGCTGGTTCATCCACTTTTTGTTTTCGCTACGTTATTATACGTCAGATGTACGAAACAAGCCAGAGTATCGACTGCTGATTTAGACCAGGAGCGCAGTCACGAAGTTGCAGCCAGCTGTCTGACCCCGGTACTATGTGGTTAAATCTATGATACAATAATGTGGGAATATCCCACATCATGTTTTGGAAGGAAAATTATTTATGAAGCTTAAGGAAGGAAAACCAGACACGCTTAAAGTCGCCGATCAAAAGGGGCGCATTCTGCTTGGCAGTAAGTATGCAGGGAAACGGTTTGCAGTACGTGAAGAGCCAGATGGCACTGCTGTTCTGGTTCCTGTATTGATAGTGCCGGAGCGGGACGCACCTGTTACTTCCCAGCGGCTCGATGAAAGCTTTGCAGCTTTAGAAGTATTGAAGGACAACTGGGATGACAACGGATCCTTAGCTCCCGTACCCGAGTACGTTGCCTACGCCAGAGAAGCCCTTGCGCTGCTGCAGGCAGGTGCGCTTGCACGTGGGGTACACTGGACGGAACCGCACATCGGTTCGAATGAGCGTGGACAGGTGACGCTGGAGTGGTGGCGGGAGGGACGGGCACTGACGCTGTTTATCCGTTCAGGAGATCAGGTCGATTACCTCAAGGCGTGGGGAAGCAATATCGCGAGCGAAATGGAGGATGGGACGGTAGAGCGAATCGCCGACTTTATCGCGCTGTCGCGATGGCTCTATCAGGCAGAGGCACCGAAAGCATGACGGACGAAGCATCCACAATTCCAGACCGGGTCGCCAATGAAGAAACCCTTTTCCGCGCAGTCGCGAACGACTTGCGCTTCCTGCCAGTAGACGAACAGGGTATACGACGAATTAGCAGTATGGCATTCAATGATGTGGCGCGGCGACCTTCGGTAGACCGCGCCAGTCTATGTCCCGGCGGCGCGATCGAAACTCGTGATCGTTTTCGTGCAGGGAGTGGTGTGTTGTCTTTGATCGCCGGAGAGGTTCGGGAGCTTAGCACGACACACGGAAGCACTGGTCGAGTTTATGGCGTCGACGTAGAACCTGTGCCTCTAACTCAGAACAGCGCACACGCAGAAATATACGGACGTCCGCCTTTTGACACTGATAAGATTTTCGATCGTATCAAACAGGCGTTATCGCGGATCGCTACATTAACACTGTCGCCTGCTGGGTTGGACGAATTTCAATAGGCGGAAGCCATATAGGTTGGAGGTGTCGGGCTATATTAGACCAGCATGGATTACGACAATCCTTGCAGGGGAGGCATAATGCCCTTTCACTCCATTACGCAGGGTGATTATGCATCAGATGTACGAAACAAGCCAGAGTATCGACTGCTCATTTAGACCGGGAGCGCAGTCACGAAGTTGCAGCCAGCATCTTGCGAGAAGAAGGCTCAGTTCGACTTTACGCCGAACTGAGCCTTCTTCTGCACACACAGGAGATTTGCTCTGTAAATGGGAACCAGGGACTGAAAGTCCCTGTCTTGATGGTGTTCCGCCAGTAGTCTTACGGACGAAGCAGCCTTGCTTAATGGAGATTCTGTCCGTAGGACTACTGGCACACAGTGCCACCCTGTATTTCTTAACCTCCGAAAACCTGTACCAGAGGTCTATTCAGCTATCGATGCGACAATGCTATGGTCATTCTGACTGTTCAATGTTGGCTGAGGAGCGCGGTCAGCGCTTCGCGGCACTCCGAGAAGTTCAGTTCGCGGGTATCGGCTTTGGTTTGCGCTACGGAATCGAGCGGCACGATTAGACCTGCCACACCTGCTCCGATCAGGTTTTTGAGAGCGTCCTGTGCATCGCCCTCCGCGAACTGCACGCGCAGTGGAACGAAAACCGGAAGCATCGCGGCATTGGCAGCGGCGATCAGATCGTCTAGAATACCGATCTGCATGGCATCCAGCGGATCGAATGCCCCAAAACGACTCGCAGAATCATTTTCTGTGCCCACTTCTCCCTCATCGACATTATCGTCCGTCAGGAAAATGCGGGTCACTCCGCGCACCGCCAGCTTATCGACGAAATACGCCATCGCTTCTGTCGTATTATGGGGTGCGAGATGTGCGGTCGTGAGGCTGATACCGAGGCGAGGCATATCACAGGGCGCGTCGGAAGCGAGGCAGTCCGCCTGACCCTCGATCAGTTCGGTGCTGAGTTCGCCGACTCCGTAACCGTCCAGATGCGCCATCAGCGGGACAGTGACGGTCAGATCGGCTTTGAGTGCGGCTTCGAGCAGCACCATCGGAGCGAGCGCATAGCGGTCGAGGATGATGAGAGGTTTGCTGGCGGCGAGTTGGACCAGCGCAAGCAGTGACTGTCGCTGTTCAGAGTCGTTGCTCGCGTCGGGAAGCAGCGGAACGTCGAAAGGCACGAGCAGTGCGTCTGCCCCGTTGTCAAGCGCGAGCGCAACGTCCTCGCCTGTATGAACTTCGGTCAGCACCTGTAGCGTATGACCATCGAGCGTGTGGGCGGGCAGGTGCGTATCGTCGAGGTAGAGACGGCGTTTCGGCGCGAGACGGTTGCTTTCCGCAGTATACTGTCCGATCGCGGCAGGATCGGGATCGATCGTAACGATGCCGCGCTCTGCATCGACGATCAGAAGCATATCCTCTTCGACCGTTTCGAGCAGTCCGGCTGCCCCCGTGACCGCAGGGTGGGGCACTTGAGCATCTGCGGCTGACGGGAGCGCACTCGCGATTCCGACGACATTTCCCCACCGGATTGCGGCGGCGATATCGAGCGCGATCTGATAGTCGTCCGCGATCAGAATGATGTCGGGAGTCTGGTCGAGGCGTCGCTGTGTCAGCATCTCGGCGATGCGCGGTGGTATCGACGGCGTGAGCGGGTAGCCATTGCGCATTCTCACGACTGCCGCCGTGCCGAGCGCGGTTCCGCTCCCGAGCCCTATGCCACGCAGTCGGGTCATTGTCGCCTCCCATCAAAACATATCGCCGAAAATTCGCTTCAGGTGGGACATAGGACTGAAGTCCCGGTATGGAGATGCTTGAAGACACGGGACTACAGCAACAATAGGCCAATTCGACCAAGAACCTAAAGTCCCTGTCTCGGTGGCGTTCCGCCAGTCGTCCTCCGGGCGAAATACGAGCTGCTGTTTGATTTCCTCGTCCGTAGGACGACTGGCACGCAGTGCCACTGAGACGGTGGTTTTCAACCACCGGCGCTTATAGATGAAGTTCGCCTGTGCGGGCTGAGACCGGACGTTGACCTCACATTACCCATTTACTGATTACTCAGAATGTGAGGCTACGCCGCTGGCGTCTTCCATGCCGCCGACGCTGATTTTGATGTCGGCGCGCTCCTCGATCTTCGCGATCTTGCCGTCACGGATCCAGACGACGCGATCGGACACGTCTACCATTTTATAGTCGTGGGTCGCCGTGATGATCGTGACACCCTCCATTTTGTTGAGCTCGCGCAGCAGAGCGATGATCTCCTCACCGGTTTTGAGGTCCAGGTTGCCAGTCGGCTCGTCGGCAAGCACGATTGCGGGCGTGTTGACCAGTGCGCGGGAGATCGCAACGCGCTGTTGCTGACCGCCGGAAAGCTGACCCGGTCGGTGATGTAGACGGTGTCCGAGCCCGACTTTGTTCAGCATCTCCATGCCGCGCTCGATGCCTTCTTCGGTCGGCGCACCGGCAAAGACCGTCGGCAGCGTCACGTTTTCGAGCGCGGTCATCGCCGTAAGCAGGTTGAATGTCTGGAAAATGTAGCCGATCGTGTGACAGCGCAGGTAGGCGAGCTCTTTGGCGTCGAGCTGTGCCATATCGACATCATTGATGAAGACAGAGCCCGCGTCGGGCTTGTCCAGACCACCGATCGCGTTGAAGAGCGTTGATTTGCCGGAGCCGGACGGTCCCATAATCGACAGGTACTCGCCGCGCTTGATGTCGAGATCGACACCGTTGAGTGCGCGAAGCGTCTCGTCGCCCATGTGAAACTCTTTGACGAGTCCCTTCGTGCGGACAACATATTCGTTGGATGCCATCTATCGTAAACCTCTCAAAGTGAGTTTGTACAGCGAGATTGTGTCGGCTGCGGTAAATTGCCAGCAGTCGATTTAGATTTCGGAACGCAGCGCCATTGCGGGCGGCATTTTGGCGGCGTTGTACGCGGGCGGGATCGCGGCGATCAGCGTAATGCCTGCGCCGATCGCGACACACTCGAGCATCTGGATCAGCGAGCTGAGCCAGAACGCGCCGCCGAAGGCGCTCAGACCGCTGGAGAAAAGGTGCAGTATACAGATGATCAGCCAGCCGAGAAGCCAGCCTGCGGCAGAGGCGATGAAGCCCATCAGCGCCGCCTCGATAAAAAAGAGCGTCACGATAAATTTGTCCAGTGCGCCGAGGCACTTCATCGTTCCGATCTCTTTGAACCGTTCGGTGACCGACATCAGCATCGAGTTCGTGATGCCGACGAAGCAGACGAGCAGCGCCATGATCGCCAGCCATGACTGACGGTGCGCGGCGGCGAGCGCTTCGGGTCCGACATCGGTCGAAGGGAAGAGTCCCGTCGTGCGTACCGAACTATAGAAGGCGATGCCGAGCATAATGCCGCTCGCCGTGATCAGCGAGCGTCCGAGGCGTATCTTGATGCTCCGCATACTGATCGCCCACGCCTTGCTGAAAGGCAGTGTGATCTGCGATGGCGGAGCGTTCTTGACTGTTTCTCCACTCATATCTTTCGTTCTCCAATTTCATTGTCAGGACAATTAAGACACCAAACGCAACACTCAGGCTTTTTTGCCGGTCTTTTTGTAGAAGCCGATAAAATTGCGCTCGTGCAGCATCTGCAGGAACATCGTGACCGAGACTTCCGCCTCGCGCCGATTCATTTTGTACTGCTTGCATGTGCGCTGTACGATCGCATCGACCGTTAAGCTGCCGTCGCACAGCTCCCAGACGTAGCCGCCGACCTCATCGAGTTCGACCTGCCGCTCGGTGGGAGCTTTCAGGAACCTCGCCATCGTGCGCGTCACACGCCCGACTTTTTCGTTTTGTGGGACCAGCAGCATCGTCTCGCCGGTCTCACGCTTCTCCCAGGTGAGCATCGAATTCCTGCCGGGCCGCAGCAGCATCGCCGCCTGACGATCGACTTTCGGCGGACGGATCTTCAGGAAGGGCAGGTAGCGTCCGATGCCGTATTTCACGCGGAGCATCAGTGGCAGTCGCATCGTTCCGCCACCTCCTCCCACAATCCAACCGACCGTTTATTGTGCGCTACCTGAATCGCGTAGAGCTTGTTTGTATTCGGACATTCCCAGATTCCGCTTTCGTAGCGTGTCGCAAAACGCCGGAGCGCGCCTTTTGTTTCGCGCAGGGCACGGATGCGAGCGATCGCAGGGATACTGCCCGTATAGTGTTCGCATTCGTGACCGTGCAGCGAGCGTTCGTCTTTCGGCAGACACTTCAATTTCACAAGGGCATGGTTGCGGAACCAGGCGTCGAGCGTGAACTTTTTGAGCGTGACATTCGCTAATCCCCACCGATCCACCAGAATGCGTTCACTCCCACGCCGAAATCCGAGGTGCAGGTAGCCTGAAAGCAGCTTCTGGTCTTCCAGATGGAAGTCGTCCGGCACGTCCACCTGTAAATCGTAGAGCGCCCAGCGGTCATAGCCATCGATCGAATGGTCGTGGAGTGTCGCGAACAATTGCGAGGCGATCAGCGCCATCGCCGTCTGGTCTTTCGGCATTCCGACGACCTGTGCGACGATGATTCGGTGGCAGACTGCGCAGTACCAGATTTTGCCCTGCCCGCGCCCGCCCCCGTTCCAGGAGAAATTGATGGCGGTGCGCTCATCGTCGTCGCCCTCGGTTTTTTCGGGCTTGATCGTGCTTTCGAATCCCGCCTTTGCCTTCTTCGCCTGTTTCGCCGTCTCTTTCAGTATCTTTTCAAGGTTCGCTTTCAGGTCGGGTTTCGGCACGGCGGCATCGGGGCGCTTGAACAGTTTCCGGAAGCGCGGCGCCAGAAAAGTATAGAGGTTCGGCGGACCTTTCTGGACACGTGCGGCGTTCGACCAGCGTATCTGTACCGTCATCGTGCCAGGCGCGGGCGCATCGACTCGCAGGTAGCCGTTCTCGCGATCCATCGAAAAACCGGTCACATTCCAGTCGGGCGGCAGCATACACCGTACGCCTTGCCAACCGATGACCGTCTGCGTTGCGGAACTGATTTCCGCGTTCTGCGCCGCTCTCTTCTCCGCTTTCAGTATTTTTGTTTGGACTTGCGTTGGCATTACTTGTCGATCTTGATTTATGTCTCGTTATGTTCGAAAATTTTGTTTAGCAGATTGAATCGGGCTGCGATAAAGGTCTATACCGATTACGGCGCGACGTTTTCGACGTGCCCGTCG
>Ga0123338_10003284_pt1 | contig 14640 bp, 12 predicted proteins | sample grotaG_FD_89793 | JGI IMG/M metagenome (GOLD analysis project Ga0123338, IMG submission 89793) | Glacier valley bacterial and archeal communities from Borup Fiord, Nunavut, Canada, to study Microbial Dark Matter (Phase II) -... | ecosystem: Environmental > Aquatic > Freshwater > Ice > Glacier ...
ACGGAATTGATCTGCTCGACGCGCTTGAGGACGACGCTGTCGATCGGGGCGGGCAGCTTGAAGTGGAAGCCCGGCCCTGTCGTCTCGATATATTGGCCGAACCGCAGCACCACGCCGCGCTCCTGCGCCTGGACGCGGTAGGTCGCGGTGAAGAACATCCACACGCCCAGGATCACGGCCGCGATCGGGAGCCACGGCAGCTGGGCGAACTGACCGCCACCGCCGGGCATCGAGCCGCGCAGCCGGTCCTGCCCGCGGCGGATGAAATCGTCGAGCGGGCCGCGTCCGGTCGGACCGCGCTGCGGCGTCGGGCGCCGCGGTGGCCCCTCGCCCCACGGGCTCTTCGGCGGCGTCGGTCCCCCGCCGCCTCCGGAGCCCTCGCCGGAGCCGCCCGACCCGCCCCACGGGCCGCCGGACTCGTTGTTGTTTTGCCAGGCCATGTCGTTCCGTCTAAGTGTGCGCGAGCCGCTATATACGAGGGTGCACGCGCGATTGCGAGGGACGCACCGCCGCGCCGCGCGACAATCATTGGGGAAGCATTGTGACCGACCGTGCCGCCATTGCCGATGCGCTCGCAAGCATTGCCGACCCGGCCGGCGGCGACATCGTCGCAACTGGGCGCGCGGCGGGGATCGTCGCCCGCGACGACGGCAGCGCCGGGCTGGTGCTCGGGCTCGACGGCCTCGACGCCGCGGCGGCCGAACGGCTCCATGCCGCCGTCGAGGTCGCGGTCCGCCGCGTGCCCGGCGTGACGTCGGTCCGCATCGTCACCACCGCCGAGCGCGGCGCGGGCGCGCCGCTGCGGACCGGGCCGGTCCCCGGCGTCCGCACCGTCGTCGCGGTCGCGAGCGGCAAGGGAGGCGTCGGCAAGTCGACCGTCGCGGTCAACCTCGCCGTCGCGCTCGGCCGGCGCGGGCTCGCGGTCGGGCTGCTCGACGCCGACATCTATGGACCGTCGGTGCCGACGCTGCTCGGGCTGACCGGGCGTGGGCAACTGGACGGCAAGCGGCTGGTCCCTGCGACCGCGTTCGGCATCAAGGCGCTGTCGATGGGGATGATGACCGATCCGGCCAAGGCGGTCATCTGGCGCGGACCGATGGCGGCATCGGCGATGACACAGATGATCGAGGCGGGCGACTGGGGTGTGCTCGACGTGCTGGTCGTCGACCTGCCGCCCGGAACCGGCGACATCCAGCTGACGCTCGCGCAGAAGATCAAGCCGACCGGCGCGGTGATCGTTTCGACGCCGCAGGACCTCGCGCTGATCGATGCGCGCCGCGGCATCGCGATGTTCGTCGAGGTCGGGGTGCCGGTGATCGGGCTGGTCGAGAACATGAGCAGCTTCGTGTGCCCCGCGTGCGGCGTCGCGACCGACATCTTCGGCCACGGCGGTGCCGAAACGGCGGCGGCCGACGCGGGGATCGCCTTCCTCGGCCGCCTGCCGCTCGACCTGCGCGTCCGGCTCGCGTCGGACGCGGGCATGCCGCCGGCGGCGGGCGAGGGCGTCATCGCCGACGCCTTCGCGGCGCTGGCGGCCAAGGTCGCCGCGGGGCTGCGGATTTAAACGCCGCGATGCCGTCGCCTCGAAGCCCACCGGCCACTGACCGGCACGGCGGATCAGGCGATGGCGACGATCTCGACTGCGCCACCAGCGATCGTCGCCACGTCGCCTACGCCCTTGCCGAGAAGCGCGCGGGCGGCGGGGGCGACATAGGCGATCCGTCCGGCGGCGGGATCGGCTTCGTCTTCGCCGGTGATGCGGTATGTCGCGGTCGTGCCGTCGGTGCGGGCGAAGGTGACGGTGCAGCCGAAGCGGACCTGCGTGCAGTCGCCCGGTGCGACGAGCTGGGCGCTCGCCCGGCGCGCACTCCAGAACCGCAAGTCGCGGGTCGCGCGCGCCATCGCGGTTCGGTCGCCGGCGATGCCGCCACCGGCCTGCGCCGCAGCGTACGCCGCCTGCGCCGCCGCGCGTTCGGCGTCGAGCTGCGCCAGACCGCTTGCGGTGACGAAGTTCGGGTGCGCCGAGACCGGCCGGTCGGGCAGGTTGGCGGCGGCCGCTTCGGCATCGCCCTCGCGGGTGAAGGCGACGCTCACCGCGGTTCCGGCGGGATCATCACCTGCCGGACCGCCGCGCCGTTCGCGAGGTCGTCGAGGGCGGCGTTGATCTCGGCAAGCGGGCGGGTCGCGGTCAGCAGCACCTCGACCGGCAGGCGCCCGGCACGCCACAGCGCGACGTAGCGCGGGATGTCGCGGCGGGGGATCGCATTGCCCATATAGCTGCCGATCAGCGCCTTGCCGTCGGCGACGAGGCTGACGGCGGGAATCGCCAGCATCTCGGCCGGGTTCGGCAGGCCGACGGTTACGATCCGGCCGCCGCGGCGCGCCGTGCGGTAGGCTTCGGCGAGCACGGCCGCTCGCCCGACGGTCTCGACCGCCACGTCTGGCCCGCCGCCGGGTAGCGCGGCAAGCGCGGCAGCCGCATCGTCGGGGTGGACGGCGCGCGCACCGGCCGCGGTCGCGATGTCGCGCTTGGCGGCAACCGGATCGATCGCGACGACCGGCTGCGCCCCGGCCGCCAGCGCGCCGAGCACCGCTGCCAGCCCGACCCCGCCGAGGCCCCACACCGCGACGCTCTCACCGGGCCGGACGGCGGCGGCGTTGACCACCGCGCCGACGCCGGTCAGCACGGCACAGCCGAACAGCGCCGCGATTTCCGGCGGGACGTCGGCGTCGACCTTCACCGCCGAGCGCTCGTCGACGACGGCGTGCCCGGCGAACGCCGAGACGCCGAGATGGTGGCGGACGCCGGCGCCGTCCTCGCTCAGCCGCGAGCCGCCGCCGATCAGGTCGCCGCGCGCGTTCGCCGCCGCCGCGACCGCGCACAGATACCCCTCGCCGCTCGCGCACCGCACGCACCGCCCGCACGCCGGCAGGAAGGCGAGGACGACGCGGTCGCCGGGCGCGAAGTCGCTGTCCCCCGACCCGGCTGCGAGCACCGTCGCCGCCGCCTCGTGGCCGAGCGCCATCGGCAGCGGCCGCACGCGGTCGCCGTTGACCACCGACAGGTCGGAATGACACACGCCCGCCGCGTCGATCCGCAGCAGCAGCTCGCCCGGACCCGGCGGGGCGAGGTCGAGCTCGGCAAGGCGCAGCGGGCGGCTGGTCGCATAGGGCGCGGCGGCACCGAGCGCGTCGAGGACGGCGGCGGTGATCTTCATGACAGCCCTATCACGTTGCCCGCCGCATCGAGGCCGATGCCGTTCGCCGCCGGAATGCGGGGAAGACCGGGCATTGTCAGGATGTCGCCGCAGATCGCCACGACGAACCCCGCGCCCGCCGCCAGCCGCACTTCGCGCACCGTGACGACGTGGCCCTCGGGCGCGCCGAGCCGGGTCGGGTCGGTCGTGAAGCTGACCTGCGTCTTGGCCATGCAGACGGGGAGGTGTCCGTACCCCGCCGCCTCCCACCGGGCGAGCTGGGCACGCACCGTCGGCGACGCGACGACCCCGGCCGCGCGATAAATGCGCATTGCGATCGCCTCGATCTTCGCGAACAGCGGCAGGTCGGCGGGGTAGAGCGGCGCAAACGTGTCCGGCGCGTCGGCGAGTGCGGCGACAGCGTCGGCGAGGTCGATCGCGCCCGCACCGCCTTGCGCCCAGTGGTGGCAGACGATCGCGTCGGCACCGCGCGCCCGCGCCGCGGCCTGCACCGCGGCAATCTCGGCGTCGGTATCGCCGCCAAAGTGGTTGATCGCGACGACGACCGGCACGCCGAAGCCACGGACGTTGTCGATGTGCCGCTGCAGGTTGACCGCTCCGCGTGTCACTGCCGCGACGTCCTCGGCCGCAAGATCGGCCTTGGCGACGCCGCCGTTCATCTTGAGCGCGCGGACCGTCGCGACGATCACAGCGGCCGCCGGTACCAGCCCGGCGGCGGGGCAGACGATGTCGAAGAACTTCTCGGCACCGAGGTCGGCCCCGAAACCGGCCACGGTCACGGCATAGTCGCCGAGCGCGAGCGCCGCGCGCGTCGCGATGACCGAATTGCAGCCGTGCGCGATATTGGCGAACGGTCCGCCATGGACGAACGCCGGCGTGCCCTCGAGGCTCTGGACGAGGTTCGGCTTGACCGCATCGCGCAGGACCACCGCCATCGCGCCGTCGGCGTTCAGGTCGCGCGCGGTCACCGGACGGCGGTCGCCAGAAACGGCAAGCGTCTCGGCAACGACGATCCGCGCGAGGCGCGCCTGCAGGTCGGCCAGCCCGTCGCACAGGCACAGGCATGCCATCACCTCGCTCGCGACGGTAATGTCGAAACCGGTTTCGCGCGGATACCCGTTCGCCGGGCCGCCGAGCGCGACGACCGTGTCGCGCAAGCTCCGGTCGTTGACGTCGAGCGCCCGCCGCCACGTGACCCGCCGCACGTCGATGCCGAGCGCGTTACCCCAGTGAACGTGATTGTCGAGCAGCGCGGCGAGCAGGTTGTGCGCCGCGGTGACGGCGTGGAAGTCGCCGGTGAAGTGCAGGTTGATGTCGATCATCGGCGCGACCTGCGCGCGGCCGCCACCGGTCGCGCCGCCCTTGGCCCCGAACACCGGCCCCATCGACGGCTCGCGCAACGCCAGCACGGCCTTGCGCCCGGTCCGGTTCAGCGCGTCGGCAAGCCCGATCGAGGTCGTCGTCTTGCCCTCGCCCGCCGGCGTCGGGTTGACTGCCGTCACCAGGATCAGCTTGCCCCGCAACGGCTGTCGGCTGAGCCAGCCGGGGTCGATCTTCGCCTTGAACCGACCGTAAGGCTCGATCCCGTCGGCCGGGATCCCGGCGCGGGCGGCGACCTCGGCGATCGGCAGCAGGTCGACGGTACGCGCGATGTCGAGATCGGTGGCCATGGCCCGCTTTTGCGACGGTGGGGCAGGCTTGCCAAGCCGCGTCTTGCCCACTCCGCGCCGGCCGGGCATCAGCGGTGGCGGAGGAGCATGTCATGCCAGGCTTGCTGGCCCGGTTTCCGGCGGCGATAGCTGCCCAATTTGGAACTGTGTCACGACGCAGCGCGCTGAACGGCCGGGGCGGCTGTCCTACATGCCGCCACCGGGCTATGGACCATCCCGGGCCACTAGGGAGCGGCCGGGTTCCCGGGGTACGGATGCGAAGCGCTTTGCATTTCGCTGCACGAGCATGACGCAGTGAAGAATGCGAAGTTAGCCCCGGCTCGAGACTGTGCGAGGGGACTACCACAGCCCGGGCGGACCGCTTAGATAGGGGTCGAACCGCAGGGGACTTGCGATGGCCAGCGAAGCACCGATCGTCCTGACGCCGCCGGCCCCGGTCGTGCCGGTCGCGCCCGCGCAGGCGGCCGGGCTCGTGCCCGTCGACGCCAAGGTCGCGACCCAGCTGGAGGCGCGCGCCGACGCGTTCGTCACCGATCTCGTCGCATTGGACGCCGCGAGCCCCGAGTTCGGCCGCAAGGTCGACGAGCTGACCGCGCTCGGCGCCAAGCAGATCGCCGACGCCGCCGGGCAGACCAACCGCTTCCTCGACCGCCCGGTCCGCGCGATGGACAAGGACAGCGGCATCGGCAGCGACCTGACGGCGCTCCGCCAGACGGTCGAGGACCTCGATCCCGCCAAGCGCGGCAAGCTGACCAGCCGCCGCAAGATCTTCGGCCTGATCCCCTTCGGCGGCGACAAGCTCCGCGACTATTTCGACAGCTATAAGTCGGCGCAGAGCCATATCTCGACGATCCTCGAGCGGCTGAAGGACGGCAAGGACGAGCTGTTGACCGACAACGCCGCCGTCGACGTCGAGCGCGCCAACCTGTGGGACAAGATGGGCAAGCTCGAGCAGATGGTGCTCGTCTCGAAGACGCTCGACGCCAAGCTCGAGACGAGGGCGAACGAGCTCGACTACACCGACCCGGCCAAGGCCAAGGCGATCCGCGAAAGCGCGCTGTTCTACGTCCGCCAGCGCACCACTGACCTGCTGACCCAGATGGCGGTGTCGGTGCAGGGCTATCTCGCGCTCGATCTCGTCAAGAAGAACAACGTCGAGCTGATCAAGGGCGTCGACCGCGCGTCGACCACGACGGTTGCCGCGCTGCGCACCGCCGTCACCGTCGCGCAGGCGCTGACCGCGCAGAAGCTGGTGCTCGAGCAGATCGGGGCGCTCAACACGACGACGGCCAAGATGATAGACGGCACGGGCGAGCTGCTCCGCACCCAGACCGGCGTCATCCACCAGCAGGCGGCGAGCTCGACGATCCCGATCGAGACACTCCAGCGCGCATTCGCGAACATCTATGCGACGATGGACGCGATCGACACCTTCAAGGTCCAGGCGCTCGCCAGCATGAAGACGACGGTCGACACGCTCGGCACCGAGGTCGAGAAGAGCCGCGGCTACATCGCCCGCTCGGCCGGCCAGACACAGTTGGCCGGCTCCACCGGCGGGGCCGCGCTGAAGGGCCCTGCCGAGCCCGCCGCGATCACGTCGTCGTTCGCTCCCGTCTGATGGCCCGCGCCCGCGATCCCGAGGAGATGCTCGCGCGGGCCAGCGACCTGCTCGACCGCTGGCCGCTGACCGCGCCGCTGGCGCAGGAGTTGCGGGCCGGACGGACGAGCCGCGACGCGGCGCGGCGGCGCGCCGAGCGCAAGGCGAAGCGCGCGGGGCGCAAGGCGCTCCGGATGGCGCTCACGGTCGCAGCTGTGATCGTCGCGACGATCGTCTACGGCGTGGTCGTCGGCCCGATCGGGGTCGGCACGCTGCTGCTGCTCATCATCGCCACCGTGATGGCGTGCGTTCTCCTCGGCATCTACCCGCGCGACGTTGCTCCGCCGCCGATGAAGCTTGCCTCGGCCAAGCCGACCGTGCTCCCGGCGCAGGTCGACGCTTGGCTCGACGCCAAGCGCCGTGCGCTGCCTGCCCTCGCCGCGCCGAAGGTCGACGCGATCTCGGCGCAGCTCGCCGCGCTCGGGCCGCAACTAGCGGCCGTGCCGGCAGGTGACCCGACTGCGCTCGAACTGAACCGCCTGCTCGGCAAACACCTGCCCGAGCTGGTCGACCGTTACGAAAAGGTCGCGCCCGCCCAGCGCAAGGTCGCCGCCGCGCCCGGCCAGCCGACCATCGAGCGCCAGCTCGTCGACGGCCTCGGCTTGATCGAGGCCGAGCTTGCCCGCGTCAGCGACGAGCTCGGCCGCACCGACCGTGACGCGTTCCTCGTCCAGGGCAAGTTCCTCGAGACGCGCTACGGCAAGGATGGGACACTGTCCTGACCCCGCGGTTCGACGTCATCGTCCTGGGGGCCGGCGCGGCGGGCATGATGGCCGCGGCGACCGCGGACGCGCGCGGCAAGCGGGTGTTGCTGCTCGACCACGCCGACGAACCCGGCAAGAAGATCCTCATCTCGGGCGGCGGGCGGTGTAATTTTACCAACATGGGGGCCGCTCCCGACCGGTTCCTGTCGGCCAACCCGCACTTCGCGCGCTCGGCGCTCGGGCGCTACACGCCCGCCGATTTCGTGGCGCTGGTCGACAAGCACCGCATCGCCTACCACGAAAAGACGCTCGGCCAGCTGTTCTGCGACGGCTCGGCCCGGCAGATCGTGGCGCTGCTGGTCGACGAGTGCGACGCGGCCGGGGTCGATACCCGGCTTGGCCATCGTGTCACCAGCGTCGACCATGACGGAACCGGCTTCCGCGTTGCGACCGGCCACGGCGACTTCAATGCCGCCGCGCTGGTGCTCGCGACCGGCGGCCCGGCGATCCCCAAGCTCGGCGCAACCGGGTTCGCCTACGATGTCGCGCGCCGGTTCGGGCTCGCGGTCGTCCCGCCGAGGCCGGCGCTGGTGCCGCTGACCTTTACCGATGCGCTGCTCGACCTGTGCCGCAGCTTGAGCGGCGTCGCGGTCGAGGCGGCGGTGCGGGCCGGCAAGGGAGCGTTCCGCGAAGCCCTGCTGTTCACCCACCGCGGGCTTTCGGGGCCGGCGGTGCTGCAGGCGTCGAGCTACTGGGGTGGCGGCGCGGTAATGCTCGACCTCGCGCCGGAAACCGACGTGCCGGCGTTCCTCCGCGACCGGCGCCGCAGCCGCCCGCGTGCCGAGGCCGCGACGATCCTCGCCGAGATACTGCCGGCCCGTCTGGCGGCCGCGCTCGCGCCGCGCCTCGGTCTCGCGGGCACGCTTGCCAACCTGCCCGACCGCGTGCTCGACGCCGCGGCGGCAGGGATCGGCGCATGGGCAGTGACCCCGACCGGCACCGAGGGCTTTGCCAAGGCCGAGGTCACCGCCGGCGGCATCGCCACGAGCGGGCTCAGCTCGAAGACGATGATGGCCACCGCCGTGCCCGGCCTGTTCGCGATCGGCGAGGCGGTCGACGTTACCGGCTGGCTCGGCGGCTATAATTTTCAATGGGCGTGGGCGAGCGGGGCGGCGGCGGGCAATAGCGTCTGACGGTCGAATATGGCTTAACGCGGCGTGCCCGCACGGCGGTGGGACGGGGGAAGATCGACGATGCGAACCTGGCAGAAGGCCACTCTCGGCGTCGTCGCCGTCCTTGTCGTGCTTGCCGTCGCGCTGATGATATGGGAGCCGCTGACCGCGTCCGCCTCCGCCGCCGACCCGGCGGTCGCGCACGACGTCCGCATCCGCCGCGACGACTTCGGCGTGCCGCATATCGACGGCCGTACCGACGCCGACGTCGCCTACGGCCTCGCCTATGCCGAGAGCGAGGACGACTTCGCGACGATCGAGGAGCTGCTCGCCGCGATCCGCGGGCGCTCGGCGGCGCTCACCGGCGCGGACGGCGCGAAGATCGATTATGTCGGCCGGCTGATCGACGCGCAGGGGCAGGCGGAGCGCGGGTACGCGTCCCTGTCGCTGGCGACGCGCGCGCTGGTCGAGGCGTATGCCGCGGGGATCAACCGCTATGCCGATACCCATCAGGGGGAGATGCGGCTGGCGCACCTGTTCCCCGTCACCGGGCGCGACATCGTCGCCGGGTTCGCGCTGCGCTCGCCGTTCTTTTTCGGCCTCGACCGGACGCTCGGCGCGCTGGCGGACGACAGGCTGCCGCCGCGCGACGGCTCGCCGGCAAGCGAGCGCGGCTCGAACGCGTTCGCCGTCGCCGGGACGCGCTCGACCGACGGGGTAACGCGGCTGATCTCGAACTCGCACCAGCCGTGGAGCGGCGGCGTCGCGTGGTACGAGGTCGTGCTCCACTCGGCCGCCGGGTGGGACTTTGTCGGCGCGCTGTTCCCCGGGGCGCCGTTCGGGCTGGTCGGGCGGACGCCGACGCTCGGGTGGACGAACACCGTCAACCGCGGCGACCTGATCGACACGTACAAGCTCGTCCTCGACGGCGACGGGTCGCACTACCGGTACGACGGCGCGTGGCTTCCGCTCGAAACGCACCGGGTATGGCTGCGGGTCAAGGTCGGGCCGTTCGTGCTGCCGGTGCCGCGGACGATCGCGCGGGCGCGGCAGGGGCCCGTGGTGACGAACAAGCTGGGCAGCTTCGCCGTGCGCTACGCCGGCTTCGGCGACGTCCGGCAGGTCGAGCAATACTACCGCCTCAACCGCGCGCGGACGTTCGCCGACTGGCGCGGCGCGATGGCGATGGCGGCGATCCCGGCGACCAACTTCGTCTACGCCGACGCGGCCGGGCACATCGCCTTCGTCTACAACGAGCGCTTCCCGCACCGCGCGGCGGGCTTCGACTGGCGCGGCGTCCTGCCCGGCGACACCAGCCGTGCGGTATGGACAAGCTATGAGCCGGCGTCTGCCGACCCGACCTATGTCGACCCGAAGAGCGGCTGGCTGGCGAACAGCAACAACACGCCGTTCGTCGCGAGCGGCGCGGGCGACAACCTCGATCCGAGCAGCTTCTCGCCGCTGCTCGGGATCGAGACATACATGACCAACCGTGCGATGCGCTTCCGCGACCTGTTCGCGGCGCTGGGGTCGGCCAAGATCAGCCGCGCCGACCTGCTGCGGATCAAGTTCGACACCGGCTATTCGCACGAGTCGTGGGCCGGCGCATGGCTGGCGCGGGTGCTCGCGGTCGACCCGCGCGGCGACAGGCAAGTGGCGGCGGCGCAGGCGCTGTTGAAGACGTGGGGCTGGCGGCTCGACGGGACGAACCGCGCCGATGCGCTCGCGGTCTACGTCCTCTCGGCAGCGGCGGGCGAAGGCTACCGCGGTGACCCGCTGCCTGACGCGGGAACCAAGCTGCGCGAGGTGGTCGAGACGATGACGACGCACTTCCACCGGCTCGACCCGCCGCTGACCGACGTCGAGCGCGTCCGCCGCGGGTCGACGGACGTGGCGATCACCGGGGGCCCCGACGCGCTGCGCGCTGTCTACAGCCATGTCGACCCCGCCAGCGGCAAGCGCGCCGGCTTCAACGGCGACAGCTTCGTCATGCTGACCGAGTGGGGGCCCGACGGCGTCGCGCAGTCCGAGTCGATCCAGCCGTTCGGCAGCGCGATCGAGCGTCCCGCGTCACGACATTACAGCGACCAGGCCCCGCTGTTCGCCGCCGGCCGGTTCAAGCCGGTGCGTGACAGCGAGACGGCACTCGCGGGCCACATCGAGCGCGACTACCGCCCCTAGCGGCTCGCGGTGCGCACCGCGGCGGTGACGCGCCAGATGGTGTTGCCGACGTCGTCGGCGACGAGCAGGCCGCCGGACTTGTCGATCGTGACCCCGACCGGGCGTCCCTGTGCGTCGCCGTCGGGGGTGAGGAAGGCGGTCAGGACGTCGACCGGCGCCCCGGCCGGCTTGCCGCCGGCAAACGGCACGAAGATGACCTTGTAGCCGGCGAACGGCGACCGGTTCCACGACCCATGCTGGCCGACGAACGCGCCGCTGCGGAATGAGGGCGGCAGCGCGCTCGCGCCAGCGGCAAACGTCAACCCGAGCGACGCGGTATGGCTGCCGAGCGCATAGTCGGGCTTTAGCGCGCGCGCGACGAGATCGGGGCGCTGGTCCTTGACCCGGCTATCGACGTGCTGGCCGTAGTAGCTGAACGGCCAGCCGTAGAAACCTCCGTCGCGGACGCTCGTCATATAGTCGGGAACGAGGTCGGAGCCGATCTCGTCGCGTTCGTTGACGCTCGTCCACAAGGTGCCGCTGCCCGGCTCGAAACCCATGCCGACGGGATTGCGCAGGCCGCTGGCAAAGACACGGTGCGCCCCGGTCGCGCGGTCGATGCGCCAGATCGCGGCGCGCCCCGCCTCCGCGGCGAGCCCGTTCTCGCCGACGTTCGAGTTCGAGCCGACGCTTGCGTAGAGTGCCGCGCCGTCGGGGCTTGCGACGATGTTCTTGGTCCAGTGGTGGTTGATCGTGCCGGCGGGCAGGTCGACGACCTTGACGCCCGGCCCGGTGATGCGCGTCGAGCCCGGCGTGTAGGCGAACCGGATCACCGCGTCGGTATCGGCGACGTAGAGGTCGTTGCCGACGAGTACCATCCCGAACGGCGAGTTGAGGCCGGTCAGGAACACGGTCTTGACGTCGGCGACGCCGGTGCCGCGCGTGTCGCGCAGCAGGGTGATGCGGTTCGCGCTCGGCGTGGTTGCACCCGCGCGCCCCATCGCCACCTTCTCGACGACACCCTTCACTCCCTTGCTGTCGTCGGGCTTGGGCGGCGCGTTGGTCTCGGCGACGAGCACGTCGCCGTTGGGCAGGACATAGAGCCAGCGCGGGTGGGCGAGCCCGGCCGCGAACGCGGCGACGCGCAGACCATGTGCGGCCTTGGGCGTCGCGCCCAGCGCCCAGCCCCGCGCGGGAGCGATGTGCAGCGTCGGCAGCAGCGTCGGATGAGGCGCGGGCAGCGTCGGCTGCGCGCCGAACCCCGCGGACGACGGCAACGTCGCCTGCTCGCCGCATGCGGCGAGCGCCAACGCCGTGAATATGACTGCCGTCTGACGCATGCGAACCTCTCGAAGGAAAGTACGACCGTGCCTGCTGCACTTGATCACGTTTAGCGGCGCATCAACGCGCCAGCGCTAGAATCGCATCCGCCATGGCGGCAGTTTCGGCGAGCGGGACGAAGTGGTCGCCGTCGGCGAAGTGCCGCACCGTCGTCTCCGGGCGCAGGGCGATCGTCGCGGCGTCGTCGGCCGTAACCGTGCTGCCGGTGGTGCCGTGGAGCAGCGCCAGCGGCCCGCGGAAGGTGGCGAGCGCCGCCGCCATGCCGGCCGATACCGCGCTGAACGTCGCCGCCTCCCACGCCGGGGCGCACGCAAGCTCGACCGTACCGTCGTCGCAGTCGCGCACCCCGCCGGCAAGATAGGCATCGAGGTCGGCGTCGGCCCAGCGCGCGAACACCCCGCGGCCGCGGTACGCCGCCCGCATCGCGTCGCGCGACGGCCACGATCCACGCCGCCGCGCCGCCTGTTGCGCCAGCGGGTTGGCGAGCGGCGTCGCGGCCCACGCGGCGGCCGCGTCCAACGGCACGAACGCCGGCTCGATCATCACGACCGCGGCGACCGACGGGACCCGCCGCGCGGCGAGCAGCATCGACACCGTTGCGCCCATCGAATGCCCGGCAAGCACCACGCGCGGCGCCGGCGGCAGTGCGTCGAGAAGCGTCCCGAGGTCGGCCGCGTAGCCGTCCCAATCGCGCAGCCTCGCCGGATCGGCGGGCAATGTCGTCGCGCCGTGCCCGCGTGCGTCGCTCGCGACGACGTTGACATGGCCGGCGAGGCGGTCGAGCAGCGGCCGGTAAAGCGCCGCGCACATACCCGTCGCATGCGCGAAGTGGACTAGCGGCGCCTCCGGCCCGGCAGCGAAGGATTCGATCGTCGCGACCGTGCCGTCGCCGAGGGTGTGTCTGCGCGCATGCATCGTGATCGCTTAATACATCGATGGAACCGTGCCCATGGCGGGCGGTTGGCTCAGCGTGTCGCAGGAGAAGCCGATGCCACCCGTCCACTACGACGCCACGCTCGAGCAGGTCGCGCCCGACGAGGCCGACACCGCCGCCGAACTGATCGCGACGATGCAGCGGATATCGGCGCGGACGCTGGCGGACGAGGACCACGCCCTTCGCGCGGTCCATGCGAAGAGCCACGCGCTACTCGACGCGACGCTGACCGTCGCGCCGGATCTGCCGCCCGAGCTGGCGCAGGGACTGTTCGCGCGCGGCGGCACCTATCGCGCCGCGCTGCGCATCTCGACGTCGCCGGGCGACCTGCTCGACGACGCGATTTCCACCCCGCGCGGACTTGCGATCAAGCTGTTCGGCGTTCCCGGCGAGCAGCTGTCGGGCGATCCCGCCGAAACGACGCAGGACTTCCTGCTGGTCGACGGCCCGGCGTTCCTCGTCGCGACCCCCGGCAAGTTCCTCGCCAACGTCAAGCTGCTCGCGGCGACCACCGACCGCGCGGAGGGGTTGAAGCACGCTTTCTCGACCGTCGCACGTGGCATCGAGCGCCTCATCGAGGCGGTCGGCGGCGAGTCGGGCACGCTGATCGCGCTCGGCGGGCATGCAATCACGCACCCACTCGGCGCGATCTATTACAGCCAGGTGCCGTTTCGCTTCGGAGAGTACGTCGCCAAGCTCGCCGCCGTTCCGGTCGACGCGTTCGCTGCGCTGAAAGATGCACCCGTCGATCTCGACGGCCACTATGACGGGCTGCGGATCGCGATCGGCCAAACGCTGGCCGCGACGGGCGGCAGCTGGAACCTTCGTGTCCAGCTTTGCACCGACCTTGCACGCATGCCGATCGAGGACGCCGCGGTCGAATGGGACGAAACGGCGAGCCCATTCCGCACCGTCGCGCGGCTGACCGTCGCCGCGCAGCCGTCGTGGTCGCTCCAAAACGTTGCTGCGATCGATGACGGCCTCGCCTTTTCGCCGTGGCATGGGCTCGTGGCGCATCGCCCGCTCGGCGGAATAAACCGCGTCCGGCGTGCGGTCTATGCTGCCCTGCAGGCGGATCGGTCGGCGCGCAGCGGCTGCCCATTTATCGAAGGGGTGCGCAATGCCACAGGGTGACAAGGACGCTTACACCGCCAAGCAGAAACGCAAGGCCGAACACATCGAGGAAAGCTACGAAGCCAAGGGCGTTCCCGAGAAGCAGGCAGAGGCGCGCGCTTGGGCGACGGTCAATAAGCAGGACGGCGGCGGCAAGCAGTCGGGCTCGGGGCGCAAGCGATAGCAACTCAGCCGCTAGCCGGCGACGGCAGCTGTGCCAATCGTCTGCCCGTCGTCAGCGGAAGGCAAGGACTCCGTTCGTTGGCGCGTCGAACGGGGGTCATGGCCACACCGCCCGCTTTGACGCGACAGGTCCGCGCCCGCATCCGCTCACCAAGATTGACGGCGTGACGACCAGTTGCGGTGGAACCGGCCAACCTTACATCGCGTCAGTGCGCGTCGCCCCAGCTTGGCCCCGTGCCGATCTCGACTCCGAGTGGAACCTGTAGGTCGACCGCGGGGGCGTGGGCGTTCGCCATCACGCTGCGGATGACATCGCCCGCGGCGGCGATATCGGCATCGGGCACCTCGAACACGAGTTCGTCGTGGACCTGGAGGAGCATCCGTGTGCCGCCAAGACCGGCGGCGGCGAGCGCGGCGGGCATGCGGGTCATCGCGCGCTTGATGATGTCGGCCGCCGTCCCCTGGACGCGCGCGTTGACCGCCTGCCG
>Ga0123338_10003286_pt1 | contig 14640 bp, 10 predicted proteins | sample grotaG_FD_89793 | JGI IMG/M metagenome (GOLD analysis project Ga0123338, IMG submission 89793) | Glacier valley bacterial and archeal communities from Borup Fiord, Nunavut, Canada, to study Microbial Dark Matter (Phase II) -... | ecosystem: Environmental > Aquatic > Freshwater > Ice > Glacier ...
CGCAATCCCGCAGAAATGTGCGACACTGCTGCTAGCTGGCAGCTAAAAGCCGATCGACTAACGGTAGAATTAAACGACACCCGCGCGAAACTTCAGGCAGAAATCGATCGGCTGAAACAAGCTAACGCAACCCTCCACGCCGCAGTCAGTTGTGCTTCGATGTTCCTGTGGGCAACAGACAAAGACGGCAGGTTAACCCTTGCAGCAGGCAAAGAATTAGAAAATTTGGGACTCGAACCCGGTGAGACTGTTGGGTTGTCGATTTTTGAAGTTTACAGCAGCCAGCCGGATATCTTAGAAAATATTGCCGGGGTACTAGCAGGAAACGATCGCACTTGGAATGCTCAAAACGGGGATTTTATGCACAAAGTTCGATCGACAGCACTGCGAGATAGCAACGGCGAAGTTGTCGGGGCGGTCGGTGTTTCTACTGACATTACCGAGCGCGATCGAGCTTTCTTCACTCTAAAAACCGTAAATCAAGAATTAGAACAAAAACTTCAGCAGCAAGCCCTAGTCTTGAATGCAGCCCTTGCTGACAGCGAAAAAAAGTATCGCAACCTCATAGAAACTTCTCAGGAATTGATTTGGTCGATCGACATTCAAGGCCTTTTAACTTTTGTCAATTCCGCCGCCAAACGCATCTACGGTTACGAACCGCCCGAAATGATCGGCCGCCGCTTTAGCGAGTTTCTGGTTCCCGAACAAAAAACCAGCCAAATAGAAATATTTGCGCAATTTTTAGCAAGAAGCTGCATTCAGCCGCACACCGCTAATTCTCCTTACGAAACAGTACACATCCGCAAAGATGGCAGTCCCGTCCATCTGCGGATCAACAGCATCGTCAACCAAGCTGAAAACGGCACTATATTAGGTTTATGCGGAACGGCTACAGATATTAGCGATCGCAAGCGATCGGAAGAAGCACTTCAAAAAGCTACAGACCAACTTCGTGCCGTCTTAGATGCCGTCCCCGGGCTGATTTCTTGGATTAGTTCAGATTTGCGGTATATCGGAGTCAACCAGCACTTAGCAACCTCCTTCAAACAAACTCCTGAAAGCTTTGTCGGTCAAGAAATTAACTTTCTCGACAAAGGCTCGACATTTGGACAATTAATCCGCAACTTTTTTGACAGTTCATCTCAGCAAAGCTGGCAAGAAATAGACATAGAAATTAACGGCTGCATCCGCAATTATTTGATAGTTTTACAGAAATATCATCAGGGAACCGCAGCAGTTTCTGTGGGAATAGACATTACCGATCGCAAGCACGCCGAAGCTCAAAAAACTAAATTAATCGCTTCTCTGCAAGAGTCCGAACGCAAATTTCGCAGCCTTTATGAAGCCACAAGCGACGCAGTAATGTTACTTGACGAAAACGAGTTTTTTGACTGCAACCCCGCTACTTTAAAAATATTTGGCTGTAGCAACAAAAAAGAATTTTACGGCAAACATCCGAGCGAATTTTCCCCGCCATTTCAGCCTAACGGACAAGATTCAGCCAGTTTAGCGACCGAGAGAATGAACGCAGCAATGCAAACAGGTAGCTGTCGATTTGACTGGGTACACAAACGGCTCGACGGTTCCGAGTTTTCCGCAGAAGTTCTGTTAAACGCAATGGAAATTAACGGACAAAAATTTCTCCAAGCAGTAGTACGCGACATTACAGATCGCAAACGGGATGAGGAGCAAATCAAAGCCTCCCTCGCGGAAAAAGAAGTCCTCCTCAAAGAAATTCACCATCGTGTCAAAAACAACCTCCAAGTTATTTCTAGTTTACTGAAACTTCAGTCCCGCTACATCCAAGATGACCGCGTTATAGAAATGCTCAAAGAAAGTCAAAACAGAGTCAGGTCAATGGCCCTGGTTCACGAACAATTATATCAATCCAAAGACTTGTCAGACATTGACTTTGCTGAATATATCCAAAATCTATCCCACAATTTATTTCAAGCTTATGAAATTCATGCAGAAGGCATCAAGTTAGAAACAAATATTGCCCCATGTTCGCTAAATATTGATACGGCAGTTCCTTGCGGACTAATTATCAATGAGCTGGTGACAAATTCTCTTAAGTATGCTTTTGGAGAAATTCAAGGTAAGATTAAAATAGATTTCAATTTAGATAATAACAGGGTTTGCGTGCTAACGGTGAGCGACAGCGGAATTGGTTTTCCTCAAGACTTAGATTATCGAAATTCCCGAACTTTGGGTTTGCGGCTGGTCGGGTCTTTGGTCAAGCAAATTCGCGGAACAATAGAACTGTTAGAAACGACCGGGACGAGTTTTCAAATAATATTTTCTAAGCCAAAATCCGACTCTGAGGAGACAAGTTAATGCCCAATAGAAAAATCCTGATAGTTGAAGACGAAAGCATCATTGCAGAAGATATGTCTGATAGTTTAATATCTCTCGGATACCGAGTGACTGATATTGTTTATTCTGGAGAAGAAGCTATTCTGTCGGTAGCCGAATCGCGGCCAGATTTAGTGTTGATGGATGTTAATTTGCAAGGAGAAATTGACGGAATTACAGCAGCCGAAGAGATCCGATCGCGCTTTCAGATCCCGGTAGTTTATCTGACAGCTTATGCTGACGAAAATACTTTGCGGCGCGTCAATTCGACCAAGCCTTTCGGCTATATTGTAAAACCCTTTGAGGAAAAAAACCTGCATACAACTATTCAATTAGCTCTCCACCGGCATCAGTACGACTGCTTGACAAATTTGCCAAATCGTTCGCTGTTGCGAGAGCAGCTAAATCAGGTATTAGACAAGCAAAAAGAATTGCCAGGAATGATACCGATCGTCACTCTCAGTTTAGATAGAATTAACCGGATTAACAGTACCTTGGGACACGATACCGGCGACTCCGTGCTTTGCATTATTGCCCAGCGGCTGAGTAACTGCACGGAGAATATCAAGATTCTGGCTCGTTTGGAAGCTGCCGAATTTGCAATTGTTCTCGAACCAGTTGCGACAAAACAGGATGCTGCTAAGATTGCTCAAAACATTTTAGATATTGTAGCTCAACCGATGACTGTCAAAGGCTCGGAACTTTACGTGACGGCAAGTATCGGGATTTGTTTATCTCCGGGCGACGGTAGCGATGCAGATGAATTGCTGAAAAATGCTTATACAGCTATGTATGATTCTCAGCAACAAGGAGGCAACAAATATCAATTTTACACAGCCAAAGTCGCTAATAGTTCCATCAATCAATTCACTCAAGAAACTTGTCTTCGCAATGCTTTAAAACGGTCAGAATTTGAGGTTTACTATGAGCCTCAAATAGAAATCAAAACAGGAAAAATTATTGGTGCTGAGGCTTTGGTGCGCTGGAATCATCCAAAAAGGGGCAGAGTTTCCCCGGGGGAATTTATTCCAATGGCTGAAGAAATGGGCTTGATTGCACCGCTGGGCGAATGGGTGTTAGAGACTGCTTGCAGGCAAACTAAAGCTTGGCAAACAGAGGGTTTGCCTCCGTTGCGGATAGCAGTCAACCTATCCGCCCGCCAGTTTGAATCCAAAAATTTGACGGAGAGAGTCATCCAGATATTGACAGAAACTAATCTCGATCCTAAATGTCTGGAATTAGAGTTGACGGAAGGTTTAATTTTGCAAGATGAAACGGCAGCAACTCAAGCTTTTACGGTGTGGAAAAGTATGGGGATTAGGATAGCCATTGATGATTTTGGAACGGGGTATTCTTCTTTGAGTTATCCGAAACGTTTTGCATTTGATGCGCTCAAGATTGACAAGAGTTTTATTCGTGATATTGCAGACGATCGCCAAAATGCAGCAATTACGATCGCGATTATTCAAATGGCACACTCGATGAACCTGACTGTGATTGGTGAGGGAGTTGAAAATGAGCGGGAACTTGCTTTTTTGTGCGCGCACGAGTGTGATGAAATTCAAGGTCATTTTTTCAGTCAGGCTTTGCCAAGGGCTGAGTTTGAAGCGCTGCTGAAAAGCGATAAGTGCTGGGAGTTATAGGGAAATTGGGCATTGGGAATTGGGCATTGGGCATTTTTCCTAATCAGATCAATTCCGATTGCATCGGAATGATATAAACCGAGGAGATGGAGGAGACGGCAGTGCCGTGTCCCTACAATTGATCGCGGTAGGGACACGGCACTGCCGTCTCCTCTCCTCTATATCAATTCCGATTGGACTCAGACATGATAAGTCGGACACTGCTGTTTCTTGCGCAATGAATCGGGGTAGGGAAACGGCACTGCCGTGTCCTGATTTTGGGTAATATTAATTCCGATGCTACCGGATTTGATATGACTACTGACTAATGATGCGATCGACTAACCAGTGGCCCAGCCACAGCCCGAAACCGGAAGTAGCCACTAACATGATAAATGTGTAGAGTCCGCCGCCGATGCCGATCGATCTTTCAGCAGCCACCATCCGCGCCACAACTCCCGAAATAATCCCGATCGCCGCCCAAGCCCCATAAACACTCTTCCCGGCGAGGCCGAAGGCTTGGTCGATCGCCCCCGAACCAGCCCCAGCCAAAACCCCCGCCCACGCCCCAATCGCCAGCCCGATCGCACCCGAGAGCCCGACGGGGCCCCCAGAATTCACGCCTACTTCCGCCATCAGCCCACACGTCAAGCCAACAACCGCCCAACACACCGCCACAACCAACGCCTTCACCCAATTCCCAGAAGCAGTTCCAGCCATCAATCCCACCACTGTCGCCACTCCACCCGCCCCCAAAACTACAGCCACGGCCCGAGACTCCGCCTCGGAACTGGCGATCGCCCCCAAACCAGCTCCAACTAGCGCCCAGACAGCCCCTGTGATCATTCCTCCGGCCTGAAAACCAGCGATCGCACCCCCCACAGCCCCAGCCAAAACCAACGCCGCCAGCCACACTCTAGGCGTTGCCGCACCCTCCGCCAGTAAAATCGCGGCCCACAACCAATCTGCGCCACAGATTAAAGTCCACATCCATAGCGGGGCGTCTAATACAGTCAAAATCCAACCAGTCAAAGCGTAACTCGCCACGGCGATTAACAGCGGGCCCCAAGGAAAGATGGAATATTGTTGAGATGGACGCGGTTTTGAGTATTGAGTGGGAAATTCTTTTTGCCTTTTCGGGGTCAGGTTTGAATAGTTTTGAGATCGCCGCGCTTCCCTCGCGACGCTGCGCCCTGGTTGCTTTTTTCCCCGCCGCACTTGCGGATTTTGAGTTGTAAATCTTTGCTTGTTTTTCGCGTTTTTTTGAGTGGTAAATTTTGGGGAGGCGGCTTTGGGGCGAGTTTTGCTGCGTGAAGAACCGCCCCTGCTGGCTGATTTTCCTGAACGCCTTCTGAGGGGTTTTTCTGGCGACGAGGGTGGTGGCTGCTGAAACTGTTGGTCGATCGACCTCGATTCCCCCTGACTCAGAAATAACACCAACTGTTCGTAAGCTTGATTGATTTCTGTTAATCTTTGTTGAGCTTTTTGTTGCAGGCGATCGTTATGTGCAAACCGATCGGGATGCCACACAAACGCTAAATCTCTGTAAGCGCGCTTAATTTCTTCTAAGGAAGCCCCAGGCTCAATTTCGAGGAGTTCGTAGCATCGATTAATGTCAGCCATAGCTTCGATCGGCTGGTGTTCATAAATTGGCGATCGTACATAATATCTTCTACCATTCTGAGCCAAGCTGCACATTTAGCCGATCGGTCATCCTTGCGGTCGATCGATGCAGACTGACAAATGAGTAGAATAAGAAAATCCTTTCGTGCGATCGCCATCAGTGCCAGTGTCCGAAAATCAAGCTCCCACCTTCATCTTAGTTGACGGCCACTCCCTGGCCTTTCGCTCCTACTTCGCCTTTGCCAAAGGGCGGGATGGCGGTTTGCGAACTAGCACCGGCATTCCCACGAGCGTCTGTTTTGGCTTTCTCAAGTCGCTGCTGGAAGTAATGGCGGCTTACGACCCCCAGTACATGGCGATCGCCTTTGACCTCGCCACGCCCACATTTCGCCACGAAGCAGACGAAACTTACAAAGCCGGTCGCCCCGAAACACCGGAAGATTTTAAGCCGGATCTCAAAAACCTGCAAGAACTGCTCACCTATTTGAATTTACCAGCAATCACCGCTCCCGGCTACGAGGCAGACGATGTTTTGGGAACTTTGACCAAAAAAGCCAGCGCGGCGGGTTATCGGGTCAAAATCCTCACGGGCGATCGAGATTTGTTTCAATTAGTAGACACTGCAAAACAAATCAGCGTATTATATTTGAGTACGGATGAACTTAGGCGATCGGGCAAAGGGAAATCCCAAGAATACGGCCCGGAAGCAGTCAAAGAAAAACTCGGAATTATACCGGAACAAGTAATAGATTACAAAGCTTTGTGCGGCGACAAATCCGACAACATTCCCGGAGTCAAAGGCATCGGCGACAAAACCGCCCTGCAATTACTGGAAGCTTACAATTCCCTCGACGGAATTTATGCAGCCATCGACGAGATTAAAGGCGCAACTAAGAAAAAGTTAGAAGAAGGCAAAGAAGCAGCCTATCATTCTCAACGCATGGCGACAATTATTCAAGACGTGCCCTTAGAAATTAACTTAGAAGATTGTCAGTTGATCGGATTTGACGAAGCAGCCTTAATTCCGATGCTCGAAAAGTTGGAATTTAAAACATTTTTAACCAAAGTTAAACAAATTCAAAAGCGTTTTGGCGGCGTAGAAGAGAAGGAAGAACAAGAAGAAGAATCCTCGTTCCAAGGCTCTGCCAGGGAACGCATATCCAGAGGCTCTGCCTCGTCTGAAAACGCTGTAGAAAATCTACCGAGAAAGGCTGTAGAAGAGCCATTGGAGGGTGCAAAAGAGCCATTGGAACAAGTCGGGCAAGATGCCCACTCCACAATCAATTCCTCCGAAGATGAAGCATCAGCTTTCTTCACTTTTGCAGAAACTCAAGCCGCCCAGCAAGCAAACCAATTACCAATCAAACCCCGGATTATTCAAACAATAGAACAGTTAAACGAATTAGTCGAACTGCTACAAACCTGCACCGACAAAGCCTCACCCGTGGCGTGGGATACCGAAACCACCGCCCTCGAAGCACGAGACGCCGAATTAGTCGGAATTGGCTGTTGTTGGGGAATCGGCGAACAAGATTTAGCCTATATTCCCACCGGGCACAAAACGGGCAAAAACTTGGACAAAGCCACCGTTTTAAATGCTTTGCGCCCGATTTTGGAGAGCGAGAATTATCCCAAGGCGCTGCAAAATGCTAAATTTGATCGATCGATCCTGCGCTGTCAAGGAATCAAACTAGCAGGAGTCGTCTTCGACACCATGCTAGCCAGTTATGTACTCAATCCCGAAACCAGCCACAGCCTCAGCGAATTGTCAAGAAAATACTTAGGCATTGTCGCCAAAAGTTACAAAGAATTAGTAGCGAAAAACAAAACAATTGCTGACATCAGCATTCCCGAAGTAGCTAAATACTGCGGCATGGATGTCCACACCACATTTGCCTTAGTAGAAAAACTTAAAGCCGAATTGGATCAAGCTGATGAAGCTAGCTTTCCCGGAAAAACTTTGCACGAGTTACTGCTGAAAGTTGAACAACCCTTAGAACCAATTTTAGCAGAAATGGAATACTGCGGAATTCGGATTGATTCAGCTTATCTCAATACCCTCTCGCAAGAGCTAGAAACCAAATTAGCCGAACTCGAAGAAAATACCTATGAAGCAGCGGGGAGAAAGTTCAACTTAGGTTCACCAAAACAACTCAGTGAAATCTTGTTAGAAAAAATTCCCGATGAATTTCAGAAGAAGTCTCGCAAAACCAAAACGGGATATTCTACTGATGCCGCTGTTTTGGATAAACTGCAAGGAGACCATCCAATTGTAGACGATTTGTTAGAACACCGCACATTATCCAAGTTAAAATCAACTTATGTCGATGCTTTGCCGCAGTTAGTGCGTGCAGATACCGGGCGAGTGCATACAGATTTCAACCAAGCTGCAACTGGTACGGGAAGGCTTTCTTCTTCCAATCCTAACTTGCAAAATATTCCCATCCGCACCGAATTTTCGCGGCAAATTCGCAAAGCTTTTTTACCACAAGCAGGTTGGCTGATGGTGTCGGCTGACTATTCTCAAATCGAACTGCGAATTTTGGCTCATTTGAGTCAAGAACCTGTGTTAATCGAAGCTTACCAAAATAACCGAGATGTGCATACTCTCACAGCTCAACTGCTGTTTGAAAAAGAGGAAGTCACAGCGGATGAAAGACGGTTTGGCAAAACGATTAATTTTGGGGTAGTTTATGGTATGGGAGCGATCAAGTTTGGTCGATCGATGGGTAAGACTTCCAAAGATGGCAAAGAGTTTATTGCGAAATTCAACCAACGCTACAGCAAAGTCTTTGAATTTTTGGAGAACGTCAAAAAAGAGGCGATCGCCCTTGGCTATGTTACCACAATTCTCGGCCGCCGCCGCTACCTAACATTCGACAAAAATGGCAGCCTCCAGCGCTTAAAAGGCAAAAATCCCCAAGACATTCACTCCGAACAACTGGCGCGCTTAAGCAGAGATGACGCCCAATCTTTGCGCGCCGCCGCCAATGCTCCCATCCAAGGCTCCAGTGCTGATATCATTAAACTTGCCATGATTGAGGTACAGAAAATTTTGCAAAACTATCAGGCGCGGCTGCTGCTGCAAGTTCACGATGAATTAATCTTTGAAGTCCCTCCCGATGAATGGGAAGAATTGCAGCCAAAAATTAGAACTGCGATGGAAAATGCTCTGCCGCTTAGCGTACCGCTGACAGTTGACATTCACGCAGGGCAAAATTGGATGGAAACAAAATAGATAGCAAGTACCTGAATTTTGGGAGACAAAATTAAGATTATGGCAGCAGAATCACTACCTTCATGGCAGCAGTTAAATGAGTTAAAAAAACGCGCCGCCGATTTACAATTGCGCTTTGCTCGCTCAGCTCAAAAAATGCAATCTGAGGGGACTCCTTTCTCTCAAACCCTGGTTGAAGAATTAGCCACCTACCGCCAAGATTTCAATCAACTGCGGAGAAAAGTACAGAAATTTTTTAGCCCAAAAGAGATACTTCCGGAGAATACTTCTCTACAAGATATGGAAAAGTTGCTGCTAACAGCAGAAGTAGCACAAATCCCTGTTTGGCATCACTGCATTGATTTAGGTTGCGGAGTCATAACTCCGGGCGGCGGCAAAACTTCTTCTCCTCAAACCGAACAGAAAATTGGACTTCCTGAAAGTTTAGCAGGAATGACTGTTTTAGATGTCGGTGCTTAGGATGGATTCTACTCTTTTGCAGCCGAAAAGCGCGGGGCTAAGCGCGTTTTGGCGACTGATTCTTTTGTTTGGCAATCCCCCGATGTTGGCAAAGGAGGATTTGAACTGGCGCGCAGAGTGCTCAAGTCTCAAGTTGAAGATATGGAGATAGACGTGCTCGACCTTTCGCCGGAGAAAGTTGGGGTTTTTGATTTGGTTTTGTTGTTGGGAGTGCTTTACCATATGAGGCATCCGCTACTGGCTCTCGATCGAGTTTTCAGTGTCACCGGCAAACAGTTAATATTAGAAACTCACGTTGATATGCTCGATTGTCAAAGACCGGCAGCGGCGTTTTACTCCGGCCGCGAACTGAACAATGACCCAACGAATTGGTTCGGGCCAAATCCTCTGGCGGTGAAAGGGATGCTGGAAAGTGCAGGATTCCGCGACATCAAAGTTGTTAATACTTCGCAGGCTAGCGGTACGTGCGCCCGGATGGTTTTTCACGCTTGGCGGTAGGGAAAAATTTAAAATGCGGCACAGCTTAATTAAACTCACCGCACAAATGTAAACTAATAGACAGATAGAAATATGAGCAAAACTCAAACCGCCATTTTCCCAAAAATAAAAAGCTTAAGTGCAGCAATTATGCTATTGCTACTATTTGGATGTCCGCAAAAGTTAGCAGCCAATAACTATGCCGTAAAGCGAGTTAGCGACGGCGACACCTTGGTCGCCAGCGATAGCGCAGGAAAAGAGATTAAAGTGCGTTTTGCTTGTGTAGATGCACCGGAAATCGCGCACACAAATGCTGAAAAAAATAGCAAAGTATCAGCACAAAAGAATCAATTCAAGTGGGGAAATCAAGCGTTGCAAAGAACACAGCAGCTAGTGAAAGAAGGAGGTGGTAGAGTAGTTTTGACAGTCACTGATACTGACCGCTATGGTCGCCAAGTCAGCGAAATTCGCTTACCAAACGGCACATTCGTGCAAGAAGTTTTGACCCGCGAAGGACTGGCAATGGTTTACCGCCCTTACTTAAAAAACTGTCCGAGTGCCAGTGTTCTGGAACAAGCCGAAGCCGAAGCTAAGAAAAGCAAGCGCGGCGTTTGGGGAGACTCTAAATTTGTGCCAGCTTGGGATTTTCGTAAAAAATGATTTAGTCATTGGTTATTAGTTATTTGTGAGGGTTTATCAATGCCAATTAGTGTAAACTTAACGTCAAACGTAATACCAATCTGGTGTTTGATGATTAGGGCCAGATCCCCCCTAGCCCCACTTAATAAGGGGGGGACAAGATTCTTCTCAAAGTCCCCCTTCTCAAGGGGGATTTAGGGGGATCTGGACTCGACTACAAGCGACATTTATTATGGGTTTCAGTCTTAAGTTGACACGATAACCAGTTTTTCATGCCCCATGCCCAATTCCCAATTCCCAACAAATGTGATAGGCTCCAGATAAACGAATAGATTGTTGGCAAAAATGGTCTATTGCAATCACCCAAAAATTCACAGGGGACATCAATGAATATCAAAAATCTAGTTATTTCCGGCCTAGTCTTGCTCCTCGGTACTGCAATCGTAGGGAAAGCTATTGCTCAAGAACTCACAGAGGAGCAAAAGACTGTTACTTGTCGCTTGAAAACAGAAGTTGACCAACGGAAAAGTAATGGTCAAAAATTGGTTTTTGTGCCATTGCTAGGCACTGTCCGCAAGCAAGTTTCATCTCCTTTTAGAGCGACGCTACATCCTAATATGGAGTATACTTTTGTTGCTACTTGTGACGGAAATTGTCAGGATTTAAAGCTAACCCTCAAGGATGCGAACAGGATGGAAATCGCTGGGAGTCAAAAGACAGGCGAACTTGCGACAATCTCTTTTACTGCCCCGTCCCAAGGTGAATATGAAATCACTGCTAAACCGGGTGAATGTAAGAAGGCAGAGGGTTGCAGTTTTGGTATGGGAATTTTCGTTCCAGCAAGTGCTAGCGTACCTAATGCTTCAAAAATTCCTGCTGAAATAGCACAATTTCGAGTCTGCCAGTAGAGGAGATGTTATAACAATTTTTAAGCTCATCCCCTGCGCTACATTGCGGGGGATTTCACATTCACAATAAATAGTCAACGGTTAACAGTCAACGGTTAACAGTTAACTGCACCCATAACTTCCCCAAACTGCCTGTGTCGATCGAGCTGTGGAACCCTGCAAAGACCCCATCACTAGCAACATCGGCCTCTACGTCATAACTTTCTTTACCATTAGGCAGGCATCAATTAGAATATAGATAGTGCCTTTCAAAGGTGATGAGTACATTGCCCCATGTCTTTAACCTTAGCCTTGAAAAATCAACTCCAGAACCCTCCTCAAAAAGGGTTGAAAAATCTGTTCAGCCGCTTGGGTATCAGGCAGAAAATCGGCTGCGGATACGCCTTGGTCATTGGTATTGCGATTTTGGGTGCTGTGGCGGGACGGGGAGTAGAATCCTATCACAAACAGCAAGTTAGAGAAAAACTAGCGATCGACCGAGAGAAAGCGGAAATCCTGACCAATCTCAATAATACGGTGCAGGAAGTCAGAATTCACCAGCAAGAACTGGCGAGTCTAACCGCAAAACCGGAAATTTTCGATCGCGAACGCTTGGAATTCCTGACTCGCGTTGCTCAGATGAGCGGACAACTCGAACAACTCCAAACCCTACCACCGACGAACAATCCCGAGGTTGCTAAAGACTACGAACTGTTGCAACAGTTTGCTGAAGTCAACGTCAAGACTGTAGAATCATACTTTCAACAAGTACAAAAATTGTTGGCGAATGCAAAAATATCTGGTTTGAATCCGAAGCAGCGGCAGGCTTTCGGGCGGAACTTAAACAATTTTACGACTGGTGAAACCGCTTTTAAACTCGAAAAGTTTTCGCTGGATTCAGCCCAACTCGCCGGCAACTTTCGCGATCGAGTAGACGAGGCATTTAGAACTTACGAGAAAGCAGAAAAACTCGGAACTCTAATTCTCGTTTGCTCTCTGTTGATATCAGCCGCGATCGCAGCAATGCTAGCAGCATACACCAGTGCGGCGATCGCCCGCCCCCTAGAAGCTACCACTCTGATCGCTCAACGAGTTACCGAAGAATCAAACTTTGATTTGCAAGTACCCGTCACTACCTCCGACGAAGTGGGAATGCTAGCAACTTCTCTCAACGAACTGATTCAGAGGGTAGCAGAATATACAGAAGATTTGCACGAAGCGAAAGTAGCAGCCGAAGCTGCCAACCGCTCCAAAAGTGCGTTTCTGGCTAACATGAGCCACGAACTCCGTACCCCCCTCAATGCCATCATCAACTACAGCGAAATGCTGCAAGAAGATGCTCAAGATTCCGGTTCTGAAGACTTTCTTCCCGACTTAGAAAAGATTCAAACCGCAGGCAAACATTTGCTGGACATGATTAGCGACATCCTCGATATTTCTAAAATTGAAGCTGGTCACGTCACCCTTTATTTAGAAAACTTCGACGTAGCAACCATGATTGAAGAAGTGATGACTACGGCTCAACCGCTAGTAGAAAAAAAAGGCAATGCTTTAGCACTAAAAACCAAAGGCGAACTCGGTACAATGTACGCTGACCAGCCAAAAGTGCGGCAAATCCTCCTCAACTTGCTCAGTAATGCAGCTAAATTCACTGAATCAGGCGTCATTACAATTGGGATAGAAAGAATTCAAACTCAAAGAAAAAAATCAACTAAGTATAAGAAAAATAATGATGAAACTTTATCGGCTCCAACTTACAATTATCCAATTTTAATCTTTCAAGTCAGCGATACGGGAATTGGGATGACAGAGGAGCAATTAGAGCAGATATTTAAACCTTTTATTCAAGCTGATGCTTCGACTACCCGCAAGTATGGAGGTACGGGTTTGGGATTGACAATTAGTCAGCGTTTGTGTCAAATTCTCGGCGGCGAAATTAGCGTAGAAAGTCAGGATGGTAAAGGTTCTACTTTTACTGTCAGACTCCCGGAACGGGTGATTATGCAGGCATGAGGGATCAATCGCCCAAATTCGATCCTCTTCGAGGGCTCCGCTAACGGGCGATCCTCTTCGGGGGCTTCGCCAACGTATAATCGTAAATCAGTAAAATAGAAAGTGGAAAATGGAAAATGACTAACGGTCGCTCCGAACCCAATCCAGAAGACAATACCTCTAGGCACGCTGTAACTGAGCGCTGGCGGTGTAGAAAGATGCAGGAGAAGTACGGCTGGAAGTTGTTAGGAATAGAACGAACCGGAGACGACACCCTCAAGTACAATTGCGTATTTGAAGGCGAAACTCAGTTTCCCGACTATATGGACGACAAGGAGGAATAAGCAATGGGCAAGTACATCGTTTTTAGAGCTGATTTGACTGAAGAAGAAGGTGCAGAAAACAGATTGCTAGCGCATACAGGAATGCTGACTGACATTCTTGCCGAACACTTCGACTCTTCTAACCGACCAATTCCTCAACTGGGGTATAGATTTCCTGAATTTCACCGGATAGAAAAGTTTGCCGACCCCAAATTTCCCGCTGCGAACACCCACCGCCGAGTAGGAGACTGGGAAGTCGTCAGAGTTCAGACTTACTCGGAAGATTTACCTAGCAGCGATTTTGAGACAATTGTCGTGTGTTATTGCAGGTTCGCACCTGTAAATACTCCCCTCGAACCGATGCCACAGATTCAAGTTGCCCCCATGTTGCAGGAAACACAGGTTTAGAAGGCTTTTTTTCAAGGTTGAGTCCTACGGAAAACTCCTCAACACGCTTGATAAATGCAATTTCATGAAGGTTTATCTAATTATTCGCGAAGTCAGGGCGGGTTTATGTAGATTGTTGGTGAGAATTAAAGATTGTTGATGAACCCGCCCTTACAAATATTGTGGTTAATTTACCGAAGATGATATTACTTCTATTCTGAATTATTAATCATTGCTCGACTTTATGAGATATCGCCCGCAATTAAACCGCCAGTGCAGAAGCAAAGGACGGAAATACCTATCTAAATGTAGCGGAATGCCGATCGCCCGATCGCCATTAACTCCCTACAATGACAATTATACGGGCGATCGAGCATTGGCCTCTATAGTATCGCTCTTTTAAAATTCAGGGAATTAAAATTTATGCAACCGAATAATCCGAACCAATTTACCGAAAAAGCCTGGGAAGCCCTCGCCCGCACCCCAGAAGTTGTCAAAGCAGCCCAGCAGCAGCAGCTAGAAAGCGAACACTTGATGAAAGCTTTGCTGGAACAAGAATCGGGACTTGCTATCAGCTTATTTAACAAAGCAGGCGTACCATTAGCCAAATTGCGCGATCGCACTGATGAGTTTATCAG
>Ga0123338_10003288_pt1 | contig 14639 bp, 10 predicted proteins | sample grotaG_FD_89793 | JGI IMG/M metagenome (GOLD analysis project Ga0123338, IMG submission 89793) | Glacier valley bacterial and archeal communities from Borup Fiord, Nunavut, Canada, to study Microbial Dark Matter (Phase II) -... | ecosystem: Environmental > Aquatic > Freshwater > Ice > Glacier ...
CACGTCGTAGGGGTTGGTAGGGTCGTCTATACCGGAGTCGCCGTTGAAGGTAGACTGACCCATCAACAGAGAAACGTCGTATAGGGCGTCGCGGCCCGTGCTGGTGTCGTGCTCGCCCGCACGGTAGCACGCAGGTCCACCCTCCGAGCCAATTAGGCCCAGGTTCAGGTTCCAGGTGGTGCGGTGCAGGTACAGGCCGTAGCGCTGGGGTACGGTCACGGTGATGTTCTGGGTGACGGTGGCGGGCGAAGTGCCCACGATGTCGTAAGAGCCTGCACCGATGAAGGTCTGCTCGGTCGCGGCGGCCTGAGCGGACCCGGCGAACAGGGCCATCGCTCCAAGGAGGGTTAAAGCGGCTTTCATCTTCATGTCAAATACCTCATCGCAATGCGGTTAGAGAGAGGGCCTGAAAGGAACCGTCCTACAGAGGGAAGTCTGCTGATGTGCTTCACCTCGAGCGCCACCAACCCTTAATCCAGCCTCATGCGATGTATGAGGGCAGAGGGGCCAGATTCACGGTCGTGGCGATGTTGAGCGACAGCAGTAAAAACATCACCTCCTTTGCCACGAGCAAGCGCTCGAGGACAGGAATGACGGTCAGACGGGAAAGTCTGAGCGCAAGAGTATACTCAGACAACTTACATTAGCATATGAATACGTTATTTTAAAGTCCCTTCATGCGTTACTAATGCGTTAAAAGGGTGGAGTAGGTTTTAACGCCTGGGGTCTAGGCGGTCGTGCGCTGAGGAGTCACGGCTTTACCGAGCAGATTTTGACCGTTCCACTCGAGTAATCCCACCACTAAAGCCACGTCCAGGGCGCGCGCACACAGCTCGAGCAGGCCCCCCTCGGGAGGAGCGCTCAAGCTCAGGGTGTGTTCCATCCAGCCCTCGAGATGGACGTCTCGGGCAATCCGGTGCTCGAGGCCATCCTCAAAGTAGGGATCGAAGGTCTCGGGATTGAAGACCTGTGCGCTGGAGGTATTTCGCAGGTGTAAGCGCAGCGCAAAGGGGACCTGAATGGGAAACAGGTCTTGACCGCTGTTGAATACATCGAGACGCCAGATCAGTCGCAGCGTTCCCTCGGCTTCCTTGGGGGTCTCCAGGCCACTGGGAAGAGGAAAGAGCAGACACAGGGTCTCAGCAGGACCATAGCGGCCCCTGCGGCGCAGATTGAGCCAACCCTCGTCGAGCGCAACGTGATAGCCCAGTTCACGCAGCGGTGGAGTGTAGGCACTCGAGCGGAGCGGGGTCGGGGGCTGAGCGCTGGCGGGCGTCCGCAGAACAGGTCGAGGGATCGCTTTTCCGAGGGGACTATCTGAAGGAAGTGTGTTCAGGTGCTGCTCAAGCAGCAGGGTAGCTCGCTCGAGCTGTCCGGTGCGGCGGGCGTAGTAGGCGGCCAGACCCGGCAGGGTGGGAGCCAGGAGTTCGCCAAGGTGTCGGCGCAGTTCCTGGCGGGTGGGCTGGGGTAAGGAAGTGGCCAGCGCGATTCTCAGGGCCTCGCGGCGAAACTCGAAACGCTCCTCCCGGTGTGCCTGGTTTTGAAGCTGGAAGGGGGGGGTTGCCCCCTCACCCGCCCCTTCACCCACCTCGCTCGAGGTCCTGCCCCTCGAGCGGCTGAGCGGGGTCCAGAAGGGAAAGACCAGCGCCCGCTCCGGGGGTACGGCTTGCAGCACACCGCGCTCGAGCGCCTGAGCCAGCAGGCGGGCCGGAGCCTCCAGGCCCATACGCTCGAGCAAGGCGCAGGCCAACGGTTCATCGAAGGTGGTGTGAACCACGCTGAGATAGCGCAGGGCGGTGTAAACCTCTTCGGGCCAGTCTCCGGCCTCGCCCAGATAGAGTTCCTCGAGCGCGTGGGCTGGGCTGGACGGGGTAAGGCTGTGCTGCTCCTGCTCGAGCAGGGCCAGCATGTGCTGAACATTGCCGTCGGAACGTTGCAGCAGGCTGTGGGCGTAGGCCAGACGCGATTCCTCGAGAACCCCCGACCCCGAGCCGCCGCCCTGCTGGGCCAGACCCTCGGCCACACCCATCAGGCTGAGCGCTCCCAGGGTCAGCTCGAGCCTGCGGCTGGGATCCACCCGTCTGAGCAGGGAGCGAACCCCTTCGCTGGGGTGTTCGTCCTCGCGACTGAGCACCAGAAACAGGCCAGAGGGCAGGTTGTTGAGCCAGAACTCGAGCGCGGTGGCAAACTCGGCCTGGGCCACCTGAGCATGGTCGAAAATGAGCAGCAGGGGTCTGTGAACCTGCTCGAGCACCGCGCTGAGACGCACCAGATCGCTTTCCAGATCGCCGGGTCTGGCCCGGATGTGGTTCAAGCTTTCGCGCGCGGCACCCTGCACATGAGGGGTCAACTGGGTCGCCACCGAGGCCAGGGTCAGGCGAACCGAGCGGGACGCGGTGGCGCGCAGGGTCAGCGGGGGAGCTCGGGTCTGAACCAGCGTCTGACGCGCCAGCCACTCGGCCAGATGACTTTTTCCACTGCCTGCTGCTCCGCGCAGGACCCCCAAAACCGGATGATAGAGCGCATTTTCCAGGGCCACGCGCAGACGGGACTCCTCCTCGGGGCGGGTGAAGTGCAGGCTGTGCCCTTGCGTCCAGGGGGCGGCGGGAACCAAAACCCCTCGTTTTGAACGCTCCAGACCCAGCAAATCCACTTTCTCCAGCCACAGCAATTCCGCCGTGGTCCAGTCCTGACGCCGCAGGATAAGGTACAGGGCCTCGAGCCGAAGCTGTAGACGCTCGAGAATTCCTACCACTCTACGCTCGGCCCACACCTTGAAGGCTGGACTGCCCACCCCGGCCAATTCGCTCAGCGGGGGTCCCCGCAACAGCTCGAGCAGTTCGATCAGCTCGGCTTCGTTTTGAGGGTGCTGGTTCTCGAACTGCTCGAGATCGGTGGGGAGATGATTTAAGGATAGGGTGGGCGTCTGCGCCCCAGAAAAGTCCAGGCCGCTCGAGCGAAGCCGGGTCAGCTCGACCCTCAGGTTCTGTCGCGCAGCTTTGTGCTCCCACAAGAGGGCCGCAAGCTGCTCGCGGGGACAGGGTTTGGCCTCAAGCACCAAGTAACACAACAAGGCCAGCCCCTTACGGGAGACCCCCACAGGGGATTTGGACCGAACTAGTTGAGGTGAACCCAATATATTTAATGAGAACATGTTATCGCTGGTTAAATTTATTGACCGTCAGCCTAATTGAGGTTGCAAGGCTCGACCAGAATTGTATTAGAAATATAAGGTACCATATCGAAAAGTTCACAAGGTGTTTTGAGAAACATAGTCAAGCGTGGGTGGCGACTTATTTAGAGTCTTGTGACAAGGCTGTGTTTTTATTCTCAGGATTCTTAAAAGTCTTAATGTTGACATTCCCCTACTTTTTGGGTTCAGAGAGAAGCGGGGACCAAAGTGTTCAGGGTGTACTTTTTGAAAGTTGTGAGGCAATGCCACTTCGCGTCCCAAACTCGGGTGTATCTTACAGTTCTTCGCAAAGATGGTACAGGCTCTCATCTCGAGGAGGTTTTTCATGCGCTCCAAACTGCTGCTCACTCTCACCCTTTCGCTCGGTTCAGCCCTGGCCCAGAGCGGCCAGACCACTTTTGTACAGCTCATTCTCGACGCCTCGGGCAGCATGTACAGCAAGCTCCCCGACGGCTCGAGCCGCATTAGCGTGGCCAAGGCGGTGCTCGCCGATTTCATTTCCAAGCTGCCTGCGGACCCCGCGCTCAACGTGGGTCTCAGAATCTACGGGGCCAACTCGAGTGGAGCCTCGAGCAACGCCTGCCAGGACAGCAAATTGCTGCTGCCCATGAAGGGTCTCGAGCGCGGGAGTTTGCAAGATTTGGTGGCCCAGACCCGGCCTAAAGGGGCCACCCCCATCGCGTATTCGCTCGAGCAGGCCGCACTGGATTTTCCCCAGGACTCGAGTAAGAAGCTCATTGTGCTGGTCACGGATGGGCAGGAATCTTGCCGGGGCAACCTGAGCAGCGTGCTCGAGAACTTCAAAAAGCGCGGCATCACGGTAGATTTACGCATCGTGGGGATAGATTTGGACGCCCGAGCGCAGAAGAGTTTCGAGGGCATCGGCACCTTTGAAAACGCCCGCTCGAGCAGTGAACTCGCCGCTGCGCTGGGCCGCACCGTGGTGAACGTGGCCAAGCCTAGCGAGGTCAAGCTGCCAGTGGTCGTGACCCTGACCTCGAGCGGGAAACCCTTCACCTCGGGCGCAAAAGTGAGCTTCAGCGCCGCGCTGAACCCGCAGAACACCGTGGGTTTCTCGGGCGGGGCCGAGTTTGTGGCCGAACTGAGTGCCGGAAGTTACACCGCCACCGTCGAGAGTTCCGAGTCGGGGGTACAGACCTTTGGGGGCCTGACCGTGGCCGCTGGCTCACCCAACCGCTTCACCTTCGAGGTGGGTGTGGTGGGCGAGGTGGCGCTGGACATCAGTCCCAATCCTCCCATTGCGGGCGGCAAGGTGACGGTGAAATTCTCCGGTGCGCCCGCAGGCGAGAAAAACTGGATTACCGTGGTCCAGAGAACCGACCCGGACACCGCTTACTTGAACTGGGAGTACGTGAGGGGTGCGTCGGGCACGCTCGAGCTAAACGTTCCCGACGAGCAAATCGAGTATCAGATTCGCTACCACCTGGCCAACCCCGACGGCAGCACGCGGGTGGTGGGGCGCAGTGCCCCCTTCACGCCCAGAAAGGTGACGGCCTCGCTCGAGGGACCCGCCGAAGTGCTGGGGGGAAGCAAAATTTCGGTGAAGTGGACCGGGCCGAACAACTCCCAGGATTACGTCACGGTGGTTGCCAAAGACGCTCCAGAGGGGGCGTACCGCGATTATAAGTACACCCGAGACGGCAACCCGCTCGAGCTGACCGTGCCCAACGAGGCCGGAGCCTTCGAGTTGCGCTACGCCAGCGACCTGTCGGGTAAAACCCTGTTCAGCCGCCCTATCGTGCTTAAACTGGCGACTTACGTGCTCGAGGCTCCGGTCCAGGTGAGCGCTGGAGGGGTCATCACGGTCAAATGGACCGGGCCAAACAACGACCGGGATTACGTGACCCTGGTCAAAAAAGGTGAACCCGAAGGAACTTACCGCGAATACTTCTACACAAGGGACGCCAACCCCGGAACGCTGCAAGCCCCGCTCGAGGCCGGAGAATACGAACTGCGTTACTCGAGCGACAACGGCAGCAAAACCCTGGCCAGCCGCGCCATCACCGTCAAAGCCGCTGCTTTGGGCAGCTACGCGCTCGAGGCCCCCGGCGAGGTGGTGGCGGGCAGCAAAGTCTCGGTGCAGTGGACCGGACCCAACAATCCCGGCGATTACGTTACCGTGGTCAAAAAGGGTGCCGAGGTGGGAACGTACACCCAGTATTTCTACACCCGAGACGGCAACCCCGGCTCGATACAAACCCCGCTCGAGCCGGGAGAGTACGAACTGCGCTACTCGAGCGAAAAGGCCAGCCCCAACCCCACTCTAGCCAGCCGTCCACTCACGCTCAAGGGAGCCAGTTATAAGCTCGAGGCCCCCAGAACGGGCAAGAAAGGAGAGAAAGTCCAAATCAAATGGACCGGACCCAACAACCCTGGTGATTACGTTACCGTCGTGCCCAAAGGAGCGGCCATCGGCACGTACACGGTTTACTTCTACACAAGGGATGGCAATCCCGGCACGCTACAACTGCCGGACACCGCCGGAGAGTACGAAATCCGCTACTCGAGTGAGCAGGGCAGCCCTAATCCGACTCTGTTCAGCTTACCGATTACGGTGAAATAGAGTTCTTGGGGGTTGCTCGAGAAACTGGATAAGCAAGAAAAAACCCCGCAGTTTTGCGGGGCTTTTCAGGGTGGTGCCGAGGAGGGGATTTGAACCCCTACGCCTTGCGGCGCTAGTCCCTGAAACTAGTGCGTCTACCAATTCCGCCACCACGGCACTCAGGGCGACAAGAAGGATAGCTGCCGGGGTTGGGTTTGTCAAGTTTCGCTCGAGCAGCGGGCGTCAATCAGGAATGCGGGCGGGGTGGCGGCTATTCCACTTGGAACGACCCGTGCTTCGCAACACTTCGTGAGCCTTCTTTTGTGCGCTAGCGCTGTCTTGGGCAAGACGGCACCTACCGGGCCGGGCCGCTTACAAAAATATCCCCTCTGTTGTACAGGGGGAACTAAAAGACTGTACCACTCGAGCTTTTAAAGTACCCCCCTGTACAACAGGTTCGTGCAGCTTCCCATAAAGATGGGTCTTGCGTGACTACGCAAGGGGGGGTCTTTCCAGCCTGCTCGATAGAGTCACGCATTCCCGAGTCACACCCTCGAGCACCCTATTTGAAACTCAGCGTCTGCTTGAGGTCGGAGGTGGTCAGTGAAAACGGGCTGCTGGGAAACGCGCAACCCTCGAGTATGACGCTGGCACTGGCTACAACCGTGTTGGTGCCGCCGCTCGAGAGGATGGGTTTGATGTCCGCGTAGGCCAGTTCGAGCGCGGCGGTTCCGGCTCCCGACGCGCTGAGGGTCAGGTCTTTGCCGTTTGGAGCCAGGGTTGCGCTGTAGCTCAGGGCCGCGCTCGAGGTTTTGACCAGCGGCGTGGGCGTGGCCGGGTCCGAGAGCGAGATGCTCCAGGAGTTGACTTTGAGCGTGATACCGCTTGAAGCGGTGCAGACGGTCTCGAGGGCCGCACCCACGAACCCCAGGTTGACGGTGAACTTGGTCGGGTCGGCGGGCAGGCCGCTGATGTCCCCAAACTCGCCGCTGTAGGTCAGCGTTCCAACCAGAGTGGTCCCCGCCGCACCGTGCAGCGATTGCCCGGTGGTTACGGGTGTGCTGAGGGTTCCGGTGAGTTTCTGGCTCGAGAGCGACAGATAATCCTTGCTCTGGTCAGGGATAAGCGAGGCACATCCTGAAAGTATGAGGGCGCTGAGCAAAGTGGATACACCGAAAACGGGCGTGCGCTTGAGCATGTCAACCTCCACAAGTTCAACTCGACAGCTTACCCCGATGGGTCAAGTTCCAAAGATAAAGCTCGAGTGAACTTCTTCTCAGGTTAAGTCTTGACCCGCTCGAGGGCAAGCCCTTGTCCGCAAACTCTCAGGCTGGAGTCTCAATAGCAGCCGCTCACATCCACATCCTTGAGTTCGAGCGCCCCCGCCGACTGACCCGCCGCGTTGCTCACCTCGAGTTTTATGGACATGGGCCGGGTCTGCTTGGGGTCTGGCGGGGTCACACCTGTGCTCGAGAGGACGGCATCAGACAGGGCCAGATACACTTTGGCCACCGTGCTTTCGTTGAGCAGCACCTTGGCAAAGCTCGAGGGCGGACTGGTCACGTCTCCGATTTTGACGGTCTGCACGGATGGGGTGAGGGTGGTGCTCGAGTAGGGGGTGAAGCTGAACTTGAGCGTGTCGAGCTTGCCAGTGTAATTAAAGGCCAGCCCCAGGTACTTTTTGTCCTCGAGCGTGGTGCAGGTGTTGTCCAGGGTGCGGAGGTTGAAGGCGGACAAACCGATGGGGGTGTTGGGGTTGCAGGCCGCTAGCGAAAGCAGGCCCAGACCGAGCAGGGTGAGGCGTTTCATGGGGCTATTTTAAAGCGGAGTTGCTGACCCCTCTTCCTCGAGCGCTTAAGCAAAGGCTCATACGCATCAGGAAAGTTGGGTTTTGTGGTCTCGAGAAGAATATAGCCTTTCCCATAGATATCTGGTCTGTTTCAGGTATCTATGGTGAGCGGAGCGAATAGAAAAGAGTAGTGTTTATCGCGGTAACGGAGACTTTGGAGCAGAGCGGAAAAGTCGGAGTGTTAGCGATAAACACTGTAGGGGGAAGCTCGAGGATTCTTGACAGTACAATCGAAAAAAGGTAGTGGTCAAAATCAGACTGCTCGAGCAGCAGAAACTTTTCGCGTATCTCGTGTGGCACACAAAACTTTAAGGTTTCAGAAGCTTTGAGCAGTCTCGGAAATACCACTACCCGAAAAAAAACCCCTGTGCTTCAGGGCTTTGCAGCAGCCCTGTAAACTACCCCCATGACCCCACCCCAGGCCATCCGACTCATTCAGGGCTACCTGTGGCATCCGCAAGAACTCCAGCTCGACCTCGAGCACATTTTTCCGCTCGAGTGGGAAGGGGTTAGCTTACTCTGGGACGAGATTCGGCCCCCGTTTGCCTTTTTCGAGAACGGTACGCTCAGCTCGAGCCAGACCTTTTATCAGTTCACCGCGCTCGAGCTGTACCCGGTGCGGCCCAGCGACGCAGAATTGCACCTCAAGGCCGAGCGGCTCTCTATTTTCCTGAATGGGGTTCTCGAGGCTACCCCGCCAGGGTTCGGCTGGCAACTGCTCGAGGATTTGCGTCCACTGGAATAGGAGTAATGAGCTATGAGTGGTGAGTGATGAGTAAAAAAGGAGTGTCCTCCTCGAGTAGTCTGGGGATATGAAAAGCCTTGTTCTGATGTTTGCGCTGGCGTGCTCGAGCGCGGGGGCGACCCAGGAATCCCTGATGCGTTTCACCGCGCCCGTAGGAACGGTGAGCGACTATAAAGGCGAAACCTCCAGCGAGCTTAAAAACACCCTGATGAGCGTCAAAAGCCTGGACGGCAAGGGCATTCCGCAGGGTTTCAAGGAATTCGTTCTCGAGAATTTCTCGAGCAAGACACTTTCCAACGCCGAATACAGCGAAAAGGTGCTCGAGCAGGATGAAAACACGGGTACAACCCTCCTGCACGCCGGATGGAACCGCTCGAGCATAGGTCTGAATTTTGGGCCGCGCATAGTGCTCGACTTCACGCTGCACATAACCTACGGGGATGGGTCGAGCGGGGGTCAGGTCGAAGTCCGCGACATCAAAACCTCCCTGGACCGCAAGACCCTACCGTCAGGCTGGCCCGCCAATATCGAAAAAGGGCTGCTCGAGAATCAGAAGATTTCGGCGTATTACAGCGCCCTGTGGCTGCAAACCCTGTCACAGCCTTTCGAGCTGGGAGGGAGTCAGCCCCTGATGGCGACCCCAGAACAGTTGGGCCAGAAAACGACCCCAAAGGGTCCGCAAAAAATCAAACTGGGCGAGGCAAAACTGCTCGAGCGCACCCCAGAGGGCGGCTTTCGTTTCGCCATAGATGTGGACACCGCCCGCTACGCGCCTGAGCTGCTGGGAGGAACCGACTCGAGATACCGGGTCAAGCAATTTACCCGTCAGACCCTCGAGTACGGCGCAGATAGGCGGCTGGTGCGCTCGAGCGGCACCTCGACGGGTGTGGTTCAGCGGCCCGCCGAGACCCGCGAGTTTCAGGGCCGCAAGTTTGAGGTCGTCACCGCCATTGTGACCACCTCGAGCAGCACCACCGTTCGCAGCGACGCCGACGATTTCGCCCCGTGAACCCGACTCTCGCAACCCTGGCGCTGGTCCTGCTGGCTTACCTCATCGGTTCAGTGCAGTTTGGGGTGCTCTACTCACGGTTCAGGGGAAGAGACATCCGGCTCGAGGACGCCCCCGGTGGCAGCGGCATCTACCGCCGTTACGGCTTTGCGGCGGCACTGACCATTTCCCTGCTCGATGTACTCAAGGGCGTGTTGGCCGCGTATCTGATGCTCGAGGCCAATCCCGACGCACTTCCCTGGGCCATCTTTGCGGTGACGATGGGCCACAACTACCCCCTCTTCTTCGGGTTCAGCGGCGGCGCGGGCATCGCCACCGGGCTGGGCGCGCTGGCGGTGGTTTCTCCGCTCGAGGTCTTCGTACTGCTGGGTTTAGCGGGACTGATTGGGTTCGTCTACAAATACACCCTGCAAAAGCGGCTGGGGATGTTCGTGGTTCCGTTCGCGTCGCTGGCCGCCCTTTTACTTTTGCTGCTCGAGCACCTCATCTGGGGCGGCCCCCTGCTCGAGCTGCTGGCTTTCGCGGTTCCCACGCTGTTGCGTTCGCTGGACCTGCTGTTGCGTAAACCTCGGCGCTCGAGCGCGGGGGGTTGAGGGTGCACTCGAGGGGCAATCCCTCTAACCCAACTTCTCCCCATACGGCCCAAAAAACTCCGAACAGTGCGCTTCGTCCAAAAACGGGAACTCGAGGCCCTCGAGCTGTTTGCTCAACACCTGAGCAGGCACCGGATGTTCGCGCTCACGGTTGCGAACGAATAAATCTTTCTCTGGAACGGCAAAAACTGCGTAACGTACCCTTGCACCATAATCGAAGCCCAGCCGGGTAGGAATGGCCCGCAAGTCAAAGCGGGTGGAGGTCGCCTCCCACACCACCTTTCTCTTTTCGCGCAGGGCCGCTTTCAGTCGCGCTCGAGCGAGTTGTTGCACCTGCCCGTTCTGGCTCTGGTCCTCAGAGTCTCCGGTGAGTTCCTCGCGCAGTGCGTCCAGGCTGACAATTTCAGCGTTTTCGGCGTGTTCCCGCGCCCAGGCGCTCTTGCCCGACCCACTCGGCCCCACGGTCACGGTCAGTTCAGCAAAACCACCCCGAAAACGGTAGCCTCGAGAGAGGGCTTCTTCGGGCGTGAAAATCAGGCCCGCCTCGTAATCCAGAATGCCCTGCTCGAGTGTCAAATTTTTCAGGGTCTCGGATTCGCCCTCCAGCGCGGCAAAAATCTGCTCCTTCCAGGCCGCGTAGGGGTCCGCCTTCCACAGCCCATACTCCTCGGCGCAGAGTCGAAAATACTCGAGCTGTTCCAGGTTCTCTTCGGTGTCCAGTGCGTCACGGCCCTGCAAGTCGGCCTTTTCCAGCAAATAGACCCGCTCGAGGTCGCACAGGCGGGCTAGACGCGCATATCGGGCCAACGGAGCATCTTGGCGCACCAGTCGGAGCGGCTCGTGATGATGCCCGATGACCGCTAGAACGTCGCACCAGACTGTAAAAGGCAGGCCCAACTCGAGCAGTTTGAGCGCCGCGTAAGTGCGCCCCCGCTCCGGGTGTCGCGGCGAGATGACCCGGCCATCGTCGCGGATACGGGTGGTCACGGTCTTGCCGATATCGTGCAACACAGCGCTCAGTACCAAAGCCAAGCGACGGTATGGTTTTAAAAAGGGTGGCTCGAGAAAGGGTGGCTCGAGCAGGCGGTAAACCTCATTCAGCACCCGCCCAGTGTGAATTTTGACGTTGCCCTCGGCGTGCCACACCGGGTCTTGCGGGGTGTCCTCGAGCCTGTCCAGCCACGGCAATACCGGACTGAGCACGGCCAGAATCTCCTCGAGCGGTGGCTCCCCTCCCCGCTCAATCCCCTCGAGCAACTTGTTCACGGTATTTTCTCCTTCAGGCCGTTGGGAACAATGGTTTGGTGCATCCAGTGTTCGTCGGTTTGAACGTGGTTTTTACGCACCCACTTGGCCAAGCTGCGACCAAAGTTTCCAAACTCGAAGCTCGAGGTTAGGCGCACCACATAACCTTCGGTTCGCTCGGTATCCACCTCGAGTGTGCGAATCCGCGTCTCGTCCCAGACGCCCTGGTAGAGCGTGCGCGGCACGGGAAGCTCGAGCAGGCTGGCCCACTCGAGCGTTTCACTCCAGCTCAGCGCCTGGTTTTGTTCGTTCCACACCGAGAACAGGTAAAAATAACCCTCGAGTTCGCGGTACTCGAGCGAATGCCGCGCGTACAGGTTCTCGCCGCACAGCCGCCAGCCTTCGGGAATGCCAAACCGCAGGCGGCCCCACAGCCCCTTGACCCAATCCCGCGAAGGATGCGGGCGCGGCTCGAGCGAACGGGCGTGCAAGCCGTGCCGATAGAGCGTGGTGTTCTCACCGTCGAGCTTCTCGCTGATGACCACCTCACGGCCCTCGAGATGTCGGGTGTCTATCAGCAAATCGTCGTCGGCACCTGCCCCCGGCGACCACGGCAGATGGGGCGTGCGCGGATATTTGGTTTTGGCAACTTCGCTCGAGCGGGTCATAAAAGTTCCTGCGCTCGAGTTTAGAGTGTGTGGACCTCGAGTGCAGCCGCCATTTGGCCTATGTTGTTCGCTCGAGCACCCCCTAACTCAACCCCCTGAACCCAACCCGGTATAATCCTCGGGTGTCCTCAAGCCTCAAATTGCGCCGCTTGTGCGGGGTGCTTCTCCTGCTGGCCCTGCTTCCGAGTCTGGCCTTCAGCCTGACCCCATCCGGCTCGAGCACCACACAGACAAAGCCCAAACCGCCCGCGCAACCCTCGAGCGCCAAAACCGCCCTCAAACTGCCCGTACCTAAGCTGCCCATAGAGGTTAAAGTCGAGCAAAACCGATTGCTGGGTCAGCGCGGCGGGGCCACGGTCTGGGCGCTCGAGCTGCCCGAGAGTGCCGCACCTATCCCTCAGCCGGTGCTGTTCGGGAACACCGCCTGGGTCGCCTGGGGACCAATTCTGCGTGGGGTTCGGCTCGAGACTGGTCGGGTGGTGCGCTCCCTGTACCTGCCCGCCCGCATCGTGGGTCTGGAACCCTCGGATGAGGGCGTGGCGCTCGAGGTAGCCTATCCCTCGGCGGACCCGAAGACTGGCCAGGACATCAAACAGCGCTTTAGCGTGCGAAATGGCGTGCTCGAGGGGAGAGCGGTGTATCTGCCCACGCTCGAGGAAACCGGGGCGCTGGAAAAGCTGGCGACGGGTGGTCTGGGCTTCAATCCCCTGACCCCCGAGACCAACTTGGAGGCGGGCGCGATGCTCGAGCGCCGCCTGAAAAGTGACCCGCTCAATCCTTTTTTACACCTGTATCTGGGCCGCGCCCTTCAGCGTGAGGGATTGGTGGGGGCGGCGCTCGAGCAGTACCGGGCTAGCCTGACCCCCAGTGTTCCCTTTTTCGTCAGCATTCGGCTGGCGCGCTTGCTCGACGGCTTCGGTTACGCCGACCTGGCCGACCGGGCGCTGAGTGCGGCCCGCTCGAACTGGACTGCGCTGGGCTACAGCCCCGAACTCCCGGTCTCGAGCGTGGTCTTGCGAACTTATGGCAATCCTCTAAACTACGCCCTCGAGTTGGACCGGGCCGGAGCCAATCTGCGCCGTGACACCTGGTTTCGCTTTTTGCGCGACCTCGCGCCGCGCTTTGAGGGCTTCGAGACGGTTTACAACCGCTACGCCGACGCGCTCAGCGCTCAGGGCCGCGAGGGTGAGGCGCTCGAGTGGCGCGCGTTTGCCAGCCAGCTCAACCGGGGCAGCTTGTACAGCCTGGGTCCGGTGGCCCTGGACCGGGTGCGCGATGTGGCGCGGTTATCAATACTCACGCTGTTGTTAGCCCTTTTTCTGGTCCTGCTTTCGCTGGGGTTACGCTACAGCAGACAACAACGCCAAGCGCTTTCAAAGCTGGGCGGACTGCTCAGGGCTTGGTGGCTGCACCCGCTCTCGAGGCTGCGTCACGCGGCTTTTTCGTATTACACTTTCAGCGAAAAACTGGTGCTGCTGACCCTGCTCGTGGCTGTCGGGGTGGGCCTGAGCGCGCTGGGCTGGGCGGTTCGCACCCAGAGCCGCGCCGCCGACCCGGCCCTCAACCTGGGCACACTGGGTGGCCCGTGGTTTTACGCCCGACTCGAGCGCCTGAGTCCAGACCCCAATACGCCCGAAACGGCCTTGCTCGAGGGTCTGGCCACCCAGCTCGACGGCGACTCGAGTGCGGCCAGAGCGCGTTATGCCCAGACGACTCAGCCACTGGCCGCGCTCGAGAACAATCTGGGCATTCTCGAGGCCGCACGCGGAGACTTCCCGGCAGCGCAGCAGCACTACCGCAGCGCCCTCTCGCTCGAGCCAGGACAGGCCGCTGCCACCGCCAATTTACGGTTGGTGGACACAGCGGGTCAGGTTCCGGCCCAGCTCGAGCCGCCCCGTCTGGCCTATCCGGGAACTATCCAGATTTACCGCGCGGTGGGCGGTACCTGGAGTCAGGACCTCGCCACGCTGTTCACCCGCCCCTGGGAGGCGCTCATCGGTCTGCCCCTGCGCCTCTCACCGCTGACCTTGAACGTGCTGGTGGTTTTGTATCTGCTTTCTCTGGCTATCACCCTGCTGTGGATGCTGATTCCCCGCCCTCGAGCGGCAGGGCTGCCGCCACGTCCGTGGGCTTTCCGGGTTCTTTCGGTACTGGTACCGGGACTGGGCTTGGTAGACGAGGTGTGGGGCGTGCTGCTGCTGCTGCCGTGGTGTGGTGTGCTGTTGTTCGCGCTGAGCAAGGTACTCATACTCGATTTCCCCGCTCTACCCTTCTGGCGCAGCGACCTCGGCGGTCATTGGTGGGTGCTGCTGTCTGCACTGTACGCGCTCAATGTTCTGGGCATCGTGCTCGAGGAAGTCGCATACGGCAATCGGGTGAGGCGGCTGACCAAAGCACAGGAACTCGAGGAGCGCAGACAGGGCGCACAGCGTAGGCAAAGCGAGGCAGCGGCGCAGGAAACCCCACAGACAACCGCACAGACAACCGCGCCGCTCTCGCCCGACGTTTTGCTCGAGCGGACCAAAGCGGACTCAGTGTGATGGGGTTTTAACCTCAACCCAATTCCAGCGCTTGTCATGGCCCTCGAGTTTTGATACACTTTTCGTTGCGTCGCATTTTGGCTGGCTGCTGACAAATGCGAAAGATTAGGCCCAACCCTCACTCGAGCACCCCCCAAGGAACCCCACACATGGTCAAAATTCGCCTTTCCCGCTTCGGCTCCAAGCACAACCCCCACTACCGCGTGGTCGTCACCGACTCGCGCCGTCCCCGCG
>Ga0123338_10003289_pt1 | contig 14632 bp, 9 predicted proteins | sample grotaG_FD_89793 | JGI IMG/M metagenome (GOLD analysis project Ga0123338, IMG submission 89793) | Glacier valley bacterial and archeal communities from Borup Fiord, Nunavut, Canada, to study Microbial Dark Matter (Phase II) -... | ecosystem: Environmental > Aquatic > Freshwater > Ice > Glacier ...
ACATCGCAAATTAACTCGCATTCTGCTAAATACTGCACGCGTACCGACAAAGCGCCAAAAGCTGTCGAACCAGGTTTAGCGTAAAGTCTTTGAGCTACTTCTTTCTGCACTAATAGTACGATCGCATCGAAGGGTTTAGCAGCCGGTGCAGATATGGTTCCCAGCAGTTTTTGCAGGATCGGGCCAGTAATATTGTAGGGAATATTGGCAACAACTTTATTAGGATTTTGGAATTTGGGAAAGGCAATTAGTTCGGTATCTAAGTCCATTTCCAGGAAGTCACCGGAGAGTAGTAAAAAATTGTCAACTTTACCGAGTTGCTTGGCTAGTTTTATGCACAAATCTCGATCAATCTCCACGGCAACAACAGACTCAGCCGCAGGCAGCAAGCGCCGAGTCAGAATCCCAGTGCCCGGCCCAATTTCTAGGACGCGATCGCCATTCAAGGAAGCCGCTTTCACAATCTTATCTAAGGCTTTCTCGCTTTTGAGCCAATGTTGAGCAAACTGTTTCCGGGGTATGGTCGATCGCATTTTTTGAGTTTTTGGATAAATCTTAGCTTGCAATCATATCATATTATGTCCGATAAATCATATCAAATTAATATTACCCGTAATTAGCATACGGCAGTACCATTTCCCTACCCCAATTCATTGTACAGAAACGGCACTCCCGCGTTCGACATATCATATCAATTCCGGTTGCGCCGAAATGATATAGAGGAGACTGCACGTGCCGTGTCCCTACCGATCAATTGTAGGGAAACGGCACTGCCGTCTCCTCCGCCTTCTCCGTTTACATCATTCCGATGCAAACGGATTTGATATCATTCCGGTGTTACCGAATTGATATTACTCAAAATCATCAACCAGTATTCCGCATCCCCGCAGCAATTCCATTAATCGTCAACAAAGCTCCCCGCAACAATTCACCCTTGCTGTAACGCGAGTGAATCACCCCTGGAACCCCGCCAGTACCGTGTTGACGCAAGCGTTTCAGCAACGAAACCTGCAACAAACCCAAGGGTACAATCGTCGCATTCCGCAACTGCACAGAACGCTGCAATGACGGATCTCCATCCAACAAACGTTGGTGTCCGGTAATAGTTAAAACTAAACCCCGAATCAGGTGATATTCCGCAGAAATTTGCTCAAACAAAGCATTAAAACGTTCTCGATCCGCAGGCAGAGATAACTCTCGGACATAGTGTTCTGCAATCTGCAAATCCACTTTAGATAAAGTCATTTCCACCTTAGAAATCACCATTCTAAAAAACGGCCATTTCAAGTAGAAATACTGCAAAAGTTTCATGTGTTCTTCCGGTTCCTTTAACAAAAATTCTTGCAAAGCTGTACCGACACCGTACCAAGAAGGTAGCAAAACCCGGGTTTGAGTCCAGCTAAACACCCACGGAATTGCCCGCAAACCGCCGATATCTTTCTTGCCACCGCGACGGGCTGGGCGAGAACTAATCTGCAACTGACTAATTTCTTGAATCGGGGTAACTTGATGGAAGAAATCGACCAAATCTGGCTGTTCGTAGATTAAGTTGCGGTAGTGCGATCGCGATTTAGCTGACAACTCCTCCATAATCTCATTCCAAGGATCGATGCCGTCAAAACCAGTATGCAGCAAACTAGCTTGAATTACTGCCGCCGCCACGGTTTCCAAATTGTACAGCGCCAACTCCGGCAAAGAGTATTTAGAAGCCAAAACCTCGCCTTGTTCAGTAATCTTAATTCGCCCGTTGATACTCTTCCCAGGCTGAGCCAAAATTGCCTTGTAAGCAGGCCCGCCGCCCCTGCCTACCGAACCGCCTCGGCCGTGAAAAATCCGCAACTGGACATTGTACTTTTCTGCCACCATTTGCAAAGCCTTTTGAGCTTTGTGAATTTCCCAGTTGCTGCTGAGAAAACCCGAATCTTTATTGCTGTCAGAATAGCCCAGCATCACCTCTTGCAATTTGACCTTGTGGATTGGTAATTTGAGATTTTCTTCGCTTTTTTCCGCTATTTCCTGTGCATATCCTCCGGTTAGCAAAGCTCGATAAAGCGGCAGTTCAAATATCTGCTGCATAACTTCCGGGGCTTTTTTCAAATCTTCCACTGTTTCAAATAGAGGCACTACTTGAATGCTGCTAATTCCGGTTGCTGGATCGTAAAGTCCTGATTCTTTTGCTAACAGCAAAACCGCCAGCATATCGCTGACATCGTGGCTCATGCTGATCACGTAAGTTTCGCAAATTTCCGGGCCAAACTCCTGGTGCATTTGCCGCAATATGCGGAACGTATTAATCGTCTCGCAAGTTTTGGGAGAAAAGGGCAATTCTGCGGGAATTAAAGGGCGGCGAGTTTGCAGTTCAGTGGCGAGCCAAATAACTCGATCGCATTCCGACATTTCATTGTAAGACTTGGGCAAAATTTGCAAGTATTCAGCAATTTCGCTCAAAGCGTCGGAGTGTACTGTTGACTCTTGGCGGATATCTAGGTAAGCCAAATTAAACCCGTAGATTTCTACTTGGCAAAGCAGATTTTCCAAGTCCCGACAGCTCAAACCCGTTTCGACTAAATTGTGTTGGATCAGCTGCAATTCGGTCAAAAACTCAGTTCCCGATCGATAAAGGCCGGTCATTCCAGGATGTTCCGACAAAGCTTCGCGCTCCCGCTGCAACTCGTCTCCTTTGTAGAGCCGCCAATTACGATCGCGCGTATTTTCCAGTCGCTGTAGCACGTAGGCCAGCTTCAGGCGATAGGGTTCTTGGCGGTAACGAATCGCCCACTGCTCGTAAACTTCGGGAAATTCGGATTTATCGCGATCGAGAGATTCGAGCAATTCCGGCAATACGTCGCTCCAGTGCAGCGACAAACTCAAAAGCTCGTTCAGCCGCTTCACCGCAACGATGTACTTTTCTAGCACCAAGTGGCGCTGATAGCAAGCCGTTTGCCAAGTAACTTTTGGAGTCACAGAAGGGTTCCCGTCCCTGTCCGAGCCCACCCAAGAACCAAACTTGCAAAAATCGTAACTCGGCGGTTTCAGGTAAGGAAAAGAAGCGTGCAGAGCTTGTTTTAAGCGTTGATAAAGCTCTGGAATCGCATCAAACAGCACTTCCTCGAAGTAGTGCAGAGTGTACTCCACTTCGTCAAGTACAGTCGGCTTGAATTGGTGCAGCTCGTCTGTGCGCCACCAGAGGCGAATTTCTTCCATCAGTTGCTCTTGCAGGGTTGCAGCTTCCCAGGAAGACACGGGGTAGGGACTTTCAGAGCCGGCCCCCAACACCTGAAATTTCTCTTCAACTTGGTCTAGCTGTTGGAGAATTTTCGCCATTCGCCGCTGCTTGGTGCGGATCGTGTGGCGGACTATTTCCGTCGGGTGAGCGGTGAATACCAAGCGGATATCTAATTGGTCGATCAAGCGCTGGATTTGCTGGCTCGGGACGTTCAAGCGCAGCAGCATCGGGAACAGTTGGTGAAATGTTCCGGCGTCTCGGGCGATCGTCTCGCTGCTATCTGCACGGCTTAGCTCCGTTTGGGTGTGAGCTGGGCCTTCTCTGTGGCGCGGGCGATCGGGCGCATCCGTTGCTTGTCCCGGCAGCTTAGAAAACATCCGCCCGCCAGCGTCGTTGCTGTTAGCGTAAGCTAGCTGTTGGTCTCGCTGTTCGTAGTGCTGTTCGACAATGTTGATCAACTGAAAATATAGTGCAAAAGCCCGTGCTGCGCGGATGGCGGCGTTGAGGTCGAGCTTTTCGATTAGCTGTACGACGTTCGACTCACGAAAGTGAGTGGCCTGTCCCTCGGCGGAATTGACCGATCGCATTTGTTGAAGCAAATCCACCAATTCCTGCCCGCACTCCTGTCGCAGCACCGATTCCCACAAGTCCTCTACCACTTTGAGGCGATTGCGCAGAAACAGGTCTGATTTTGAGTAAACGGGAGAATGAGAAATAGATGTTGTATCAATAGCCTGTTCTGAAGACTGGAGGACTGTACTCATCGGGCTGTTCCTCAATAGCTGCGGGTGTCTGTGAAAATTGTATGGTTTAGTTTCACCTAAAACACTTTTGTTTGCAGTCAAATTTGAGACAACTTATACAATTTTCGATTTTCAATTTTCGATTTTCAATGAGGATCGCTTATCACCAGAGGGTTTAAAGCTTCCCTACAGTTCCATTTTTTAGGAAAACTGGTCTTATTTGAGTGAGGATTGAAGGCAATTATGTACAAGGTAGAAGCAAAAACAAATCTCACTTGCACATATTTTACCAATTGTCAACCTTTCCGATCGAAAAAATTAGCTTCCGACTGCTACCTCTTTTTGAGGCTTTTTATAGCTTGTTGCCAAAAACAATGTAATTCTAGGCTCGTGCTTCAATAAGTCAAGAGATCGATCGGTCATCACGAATTCTTGAATCGAAAATAGTATTACTTCTGTTCTGCATTTAAACTGCACAATCAAAATTTGATCGAGTTTTTGTGGGGTGGGCGTCTCGCCCGCACAAAAAATGCAATTTAGATGTCGAACAGCTTATTACTTCTGTTCTGATTGAGGAAAGTTGAGGAGGGGAAGGCGCGAGCCCCGAAAGACTTCTTCGCTTTCAATGCCGATCGACCCAACAAACTCAGCAGCAGCTTTGGCCGCCAGCAAACCGCCCAACATCGGTAAGGCGACGAAGCTCAATAAAATATCTGAGGGAATTGGCAACTTTGGACTGTGATCTGTTTGATTTTGGGGCAAGTCTTGGTTTTCCGACGGCATAAATTTCTCCTGTGCGTCCATCTGCAATTCTTAGTTTACAGGTGAAACAAAAATCTTGACTGGTGACTAATGATATAGAGGACACGGCAGTGCCGTGTCCCTACAATTCTGGAGTAGGGACACGGCACTGCCGTGTCCTGATTTCGGGTAATATTAATTCCGATGCAACCGGAATTGATATGAGTTTTTCTTGGGCCTAATTGTGCCAAAATACTTTGAAGGTACGATCAAAAAAACTATTCCTCAACCGATGATCGGCAGCCAAGCGGATACAGGGTTCGGCAGTAAGTCCAGCAGGAGTTAAACCTCAACGAACGGTTAGACTCGCCAAAAAAATACTTTTGTGTAAAACTTATAAACTGTGCTATTTCTAGAAGACGAAACCAGCTTTGACGAAATTTAAAGTCCCATGTTGAATGCGAACGGGAGAATATTGGCAGACAATCGATCGGCCGCGTCGCAGTGGGCGCAAGAAGCTTTAGGACTTCCCGAAGTTCAGGTACAAGCGCGTTTGCGGGGAAATCACCTGCATATTTTGTGCGAAGCGCAAGCGTGCCCGTCTCAGGAATTGGTGACGGCGAGATTCACCAATGCGATCGAACAAACTGATTTAACTCGACTTTTGCCCGATCGATCTAAAATTTATCAGTTGTTTTTGTGCGGGCGGAAAATCGGTTCCCGACAAAATGACTGGACAGTCCGGCTCGATTGCAGCAACATCAAACAGCGACATCAACAGCAATCAAAAACTTCCGAAGTTTCGCCCCAACCGCCAACAAATCCTAAAAAAGGCGGATTCTTCGGCAAATTTAAGAATGAAAACCGCCAACTCAAAGAGATACCACAGCCCGTAGAGATATCGGCTCGATCGCCAGAGGTGCGGGAAGAACTTGATTTTGACCACGAAAGTGTCCCAATTGCCTCCCGCATTCAATACCCAGAAATTTTTGAAACTTCCCCCGTGACGATCGACACTTCGGGGACGCGGGAAGCTTTCAGTCCCCCAATTTTCCAGCAGGAAATAGGAACAGCCCATTCGCAGTCGGGAAATCGTGGCGCGGTGGCTTTGATTCAATCCCCCGAAACTGACACCGGCGATAACGATCGTGGTGGCACATTGACGGTTTCGGCGGAAACTTTGGCACGTCGGGGCTATCCAGATGCGATCGCCAGCTATCTCAGCGAAATCCTCGGCCCGATGGGAGTTTCGGTGAAAGTCAGCATTCGTGAAAAAGAACTCAAAAGGGAAATGGTGCAATTGAATGCGCCAGAAAATCTCCAGCCCAAAGAGCGTCGGCTGCTGGTGCTGTGCGAGTCAGCTTACAGCCCCGAACCCTCTTTGCTAGCAGAACCGATCGCCAGCAGGCTGCGGAAACTCAAACTGGAGGATTTCCGCGAAGCAGTAATCGGTAGCCAAGTCAGCGGCGAAGCGAAGCCAGACTGGCTGCTGCGAGTAGATTTGACTGCGCCGGATACAATTCTCAAGGAATGGGCCAGGTGGGGAGATGTACCTGCGATCGCCAAACTGCTAAACCAACACTTAGCGGCATCCAGCATCGAAGTGCGCGCCACCCTCAAAGAAGCAACCCTCCATCTGTTTTGCAGCAAAACTACCAAAAAAGGACAAAAGCCTAAACGGCAAGAATATCCAGACAAGCAGCAAACCACCGATGCGATCGCCCCAATCCTTGCTGCCTTTGCGCCCCAAGGTATCCGCGCAGCTACAATCTACGGCGTAGAACCAGCTACCGACACCAAAGCTGAGCCGGAGTCGCCAGTGTGGATAGACTGGGTGGACTTGCCAGCAGCCCACCACCCCGACTTAGCTCCCAGCCCCAGAATATTGGCAGCCGAAGGCGATATCTACGCCTTGACTTTTTTACTCGACAGGTTCCTCAATCCCAGTCTCAACCGCAAGCTGGAAACCGGCGGGATTCGCGCTGTGGCGCTACACAAAGCCGACGTGCTCCATGTGATGACTGAAGCTCTAACTTGCCCTGCTCAGTCGAAGGTAGGGCCGCCGGTGGTTAAATTCTTGCGGCAGTTACAAATTCCGGGAGTCGCAGGGGTGCGAGTCTACGGGCGGCGCGCTGGGCAGAAACTGCCCGTGTGGCGCTACGGAATCGACCTCAGAGCGGCGGTTGACCAGAAATCAGCACCGGCTGCTTCGCAACGGGCTGTCTTGGAAAAGGAGCCGCTACCGGAGTTTGCGTCGGCGGAAGATGGGAGTTTTCCGGGTTTGGACGAGAAGTTTGGCGAGCAGGTGGCACACCCCTGGCGACTTCCCTTCAAAGTCAGAATCCCGGGATACAAGCTGGGCGGGCAGTTAGTTCAAGCTGCGGTGCAACCCCTTGTTGCTTCGGGTTTGTTTGTTCCTAATGATGGTTTGTCCACGAATGCTGCTGCACCCGGGGGCGTCAGAGCCGATCGGGCGGCGGGAATGGCCTTGATTTGGGCGATCGCTGGCTGTCTGATCACTTTCAATACCGATTGGTTGCTGGGTCTATTTCTGCAATCTACGACCGTCAGTCAAGCTCCTAGGGTCTCCCAAGCTTGTACAGGCCCGAATTGTCAAAATTCATCTCCCAAGGCTCTGGACGACGTTCAAGCCTCAGTAACTACGTCAGAATCTCCGATCGTAGTTCCGCCGTCTGAGGAGCTGAATTTGCCTCAAATTCCGTTGGAACCATCGCCAGAAGCTAATCGGGAAAAGGTTTTCAACGGCTCTGGGTTTACGAAACCGGGAAATACGAGCGTTCCTGTGGCTGATGTTTCTGCTGTTCCGGTGTTCCCGACTTTGAGGAGCGAGCAGCTTGACGAGCAGATTGCGCGCTACCAAGAGTACATCCGCCAGTACAAAAAACCGCCGGATATCTTAATTGTCGGCAGTTCTAGGGCGCTGCGGGGCATTGACCCGCAGGTTTTGGAAACAGCTTTGGCATCTGGGGGCTATCCGGGGCTGAAGGCTTACAATTTTGGGGTGAACGGAGCTACTCTCCAGGTTGTAGATTCGATCGTCCGCCGGATTTTGCCGCCGCAGCAATTGCCGAAATTGATTGTGTTGGCGGATGGGGCGAGGGCTCTCAACAGCGGGCGGCCGGATTTGACTTTTAGTGCGATCGCTTCTTCCGAAGGTTACAGACAATTAGCCCGGGGCAGTTTTCTGATCCGCACCAATCAATTGGAACCCAAAAGATCGCAGGAAAGCCCCAGTAATCCGATCGCGACTGCTAGTGAATTGGTACACAATTTGGAACAAAGTCAAGCCAAGGTTCAGCAATTACTGAGTCAAAAGTTGGTGGATAGTTCTGCAACTTACAAAAATCGCGATCGGCTCAAAGGGTTTTTGCGATCGCTCGCCAATCCATCAGCCCCGGAGCTCGGCAGCCCCCAAACCGCAGCCGATGACACAAAAACAACTGAAAACGCGCAGCCAACTGCTGGGGGTAAAGAACTAGGCAACTTTCAACCAAACGGCTTTTTGCCGATCGATATACGCTTCAATCCCGATACTTACTTTCAAAAGCATCCGAAAGTATCTGGCTATTACGACTCCGACTATCAAGATTTCAAATTGGCAGGGGAGCAAACTGTAGCACTCAAAAACATGATCGAATTTACCAAAGTTCGCAACATCAATCTTGTGTTTGTGAATATGCCTCTAACTCAAGATTATTTAGACCCAGTGCGGACAGGTTACGAACAAGAATTCCGGCAATATATGCAACAATTAGCAGCTCAAAGCGGGCTAATTTTCCGAGATAAGAGTTTATTATGGCCGCAGGCACGGGAATCTTTTTCCGACCCCAGCCACCTCAACCTTTACGGTGCTGTTGCAGTTTCTAAGCAGTTGGCTCAAGATCCGATGATTCCCTGGCCAACGAAGAAGTAGAGTTATATCAAATCCTCTCTTCATCGGAATGATATAAACGAAACGGAGGACACGGTAGTGCCGTTTCCCTACAATTAATCGCGGTAGGGAAACGGCACTGCCGAAACGGAGGACACGGCAGTGCCGTGTCCCTACAATTAATCGCGGTAGGGACACGGCACTGCCGTGTCCTCCCTATCTTGCTTCGTGCTAGCAAAATCTCGCTAGATCGATCGGGGGAAAATTTATCAGCTACTGCTAAGCAACAAATTGTCTGTTATGTTCGAGGGAGAGAGGGGAGAAATACGAGTTGTGGATGCCGATCTCAGAAACCGGGTTTCTTCGTAAACTTCTCGTTTCTCATCGCAAAATTCTCGTAGAAACCCGGTTTCTATCCCCCACGTGCATCAGCCATAAAACTGTATGAAAAGATTGGTATTTCCTGAAAATAGCAAAAATAAACAGATCAAAACTGCCCGAAAAAATCTGCCTTTGATATTTTTCATATTATCTCTAGCATTTTTCTTATTTAGTTTCTATAAAAGCTTATTTTTACCATTAGCTTTATCTGCCCCGCCACCGAGCAAAGAACAAAGTAGCGAACAGCAACCTTTGCAACCCTTCGAGGAGGTTGTCAAAGACGCGGAAAAGTCGGAAGGAATGTTTACGCTTTACCACAACAAAGCAACTAATAAAGTTTATCTGGAAATTCAACCAAAACAACTCGACAAAAAATTCTTGTGTTTTGTGACATTGGCATCGGGTTTAGGGGAAGGGGGCATTTTTAGCGGATTGCCGATCGGCGATTTCTTGTTTCAACTGCGGCGAATGCAAAATAGCGTGCAGTTTGTGATACCGAATATCAATTTTCGCACCAGTCCGGGCGACCCGCAAGCGGGCTCGGTGGAAAGGGCATTTAGCGAGTCGATTCTCTATTCTTTACCGATCAAAAGCATTCATCAGGGAAGGCAAACTCTGCTGATCGACTTAGCCGATTTGCTGATGAGCGAAAAGCGCGATTTACCTGGGGTTAAGGCGATTTTGCCGATGATTTTGGGTGCTTCTTACTCGATCGATGAAGATAAGTCTTATTTTAAAGATGTGAGAGCGTTTCCGCTAAACGTAGAAATTGCTGCTATTTACGGTTTTTCCAGCGATAATGACAGTGCGGTCAACTATTTACCTTCGGTTCCTGACAGTCGGGCTTTTAACCTCCGCATTCACTACAGTTTCTCGGAAGTACCGCTAAATAACGGCTACCGCCCCAGACTTGCGGACGAGCGAGTGGGCTATTTTCTCACAGCATATAAGGACTTTTCTGACAAGAGCAGCCGGGAGCCTTTTGTGCGCTACATCAATCGCTGGCATTTGCAAAAACAAATCCCCACTGCGCCGATGTCGCCGCCAGTCCAGCCGATCGTCTTTTGGATTGAAAACAATGTGCCTGTGGAATACCGAAATGCAGTCCGCGAGGGCATTTTGGAGTGGAATAAAGCTTTTGAAAAAGCTGGTTTTACTGAGGCAATTCAGGTCAAACAGATGCCGGACAATGCCAAATGGGACCCGGCTGATGTCCGCTACAATACTATTCGTTGGTCGAGTTCTTTTGAGCCTGAGTTTGCGGGCATCGGCCCATCTCGCACTAACCCGCTGACGGGAGAGATTTTGGATGCAGATATTTTGTTGGATGCAAATATTGTCCGGCAAATCAAACAGGGATATCGGTCTTTGGTTGAACAAAACCGCTCGGTTGCTCGGAGTTTTCAAGGGCGAAATGGCTCTAATACTAATCCCTGTCAGTTCGGGATGTATTCGCGTTATTTAAATGTGCTAGAAAATGGGGATTTAGGAAAAAGTAGTGGCGAAAATTCTCAAGGTGGAATTGCTGATGATTTGCCGACTTTGGTGGAAAGATACCAAGAGCAAAAGCGATCGCCTTTGTCGCGGTTGATGTCGAGTTCCGATATGTGTTTTGGGTTGGAATCGAGCAAGCAATTTGCGATCGGGGCAATGTCGATGGATCTGTTGGAAAATGTAGCGCCTAATAGTCCCAAAATTGAGAATTATGTCAATGAATATATCCGACATTTGACTGCGCACGAAGTCGGTCACACTCTTGGTTTGAGGCACAATTTTCACGGGAGTACAATGCTGCAACCGGAAGATTTGAACAATACTCAGGTGACTCGCGCGCAGGGTATGATTGCGTCGGTGATGGATTATGTGCCAGTTAATTTGGCACCTCCGGGAATTGTCCAGGGCGATTATTATACGACGATGGTAGGGCCTTATGACGATTGGGCGATCGAGTACGGTTACAAAGTTATTGGTGGCGTAAACCCGAACAGCGACTTACCAGTGCTGCAACAAATTGCCAGTCGCGCCGGGGAACCGCAATTAGCTTACGCACCGGATGAGGATACTGTTGATACTCTCGATCCCGCTGCGAATAGATTCGATCTCAGCGCCAATATGCTCAAGTATTCCCAATGGCAATTGGATAATGCTAGGGCGATGTGGAAGCGTTTAGAAAAGCGAATTCCGGCTGGGGAAGAGGGTTATAACGAACTGCGGGTGATGTTTGATTCGGTGTTTGGATATTATGCCAACCAGGTGATGAATGCTACTTTGTACGTCGGGGGACAGTCGTTTAATCGGATTCGCCCCGGTGATGCGAAGGGGAAATTGCCGTTTGTGCCGATCGCACTTAGTCAACAACGAGAAGCATTAGCAACATTGGATAAGTACGTTTTTGCACCAGATGCGTTCAGTTTTCCGCCGGAGTTGCTGAACAAATTGGCGCCTTCGCGCTGGGAGCACTGGGGAAGTCCGGCTTTGGTGTTTCCTCTAGATTACCCGATCGGCGATCGAATTACTTTTTTGCAGCGGTTTGTGCTGCGGGTTTTGCTATCTCCGGTGCGTTTGGCAAGGCTACGGGATGCCGAGTTAAAATCAGCGCCGGAAACCGCTTTAAGGATGCCAGAAGTGTTGAATACCGTGCAAAAAAATGTTTGGCAGGAGGTTTTGCAACCGACAAATAAAAAGATGGAGATTTCGACTTTCAGGCGATCGTTGCAGCGGGAACATTTAGCAATTTTAATCGGAATGGTGCTGCGAAAAACGAATGTTCCTGAAGATGCGCGGAGTTTGGCATGGTACGAGTTGCGGCAGTTGCGGGAGGGTTTGAGCAAGAGTATTCGGAATTTGGATCGGAATGCGGATGCTTATACGCGGGCTCATTTGGAGGAAACGCGCGATCGAATTTCTAAGGTTTTGAACGCGCAGATTCAGTCGAATTAATTGGGATTCAGAAACCGGGTTTTTTACGATAATATTTCGTTAGAGCATCGCAGATTTGGTGAAAAACCCGGTTTCTTAGAATCTCAGTCAACTTAAAATAATTAAGTCAAGAAACCAGGTTTTCGCATGATAGTTTTTGACCCAAAGACGCAGGAGATTATCCAATGGCAACCACAAATCAACCCGTAGATCAATGGCGTGAGACGTTGGAGAAAATACTCCAATATTATGCGGATCTTCCTTACACTTATGGGGAGGTAATTACCTATCTGATAGTCAGTCGCGATCGCAACCATTTTATGCTGATACATGAAGGTTGGGAAAATCATCTGCGAGTTCATAGTTATGTGGTTCACGCCGAAATTCGCAATGACAAAATCTGGATTCACTATGATGGGATTGAAGACGGTATTACTGACGAACTCGTCGCGGCTGGCGTACCCAAAGACCACATTGTTCTGGCTTTCCATCCACCGGAAGTGCGAGAGTATACTGGATATGCGATCGCATAGTTTCTCATCTTGACCGAGATTTTAAATAACATCAGCAGTCAATTTCCCCCATTTATAACTATCGCCCAAATGCTACAATACATATTGAGATTATGAATTAAAAACTATGACTGAACTAAAACTCCGATCAAAATATCCAGATTCACTCAGACAAATTATCGAAAGTGCTTTGTCAGAGAGACTCCATAGCATTGAAGCAGGAATTAAACGAACGAAAGAGCGACTTCAAGAATTTGAGACTAAATATGAATTATTGACCGAAGAATTTATTAGACGCTTCAATAATGATGAATTGACACATAGTTTTGATTTTGATGAATGGATAGGAGAATCTCGAATGTTGGCACATTTACAACAGAAAAAAGAAACGATTGAGGAAATTGAGTTTATTAATTAAAATTTACGATCGGCAGGTTCGCGATCTAATTGACTCCTGTCAAATTGTAGAATCCTTCAATCGAGATTTTGAAAAAAGAGGACTTTATGAAGGGTTTATCCGAGGACAGATTAACTTCAAATATAATTCATTACTGCATTTACGGGAATTTGTCTATGTTGAGATGGCTCTAGATAGAAAAATGTATAGTTATCAATATATGGATGCGGAAAACAATCTAATTTTTCGCTATGACAATACCGAACATCACCGAAAACTGAATCTTCGGAACTTTCCACATCACAAACATGATGGAAGTGAAAATAATGTAATTAGCTCCGATGCTCCTTTTTTAGCTGATATTCTCAACGAAATACAGAGAATAGAAGAGCTAAGAGAGCGATCGCCGATCGATTGACAAAACGTCCGTTATCTCTGACTTTAACCAAGGTAATGGTGGATTGCTATCGTAATCGATGAAATAATCGTATCCCAATTGCTCGTACAGTTCGTCAACCAAGGATTGTAAGTCTAATATCGGTTCTGAATCTTCCGATCGCAAAGGCAACAAAAATGCCGGAATGCGATCGCCCAAGTTAAAGGGATACAAATCGGAAATCGGACGAATTTGCGATCGGCTAATCAGGATGCGATAGTGACTCTGAATATCGCCAGTTTCTACAGGCAAGGGAATACCATCGCGCAGCAAATCAATTTCAATCAAATGGGTGAGACTCTCTAAAACTTTCTGCCGTTTTGCGATATATTTTTTACGACCATCTCCGTATTTATTCGCAGGTGAAAGCACTTCGATCGCCGTTACTACTTCTTGAGTCGCAGCATCTTTTACCTCGATATAGGATTGCTGAATTTCTTCTAGCATTGGAACCGTTACTTTAACAGGTTCGGGCAGTGGGCAAACAGCAATAGATCCTTCAAAAAAATCTGTATTCGCTGGTGCATTTCTTCGGTTCTGCTGCACGCTGACATCTGGTCTACCAATGGCAATTGCTGCCGAACCTGCAATTTTATATACCCATTTATCCGTCACCACGCGATATTTTGGAACGAGTCTGGGGACTAGCGATCGAGCAATTGCTGCAACCAATTGATTGTGGAAATCCGACCAATACTCTGGTTGTTCGAGGTAGGGATTCATTCCCGCAAATGGATTGGGCATGGGAAACTCTCCCGATTTATGGGGTACTTCATACTATTATATCAATAAGTTATTGAGTACATTTACTCTTTGTGCTTAGATTTCTTCATGCGTGCTGTAGAGATTGACCAAATAATTGCGGCTTTGGTAAAGTTTTACCTTCATCTAGCGTCGATTCAGTTAAAAGTTTCAAAACCTCGCGGGCATTTTTTAATGCGTCTTCGTAAGTATCACCGTGGGTATGACAATAGTCTCCCCATTCTGGAAAACTAACGACATAGCAGCTATCCTCATCTGACCACTGAATAATAATTGTATAATGACTGTTCATCTAAATAATTTGCAAACACTAAACTTGTGTCATCGCAACAATTTGAGCGATCGTCAATACCAACTGAGGAAACATTGGAGAAATAATAGTGGCTTCTCCTTGATATCGCAGTGCCTGATATTCACCATCAATTAAGCGGTTGATAGTCACCGTAGACTGTTTTGGAGAGCCAATATACTGAACGCCTCCCAACCCTGCATAATCAACGATCCAATACTCCAGGATTCCTAAAGTTTCATACTCATTCAATTTGATGCGGTAATCATCCCGCCAATTGGTACTAACAACTTCGATCGCCAAGGGAGGTGGAATATAGGCAGCAGCAGAGGCA
>Ga0123338_10003291_pt1 | contig 14627 bp, 11 predicted proteins | sample grotaG_FD_89793 | JGI IMG/M metagenome (GOLD analysis project Ga0123338, IMG submission 89793) | Glacier valley bacterial and archeal communities from Borup Fiord, Nunavut, Canada, to study Microbial Dark Matter (Phase II) -... | ecosystem: Environmental > Aquatic > Freshwater > Ice > Glacier ...
AATGCCGGCGGGACGGCCGTTTTCCTGAAAACGCTGGTAAGACAGATTATAGTAGGCCGTGCGATGCGGGTTTTCCAGCTCCACGGTCATGGCCTCGCCGTGGAAGGGCTGGCCGGTGCGGTACACTTCGTCGAGCTGCGCGATGAGGCCCTGGGCCACCACTTCGGGGAAGACCTCGGCCACGGTGCGGCCCACCACATCCTGCCCGCCCACGAGGCGGCGGTATTCGGCGTTGGCAAACTCGTAGCGGTGCTCGGGGCCGCGAATGATGGTAATCTGGGCGGGCGCGTGTTCGAGCAGGTTGGTGTAGAGCTGGCGCTGGTGCTGGGCGAGCTGGTAATTGAGCAGGCTTTGCTCGGCCAGCGCGGCCTGGGCTTCGGTGGTGGCGAGCAGCTCGGCCACCATCGCCTTCTGGTCGTGCACGTCGAGGCCCGCGCCCACCCACATCAGTAGCCGGCCCTGGGCATCGCGCCGGGGCACGTTGCGGGCCAGCAGCCAGCGGTACTGCCCGTCGTGGCGCCGCAGCCGGAATTCGAGCTGAAACTCCTCCCCCTTTCGGAAAGCAGCTCCCATTTCGGCCCCGATGCGAGCCTCGTCTTCCGGGTGCACCATGTGGCTGGCCTGCCAGTCGATGCCGGCCTGCGGATGCTGGCCCGTAAACGCCTGCCAGCGGGCGTTGTAGTAGTCGGGCGTGCCGTCGGGCAGGTTGGTCCAGACCATCACCGGCAGGTTTTCGAGGATGAAGCGGGTGCGGTCCTGCTCTTCGCTCAGGGCCAGCTCGGCGGCCTGGGCCTGACGCGCGGCCAGCACCTGCTCGGTGAGGTCCTGCGGGATTTGCAGGATGTACTGCAACTGGCCCTGCGCATCGAGCAGCGGAAAGTGACGCACCTGCCAGTAGCGCTCGTCGCGGCCCTGGCCGTCGGGCCGGTCGAGGTCGTAGCGCAAAAGCGGCATCGCGTCGGGGGCGCGGGTTTCGCGCACGCGGGCCAGGCTCTCGACCAGCGTCCGTTGGCTTTCTTCCAGCGACGGATACGCTTCGAGCACGGGCCGGCCCTGGGCCTGGGCGCGGGCCACGCCGGTGCTGGCCACGTGGGCATCCGACACGTCGAGCACGGTGCCGTCGGGGGCAAAAAGCACGTAGAGGCCCGGCAGGGTCTGGAACAGCTGCGCGTAGTCGATGGGGGGAAGCGAAACGGGCATGGGAGCGCGGGAGCGGTGTTTTGGGGGGCGAAGATAGGGGGTTGGGGCAAACCCCAACGGGGTTTCGTAGCCTAGCCCAGGGTTGGCGAAGCCTACCCTGGGTTCAACAGCGCCATTTAGACCAGAACCCCAACGGGGTTCCGTAGCTGGTCGTCCGACGGGTGTGGGCGGAACCCCGTTGGGGTTCGGGTAACGGGCGGTTTGGCTGACCCAGGGTAGGCTACGCCAACCCTGGGCTAGGCTACGAAACCCCGTTGGGGTTTACCTCACAAACCCGACGCTTCAGCGGCGGCTCAGCACGCTTCGGTAGGTATTAGTTGAGGGCGGGCAGGCGGGGCGGGCACCTTTGAGCCAGCAAATCCACCTGACTCTCCGCCCCATGAAACCGCTCGTCTTTGCCCTGCTGGCCCTGTTTGGCTCGCTCGCGGGCTTCGCCCAGAACTCCCCCACCACGCCGCTACTACCCGCCTCAGCGGCCGGGTGCTTGACCCCGCCGGGCGCGGCCTGCCGGGCGTGAACGTGTTTTTGAAAACGACCTTCGACGGAGCCACCACCGACTCAGCGGGGTACTTCGCGTTCCGCACCCGCCGCACGGGCACGCTGACGCTGGTGCGTACGCTCGTGGGCTACCAATTGCAGGAAACGCCGCTCACGCTGCCGGTCGGGGGTGGGGCGCTGGCCTTGCCGCCGGTGAAGCTGCGCGAAAGCCGGGCCGCGCTCGCCGACGTCATCGTGTCGGCCGGCGCGTTTGAGGCCAGCGACGAGCGGCGGGCGGCGGCACTCAAGCCGCTCGACGTGCTGACGACGGCCGGCGCGATGGCCGACATCGCCAGCACGTTCAACACGCTGCCCGGCACGACGCGCGTCGGCGAAGAGGGGCGGCTGTTCGTGCGCGGCGGGGCGGCCTCCGAAACCCGCACTTTTCTGGACGGGCTGCCCGTGAATAGTCCTTACGGCGGGGCCGTGAGCGGGATGCCGGCGCGGGGGCGGTTTTCGCCGACGCTCTTCAAGGGGTTCTTGTTCAGCACCGGGGCTTATTCGGCCGAATACGGGCAGGCGCTGAGCGCGGTGCTGGGGCTGACTTCGCTCGACCTCGACCCTGAGACCCAAACCGGCATCTCGGTGCTGAGCGTGGGCGGCAGCCTGAGCCGCACCCGCCGCTGGGAGCGCACTTCGGCCTCGGTCAGCGCCGACTACACTAACCTGGGGCCGTATTTCCGCCTCGCCGCCCCCGACTTGCGCTGGGCGCAGGCACCCGAAAACCTGGGCGGCTCGTTGCGCCTCGCCCACCGCACGGGGGCCAACGGGATGCTCAAAGTGTATGGCACTTACAACCGCCAGCAGGTGCTGGTGCGCCAGCCCGATGCCGAGGCCGCTTACGCCGCCGACGGCCGCCTGAGCGGGCTGCAAAACCAGAACTACTACCTCAACGCGAGCTACCGCAACACCCTGCGCCGGGGCTGGAGCCTGACCAGCGGCCTGGCCCTGGGCCGCGAACACAACGCGGCCCAATCGGAGCCGCTGCGCCTGGGCGAAGACGAAACGACGGGCACCGCCCGGCTGGTGCTCCTCAACGACTCGGCCCGCGCCTGGTGCAACTTCAAAACCGGCGTCGAGGCCACGACCCAGCGCTACGACTTCACGTTTCAGCCGACGGCTGACCTGACCCGGTACGCGGGCGGCTTCACCGAGCGGCGGGCGGCGGCTTTTGCCGAGAGCGACCTGAGCCTGGGCCACCACCTGAGCGGGCGCGTCGGGCTGCGGGGCGAGTATTCGGGCCTGCTCAAGGCGGGCGGGCTGGCTCCGCGCCTGGCCCTGGGCTGGCGGCCCAACGCGGCCACCCAGCTCACGGTGGCCAGCGGGGTGTTCTTTCAAAACCCGACCAACGACCTGCTGCGGGTGCAAAGCCGTTTGCAAATGGAGCGCGCCACGCACTACCTGCTCAGCTACCAGCGCAGCGTGGGCGGGCGCACGCTGCGGGCCGAAGTTTACCAGAAAGACTACCGCGAGCTGGTGCGCTTCGACGGGCTGCGGCCCTTCGACCCGACGACGTACGCCAACTCCGGCAGCGGGTATGCCAGGGGGCTGGACGTGTTCTGGCACGAGCGGTATCAGCTGCTGAAAAACATCGACTTCTGGGTGAGCTATTCGCTGCTTGATACGCGGCGGCTGGCCCGCGCCGACCAGGCCGAGGCCGTGCCCACGTTCGCCGCCACCCACAACGTGAGCCTGGTGGCCAAATACTGGGCGAGCAAGCTCAAAACCCAGTTCAGCGGCACGTTCAGCTACGGCTCGCCGCGCGCCTACGACAACCCCAACGCGCCCGGCTTCAACCAGGGCCGCACGCCCAGCTTCCAGGACCTAAGCCTGAGCGTGAGCCACCTCACCCACCTGGCCGGCCACTACACCGTGCTGCACCTGGCCCTGAGCAACGTGCTGAACCGCGACAACATTTTCGGCTACCGCTACGCGCCCACGGCGGACCCGGCCACTGGCCAGCGCGCCGCCGTGCCCGTGCGCGCCCTGGCCCCGCAAATGCTGGTGGCGGCGGTGCTGATTTCGATTAATAAGAAGAATCCGGGCGATACGAGCGTCGCGCCGGACTAGGACGCAGCCTTCGCTGCGTTAGACGCCCCTCGCCGACTGTGGGGTGCCCCGCAGTCGGCGAGGGGTGCCCCACAGTCGGCGAGGGGCACTCCGCAGTTGGCGAGGGGCGCCCCGCAGTCGGCGAGGGGCGCCCCGCAGTCGGCGAGGGGCGCCCCACAGTCGGCGAGGGGCACTCCGCAGTCGGCGAGGGGCGCCCCGCAGTCGGCGAGGGGCGCCTCGCAGTCGGTGAGGGGCGCCCCGCAGTCGGCGAGGGGCACCCCGCAGTTGGCGAGGGGTGCCCTTGGTCGACTGGCCGGTTCTTCTGCCTTTTCTGCCGCTTCGGTCGCCGCCGTCGCCGCTTCAGTAACCTTAATTTTCCCTCGCTTCGCCCACCTGCCACCTTTGAATCATCAATTTAGCAACACCTGTCCACTCACCCCAAACTCACTCATTCACTCACCGCATGAAAAAGCTCCTGTTTGCCTTCGCCCTCGCTGCTGCCTCGCTGGGCACGGCCACCGCCCAAACCGCCTCGGTCGCGGCGGTAAGCCCAACTGCCGCCCAGGTTGCTCCCGCCGCCTCAGCCGCCGCCGCGCCGGTCGGCTACGTCGAGTCCCTGACCGAAACCATGCGGGCCATCTACAACACCGGCGACGCGGCCGAGCTGCGCGAGCTGGCCGGCACCTGCGAGCGGGCCGCCTCGGTGAACCCCACCGACTGGCTGCCGCGCTACTACCAGGCCTACGCGCTGCTCATCAACACGTTTCAGAGCAAGGACAGCGACGACATCAAGGACAAAACCCTCGACCAGGCCGAGGCCGCCCTCGCCCAGGCCCGCCGCCTCAAGGGCGACGAGTCGGAGCTGCTGGCCCTGCAAGCCTACATTTACCAGGGCCGGTTTTCGGTGTCGCCGATGACGCGCATGATGAAATACCCGCGCCTGGTGGACGAAACCGCCGCCCAGGCCAAGCAAGCCAACCCGGCCAACCCCCGCCCCTACCTCATCGCGGCCAACAACCTCTACTACCGCCCCAGCATGTTTGGCGGCGGCCCCGACGCGGCCCGCCCGCTGTTTGAGGAAGCGAAGGCTAAATTCGCCGCCTATCACCCCGCCAACGCGCTGCTGCCCAACTGGGGCGAGAACCAGGTGGCGGGGCGGCTGAAAAAGTACGCCGCTACGGCCGTTAAGTGAGACCTGAGACGTGAGACATGAGACATGAGACATGAGACTCCGAAATACCAGTCTCATGTCTCACGTCTCATGTCTCACGTCTCAGGTCTAGAATCTAGCATCTCCTCCGCGTCATGTCGCCTACTGCCCCCACCCCGCCGCTTTACTCGCCGGGCTACCTGCCCACTCAGTCCACGGGGCGTGCCCTGGCCGGGCTGGTGGCGCGCCTGCTGGGCGTGTCGCTCCTTATCGCCCTGCTGGTCAATCCGAACTGGCACGCTGGCTGGCAGGATTTTGCCCTCAACTTCGTCTTCACCGCCACCTACACCGTGGGCTTGTGGCTGACCAATGGCCTGAGCGTGGACTGGCTCAACCCGCGCGTGTCCTGGACCGAGCAGCCCGCCCGGCGGCTGGCGCTCACGCTGCTTTTTTCGCTGGTCGGCTCGCTGCTGGTCATCACGCTGGTGAACATGCTCTTCTGGCAGTTCTACTTCCACCGACCGCTGCGCGAGCTGTTCGGCCAGCGGCTGCTGGGTCAAATCGGGCTGCCGCTCTTCATCACGGTATTCGTGTCGCTGACGCTGCACGCGCGCTCGTTTTTCCTGAGCTGGCGCGAAGCCACCGTGCGGGCCGAGCGCTTGGAAAAAGAAACCGCCGTGGCCCGGCTCGACTCGCTGCGCCGGCAGGTGGACCCGCACTTTCTGTTTAACTCGCTCAACGCCCTGACGAGTTTGGTCGAAGAAGCCGACCCGGCCCGCGCCGTGCGCTTCATCCGGCAGCTGAGCGGGGTCTATCGCTACGTGCTCGACTCGCAAAGCCAGGAGCTGGTGCCACTCAGCGAGGAGCTGGCCTTCGCCGAAGCGTACGTCTATCTGCAAAAAACCCGCCTCGGCGACGCGCTCGACTTTCAACTCACCACCTCACCAGCTCACCAGCTCATCAACTTGCACCTGCCCCCGCTGGCCTTGCAGCTGCTGCTCGAAAACGCGCTCAAGCACAACACCGCTTTCCAGGCCGACCCGCTGCGCCTGCGCGTGGCCGTGGACGAGGCCGCCCGTACGCTCACCGTGCGCAACACGCTGCGCCCGCGCCACCTGAGTGCCGACGAAACATCGGGCCGGGGCCTGGCCAATCTGCGGGCGCGCTACGGGTTTTTGACGAGCCAGCCCGTGCAGGCCGGCCCGGTGGCGGGCGAGTTCGTGGTGGTGCTGCCGCTGCTGGCTTTAAATTAAAAATTAGGAATTAAAAATTAGGAATTGTGACGACTGAAGCGGCGGAGTCAAAGCTATAATCAGCGAGGAGTTAACTACGCCTGCATTTATGCCAGAATCAGCCGAATCAACAGGGACAATCGAAATAATCAGCCCCAATTTTTAATTGCCAATTTTTAATTAATTATGCTTCGAGCCTTACTCGTTGAAGACGAACCCCTGGCCGCCCGCCGCCTGGCCGCGCTGCTGCAAAAGCTGCCCAGCGGGCCGTTCGAGCTGCTCGGCCCCGCCGAGTCGGTGGCCCAGGCCGTGGCCTTGCTGCGCGCCGGGCCGGCCCCCGACGTGCTGTTCCTCGACATTCACCTGGCCGACGGGCTGAGCTTCGAGCTGTTCGAGCAGGTCGAAGTTCGCTGCCCGGTCATCTTCACCACCGCCTTCGACCAGTACGCGCTGCGTGCGTTCCGGGTGAACAGCGTGGATTATTTGCTCAAGCCCATTGATGAGGAAGAATTGCGCGGGGCCGTGGCCAAGCTGCGGGCGCGGCTGGCGGCCAGCAGCGCGACGGGCACCGCCGCGCCAACGCTCGACGCGGCCAGCCTGGCCGCGCTCGTGGCCCAGTTGCGGCAGCCCACGCCGACCATGGCCTACAAAACGCAGTTCGTGGTGCGCGTCGGCGAGCACCTCAAGGTGGTGGCCGTCGAGCAAGTAGCGTATTTTCTGAGCCTCGAAAAAACGACCCTGCTCTTCGCCGCCGACGGCCGCAAGTACGTGGTGGACTACACCCTGGAGCAGTTGGAGAATCTGCTCGACCCGCGCGAGTTTTTCCGCCTCAACCGCGCCTACCTGGCCCGGCAGGCCGCCATTCAGGACATTATTCACTACGCCAGCTCGCGCCTGCAAACGGTGCTGCGGCCCGCCCCGCCCGCCAGCGAAGGCCCCGTGCTGGTGAGCCGCGAGAAAGTGGGCGTCTTCAAGAGCTGGTTGGATAGGTGAGGGAGGGTAGGCCTGGCTACGCCGTTCTTCGGTTCAGCCGCCCCCGGAGAGCCGCGTTGGTAGTCAGGGCACCGTTGAAGGGGTGGCTCAAGTTTGCCGCCCGACCCACGCCAGCCTCGCCCCTACCTTCGCCCCATGCATTATCTTCCGCGTTCTCCTCTGCGTTCTCCTCTGCTTTTGCTGCTGCTCGCGGCCTGTACGCCGTATTCATCCTCCGACTCGACTACGACCAGCGCCCCGCCGAGCGGCGACTTCACGCCCCAGACCGGCCAGAACCAAGGCGGCCGGCCGCGGCAGGGGCGGCCACCGCGCACCCGTCGGCACCGGGGCGCGGGCGGCCAGGATACTCCCCAGGAGCAGCCCTTGAGCGAGAGCCAGCTGCCGCCGCTCGGCACTGAGCCGGCCGATAACCTGCTGCTGGGCAACCCCAGCGGAGCCACCGCCGACCCGCGCAATGCCACCAATTACTTGCTCACCCGGCCCCAGTTCACGACCGGCTACAACGCCGCGCGCGGCACCCCGACCTGGACGAGCTGGCACCTGAGCCGGACCGACATCACCAAAAACTTCCCCCGTCAGAACGACTTCCGGGCCGACCCTGGCCTGCCCCGGCAATTTTATCAGGTCTCGCCCCAAGGCTACGCCCGCTCCGGGTTCGACAAGGGCCACAACTGCCCCAGCGGCGACCGCACGGCCGCGCTCGACGACAACTCGGCCACGTTTCTGATGAGCAACATGGTGCCCCAGGCCCCGGCCAACAACCAGCAAACCTGGGCTAAGCTCGAAGAATACACCCGGAGCCAAATCGGGCGCGGCCTCGAAGCGTACGTCATTATGGGCTCCTACGGGCGCGGCGGCACGGGCAAGCTCGGCCCCCAGCAAACCCTCGACCAGGGCCGCGTCACGGTGCCCGCCCGCATCTGGAAAGTCGTTTTGTTCTTACCCGAAGGCGACCAGGACTTGCAGCGCATCCAGGCCGGCCAGCAGGTCCGCGTGCTGGCCGTGGACACGCCCAACGACCAGAGCATTAGCCCCGACTGGCGGCAATATTTGGTGTCGGTCGATGCCATCGAAGCCGCCACGGGCCTCGATATTTTCAGCGCTTTGTCTCCGGCCACCCAGGCCACGCTGCAAAAAGTGGTGGACAGCGGCCGGGCGCGCTAGTCGGGTACACTGACTGGCTTGCCGGCCAAAAACTGCCCGACCAGCCGCACATACTCGTCGCCAAATTCCTGCTTGGTGAGCTTTTCTATCGCCCCGCCGTGCCCGCAGGCCACGGCCAATACCCGACGGCGCTAGCCCGGCCGGGCGGCGCGGACGGTAGCCTCGGCCTGGGCCAGAGTCGTAATGGGGTCTGCGCGGCCGGCAAACAGCAGCCAGGGGCACCCCACGCGGGCGGCCACGCGGCCAAACGTGGCCGCGTCGGCGGGCAGGGTAGTGGGCCGCTCAGGGGTGGTGCGGCGGTTGTAGGCCACGATGGCGGGCGGATTGGCCGGAAAGCCTTCGGTTATCAGAAAGTCGCACCGCGCCCCCGCCGCCCCTTTGGCCGCATCTCTCGCCGCCACTCTGGCCCCCAGCAATGCGCCCATCGAAAAGCCGTGGATGCCCACCCGTTGGCCGGGTGCCCGCCGCCGGGCCTCGGCCAGGGCCGTGCCCAGGTCGGTGGCAAACTCGGCGTAATAGAGCTGATTGATGTCAATGGCAAACGCCTGACTGTGACCGAAACCCCGGTAATCGAAGAGCAGCACCCGGTAGCCGGCCGCCGACAGGGCCTGGGCCAGGTAGAGGCTGTACGACATATTACCCCAGTCGCCGCCGGCCACCACCACCGTGGTGCGCCGGTCGGGCACGGCGGCGGCCGGCTCAATCAGCCAGGCGGCGAGCCGAACATGGTCGGACGTACGCAAGGTCAAATCCTGGTAGCGCAGGCCGAGCGTGTCGGGCTTGGCCCACCAGGCAGCCAGCGGTTTGCTGGCCCAGGCCGAGGTGCCCGCGAGCAGCAGGCCGATAATCAACAGAAGACGAACCATAGTCGAAACGGTAACAGCCGCGGCTCCACTGCCACCGCCGACGCATAGACGACCCACATTGCTGAGCGTAGCACCGGCCAGGTCCCGGTGCTACGCCGGCTCGCCGTGGGCAGTCGCTCACGTCTCGGTCACGTCTCGGTCAGCACCGTTTTGAACCCGGCTAGGTGTCCGGCCGCGTCGCGGCCCAGCGCGTAGGCCCGCACCTGCGGCTCCTGGCCCACGCGATACACCTGCGCGTCGGTCAGCTCCTGCTTCATAAACAGCTGCAGGGCCTTGTAGCGGTTGGCCAGGGCCACGTCGCCGAGCACGCCCTGGTCGGCGGTGTGGTTGCGCAGAAACAGGGTCAGTTCCACGGGTTCGACTTTGGTACCGGCCGGCTCGCCCAGGGCCGCGAGCAGCGCGGCCGGCGTGGGCGCGCCCGTACCGGCGGCAGCCACGCTGAGTGCTTCGAGCGGCGCGTCGCTTTCGCTGATGAAGTCCAGGCCCTGGGTCAGTTGCTGAAGCTGTTGCAGCACGGGGTCGTTGCTAGTCGCGGCCGACGCGGCCCCCGCCTCGACTAAGCCGCCCGGCAGGCCGCTGCCGCCCGCCACGCCGGCCGCGATGGCGGCGGCCAGCGCGCGCATCCGCGCCTCGGGCACGCTGATTTTGGAGTGGCTGAAATTCATATCGCCCACCTGGTTCAGCGGCACGAGGTGGATGTGGGCGTGGGGCACTTCCAAGCCAATGACGGCCAGCCCGACGCGCCGGCACGGCACGGCCGCACGCACGCCCGCCGCCACCCGCTGCGCGAACACGTGCAAGGCCGCGAGCGCCGGTGCGGACAGGTCGAAAATATAGTCCACTTCCGCTTTGGGAATCACCAGCGTATGGCCTTCCACGAGCGGCGTGATGTCGAGAAACGCCAGGTGGTCGGTATCTTCGGCCACTTTGTAGGCGGGCAATTCGCCAGCCACGATGCGCGAGAAAATGGAAGCCATGTTTTTGATGTGCTGATTAGTTGATGTGCGAATGTGCTGATTGGCTCGGCTGCGATTGGCGCGAGACGGCGTGGTTGAGGGCAGCTGACGGTACACTTGGCAAGGTAGCCGTCAAAAAGAAAAGCGGAGCTTTCGCCCCGCTTTCCAAACATGAGCCGCCGCGATTCCGACAAACCCAATCAGCACATTCGCACATCAACCAATCAGCACGTTAAAACTCACCGGCCTACTTCGAGAATCTCGAACTGGAGTTTGCCGGCGGGCACCGTGATTTCGGCCACGTCGCCGACGGCTTTGCCCAGCAAGCCAGCCCCGATGGGCGACTTGACCGAGATTTTGCCGGCGGCCAGGTTGGCTTCCTCCTCGGCTACGAGCAGGTAGTCGAGCACCAGGTTATTTTTCAGGTTTTTGAGCTTCACCTTGCTCTGGATGAGCACCTTGCTGAAGTCCATGTTGGTTTCGTCGAGCAGGCGCGCGTTGCCGAGCACTTCTTCGAGCTTGGCGATTTTCAACTCCAGGTGACCTTGCGCGTCCTTGGCGGCATCGTACTCGGCGTTCTCGCTCAGGTCGCCTTTGTCGCGGGCTTCGGCCAGCTGATGGGCCACTTCGGCGCGGCCCCGCACCTTGAGGTGCTGGAGTTCTTCCTTGAGGTTGTGTAAACCTTCGGCGGTGTAATAATTAATGCTGGCCATACTAATTCCGGGCAAATGCCGGCGGCGGGTGGGCGGGTGAAAACGAAAGAGAACGGCTGGCACGCGTGCCAGCCGTTCTCCGATTAGGGAAGCCAAAGGTAAGCGGAAAATCGGTAGCTTCCACCGTGGCAGTGGCGGCATTGACGGCCTCCTACCCTACCGGACCGGGGCCGGACCGGGCCGGGCCGACCAGAGCGGCCCCTACCTTTGCCCGTAAGTAGGTTGAATAACTTAATTTGGGTTTCGCTCAACAACAAGCAGTTGAACCCCAGACGTTTGTTATCCAAGCACCCAATACCCGATACCCAGTACCTACTCATGTCCGGCATCGTCCTCAGCGGCCTCTTCATCTACCCTATCAAGTCGCTGGGCGGCCTGAGCCTGCCCGCCGCCGAACTGACGCCGCGCGGCCTGCGCCACGACCGCCGCTGGCTGCTGGTGGACGAGCGCGCCCGCTTCCTGACCCAGCGCGAACACGCCAGCATGGCCCTGCTCGCGCTCGAAGCCGCCTACAACGGCTTTATCGTGCGCCACCGCCAGCGGCCGGATTTGCCGCCGCTGTTCGTGCCGTTCGAGGCCAGCCCCGACAAAACGCTGTTCGTGCGCATCTGGGACGATATCGTCTTTGCCTGGCGCGGCGCGGCCGAGGCCGATGCCTGGTTCAGCGAGGCGCTGGGCCAAAGTTGCCGCCTGGTCTATATGTCGGACATGGCCCGCCGCGAGGTCGAGCCGGCGAAGAATCCGCCCGGCACGCTGGTCAGCTTCGCCGACGGCTACCCGTACCTGCTCACGAGCGAGGAGTCGCTGGCTCAGCTCAATGAAAAGCTCGCCGAGCCAGTGCCGATGGACCGTTTCCGGCCCAACCTGGTAGTGCGCGGCACGGCCCCGGACGCGGAGATGAGCTGGCAAAGCCTGCGCATTGGCGCGTATGACTTCCGCTCGGTGGACGGCTGCGGGCGTTGCGTAGTAACGACCATCGACCAGGCGACGGCGCTCAAAAACCCGCTTCGTGAGCCACTGCGCACGTTGGCCACCTACCGCCAGCAGGGCAGCAGCATCAAGTTCGGGCAAAACGTAACCGGCCCGGCGGAGGGTGTCGTGCGGGTGGGCGACGCGGTGCGGGTAGGAGGAGCGGGGTAGGGCGTGGTCATGCTTCGCTGCGCTCCGCATGACCACGCCCTACCCCGCTCCTCCTACCCCGCCAATGCCCACTCCCCTGCCACTAGCCCCCGTTTTTGCTTTTCTGAGCGAGCTGACGGCCAACAACAACACGGCCTGGATGCAGCAGCACCGCGCCGACTACCTGGCCGCCCGCGACGCGTTCGCGGCGCTCGTGGCCCAGGTGCTGACGCGGGCCGCGCCGCTCGTGCCCGAGCTGACGGGGCTGACCCCGGCGCAGGCACTGTTTCGGCTTCACAAGAACGACCGCGCGCACACCGACCCGGAGCCGTACAAGCGCCGCCTCGGGGCGGGGCTGGTGCCGGGCGGGCGGCACGCGCCGCGCGCCGGCTATTTCCTGGCCCTGATGCCGGGCGGCGGCTCGTGGCTGCGAGCCGGCCGCTTTGCGCCCACGCCGGCCGAGCTAACGGCCATCCGGCAGGAAATTCACTACGACAGCGCCGGCTTCCACGCCCAGCTAGCCGCGCCCGCGCTGCGGCGGCACTTCCCGGCCGGCCTCGACACCGACGGCGAGCAGCTGCGCCGCCCGCCGCGCGGCTACGCGCCCGATGACCCCGACCTGCCGTGGCTGCTGCGCAAGAGCTTCGGCGTGAGCCGGCTCTTCCCCGACGACGAGGTGTTGGCCCCCGATTTCGTAGAGCAGGTGGTGGCCGGCCTGGCCGCCGCGCGCCCCTGGGTGCGGTGGCTCGACGGGGCGCTGGGGCTGGCAGCGGGGGCGTAGCTGGGCGCGCTATCCGCCTGCACTCCCACTTCCAGCCGACACCAGCCGGTGGCCGCTGGGGCCAAACGGCTCCGCCGATGCGAACTTGCGCCATGTTTCGCGTCCTGTTCCCGGCTCCATTTCCCGACGCGGCCCGCCAAAGGCAGTTCGCGGCGCTGGCGGCCGTGCTCGACGCGGCGGGCGAGCCGGGTGTGCTGCTGGGCAACGCGGCCAGCTTCACGCCCGTGGCGGCCGACGCGCTGCTCGTGCGGCCCGAGGGGGCCGTGCTGCTCACGCTCGGCGGGACCGGCGGGCACCTGACCGTGCCCGCCGACCCTACCGCCGCCTGGCTGCTGGCGGGCGAGCCAATGCAAGCCGCTGACGGCGAGGCCAATCCGCTGCTGGCATTTGAGCGGCAGCTTGGCCCCGCTCAGCGCTGGCTGAGCGAGCAGCTGGGCCGGCCTGGCGCGGCGCTGCCCCCGACGCGGGGGCTGGCCTTGTTCGAGTCGCCGCTCAGCTTTGCCCCCGAAGTAGAGGCGCGCCTCGACGCGGTGGGCGTTGATTTTGAGCTGCTCGATGATGTGCGTCGCCTACCGGCCCGCCTGCGGCAGCCGCCCCTGGCCGCTGGCCAGCGCTTGCCCCCCGGCGCGCTGCTCGCCTGGGCCGACCACTTGGCCGCTACGCTCGGTGGCGCACTCCCGGACCTTGCGCTCCCGTCCGCCGACCCGGCCGATTTCGCGGACCTTCTCAACCCCGCTGGCCCCGCCGACCCGCCCGCCGCCTGGCTGCGCCGCCACTTACGCCAGCTTTGGCTGTGGCTGGGAGCGGAGGATGTGCCCGCCGACCCGCCCTACGGCGGCTCTGCCTACGCGCCCGGTCCTGCCCTCGCCGCCCTCGCCGCCCAGGAAGCCCACCTGCGTCAGCTGCGCCACGAGCTGCAAGCCGAGCTACTCGCCCAGCGTCAGCAAGCCGCCGCCCACGAAACCGCCCACGCAGCCGCCCAAGAAGCCGCCCAAGAAGCCGCCCATGCGCGCGAGTTGCGCCTGCTGCGCGAGCAGCTGCGCGCGGCTGAGGTGTTTCCCGCTACCGCGCTGCCCAACCCGGCAGCTGCCCCGGCCAGCGCCCAACCCCTCACGCAGCTAACGACCCAGGCCGTTGAGCAGGCCGCCAGCTGGCGCGCCGCTCAAGCCGAGCTGGCCGCCCGCAACGCTGAGCTGGACGGGCGCATCGCGCAGCTCAGTCACCTCATCGGGCAGCTGCGGGCCGCGCCGACCGCCGGTGCCGCGGTGGGCCTCCCGACCGACGCCGCACCCAGCGCCCCGAACCAGCTTCCGGCCCCGCCGACCGCTGCACCGCGCCATCTACGCCAGCGGCCCTGGCCGCTGGTGGGCCGGCTCTCGCTGGCGGGCCTGGCCGTGGCGGCGCTCGGCGCGGGCATCTGGCAGGTGGGCCGGCTCGCGCCAAAGCCCGATGGTCCCGCCGCCGGGTTCGGCCCGCACCGGCTCGTCACAGACTCTACGTCGGCTGAGCCTGACCTGACGGCCAATCCACTAATGGGCGACACTACCATCAACATCCGCAACCCGGACGTACTCACAACCGATTCCGCCGTTAGCCCCGCCGCGCCCCCACCCGCCGAGCCGGTAGCCGCGCCAACGCGCCCCCCGGCCGACAGCACCGCGCCCGCGCCTGTCGCCGCGCCCCCATCGCCCGATTCGAGCGCTCGTCCTGCTCCTTGAGCTATGGCCGCTACGCGCCAGGTTTCTGGTTTTTTGTTAATCGGGTTTGAGTAAATTGCTTCAATTAATTCAAAGTTTCAGGAACTGCTTCAAGCTCATTGACTTGGCAACGCCTGAAACAAGAAACAAGAAACAAGAAACAAGAAACA
>Ga0123338_10003298_pt1 | contig 14607 bp, 14 predicted proteins | sample grotaG_FD_89793 | JGI IMG/M metagenome (GOLD analysis project Ga0123338, IMG submission 89793) | Glacier valley bacterial and archeal communities from Borup Fiord, Nunavut, Canada, to study Microbial Dark Matter (Phase II) -... | ecosystem: Environmental > Aquatic > Freshwater > Ice > Glacier ...
CTGGCGAGCGACAGTCCGGCGACGAAGATGACCACCAGCATCTGCCGGCTGTCCACGTCCCCGTCGGGAACCCTGAGCGTCACGGTCGAACCGTCACCGAGAGAAATCGACGCCTGGAGCGCATCGCTGTCGATCCGATTGCCGAATGTCACCGTGTCCCCGCGCGGATCCGTGACGAGGATGTACCGGCCCTGCCCGACAAAGCTGGCAACCGCCGAATCCGGTATCTGCTCGCCGGCGTCGAGGTATCGCTGCACCGCAAACCCGACCGTGTCGGCCTCACGGTCTGCGCGCCTGCTGGCGTCCTGACGGACGAACATCCGCCCGATGAGCCCGAGCGGGATCCCCAGGACGACGACGGCGAAGAGGGCGACGGAGACGAAGGTCCTGAGCAGTCTGCGGCGCATCTCAGGCTGCTTCGAACCGCAGACCGACGCCCCTGATCGTGGCGATATAGCGAGGCGCTATCGGGTCGTCTCCGATCTTCCTTCGAAGCCACGAGACATGCATATCGAGTGTCTTCGTCGTTCCGGACCAGTGCTCGTCCCAGACCTCACGCATGATCCGTTCCCGATCGACCACATTGCCAATCTGACTGACGAGCAACGCAAGGAGATCGAATTCCTTCGGCGCCAGCAGGATCTCGTCGGCGCCGCGGAACACCTGCCTCGCGGCCAGATCGAGCCGCAGATCCTGGGCATTGACGATATCGGCCATCGGTACGCGCAACTGGCTGCGAACACGCGCCAGCAGTTCGGCGAGGCGGAACGGTTTCGTGACATAGTCGTCAGCGCCGCTGTCCAACCCGAGAATGGCGTCGAGTTCCTCGCTGCGCGCTGTGACCATGATGATCGGCAACCGATGATGCACCGATCGGATACGCCGGCACAGGTCGACGCCGTCGATATCGGGAAGGCCGAGATCGAGGATCGCTACGTCGATGTGCCGCGCATCGAGCACGCCGAGGGCGCGCGCACCGCTCGACGCACACTCTGCCTCGTGGCCATCACGGCGCAACGCCCTCAGCAGCGGCGTGGCGATCGCCTCGTCGTCCTCGACCAACAACACGAATGCCACGTCGAAGACAATAGGGCAGCGGGTCGTCGGCTTCGGTAAAGGGTGGCAAAGGAACCCGCTCGGCTCAAGCACCCCGAGATCTGGGCCTGCGTTTGCTGAGGTCTCGATTCGGCTGGCGGCGGGTAGGGAATGTCGATGACGAGCGAGGCGGCGACCGATCAGGAGCTGATCGATCGGCAACGCCTCCATGCCCTCGACGACCAGGTAGGCGACCGATTCGGCCGCAGTGCATTCCGGTCATCTGTCGGAGCCAACCCCTCTGGAGGGCGCGAACGGCACTGGTCGAGTCGGCTGCTGCATTCGATGGGTGCCGTCGCCGCGACCGCCGTTGCCGGTGTCCTTGCGGCAACCATCGTCGCCGGCTGGGTCCTGCTCGGATTCCTCGATGACTTCCCGCGATGGTGGCAGATCGCGCTGTACAGCACGACGGGCTCTGTCACCTTCGTGATGGTGTTCGTCATCCAGCACACGCAGGATCGCCAGATGTCGGCAGTGCAGCGAAAACTGGACGAACTGATCCGCGCCTCCGTACACGCCGACAACACCGTGATCGCCATCGAGGCAACGACGGACTCCCACCTGCATGCACTGGCAGAGCTCAATATCGACGACCGTCAGCGGGCGAGCGAACGGCTGTCGAGCGACTGACAGTCGTCTCTACCGTTTCGTCGCAACGACCCTGCCGATGACGCTGGACGCGGTCTGAGTCGGGGCCATCAGCGGGTCGAAGCGCAGCGCATCACTGAGTCCCCAGGCAACGCTTCGAATCGGTCTGCTGACTCCTCTCGCCTGCTCAGGGCTGAGGTATTCCGCCATGCCTTGGAGACCGCTGAGTATGTGGTAGCGACCGCCGGAGCGATCCAGCCATGCGGCGTCACCGAAGTCGATCAGGTGCAGGCAGCCCGTGCGGTCGATGACGATGTTCTCCGGTTTGAGGTTGCGGTGGAGAATTCCGGCGGCGTGAACCGCTATCAGCATCGTCGAGAGCTGGACCCCCCAATCGATAACGACGGTCGGCGGAGCTGTCCTGCCGCAACGGGCGAGTTCGGTCCGCAGGTTGTGTCCTTCGACGTACGACAGCACGAGGTACGGGTGCTCAGGCGTCTCCCGTCGTGCATGTTCCGCTGGACGTGCGGATCTCCGATCGGTGTGCGGGTGATCCGTGCCTCGCGTCGGAAACGCCGTCGTAACTCCGCATCGCTGAACGAGTCGGATCTCGGGACCTTGAGCACGACGGTTGCGCCACTCCGCTCGTCCAGAGCACGGAAGATTTGGGCTGCTGCTCCGGCACCGACAACGGCGTCGATGACATACCCATCGACGCGCACCCCTGCAGCGGACCGGATCGTGCTGAGCCATTCGTCCGGTAGTCAAGGTGCGATCGAGCGACTCGCCAACGGGCTGTACGCGACATCTACACGATTGCCGGCGGTCTTCACATCATCTTCACACCGTGTCGTGTGCGTGAGGGACGGAGTCGATGGTCTCCCGAGTCACCGAATTTCGCAGTGGAGGCGAGATCTCGTGACTCGGGACGTCGTCGAGGATCAGGAGTCAGAGAGGTACCGGTGACGTTCCCAGGCGGTCACGTGTTGACGGTATGCCTCCGCTTCGGCACGGCGGCCGTCGACCAGCCGTTCGACCAGCACCGAATCGAGCCCGTCGACGAGCACCTCGTCGAGGAGTAGTTGGTCCAACGCCTCGTCGAGGCTGCGGGCGAGTGGCCGGTAGCGCGACTCGGTCGGGTGAGAGTCGTACCCACCTGCGCTTTCGTCCTCCGCCGCGCCGGGATCGAGTTCGCCCGCCATGCCATCGGCCGCGGCGAGCAGCAGCCCGGAGATCAGCAGATATGGATTCGCCGTCGGGTCGGCACCGCGGAATTCGATTCCGCTGCCGCTCACCCTGATCAAAGCGGCACGGTGACGATGACTCCACATGACCGATCCTGGGGCCTCGAACGTCGCATGGAGCCGCTTGTACGAGTTGACGGTCGGCGCGAACAGGGCGCACATCCCTTCGGCGTGGGCGAGCTGGCCACCGACAAAACAGCGGCCGTCCTCTGTCAGCACCTCGCCGTCGAGCAGGCCGTCGACACGTTGGTGGACGTGCAGGCCCGACCCGGGTTCGTCCTCCAGCGGGCGCGGCATGAACGTCGCCAACAGTCCGGCCTCACAAGACGTGTGTCGCACCGCTTGTTTGGCGAGCACGAGCGCGTCTGCCAGTTCGAGCGGCAGAAGCGGGCCGAAATCGAGCTCGTACTGACCGGGCCCCGCTTCGTGGTGCGCAGAGATCACCGGGACGCCGTGGGCGATCAACAGGTCAGCGGCATTGCGCGTGACGACACTGCCGACGTCTTCGACATCCTCGAAATACGACCCGCCATTGACCGGCACACCGTCGGGCGTCAGTAGGTAGAACTCGAGCTCGACCGACCCCGTCCATTGCGATGCCAGCTCATCCACCCGCTCGGCCACAAGGCGCAGCGCGGTTCGCGGGTCACCGGGCCAGGGAGCACCCGTCGTCGTCACGACCTCGCACACTGCCCTGCCGAGGCCGTCGCCGAGATCGACGAGCGTCGAGGGCACCGGCTTGAGCAGCATGTCGGACTCGAACAGTCTCGCCCGACCCTCCAACGCTGAGCCGTCGAACAGCACACCGTTGTCGACGGCTCCCTGCCATGCTCCTGCCGGTATCTGCAGCGAATTGGAGGTGCCGAATACGTCGGCGAACGACAGTCGGATCCAGCGGAATTCGGTCATCTCAGAGAACGACCGTCAGCGTGATGATCAGGGCACAGAGCAACAGGAATCCTCCGGAAACGGCAGCAGCAATCTGCCATAGATGTTTGGTCGACTGTGCCGCAGCCATCCCGCCGACGGCGGGTTCTGGTGACAGGTCGTAGCTGTCGGCGTGCAGTCCGTCGATCCGGCCGAGATCGGCGAGCAGTTCCGCAGCATCGTGATAGCGGTGTTCCGGCTCGCGTCGCATGGCGTGCATGACGATGGCGCTGAGCCCCGGCGGGCAGTCGTGCCGGATCTTGATGATCGGCTCGGGGGTCTGGGTGAGATGGCCTGCCATCGTCGCCATCCAGTTGTCACCATTGAACGGTACGTGGCCACCGAGCATCTCGTACATCATGATGCCCCACGCATAGATGTCGCTGCGGTTGTCACCGCGTTCACCCTGGATCTGCTCGGGGCTCATATAGTCAGGGGTGCCGAGGCCATCGGTGAGATGTTTCCAGGTCAACCGTTTGGCACCATCGACGAGGGCCGTACCGAAGTCGGCGATCTTCAGTTGATCACCGTGGTCGACAAGCACGTTCTCGGGTTTGAGGTCCCGGTGGATGATCGAGCGCGAATGCAGATAGGCGAGAGCATCCGCGAGCTGGCGGCCCCATTCGACGGCTTGAGCCACAGGAATCCTGCCGTGATGATCGGCGAGTGCCCGTATCCGCTTGCGCAGATCGACGCCGTCCGTGTATTCGAGGACGAGATAGTGCTCGCTGCGGTTCTCCCCGAGATCGAAGGCACGTTGCACACCGGGATGATCGAGCGACTTGGCGATATCGGCCTCGCGACGGTAGCGCTGGAAGATTGCCGGATCGGAGAACAGGTTCGGGTTCGGCGATTTCAATACGACCAGACGATCGGCTTGGAGGTCCCTCGCGAGGTAGGTCTCGGCATAGGCACCCTCGCCGAGAATGTCGACGATCTCGAAACGATCGACGCGACTGCCGGGCTCATGCCGCATAGCTGGATCGTCCCGGATCGTGATGCGCTGGCAGCGGGTTGGAGTGGTTGTGCATCGTCATCTCTGTCATCGGCGTCGCCGGAACAATGAACGGCGCCCTTCGGCGGAGGCGACTGGTTGATCGCTGAGGATATGGACGACGACGGCGGTGACATTATCAGCGGCACCTCTGGCGACGGCGATATCGACGAGTTGCGTTGCCGTCGTTCTCGCTTCGCCATCTGCGCTCTCGCTCACCGAGGCACGCAGGGTGGCCCCGGATGCCTGTAGCTGAACCTGCGAAACGTCATCCCACAACCCATCGGAGCACAGCACGAACACATCGCCCACCTGGATCGGGCGGCGTATGAGGTCGACGTTCATGATCAGCGCAGAGCCGAGCGAACGCGTCAGTTGGCTGCGAGCCGGGTGATTGGCGGCTCGTTCCGGGGTGAGCAGTTTCATTCGCAGCATCTCGCCGACGCGGGAGTGGTCGCTGGTCAGCTGCACGCAGGAATCGTCGCGGATCAGATAGGCACGGCTGTCGCCGACGTGGGCGATCAGCGCCTCCCGCCCGACGAAGGTGATGGCCGTCAGTGTCGAACCCATACCGGCATGGCCCGGCTCGTACGACGCAGCAACCACTGCTTCGTTTGCCGACCTGGCACATGCTCGCAGTGCTTTCGTCGGCTCCTCCGCTCCGCACGTCGCCCATGTCGTCAGTAACGCCTCGATCGCCAGACGGCTGGCGACATCGCCGGCCGCATGTCCACCGAGGCCGTCGGCGACAGCGAACAGCGGACCGCGCCCGGATGCGTCAGTGGCGACGTGCGCTCCGGCGCAGTCCTCATTGTGCTCGCGAACAGGGCCAGGATCCGAACAGATCCCCCATTGGAGTACTTCGAGTCGGCCGCCGTCGTCGAGGCGGCCGTTGCCGGTCACGCCGGACCATTTTCGCATGCTCGTCGTGAGTGATCAGGCACTGCGATGTACTACCGTCGAGCCGTGGCAGACAACCGGCGTCATCCTCGCCCCCTGGCGCAAACCAGCAGGGTTCCACTCGAGGAGCGCCAGGTCGGACGGCGACCACCGAACATCATGGTCGTACTGCTGACCGGCGTGATGTGGGTCGCCGTCGGCGTCATCATGCTGCTCGGCCTCACGACGAGTTGGAAATGGGCGGTAGGACTGTTCTCCATCGGCGTCGGCGTGCTGTTCCTCAGAGGTTTCGTCGTCGCCGTGCTCCGCAGGGATCGCCAGCCGTAGAGCGCGCCGATCGACCCGGTCGCCCGGGCCGATGGCTTTGCGGCGGGGGCCGGCGCAGGTTGCTCTGCGCCGGCGGGATCGCCCCCATTGCTCACACCGAGACGGACTCTCGCGGGGCGACGTCCTTTTCGAACAGCTTGTGGCCCTTCTTCGCCGGGTTGAAGATCACCCAGACGATGCCGATGACCACCCAGACGCCGTCCATCGCCAACGCCTTGTAGGCGTCCTTGGCGGTCGCTCCACCGGAGATGACCGCCAACACGATGACGGCAACGAGCATGGCGATGTTCATCAGTGCGCCGAGGCCGGGAATCACGTAGTGCTTGAACACACTCTTGTCGTGACGGCTGGCAAAGGCGACGATGGCGATGATGCACGTGAAGCCGTAGACGAAGAACGTGCCGACGTTCGAGGCGAGTGTGATCTGGGTGATGTTGTCGACCTGCGCCGGCTGTACACCGTAGATTCCGAACAGCGCGCTGACGCCGACGAGGATCCAGATGCCGTAGTGCGGTGTCGCGAACTTGCCGTGCAGACCGCCGAGGATGCTCGGCATCTCCTTGTCCCGCGCCATCGCGTACGTCACGCGGACGCCGGTGTTGAGACACGCGAGCGTCGTGCCCAACAGTGCCAGCATGACGACGACCGCGACGATCAGCGAGAGTGACTGGCCGGCAGAACCGCCCATCGTCTTCAACATTGTTCCGATCGGCGCAGCATCGACGGAGGCCGCGCCGAGGCCGGTCAGTTTCGTGCCGTCTGCAGCGGTGCTCGAGATCGTCTGCGCACCGATGGCGAAGTTTGCGGCAAAGTACTGCAGCAGGTAGCAGAAGCCGCCCTGGATGATCAACGAGATCAGCACGCCACGGCGAATGTCCTTCTCAGGGTTCTTGGCCTCGGCGCCAAGCGCTGTCACCGATTCGAATCCGACGAGCAGTAAGATGGCGATCGTCGACTGGAACAGCACATGCAAGAAGTTGTGCGGGATGAAGACCTTGCCGGCGTTGACGAAATCCCAGGCGGCTGAGCCGTGGCCGAGGCGGTAGATGATGAAGTAGATACTGAGGGCGACGAGCATCGTGATCTGGATCACGTTGAGGACGATCGCCGCCATCGTCGACCCGCTGATGCCTCGGAAGGCAACGTAGCCGACAATGATCGCGGCGACGACTGCGACGATCGCCAACGGCACGTACGTCAACGAATGGTGGAACACCGTCGAATAGATGTACCCGAACAACGTCGCCACGAAGGCGATCATGATGCCAGGGTAGATCCAGTAGTACAGATGGCTGATCCACCCGACGCTGAGCTTGGCAAAGCGGGCGAGACGACGATGGCCGCTGCCGTCCTTGTCCAGCAGCGCAGCTTCGGCGAAGTAGTAGCTCGACCCGGCGCCCGCGCCGGGATAGATCCGCGCCAATTCGCTGTAGCTGTAGGCCGTGAACAACGCGAGGATAAGGGCGAACAGCAACCCGGTCCACATATCCGACGCAGTCCCCTTGCCTTTGACCACCTGCGCCGCCTGCAGTTCGAACGTGGTCCATAGAAAGGCACCTGGCGCGATGAGCGCCATCGCGTTGACGGTAACACCGGTCAGCGTGAGTGAACGCTTCATCTCGGTGCCTTGAGCGGCAGTATCTGTCACGTGATTTCTCCTGGTTGTGTGGGACTTCGAGGAGCGCGACGCTGCGCTACCGAGCAACGTAAAGAGGGGGTGTTTCACGTTTCAACCGGGCGTGTAAACAGAACATTTCGTCGCGCTAAGAAAGCGTTAAGACCTACAGCTGAGCTGAAGTCGATGAAGTCGCATCGACCGCTCGATCACAGCTGACGGGTCATGCGTTGGCAGGTACGAGGCGGTACCGCACATGGGGCTCGGTGAGGACGCTCGGCGCTCCATCGAAGACGCCCAGCTCACGCGGCAGCGGGCTCACCGACGTCCGCACCGCCGGTAGGTCCGCCTGTTTGCGGCCGCCCCAGAGTTGGTAGGAGATCGCCCTGTACGTCACGAGGCGGCCCGGTGTTCGAGCGAGCAGCGTCACAGCTTGAACTCCCTGGCGTTGAGCCCGAGGGGTTGATGGCCGACGGTCGCTTCGTAGGCACCGACGTCGATACGCAGCGGACCGACCTCGATGAGATCGTCTTCACCGGCCGCCGAGGCGAAGGCGTGCCGCAGGGCGACGCGCATCCGAGCCAACAACGTCGGGGCCGAGAACGGCTTCGTCACGAAGTCGTCTGCTCCGAGATCCAACGCTTCGGTCAGGCGGGTCTCACTGCTCTCGCAGCTGACGACGATGATCGGGCAGCGGGTGAAGAGACGCATCTGCCGGCAGACCTCCATACCATCGATGTCCGGCAGACCGAGGTCCAAGAGCAGAGATCGGCCTGCCCCCCTCCGACGAGGTCCAGTGCCTCACGTCCGTCCGACGCCTGCATCAACCCCGTAGCCGTATCCCCTGACTGCTGTTGACAACACCCGTCGGGTGATGTCGTCGTCTTCGGCGATCAGTACGAACGGGCTCCTGCCCGCTGACGGCCGATTCACGCTGAGGCGGAGCCCGTGCATGGACCGATGGTACTCGTCCACCAAATGGCGCTGTAGAGGCTCGGTGTTAAAATTTCGCAGTTTCGTCGTGGCACCAACGGCGGTACGAGGCCCCGCCGGCGCCAGTTCGTCGTGGCGGTGCCCGTCAGTGCTCCCAGCGAAGACTGGCGAGCAACTGGGTGATGGACAGCGTGACGATCGAGATCGACTGGTCGGCAATGCCGTACGGCAGCACGAGGGTGTCGTGGTGGGCCAGCGCCCCGCATGTATAGACGACGTTCGGGACGTACCCGTCTCGTCGGTGCGCGGTCGGCACCAGGATCGGACCATCCGACCGCGCCACGACACGCTGCGGCGCTTCGAGGTCGAGCAGGATCACGCCGAGCGAGTAGGTCCGCATCGGTCCGACACCGTGCGTCAATACGAGCCATCCCGCTTCGGTCTCGATCGGCGACCCGCAGTTGCCGAGTTGCAGGACCTCCCACGGACGCTCCGGCACTTGAATCGTTTCAGACGATGTCCAGCAGTGGATGTCGTCGGAGAAAGCGATCGAATTGGTCTCGCGATCGGACCGTGAGAGCGCGGCGTAGCGGCCACCGACCTGTCGCGGGAACAGAGCGAACCCTTTGCCAGATGCGGCAGATCCGGCCATCGGTGCGGCGTCGAAGGTGCGGAAATCCGTCGTTTCGAGCATGTGCTGGCGGATGTTCGCTCCGTCGTAGGCCGTGTAGCTTCCGTAGTAGACGGCGTCACCGGAGTCGCCGATGAAACGGACGAATCGTGCGTCCTCCATCCCGTGGCTCTCTGCTGGTGCGTGCGGCCACAGCACTCGTTCGGAGAGCTCGGTGGAGGCGGAAAACTCGACCCGATACGAGGAGTTCTTCAGACTGCGCAGATTGGCGATCGTCGTCGTCGTATGGCGGCGGGTGGCAACATCGCCTGCCAAGCTGGCGATCCTGGCATCGAGTTCGGCGTCGCTGAACCGCTCCGGCAGCGGATCGAGCACCCACGCAGCATTCTCATGATCATCGCCAAGCTCTTCGAGTTTGAGGTGGAACACCGACCGGTGATTTCGGCCTGGCGACGGAACAGCGGTCACTGGGAATCGCCCGACTTCGTCCAATGTCACTGCACCATCAGCCGAGACCCGTCCCGTTCTGAAGCCGATGCTCGATCGATGGCCTTCGCCGACGCACCGGACGCTGAGGACGAACGCCAACTCGCCGCTCGCGTCCTGCTGCGAATGCGGCACGATCGACGGGTTGCATACGGCTGCACCCTCGATCGAAAGCTCGTGCGTGAAGCAGGCACCGAGCAACAACAGCGTCGCCTTCGACAGTGGCCGATCAGTATCGATACGCGGGGTCACCAACGCCGCATGCTCGAGCAGCACATCGTGAAGCCGATGATGGCGATCTCCGAACCGTTCGTCCACGCTCAGCATCGTTGCTTCGACCTCGTCCTCTGCCAGATCGAGAATCCTGTCGATGACGGGTCCAGCACGTGAATCCCCCGGGCCTGAATCCTCGCGACCCGGCAGGAAGAATCTGATGATCACCCTGGTGTGGTCCGGCTGAATGTCGATGCCGGTCTCGGTGACGATCGCTGCGGGGATCTTCATACGGGGGTGAACGATCGAGCCCGCTGCATCGTCGAGATCAACGCGAGCGTCGACTCGGCACCCTCGTTGAGATTGGCACCATGTGCCTGCAGACCGTCGTAGCCGCCGCCGGAGATGTCGTCGTACATCACGACACCGGCGTCGTTGTCGCCGGTGAACCAGTCGGCTGCAGCCGAGATGCCTTTGGTCCAGGTTTCGTCTCCGGTCACGGAATAGGCGCGCCAGCAGGCATCGGCCATCGCCGCAACCTCGATCGGCTGCTGATCGAACCCCGGAGCGCGACCCTCAGAATGACGATCCTCAGAATGACGACCTTCCGGACCCTCGCCGCCGATAGCGGTGACCGAGAGGTGTCCGGTTGCCATCTCTCGGGTCAGTAGCCACTCGAGCATCGTCAGCCCGCGATCGATGTCCGTCTGGCTGCCGAGCGCAGCACCTGCGGCGATGACCGCCTCGGCGAGTGCTGCATTCGCATATCGCAGCCGAGATTCCGGCCATGCCCACGTCCCGGCCCGAGGCGGTTCTATCGCTTCGAGCGCGTCCGTCAACACCTGCTTCGAACCGACATGGTCCGGAAAGGCGTTACGCACCTCGGCGGCACCGAGGGCGGCGAAGGCCAACGCTCTCGACCAGCGTGAACTCACCTGTATCCCTGTATCGAATCCACCCATAGCCTGCTGCCGGACCCCCGGGTCGGGATGCTGCGTTGCAGCGACGCCGAGTCCCCACAGGCTGCGACCCCAGCAGTCCTCGGTGGTCGCCACATCCGCCCACATGCCGGCGTTGTCCATGCGATTGCAACTTCGGCCGGTGGCGTCCTGGGCGTCGAGGACGAAGTGCAGGGCGAGGCGGCTCAGCCGCTGGGCAAGTCCGGTATCGGGTTCGCGGGACGAGACGACGAGCATGCGGGCATTGTCGTCGGTGCAGCGGCCGTGCTCCCTACGGCGGACCGTGCCCTTGGCATGTTCGAACAAACCGCGATGGTCGCAGAGACTGTCGAGGTGCTCGAGACCGAAGTCTGCCGTCGATCTCATATCGCGACCGATTCCGTCGAATCGATCAGATGGTCCGAGAGTCGAACATAGTGTTGGGCGACCGCCGACCAGCGCAGCGACGGAGCGATGAGACGGCATTCGACCTCCATCGACGCCAGGCGGACTGCGTCGGTCATGACCACGCGGATCGCGTCGGCGAGCGCTCGAGCGTCGCCATGGGCGACGACGATGCCTGCACCGCCGCTGAGCAGTTCGACCGCATGGGGGAAGGCGGTGGCAATGACCGGTCGACCGGCGGCGATGGCGTCGACAAGAACGCCAGACGTGACCTGATCACGGGAGTCGTACGGCAAGATGATCGCCGTCGCCGAGGCGACGAACCTCGTCAACTGGCCGAGGTCGCGGTACGTGTCGTCGAAGTCGACCCACTGCGCAACACCCAACGCCTCGGCGCGATCGAAGAGCGACTGTCGATAGCGGTCGCCTTCTTTGGCGAACACTTTCGGATGTGTCACCCCGGCAATCGTATACCGAGGGCGGACCGGGAGATCGGTGAGCATCGCCAACGCGTCGATGACGTGTTCGATGCCCTTGCCGGGTCCCAGCAGGCCCCACGTGAGCAATTGAGGGCGTTCGCCCTCGGTGAGGTCGACGTCCTTCAGTCGTTCCAACGACGGTGTGGACGCACCGTGCGGGATCGTCACCACCTTCGACGGGTCGATGGCGTAGGCCATCAGCCGTTGATGGGCCATATCGCTCATCACCACCACTCGATCGGCGCGCTCACCGATGTCGACCAACACCGAGCGCTGATGGGCTGTCGGCCGCAGCGGAACCGTGTGGAGGACCACGACGGTCGACGTAGCGACGGCATCGAGCAGTTCGATGACCTCGTCACCGTCCACACCGCCGAAAATGCCGTATTCGTGCTGAATGATCGCAACGTCGCAGAGCGACAGCAGCGCAGCAGCAGAGCAGATCGATTCCGGAACCCCGTGCAAGAGTTCACCGACAACTGGTGCGACGATGGGATCGGTCTCGTCGCCGTCGTTGATGCGAACGATGTCTACGCGGTTACCCGCCCGCCGAAGTTCATTACCGAGCGCTGCGGCAAACGTCGCCAATCCACAGAGCTTTGGCGGATAGGTGCTGAGGATTCCGATCCGACGATGTGTTGGCTGGACCGCTGAATGACCGTGGGGGCCGGCAGGCATCATGACTCCTTCGGGTCGAGCAGGTCGAGGCGTCGAGCCTGCACGGGGCGGCAGCGCTAACGGCAATCCTGCCCAAACGAGGCGACTCTTCCTGGGAAGAACCCTCAGTCTACCCTTCGGCACTCGGCGACCGTCCGAACCCGGCGCGTCCGATGCGTCACGTCGTTAGTGTCGCGCTGACGTCGACGGGCCTCGACGTGCGTCGAGCACCGTGCGGTAGACGGCTTCGTAACACTCGATCATCGTCGCCACGCTGAAGCGTCGGGCGGCAACGGCACGTATCGCCTGACGATCGAGACCAGCGCACCGCTCGACGGCACGGACGGCGGCATCGATGCCCCCGACAACGAAACCGGTCGATCCGTCGTCGATCAGTTCCGCCATCGAGCCGCGACCGAAGGCGACCACCGGCGTCCCACACGCCATCGCCTCGACCACGCTGTAACCGAAGGGTTCCTCGAAGTCGATGAGGTGCAGCAGTGCATGAGCCTCACCGAGCACCGCCGCCCGGCGGTCAGCACCGATGGGCCCGACGTAGCTGACACTGTCGCTATCCAGATGAGGTGCGACCTGCTCACGGAAATATCGTTCGTCTTGGATGATGCCCGCGATCACCAGTCGCCGTCCGCAACGCCTGGCGACCTCGATCGCCTGGGCTGTGCCCTTGTCCGGATGTATTCGCCCGAAAAACAACAGGTGTCCGCTGGGAGCGGGGTGCACGGCGAACGAACCGATGTCGATACCGTGGTGGATCGTCGCCGCATAGTGCAGTCTCGGATCGCGGTTCGAGTCGCTGATGGCGACGTAGGTCGTCGAATCGTCGTACCGCTCGTAGACAGGAACGATCTGCTCGGAGGAGAACCCGTGGATCGTCGTGACGACCGGCGTATCGACGAGACTGCTGTACGTCAGCGGCAGGAAATCGAACCCGTTGTGGATGATGTCGAAGTCGGCTGCGTGTTCGAACAGGTTGGCGATGTGCGTGCACTCTGCGACCTTGGTGTCGACGCCAGCAACGTCGGACCATCCACGCGCGGCGGTACTTCGTAGCGTTGCCGTTGTCGACGAATCGCCCGTCGCGAACAATGTCACCTGATGACCGTTGGCAACGAGCCCGTCGGCGAGCAGCGAAGCGAACAACTCCCACGGTCCGTAGTGCAGCGGCGGGGTTCGCCAGGCAATCGGCGAAAGCACGGCGATCCGTAAAGAGACATGAGCACCCGATCTTTTGGCAACCTCCGGCTCGGCACCCAGCAGCTCGGCAACCCGTTGTTCGGACACGTACGCAATGGTACGACCATCATCGCAACACAGCTGAAAGAACCGAGAATAGCGCTTTCCGTGCTAGAGAGCCAAGCCTTTCCACAGCAATGTTTTGAGTTCAGGTCTGACAAATTGTCGCCATGTCAACACTTCTGGAAAGAAATTGAACGAATCTTTGTAAACATGAGATTTCCTCAGAGTTACGCGACGTGGTTGGATGGCTGCGCAAATCGGCCGTCTATCGACTGTGCATGATCACCGGACCACAGTGCGCCACCGATCAAGGAAGTCGCCGATGCCGATCTATTCAATAGTCGTTCTCGTACTCAACGAAGAAGAGGTTCTATCGCATCTCTTCGAGGCCCTTTATTCTTTATCTCACCGGCTCGACGGCACCGTCGAATTCGTCTTCGTCGACGACGGCAGCACCGACGACAGTTGGCGCATCCTCGGCGAGCAGGCAGCCCGAGACACCCGCTGCAGAATCGTTCGGCTCTCACGTAACTTCGGTCATCAGGTGGCCGTCACCGCCGGACTGGACACGGCCAAAGGCGACGCAGTCGTCATCATTGATGCCGATCTGCAGGACCCACCTGCAGTCGTACTCGACATGGCCCGCCGCTGGCGCGAGGGGTACGACGTCGTCTACGGCCAGCGCGTCGATCGTGACGAGGACACCCGCTTCAAGCGCATGTCGGCTGGACTCTCCTACAAGCTCGTGAAGCGTATGTCGAGTGTCGACATCCCAGAACAGGTGGGCTGCCGGGCCGGCGACACCGACACTAATTTCGCTGGTCGCAGAAAATACAAGGAGATTGTTCAGCTGCAGATGGAGGGTCGATTGCGCTATTTTTCGATTTCTATGCAGAGGCTGGCGAGCGCTGCGCCGCA
>Ga0123338_10003299_pt1 | contig 14604 bp, 18 predicted proteins | sample grotaG_FD_89793 | JGI IMG/M metagenome (GOLD analysis project Ga0123338, IMG submission 89793) | Glacier valley bacterial and archeal communities from Borup Fiord, Nunavut, Canada, to study Microbial Dark Matter (Phase II) -... | ecosystem: Environmental > Aquatic > Freshwater > Ice > Glacier ...
CAACGTTGCCGCGCTGCCGCTTGCCGCCGCCGGTCTGCTCAATCCGATGCTCGCCGGTGCGGCGATGGCCACCTCCAGCGTCTTCGTCGTCTCGAATAGTCTGCGGCTGCGTCGATTCCGTCCGTCGCCAACATCGACCGTCACCGAAACGCCAGTCACCGACACGCCAGTCACCGAAACGCCAGTCACCGAACGAGGGGGAGCCTGATCATGGCCGGATACGAAATGCAGAAAGCCGACATCGCCAAACGATTGGCGCGCATCGAGGGCCAGGTCCGCGGCATCGCCAAGATGGTCGAGGAGGACCGTTACTGCATCGACGTCCTCGATCAGGTATCGGCAGTCACGAGAGCCTTGCAGAACGTGGCCGTCGGCCTGTTCCACGATCATCTCGGTCACTGCGTCTCGCATGCCGTACAAGAGGGAGGGCCTGACGCCCAGGCGAAGATCGACGAGGCAACGGCTGCCGTCGCTCGCCTCGTCCGCAGCTGACCGAGCCCTTCGCCTCGGTTCCCGTCGCAGGCTGGAATGATCGCAGCTACTGCGATCATCGCTGCCAGCAGTGCCGGATCTCCTCCAACCGTAGTAAGGAAGCCTAAAAATCACCACGCAAACCCCATCGAGTATTTCCCTCACACCTCCCGCCGATCGAGTATTTCCTTCACACCAGGGGGCGTGTTCCTACTCGTTGGGACTGCCGGGACTTGGCTCGTCGGTCGCCGGTCTCGAATACGCTGGATCCGTGGAACTGCCGGATCGCGCCAGGGTTGTCATCATCGGCGGAGGTGTGATCGGCACGAGTGTCGCCGCCCACCTCGCCGAGGCCGGGGTCTCCGATGTCGTGCTGCTCGAACGCGATCAACTCGGTGCCGGATCGACGTGCAAGGCCGCAGGAGGCGTCCGCGCGTCGTTTAGCACTGCGGCGAACATCGCCATCGGGTTGCGAGGTCTTGAGATCTATTCGCAGTTCCCTGAGCGGTACGGCCAGCAGATCGAATTCCAGCGAAACGGCTATATCTACCTGTTGTCGGATCAGGAGAACGTCGACGTCTTCACGGAGAGCGTGGCGCTGCAGAACGCCCACGGCGTGCCGAGCAGGATGGTCGACCCCGAAGAGGCACAGCGGATCTCGCCGCTCATCAGTACCGAAGGTCTGCTCGCTGCGTCGTGGTCGCCGAACGATGCACGGGCAACCCCGGAGGCAGTTGTCAGCGGATACGCATCTGCGGCCCGCCGGCTCGGCGCGCGGCTCGTCACCAATTGTCAGGTCATCGGCATCGAGAGCAGCGGTGGTGCCGTGCGTGCTGTGGTCACCGGTCACGGCAGAATAGAAACCGACACGGTCATCTGCGCCGCCGGTGCCTGGTCTGCGCAGATCGGTGCGATGGTCGGGATCGATCTGCCGGTGACCCCGCTGCGCCGGCAGATCGCCTTCACCGAGCCGAGCGCCGACGTGCCGCTGCAGACGCCGCTGACCATCGACTTCCCTGCGAACTTCTACTTCCATCCGGAGGGAAATGGCCTGCTGTTCGGATGGTCGAACCCGGCAGAGCCGCCCGGGTTCAACCTGGAGTTCGAACGCGATGAATGGCTCGGGGGATTCGCCGAGACCGTGCTCAGACGCGCGCCGAGGATCCTCGATTTCGGCATCGTCAGCGGTTGGGCGGGCCTCTACGAGGACACGCCTGACCACAACCAGATCATCGGCCGATCTGACGTCGTCGACGGGTTCCTCTACGCCACCGGCTATTCCGGTCACGGCTTTCTGATGGGCCCGGCGACGGGGGAGATCATCCGTGACCTGTACCTCGGTCGTGAGCTTGCGTATGACATCAGCGAATTCGATGTGAGGCGCTTCGATACCGCCAGACTGGGGAACGAACGCAACATCGTATGATCGATCGAAGGACCGCAATGCATCGTCTCCAGGGCAAGAACGCCATCGTCTTCGGAGGTGCACAGGGCATCGGCAGAGCGATCGTGGCGGCGTTCGTCGCCGAGGGAGCGACCGTGTACGCATCCGATGTCAAGCCGATCGAGCCGGGGCAGGAGCCCACAGCGCAGCTCGTCGAGGCGCTGGTCGATGCGGCGGATCCGGCACAGGTCTCCGACTACGTCACCGGAGTGCTCGCACTTGCAGGGACGATCGACATCCTTGTCAACAACGTCGGCATCCACCTCCCGAAATCGGTGATCGAGGCCGAGCCGGAGGATTTCGACCGCATCTTCAACGTCAATGTCAAGACCGCATACCTCGCATGTCGCGCCGTCGTGCCGCACATGCTGGAGCGTCGACAGGGCAGCATCATCAACCTTTCGAGCAACGGCGGTCTCATCGGCCGCCCGTCCGATCCGCTCTACAACGCCTCCAAACACGCGGTCATCGGGCTCACTAAATCGATGGCGGTCGCCTACGCGCAGCACGGACTGCGGATCAACGCCGTGTGCCCTGGTGCCGTCGACACGGCAATGTTGCGCGGCACGATCAACGACCCTGCAGAGTACGAACAGCGGATTCCGGCGTTGGTGGCGAGTACCCCGGCGGCCCGGGTAGCGCAGGCTTCGGAAGTGGCTGCTGCCGTTGTGTTCCGGGCGTCGGACGAGAGCCCGGCGATCAACGGGATCGCCATGGCGATCGACGGTGCCAAGAGTGCGGGCGTGATGAGCGGGGACCGCTACCGCCTCGACTTCGAGCTCAACACGTCCTACGACTGAGACACGCTCGGTCCGTCATTCGTCGCACTACGTGCTGGCGATGAGCCAGTCAGCGCCTGTCGACGGGCGCAGGCCGTCAGCGCGACCGGTGAAGTAGCGATCGGCGAGTGTGTTCGACGAGATGTGCGAGGCGTCGCCGAAGCCGGCCTCGTGTGCAACCGAAACGATCTCCTCCGGCGCGAAGAAGCTGACGAAGGGTGTGCCCGATCTGCGCGCCCCCGCTGCACTCATCTGCAGACCGGGTTGACCGGCTTTATCGACGAGTTCGATCGGCAGCATGAATGTCATCGCCACCGTCGAGCCCGGGGCGAGTGCCGCGAGTCGATGCAACGGATGCATGTCCTGCCGTGCCCGCCAGTTCGCATCTGGCGCGTCCAGTTGCAGACCGACGACATCCTCGAGAACGTGAGGCGCAGCGTCGACCTCGACATGCATCGCCCGCCAGAGGGCGACGCGGACGGCGGTGTTGTCCGGCTCGTCGAAGCGGGGTGTCAGTCGCAGTGCGTTCGTTTTTGCCAGCATGACGGGTGGGTGAACCGGGGCGTACAGTTGAATCCATGACTCTCGAAGGCACGTACGTTCCAAGCGCAGCACAATGGGTTCGCGACCAGGTCGAGACGTATGAAGCGTCTGGCGGCACCGAGGCCAACACGCTGCGTGACGGCACGATGCCCGTGATCATCGTGACGATGCGCGGCGCCAAGAGCGGCGATATCCGCAAGATCGCCCTGATGCGCGTCGAGCACGACGGCGAATACGCCCTGTTCGCTTCGATGGGCGGCGCCCCGAAGAATCCCGCTTGGTACAACAACCTCATCGCCTCGCCTGAAGAAGTGACGATCCAGGACGGCCCGGCGCCGTTCGACGTGAGTGTCCGGGAGATCTCCGGTGATGAATATGCGACATGGTGGGACCGTGGCGTCGCTGCCTTCCCTCCGTACGCCGAATACAAGGCGAAGACGGACCGCGTCATCCCGGTGCTGACCGCCAGCAAGAAGTCATGAAACGATTTCGTCTGCTCCAGGACAGACCGCCGACAGGTGTTCAGATCCAACCTTTGCGGCGGAACAGACCGTAGAGGCCGAGGGACATCAGCACGACGAGTCCGGCTGAGATGTAGACGCCAGACGTCTTGCCGTAGCCGGGGTATGGCACGTTCATGCCGTACCACCCGGTGATCAGCGTCGGGACGGCGACGATCGCCGCCCAACTCGTCACCTTCTTCATCACCTGGTTCTGTCGGTAGTCGCGCAGGCTGATATTTGTCTCGACGATCGTCGAGACGAGGTCGCGCAGGTTGTCCGTCGATTCGCTGACCCGCAGAACGTGGTCGTAGACGTCCTGGTAGTACGGGTAGACATCAGCGGGGAGGGCAGCATGATCCTTGCGCATCAGGCTGGTGATGGCTTCGCGGAGCGGGACGACGAGGCGATGGAAACGCACCAACGCCCTGCGCATCTGGAACCAGTTGCGCTGCTGGTCCGGTGACAGTGGCTGGTCGGCGAACAGCCCTTCGCTGACGATGTCGTAGTAGTCGTCGAAACCCTGCACGGCGGCGAAATAACCGTCGACGACGACATCGAGCAGGCCGTAGAGCAGGAAGCTGACACCCTGCGCCGTCAGGTCCGGGGAACGGTCCCACCTGGCGAGTACCGGTTTCATCGAGAATCCCTCGTCCTTGCGGACGGTGATCAACCAGCGGGCGTTGATGAACGAGTCGATCTCGGTCTCGACGAGTTCGCCGTCCGTCGTCTCGACCGTGACACCGTGACATGACAGGAACGAGTGGCTCTTGTAGATGTCCAACTTCGGCCGCTGATGCTCGCTCAGCGCGTCCTCGACTGCGAGTTCGTGCAGCCCGAGTTCACCGGCGAGTTGATGCAGGAGTTCCTTGGAGGGATCGCAGAAATCGACCCAGACGATGACGTCGTCGTCTGCGAGGTGCTCCGAGACGTCCTCGATCGGAAAATCTTCGAGTTCCAAGACACCCTTGCGATACACCCGTGTACTGATTGCGCTCATCGTTCCCTCATTCGTGCCGCCAATGCCCGATCCGCTGCTGGGCGAAACGGTTCCTATGAACGTAGGCCCAGTTCGTCGAGCGCCTCGAGGATCCTGTCGAAGACGACGTCAGGTTCGCCATTGCCGTCGACTTCGACGAGAATATTGCGACGCCGGTAGAAATCGAGGAGTGGAGCAGTCGTCGATTCGTACACCCGGAGACGTTCGCCGAGCGTTGCCGCATCGTCGTCGGCCCTGCCGGTCTCACGGCGACGGGTGAGTATGCGCTCGACCAGATCGTGGGCGGCGACGCGCAGATTGATGACGGCATGCAACGAGCGATGGTGATCGACACCCCATTCCAGCGCTGCTTCTGCCTGCGCCTCGGACCGTGGGTAGCCGTCGAGCACGAAGCTGGTGAGTGGGGGATCAGCGCCGATTCGTGCTCCGACGAGGCTGACAACGAGGAGGTCCGGTACGAGTTCGCCCGCATCCATGTAACGCCTGGCTTCGATACCGAGCGGCGTGCCGGCCGCTACTTGTTCCCGGAGCAGATCGCCGGTGGCGATATGCGGAGCGCAGAAGTGTGCGGCCAGACGCCTCCCCTGCGTGCCCTTGCCGGCACCGGGTGGAGCAAGCAGCAGGAGGCGAACGGCGGTCGGTGTCAGATCGGGCCCTCGGATGCAATGACGCACTTGAGCACGGAACTACTGACGAAGATTCCGGCGGCAGCGGCGCGGAAGTTGGCGATATGCGCACTCTGCAGGTGTTTCGACAGCGCTTCCTGCGAAGTCCACCGCTCGAAGAGGTGGATGCGGCTGGGGTCCTCCAGGTCGGCACTCAGGACATAGGTCTCGCACCCGTCCTCGGCGCGTGTTGCAGCCATCACATCGATGGCTGCGGCGGTGAACGCCTCGCGTTGGGCCGGGTCGATTTCGAAGGTGCCACCGATGACAAGCATGAATCGAAGCTACTTCGCCGCTGCGTTCGATGGCTTGTCGAGACGACCACGGTTGCCTCCCGAGACAGCGTCACGCCTCGATGCGTGGCACCCCCATGGGGTCCGGGGCCTTCTCGCCGCGGAGTTCGCCGACGAGCGCGACGAGCGTCGCCATGACCGCATCTGCCGCTCGGCGGACTTCGGCCTGCGCCGGTTTTGCGTCTTCGTCGATGCCCATCAGGCGGCGAACGTCGATCGGTTCGCCGACGAGTACACCGACGCGCGGGCGTCGGACCAGGCTCGTGACGATGCTCAAGAGCACGCGAGACCGGCTGACGACACGGTGCGCGCCGACCATGGCGACGGGAACGATCGGAGCACTCGTCATCAGCGCCAATCTCACCGCCCCGGTCTTGGCTCGCTCCGGCCACATCGCCGGATCACGGGTCAGCCGTCCCTCCGGATAGAGGCCGACGGCCTCACCCGCGCGCAGCGCTTCGGCAGCTGGTTCCAGTGACTGCGAGGCGTCAGCGGTGTCGCGCCTGACGGCGATGAAACCGAGTTTGCGGACGATCCGACCGAGCAACGGCATACGGAACAGGCCGGCGGTTGCGAGTAACCGGAGCGATCGGCCGAGTCGGCGGCAGGCGAGCGCCAGCAGGACGCCGTCTGCATAGCTGGTGTGGTTGGAGATGACGATGATCGCGCCGGGCGGCAACCTTTGGGCTGCTGCGCGTCTGCCGCGTTGGCGCTCGACCTGCAGGCGGCTGAGCCCAGCCGTGAGTGCCCCGATGATGGTTGCGGCGACGGCATACACGATGGCGCCGGTCCTACCCGGATGCCGCCACGACGAACTCATCGCCGCAGGCTAACGGCCGTCAGTCGGCACGAGTGCTCGCGCTCGGCGATCGCATGCCGAGATCGAGCGAGGTACGGGTCCGGCGTCCGTACTCCGTTGCGGGCGACTTCACTGGCGACGTTGCGGACGAGATGCGTCGCTCCGGCACGGGCAGCGGAGTAGAGCGGCGCGCCCGGCGTGGCTCGTGCGGCGCTGGCGCTGGTGATCACGAGCACCTGGCCGTCTCCGCGTTCGATCATCGGCTTGATGACCGCCTGCATGAAGTGGAACGGCGCAATCATGCATCCCTGAAGGACGGCATCGAAGTCCTCGACCGCGGCGTTCATGAAGCGTCCTGTGACGATCACACCGGTGAACGCCGTTGCCGAATCGATCCTGCCGAACCGTGCCAGTGCTGCGTCGACGAGCTTCCGGGACGCAGCAGGATCAGCGAGGTCGCGCGTGCCGGTGACGACCTCGATCTCGGTTCCGGTCGAGGTCAGTTCTTCGACCAACGCCGGGTTCGGATTTCCGAGCACCAGGTCGTGTCCCCGCGCCGCCAGCACCCTGGCGAGGTCTGGCCCGACGTAGAAGTCGGCACCGGCCACCAGCGCCACTCGCCTCTGTGGATCCACCGTCTGCCCCTCTCGTCGAGTGCCACTACCGATACCCGTTGGCGAATGTACATCCAATGGCAATCCTCAATCGCTGCCCGAGTAAACGATCAGTCGTCTGCGTCGTCGTCCGCCACTGCGTCGAATCCGGCAGCTGCGAGTCGTTCGAGCAGTACGTCGCGGACGCTCCTTCCCGGCTCTCGCGCCCGCTCGCCGGTAATGCGCCAGCCGAGACGGCTCGAGTACAGCAGCGGCGGATCTTTCAGCCGGCCAGGGCCGACCTCGACGACCCTGGCGAAGAACAGTTCGTGGTCGATCATCATCTTCGATTCGAAGATCTCGCAACGCAGCCAGGCAATCGAGTTGCGCACGTACGGCAGCTCGCTGCCGGGAATCGTGCCGAGATACTCGTCGGCGAGATAGCGGAATCTGCGACCGGGGTAGCTGAAATACTGGCCGACGTCGACCTGATCTCCGGCGAGGATCGAGACGGAGAACTCACCACTTGCCGCCATCAACGAGTGGGTGTCGTGCTTCGGCGAAACGCTTGCCATCACGATCGGCTCCTGGAAACTGACCTGCGTGACCCAGTGGCTGCAGTACGCCCTCGTGATCCCGTCGTGATGTGCACCGACGACCTCGATGCCCTTGATCATCTGGCCGAGACTGCGTTTGATGACGGGATCGATCATGCGGTCGAGTATGCCAAGAGCTTCGGTGTGGGTGGGGTACTTGCACGCCTGCTCGGAACAATCCGGCGAGAGTGGATGGAATGCAGCACACGAGTTTCGCGGAGATGAACTACTCGGTTGCCCGCTGCCTTGACATCGTCGGTGAGCGCAGCGAACACCTCGACTCGAACACCGTCAGAGCACGACGGCCCCGTCAGCAGCATGTCGCAGGCGACCGGTTTCCGCCTGACGTCAACGCAGGAAATCAGGTTTGCAGATCGATCACCGTCTCGGCCAGCCATTCCAACTCGTGACGCCACGCCCGCTCCGACAGCTGAGTTTCGTGGCTGTCGCCGGCACTCGCGATCGGGCGGACGACGAATTTCGACAGGCCCTCATCGACGAGCTGGCCGATGAGTTCGCGCAGCTGCTGCGCGCCGACAGGAAGGATCTGTTCGAGATCGGCATCGGGCCGGCGGGCTCGTAGCGCTGCCAGTGCGTGGTCATCCGGAGTCGTTCTGGCGTAGGGAATGCTCAGCCCGAAATGCTCCTCGTCGATCTTCCTGCCGGCCTGTGCGGCTGATGCGTTGATCTGACGGACCGCCTCACCGGCCTCCGGCGGGGTCAGCGCTGCGCCGAGCCAACCATCCGACAATGCGCCGGCGCGCTTCAGCGCCGCCGGACCGACGCCGCCGAGCCAGACCTCCAACGGCGACTGCGCAGGCAGCGGGCGCACGGCGATGTCCGGAAATTGAAAGCGTTCGCTGTGATAGTCGACCGTTTCGCCACTCCACCACCTGCGGAGGAGCGGGATCACCTCGTCGAGGTAACGGCCACGGTTGGCTGCCCCGATCCCAAGCGCCGCACGTTCGCCTGGCTGATCGAGGCCAGGGACGAGACTGAGCAGCAGGCGTCCGTTGCTGAGCTGATCCAGTTGGGCGAGCCCCTTGGCGAGGAGCATCGGATTGCGACCGAGCGGCACGAGGTTGGCACCCAGCTTCAGCCGGTGCGTCCGACCGGCAGCGAAGGAGAGGCCGACGAGTGGATCGACCTGCGATCCCATTGGGATATCGGACAACCAGATCGTGTCGAAGCCGAGCTGCTCCAAGGCATCGACGAATTCAGGCAGTACGGCCTGATCCCACATCTCGATCCCCGGAGAAACGGCGAAGCGAACCTTCATTTGCTCAACCTACCCAGCGATCATCCGATCAATCGTGGGGCGAGCGTCAGTGACGAAGCGATCGACACCGCCACCCACAATGACTGTCGGCGGTGATCATGTTGCGCGCAAATTGCGATAGTCCCGAGGGGTGATCCGAACGAGTAGATCTCAGCGCTCGAGTCCGTCGGAGAGTGTGGCCAGGAGAGAGAGCTGGCAACACGTCAATCGGTCTCGAGGATGTTGACCTTGGCGAGGGGGCTGTGCTCAACCCACTCGTCGAGCACCGCCTCCGGCCACGGGCTGTCGGGGCCTTGCCGGCGGTTGAACTGGTCGACGAGCTCGGCAAGGACGCTTCGGCGTTCTGCGGGATCGGTGATGACGATGGCTGTCGCAGACAGATCTGCGGCGACGCCGTGCTTGAGGTGAAGGTGAACCGCGGGTGCGCGACGAGGTTGGCGAGCCAATTGCGCGACGTCGAAGCGGGGATGCCGCTCAGGTAGAAATCATCGTTCAATCGGTAAAACACGATCTCGATCCTGCGCAGCTCGCCCGATTTTATGCCCAAGGTCAATCAAGCGCACCTCGATGCCCGTCGGAAGCAGATCGTGGACGCTGCTCGGGCGCGGTTCACCAGTCATGGCTTCGCGGGCACCTCGATGGCCGACATCGTCAGCGAGTCAGGTCTGTCGACGGGTGCGATCTACCGATACTTCGCAAGCAAGGAAGGATTGTCATCGCTGTGTGCGAGCAAGCGGGTGACGCCCTCCCGCGCACGCTTACCGTCGAGGGAATCTCGGCGTTCCTCGAGCATGTGCGAGCCCTCTCGATCGAGCACGGGCACGCACGGCTCGTTGCTCAGATCTACGCCGAAGCAGCACTGTCACCACCATTGGCGTTGATCGTCCAGCAGCAGCTCGCCGCCTTGCGGACAGCGGTTGCCGATCTCCTTCCCACACGCAGCTCCGACGACTCGTCGCAACGCGCCGAGGTGTTCGTAGCGATCTGCAGCGGCTACAACCAACAACTCGCCGTTCGAGGAGATCTCGACCCGACCCCCTTTGTGAGTGCACTCATCACACTCATCGACGCCGGCTCCACTGCCAACGCCGGCCGGCCCAAGAAATAGCCCGCCGGAGTCGGCGCAGACGTGCCCGTCGGCAGCGCGCCTGATGCGGCGATCGGTGGGTCTGAAATTCGACCCGGGAGCGTCGTTGTATGCGAACAGCACGCTCGTCTTCACCGGGACGATCGAAGGGTGCGGCACTGGCAACATCGCCATGCGCTCAACCGGACGCAACCGTGGCGGCGTCACCTCAGGCGAGATCGACGGACATGCCGATCCATCAGGCAGCGGAAGCTCCAGCGGACACATCGACCTCGCGATCACGTGCTGAACCGGATGACCCGCTCGAAACCGGGACACCTGGCCCGCGAGTCAAACGCGCGCAGCGCGTCTCATCCTCACAACCACCGCGTGGTGGTTGACAATCCGAAGGAGGATCGATGCGGCAGAGGTAGCAGATCGGGCTCGCCCAACTGGCGCCGGTGAAGTTGCCCGGAGCGAGGAGCTTGGGAACACGATCGATTTCGGTGGGCGAATCTCCATCGAACCGTGTGACAGGCAGGATCCGTGAGCCCGGGAATTGAACGCAGGAATTGGTGCGGGATCGATCTTGAACGCGCCGCTGGTCGGGAAATCCCCCGCTCAGTTGAGGGGCTCGCCAACTACGGTCTACGTCGTGAGCTTCGAACCGATCCGCACGGAGCGGCTGATCCTGCGGCCGCCACGCCTCAGCGATTCCGAGGCTGCTTACGAGCGTCGCAGTCTCCCCGAGGTGGCCCGCTATCAGGACTGGGAGATGCCGTACACGCCAGAGCGCGCAGAGAAGTCGATGGCCAGGTCGGCAGCAATGGATGGACCCGTCGACGGTGCGGGGTGGACCATCACGGTGGTCGACGCCGCAGCGCCGGACCGGATCCTCGGCGACGTGATCGTCGAGCTCCGCTGGGGCGGCCGCTCCGGCTATTTCGGTTACACCTTCCATCCCGACCACTGGGGCCGCGGCTACGCCACCGAGGCGGCCGGAGCCCTCGTCCACTACCTGTTCACGGGCATTGGCGTGCGCCGGATCGAGTCATCGCTGCATCCCGACAATCCGTCGTCGGCCAGAGTGTTGGAGGCGTGCGGGTTGATCTTCGAAGGAATGACACGCAGTTCGTTCTGGGTCGGTGACAAATGCTCGGACGACATGCTGTACGGCATGACACGCGCCGACTGGGATGCGTGGTGCGACCGCCCCCGGCACCGACCCGGCCGCGTCGAACTGGTGCCAGTCACCGAAACCAACCGGCTCGCGGTCGGCGCTTTGGCCACCCACAAGTCCCAAGAACGCTTCGTGTCGAACATGCTTGGCAACTTCCGGGACGCGCTGCTGCCTCCGTTGTGGAACGGAGCTCCCCTCGTGCCTTGGTTCCGGGCTATCGAAGCCGATGGTGAAGTCGTCGGCTTCATCATGGCGGCGGAGCTGACCGACGCTCATCCGAACCCGTACCTGTGGCGGTTGCTGATCGACCGGATGCACCAGAGGCGAGGCATCGGCTCGGCCGCCCTCGACTTGTTCGAGCACTGGTGCGGTGACCACGGGGCGACTGCCATCGAGGTGTCCTGGGTCGAAGGTCCCGGTTCCCCGGCACCCCTGTACCGGGCCCGAGGCTACGAACCGTCAGGCAAGATCGACGACGGCGAGATCCACGCGATCAAGCGGTTAACCTGACCTCGTCGAACGAAACACGGCCATGGATGACCCGTCGGGAAGGTCGTTGGACGGCACCACCATGCGGAGGTGCTCCGGACCGCCCGTCGCGTGACGCATGCTACGAACCTTGGGATTGCGAAGTTCGGGACGAGCGCATGCCACCATGACCCCCCCGCTGTCACCACCGCTGGATCGAGCTCCGCTGCTACGGCTCCGCTAGAGCATCGCTCCGAAGAGCTGGTCGAGCGCCAGCCAGTGACGTGCCGCAGCCTCGGCGTCGTACGTCGGATTGTCGGGGACGGCGAATCCGTGGAGTGCAGGGTAGGTCTCGATCGTATGGTCGACGCCGGCCTCGGTCAGCGCCTGCTCCAGGTGCGCCGCCTGTTCGGCAGGGAACGAGCCGTCGTTCTGAGCCCCAGCCACGTAGACCCTGCCGGTGATGTTGCCGACGACGAGATGCGGGCTGTCCGGCGCATCGGTCGCCAGCCGGCCTCCGTGGAACGAGGCAGCGGCGACGATGCGGTCGGGGTGATGCGCAGCGGCGGTGAGCGACAGCCCTCCGCCCATGCAATAGCCGGTCGATCCGACCTTCGTGCCTGCCACCTGCGCATGACCGGACAGGAAGTCGAGGAACGCACCGGCGTCGGCCGCTGCCATTTCTTTGGTGACACTGGCGACCATCGACATCAAGCGGTTGCGTTCGTCGGGGTCGCCGAGGGCAGTTGCGAAATTGAACGGTTCATATATCCCGTGCCGGTAGTACAACTCCGGCAGCAACGTGACGTAGCCCATCCCGGCCAAATGCTCTGCCATCTGGATCAGCGCCGGACGGACGCCGCCGGCATCCATGAACATGATCACCGCCGGCCAGGCTCCTTCGCCGTCAGGTGCGACGACGACCGCCGGGCATGTTCCATCGGCGGTCGCGATCGTGACATCGGTGCGTTGCGTCATCGTGCTCCTCGGACTCGTAAGAATCTTTAGCATGCCCCGAAACCCCGAGGGACGAACGAATCATCACAGTCGCCCCGCGCCTCGAACGTCAGGCCCGCATGAGCAAGAGAGTGAGCGTCGTGATGCGGCAGAACTACAGCGTGCTGGTGAGGACTTCGTCCAAGCGTCCGAAGTTCTCGTCCATGCCTTCGCCGCTCTGATCGAGTGCGAGCATCTCGTCGCAGTGCGACGACGAGGTGTAGACCGACAGGCCGTCGAGTCGACAGCGACCGTCGGTGATATCGGTGAATGTGAGCGATTCCAGCGTCGGGCGACCAGGTTCGCCCTCGAACTCCCAGGTGTGAACGATCCGGTGCGGGGCGACAACCTCGTGGTACGAGCCGAAGAACGTGAACGTCGCCGCTCCTGCGCCGATGGTGTAGCGGAACGCACCGCCCGTGGCAGCGTCGAAGCGATCGACCTGACATGTGGTGCCGTGCGGCCCCATCCATTGCACGAACAACGACTGTTCGGTGTGGGCGCGGAACACGACCGCAGCCAGAGCGTCGAATTCTCGCGAAAACGACAGCGACATCTCGCCGGCGCGAGCGTGGAGTGTGGGGTGGCTGGTGGTCATGATTGGGTCCCTTCGTGGAGGTTGGCAAGAACGTGATCGAGGCGGGCGTAGCGGGCCTCCAATTGGCGAGTCCGATCGTCGAGCCAGTCCGACGCCGTCGAGATGCTGCTCTGAACGAGGCTGACCGGTCGATGACGACCGTCGCGTCCTTGGCTCACCACACCTGCGGCCTCGAGCACCTTGATGTGCTTGGACACAGCCTGCAACGAGATCGGGAAGAGCGCCGCAAGATCGTTGACCATGGCGTGACCGCTCGTGGTCGTGCTGAGGTTTTCGACGATAGCCAATCGAACGGGATCGCCCAACGCGCTGAAAACGGTGTCCAAATGACGTGCAGCGACGATCGGCATGAACGTATTTTATTCAATCAAACAGTTGAATGTAAAGGATTCTCCCTTTCGTCTGGTGGAGCTGCCGATGCTGTAGAACAACCGCGCGGTGCATGCCGTCAGTGCACTGGTCTCACGATTGGCACGCTTGCACATCGACAGACTCGAACCGAACGCTCGTTGCTTGCCGTCGGCGCGCCTGACACTGCACGCTGGAACTCAGAGACATCGTCTGGCGACTTCGAGGAACATGGCTCCATCGGCGTTGTCGAAGTCGCGCACATTTTGCGAGTCCGGTCGAGACCCGTTCGATGAATCCCCATTCCCAAACGGCCTGGGGATCGACGGAGCAGCGTGCGGCGAGCATCTCGGCGCGATCTCGCACGAGGCGCGGTGTGTCCCCGTTGATGAGCGGCTCGTTGTACTCGCGCATTGCGACGCTGAGGTCGTGCTCGCGCTCGGCGTAAAGGCCTTCGACGTCGACGAACTTGTACGCGCCGTCACCGGCAGCGAGCGTGTTCCAGCCGTGGGCATCGCCGTGCACGAGCACCGCGTTCGTCGGATCGAACCTTTGGATGCGTCGGTCGCAGAACTCGAGCGCCTGGTCGACCACCGACCGGTCGCACGGCTGCCCGAGCTCGTCCCAGGTGTCAGAGATGTGGCGAGACAGCCAACGTGCTTGCTCTGGGCCGCTCCGAAGGCCTTCATCGGGGCCGACCGGTCGCCAGAACGATCGCAGCGTCGTCGTGATGGCTTCCAGAATCTCCGCAACGGTCAGCCCGACGTCGGCAAGGTTCGGGCCGAGGCGTTCGAGCAACATCGCCGGTGCCGATGAGTCGTGCGCGAGAAGCTCGGCACAGCCCCGCCCGGCAGCGAGTTGATGCGCCCTCACGCTTCGAGCGAAGGCGTCATGCCCGTCCATATCCAGCGGCATCGCCACCTCGAGAACGCGCGCCAAGCCAGTCGCATCCTTCGCTGCGACGACGTAGCAGGCCGTGCCGCCGG
>Ga0123338_10003302_pt1 | contig 14594 bp, 14 predicted proteins | sample grotaG_FD_89793 | JGI IMG/M metagenome (GOLD analysis project Ga0123338, IMG submission 89793) | Glacier valley bacterial and archeal communities from Borup Fiord, Nunavut, Canada, to study Microbial Dark Matter (Phase II) -... | ecosystem: Environmental > Aquatic > Freshwater > Ice > Glacier ...
CGAGATGCTCGACCGCGTGCTGCCGGTCGAGGACGCCAACATCTCGGCGCACATGGCCAAGACGTTGACGAAGCAGGGGATCGAGCTCGTCACCGGCGCAAAGGTGTCGGACGTCGTTCCCGGCGCAAATGGGGTGCGGGCGACGATCACCACCGCCGACGGCCAGGCGAAGACCGACACCTACAGCCATGTGATCGTCGCGATCGGGATCATCTCGAACCTCGAGAACATCGGGCTCGAGCCACTCGGCGTGGCGGTCGAGCGCGGCCGGGTGCACGTCGATCCGTGGGGCGCGACCAACGTTCCCGGCCTGTGGGCGATTGGCGACGTGACCGGCTCGCCGTGGCTCGCGCACAAGGCGAGCCACGAGGGGATCGTCGCGGTCGAGAAGATCGCCGGGCTCGAGCCGCACCCGTTCGAGACGTGGAACATCCCGGGGTGCACCTATTCGCGGCCGCAGGTGGCGAGCGTCGGGCTGACCGAGGCCAGCGCGAAGGAGCTTGGCCACACAGTGAAGGTCGGCCGGTTCCCGTTCATCGGCAATGGCAAGGCGATCGCGCTCGGCGAGGCCGACGGCTTCGTCAAGACGGTGTTCGACGCCGCGACCGGCCAGCTGCTCGGGGCGCACATGATCGGCGCGGAAGTCACCGAACTCATTCAGGGCTATGTCATCGCCCGGCAACTCGAGACAACCGAGGCCGAGCTGATGGAGACGGTGTTCGCCCATCCGACGTTGTCCGAGATGATGCACGAGGGCGTGCTCGACGCCTACGGTCGCGCAATCCACTTCTGACATGCTCGCCGCCGTGCTTCTGCTGGCGGCGAGCGGGACGGGAGCACTCGACGCAATGGTCAAGTCGGCCACCGCGTGTCCGCCGTCGGCCACGGGCGAGATCACCGTCTGCGGGACCCGCGAGCGCGAGCGAAGCCGCTATCTGTCGCCGTTGCCGCTCGAGTACGAGCCCGGCGACCCGCGGGCACGCAGCGTGTCGGCAGAGCGCAACGGCCTGTTCGACTATGATGGCGGCGGCCTGATGACGTGCTCGAACGTCGGACCCTTCGGTGGAGCGGGTTGTTTTGCCAAGTCGAACAAGCGGAAAATGCAGCAACGTGCCGGCGCCCCCGACCCGCGCGGCTGGCTGTCCAGCAAGTAACGGAATTGCCGCGGGAACCCGCCTGTCTACGCGCGGTTGTCGCCGTGTGGGAAACATCGCAAGGAGAGTCCCGAGGTCCATCTCAATCTGCTGCTGCTGTCGATTGTCCTGCTGCTGGCGATCGGGGCACTCGCCTACTTCATGCGCAAGCCGTCGAACCGCAACGCCGGCGACCGGATGCCCGAGCGGGGCGAGCCGGGTGCCCCCGACAAGCCACGCGGCGAGCCGCTGAACGCGGCCGAGGTCCGGCGGTCGGAGCAGACCGCCAAGCGCTAGGCCCGGTCGCCTATCTCCAGTCGCCTATGCCCAGTCGCCTGTGCCCAGTCGCCTATGCCCAGTCGAGCGTCACGGGCGCGAACCGTTGCGTGTCGGGGTCAAGGACGCGCAGGATCCCGTCGGCGATATCGAAATGCGCGCCGCGTAGCTTCAGTCGGCCGGCGTCCTCGCGGGCCGCGACGAACGGAAACGACCGCAGGTTGACCAGGCTGAGCCGGATGGCGGCGAGTTCGAGCGCCTCCTGCGCGTCGACGTCGGGGCTGAGCGCGGCGACGGAGCGGATCTGATCGCGCGCCGGGGTGATGTTCGCCATCCATCGGCCGATGAAGGCGCCGTGACCCTCCGCGGCCGTATCGAACTGGCCGCTTAGCGACGCTGCGATGCCGCCGCAGCGGGCGTGGCCGAGGACGACGATCTGCTCGACCTCGAGCTGGGTGACTGCATATTCGACCGCCGCGGAGCTGCCGTGCGTCGCGCCGTCGGCCTCGTACGGCGGAACGAGGTTGGCGACGTTGCGCATGACGAACATCTCGCCGGGCGCGGAATCGAAGATGCGCGTCGGATCGACCCGGCTGTCGGCACATGCGACGACCATGACCTTGGGAGCCTGGCCGGCGAAGGCGAGTGCGTCGAAGCGCTGGCGCTGGTCGATGTACGAGCCGGCGCGGAACCGGCGATATCCTTCGACGAGCGCGTTGAATGCCGGCATCGGCTAACGTGCCGCAACGGTGATGTTGAGCACCAGCACCGAGCCTTGGTGGACGAAGGTCGCACGAAGCTCACGCGACCGGCGTGTGTTTTCAACCGACGCGCAAACGTGCCGGTACGATCGGGACGGTGGCGCGGGGGTGCAGGGAGGTGCGGGGCGGATCATCACGGCAGCTTATGCGACACTTCGACGGCGTAAGACAGCGTTGACGCACGCGTCCGCCGCCGTTGGCTTTGGTGCGCACACCGCTTAAATGGGCAGGATGATCGACCGTGCTCCCGAGCGTGTCCGCAAGCCCGACTGGCTGCGGGTCCGCGCCCCAACCTCCACCGGCTTTGCCGAGACGCGCCGGCTGATGCGCAGCCTCGGCCTGACGACGGTGTGCGAGGAGGCGGCGTGTCCCAACATCGGCGAGTGCTGGACGCAGAAGCACGCGACGGTGATGATCCTTGGCGACACGTGCACGCGCGCGTGCGCCTTCTGCAACGTCAAGACCGGCATGCCCGGGCCGGTCGACGCGCTCGAGCCGCAGCACGTCGCCGAAGCCGCAGGCGCGCTCGGGCTCGCCCACATCGTCGTCACCAGCGTCGACCGTGACGATCTCGCCGACGGCGGGGCGGGGCAGTTCGTGCGGGTGATCGAGGCGCTGCGCCGCCACGCTCCGGCGACGACGATCGAGATCCTGACGCCAGACTTCCGTAACAAGGCAGCGCGCGCGGTCGAGACGATCGTCGCGGCGCGGCCCGACGTTTACAACCACAACCTCGAGACGGTGCCGCGGCTGTACCCGACGATCCGCCCCGGCGCCCGCTACTTCCACTCGCTGCGGCTGCTCGACCGGGTCAAGACGCTCGACGCCGGCATCTTCACCAAGTCGGGCCTGATGGTCGGGCTCGGCGAGGAGCGCCACGAGATGCACCAGGTATTCGACGACATGCGCTCGGCCGACGTCGATTTCCTGACGGTAGGCCAGTATCTTCAGCCCACGCCGCGACACGCCAAGGTGGTCGAGTTCGTGCCGCCGCCCACGTTCGCGAGCTATGCCGCGATCGCGCGCGCCAAGGGCTTCCTGCAGGTCGCGGCTTCACCGTTGACGCGGTCGAGCTATCACGCCGGGGCGGACTTCGCAGACATGCGCGCCAGGCGCGATGCGGCATTGGCGGGGGAGCGAACCGCCTGATGCCGCGTCACGTCGAGGATCGTTTTCTCCCCTATACGCCCGAGCAGATGTTCGACCTTGTCGCCGATGTCGGGCGCTATGCCGAGTTCCTGCCGTGGGTGCAGGCGATGCGGGTCACGTCGAACGACGGCCACGTCGTCGTCGCCGACATGGTCGTCGGCTTCAAGATGGTGCGCGAGCGCTTCACGAGCCGCGTCACCCTCGACCGGCCGCACGCGCTCCACGTCGAGTATATCTCGGGGCCGCTCAAGTATCTCAGGAACGACTGGCGTTTCGCGCCGGCACCTGGCGGGTGCACGGTCCACTTCGCCGTCGACTTCGAGTTCCAGTCGCGGCTCTTCGAGCGGCTCGCGGGCGTGTTCTTCGGCGAGGCGTTCCGGCGGATGGTCGCGAGCTTCGAGAAGCGCGCGGGCGATCTCTACGGCGTCCCGGCCGCGCGCGGCAGCAGCAGCTCGAGCGCGCAGAGCACCGCCTGACGCCGGATTTCGGTCCGGCCGAGGTCGCCGAACGCCTTGGTGTCGGCGATTTTGCAGTCGGGATCGCCGCGCCGGGCGACCGCGAAGACGACGGTGCCGACCGGCTTTTTCTCCGAGCCGCCGCCGGGCCCGGCAACTCCGGTGATCGCGACTGCAGTGTCGGCACGGCTGACCCGAAGCGCGCCCTGCGCCATCGCCCACGCGACCGCGACCGAGACTGCACCGAAGGTAGCGATGAGGTCGGGATGGACGCCGAGCGCTTCGATCTTCGCCTCGTTCGAATAGGTGACGAAGCCCCGTTCGACGACGTCGGACGACCCCGGAATTTCGGTCAGCGCCCCCGCGACCAGTCCGCCGGTGCACGATTCGGCGGTGACGACGGTCAGCCCGGCGTCGCGATTGGCGGCGACAACGCGCGCGGCGAGGTCGAGTACGTCCGCATCGAACATCAGGCGGGCAACCGGACGCTGGCGACGGCCTGCGCGGCGATGCCCTCGCCGCGGCCGGTGAAGCCGAGCCCCTCGGTCGTCGTCGCCTTGATACTGACCGACGTACAGCCGGTTATCTCGCGGACGCGCGCGACGAAAGCGGCGCGATGGGGGCCGACCTTCGGGGCTTCGGCGATGATCGTCAGGTCGAGATGGTCGATCACGCCGCCCTGCTCGCGCACCAGCGCGCACGCGTGGGCGAGGAAGCGGTCGGAGCTCGCCCCGCGCCACTGCTGATCGCTCGGCGGGAAATGCGTGCCGATGTCACCCGCACCGATCGTTCCGAGCACGGCGTCGGTCAGTGCGTGGAGACCGACGTCGGCGTCGCTGTGCCCGATGAGGCCACCGGCGTGGGGCACGCGGACGCCGCACAGCCACAGGTGATCGCCGGGGCCCAAGCGGTGCACGTCGAAGCCCAGGGCGGTGCGCGGGATCATGCGCGCCGCTACCATGGCTTCCGCGCGGGCGAAATCCTCCGCGGTGGTCAGCTTGAAGGCCGCCTCGTCGCCGGCGACGAGCGCGATTGTCATGCCGGCGGCGCGCGCAATGGTGACATCGTCGGTTGCGCCGGGTGCCGCATCGCGGTGTGCTGAGCGGATCGCGTCGAGGCGGAAGCCCTGCGGCGTCTGCACGCGGTGGAGGCGGTCGCGCGGCACCTCGCCATCGACCGTCATGTCGCCGCTGCGGAGCGAGTCGACGACCGGAAGCGCAGGGGTCGCCCCGGCGTTCGTTTCGAGTGCCGCGACGATGCGGTCGATCATGCCGGTGGTGACGAACGGCCGGGCCGCGTCGTGAATCAGGACATGGGTGGCGTCGGCCGGCAGCGCGGCGAGCCCAGCGGCGACTGACGCCGCGCGCGTCGCGCCACCGTGTATCGGGAACGCCAGTGTCAGTCCGTCTGTCGCCGCGGCATAAGCGTGCGCGTCGTCGGGGTGGATGACGATTTGAACGCCGGCGACCGCCGGATGGCCGACGAACGCATCGATCGCATGCCGCAGAACGGGACGGCCGGCGACCGCGCGGTACTGCTTGGGAACGCCGCCGCCGGCACGGACTCCTCGGCCGCCGGCGACGATGAGGGCGTGGACGATCACGCGCCGGCTATACGCTGCGGCCGCCGCCGGGCAAGCCGCGACTTGCCGCAGCGTGCGTACCCCGGTAATGCCTCCTTTTTAGGCACCACTATTGCGCTCGCTTCCGCCCCTCGCCGTCGGCCCGCACCGGCTCGACCCCGTGATCCTGGCGCCGATGACCGGCGTCACCGATTTGCCGTTCCGGCGCATCGTCAAGCGCTACGGCGCCGGGCTGACGGTGACCGAGATGATCGCGAGCGAGGCGATGGTCCGCGAGACGCGCCAGAGCTTGCAGAAGTGCGCGTGGGATGCGGCCGAGGAGCCGGTGTCGATGCAGCTCGCCGGGTGCGAGCCGCGGGTGATGGCCGAGGCGGCGAAACTGAACGCCGATCGCGGCGCGGCGATCATCGACATCAACATGGGCTGCCCGGTAAAGAAAGTCGTCAACGGCCATGCCGGCTCGGCGCTGATGCGCGATCTCCCGCTCGCGACGGCGCTGATCGCCGCAACGGTCAAGGCGGTCGACGTGCCGGTCACGCTCAAGATGCGGATGGGGTGGGACCACGCCAGCCTCAACGCGCCCGAACTCGCGCGCATCGCCGAGGATCTCGGTGTGGCGCTGATCACCGTCCATGGCCGCACGCGCTGCCAGCTGTACCGCGGCGACGCGGACTGGGGTTTCGTCCGGCGGGTAAAGGAAGCGGTGCGGGTGCCGGTCGTCGTCAACGGCGACATCTGCACGGTCGCCGACGTCGACGCCGCGCTCGCCGCAAGCGGAGCCGACGGCGTGATGATCGGGCGAGGGGCCTATGGTCGGCCGTGGCTGCTCGGGCAGGTCCTCCACTATCTTGCGACGGGGCAGCGACGCGCCGATCCCGACCTTGCCGAGCAACACGCCGTCGTCATGGAACATCATGCGGCGTCGCTCGACCATTACGGTGACCACATCGGCGTTAACATGATGCGTAAGCATCTCGGCTGGTACACGCGGGGGCTGCCCGGGTCGGCCGAGTTCCGCAACACGGTCAACCAGGAGCTCGACGCCGCACGGGTGCGAGCCATGCTCGACGCCTTCTATACGCCGCTGCTTGCGACACCTGCGCGGCTGGCGGCATGAGCGTCTTCGCGCTGCGACGGCGGGCGCGGGGCAAGGTCGACCTCCCGCCGCTCGACCTGATCGGATCGCTGCCGGTGCCCGTCGTGGTGCTCGCTGACGACGGCGCGGTCGCGCTTGCCAATGCCGCCGCGGAGGCGTTCCTCAACGTCAGCGAGGCGGCGCTGCGCGAGCGCGGGCTTTCCGCCGGGTTCGCCGCCAACGCGACCGTGCTGCTCCTGCTGGCCGACGCGCGCTCCGGCGGCAACGACGTGAGCGCCTTCGACGTCGACATCGCGCTCGCTGCCGGCAAGGTCGCGCGCGCCGACGTGTTCGTCACGCCGCTCGCCGACCCTGCCGGCTGGACGATCGTCACCTTCCAAGCCCGCGTCGCCGCGGCACTCGCCGATCGACAGCTCGCGGGTCAGGGCGCCGCGCGGTCGGCGATCGGCGTTGCGGCGATGCTCGCGCACGAGATCAAGAACCCGCTGTCGGGCATCCGCGGGGCGGCGCAGCTGCTGGGCGCGGCTGTCGACGAGGACACCCGCGAGCTGACGACGCTGATCTGCGCCGAGGTGGACCGGATCGCGGCGCTGATCGACCGCATGGAAGGCTTTACCGACACGCGCCCGGTAACGATGGCGGCCGAGAACATCCACGCGGTCCTCGGCCGCGTTCGCCGCATCGCCGAGACGGGGTTCGGTCACGCCGTCGCGATCCGCGAACGTTATGATCCGTCGCTGCCGGCCGTGCACGGCAACGCCGACGCGCTCGTCCAGGTGTTCCTCAACCTTGTCAAGAATGCCGCCGAAGCCGTTGGCGCGGCAGGGGGAACGGCGGGGTCGATCACCCTGACCACCGCCTTCCGCCACGGCTTCCGTGTCCAGCGCGAAGGGTCGGCGACGCGGACCGCTCTGCCGATCGAAGTCTGCGTGATCGACACCGGGGCGGGGGCCTCGGCAGCGGTCGCGAGCCATATGTTCGAGCCGTTCGTCTCGTCCAAGCGTGCCGGCGGCGGGCTCGGGCTGCCGCTCGTCGCCAAGATCGTCGGCGATCATGGGGGCATCGTCGAGTACGAGCGCGCCGGCGACCCGCCGCGAACCATCTTCCGCGTCATGCTGCCGACGGCATGAGCGAACGCGAAGGAGCCGCCGCGACTGTCATCGTCGCCGACGACGACGCCGCGATCCGGACGGTCGTACGGCGGGCGCTGACGCGGGCCGGGTTCCTCGTCCGCACCACCGAGACGGCGGCCGGGCTGGTACGGCTGGGCGACGACCGGATCGGCGACGTCGTCATCACCGACGTGATGTTCCCCGACGGCAACGGGCTCGACGGCCTGCCGGGGTTGCTCGCGCGGCGACCGGGCCTGAAGGTGATCGTCGTCAGCGCGCAGAACACGCTGTCGACCGCCGTCCGCGCGACCGAAGCGGGGGCGTTCGATTACCTGCCCAAACCGTTCGACCTCGACACGCTGACGGCGGCGGTGGCAAGCGCGCTCGCGGCCCCTGCCGCGGCGGATCCGGCTCCCGAGTTCGGCGACGACATGCCGCTGGTCGGCCGCTCGCCGGCGATGCAGGAGGTCTACCGGACGATCGCACGGATCGTGCCGACGACCCTCAGCGTCATGATCCTCGGCGAATCGGGAACGGGCAAGGAGCTCGTCGCGCGCGCGATCCACGACATGGGGCCGCGCCGCCGCGCGCCGTTCGTCGCGGTCAACATGGCGGCGATCCCGCGCGAGCTGATCGAGAGCGAGCTGTTCGGACACGAGCGCGGCGCGTTCACCGGGGCGACGGCGCGCGCGTCGGGCCGGTTCGAGCAGGCCGAGGGCGGGACCCTGTTTCTCGACGAGATCGGCGACATGCCTCTCGATGCGCAAACGCGGCTGCTGCGCGTGCTCCAGTCGGGCGATTTCACCGCGGTCGGCGGGGCTCGGGTCAAGCGCGCCGACGTGCGCATCGTCGCGGCGACCAATCAGGACCTGCGGCGGCTGATCGACGCCGGGCGGTTCCGCGAGGACCTGTTCTACCGCCTCAACGTGGTGCCGCTGCGGCTGCCGCCGCTGCGCGCGCGCACCGATGATATTGCCGCGCTGGCGCGGCATTTCCTCGACCGCGCCGCCGCCGATGGGCTGCCCCACAAGCGGCTCGATCCCGCGGCGCTCGCGGCGATCGCGCGCCATTCGTGGCCCGGCAACGTCCGCGAGCTCGAGAACCTGATGCGCCGCCTTGCCGTGCTGGTGCGCGGCGACACGATCGGCGAGGCGGCGGTCGCAGACAGCCTCGACCCTCCCGCCGCGGTGCCCGGTCCCGGACTTACGGTTCAGGCCGGTCTTGCCGCGGCCATCGAGGGGCACCTCGCCGTCTATCTCGGAACGTTCGGCGACGGATTGCCGCCGGACGGCTGGTACAACCGCGTACTCGACGACGTCGAACGGCCGCTGCTTGCGCTCAGCCTCGCCGCAACCGGCGGCAACCAGATCCGCGCCGCCCGGCTGCTCGGGATCAATCGCAACACGCTGCGCAAGAAACTGACGCAACGCGGGCTGGGTAGCCGGACGAGCTGAGCGGTCGACTCGTCGCAGCGCGGCCACGTGTGTGTTCCTTTTGCCACGCGTTGCCGCTACGGTTGGCTAGATGCTGTCACCCGCCCGTCATCACGGACCCCGACGCTGGCGCTCCACCCGCCGCCGCTTCAATCGCTGGGTCGCCCGCGTCGATCTGTTCCCCCGCCTGGAGCTGCTGCTGACGCTGCTCGTCGTCGTGCTCGGGTCGGTCAGTTACCTGCTGCTGACGGGGCGGCGGGGTCCTGCGGCCGGCTTCTCGCCGCCTGCGGTGACGCTCATTCTCGTCGGCAACCTGCTGCCGTTGATGGCGCTGATCGTGCTCGTCGCTCGTCGTCTGACGCTGCTCTTCGCATCGCCGCGGCGCGGGACGGCGGGTGCGCGGCTGCACGTCCGCCTCGTCGCGCTGTTCGCGACGGTCGCCGCGGTGCCGACGCTGCTCGTCGTGGTGTTCGCATCGCTGCTGTTCCAATACGGGGTGCAGTTCTGGTTTTCCGACAAGGCCAAGGCGGTGTTCGAGAACGCCGACAAGGTCGCCGCCGCCTACGTTACCGAACGCAACCTGCGGCTCGTCGCCGATGTCGAGCCGATGGCGCACGACGTCGCGGGCTATGGCCGCGAGTTCGGCTACGGCTCGCGCGATTTCGGCGAGGGGCTTATCTACCAGCTCAAGCGGCGGCCATTGACCGCCGCGTCGGTGTTCACCCCACAGGGCAAGGGCTACAAGACGCTCGCGATCGCCTTCATCGGCAAGCCGTTCCAGGTCCGTATCCAGCCGCAGGACATCGCCCATGCACGCGCGGGCGAGGTCCGGGTCATCGCCGAAGCCAGCGACCGGATCGAGGCGGTCATCCTGCTCGACGACGCGCAGCATTATCTCTACGTCAGCACGCCCGCCAACCCGCTGGTTCTCGCGCAGGTGCTCGGCACGCAGAAGGCGCTGGCCGAGTATCGTTCGCTCCAGGCGCGCAGCCGCGCGGTGCAGCTGCGCTTCAACGCGGTGCTGATCGTCGTTTCGCTGCTGATCCTCGCCGCGGCGGTCGGCTTCGCGCTGTGGCTGGCGAACGCGCTCGTCCGGCCGGTCGCCCGCCTTGCCGATGCGGCGGCGCGGGTCGGGGCAGGCGACCTCGATGCGCGCGTTCCGGTCAAGGGCTCCCCCGACGAGATCGGCACGCTCGCGCGCGCCTTCAACCGGATGACGGGGCAGCTCAAGGCGCAGCAGACCGCGCTCGTCACCGCCAACACCCAGCTCGACGTGCGGCGGCAGTTCACCGAGGCGGTCCTCGCCGGCGTTTCGGCAGGTGTCGTATCGATCGATGCCGACGGTATCATCCGGCTGGCGAACCGCTCGGCCGCGGTGCTGCTGCAGACGACCGAGGCGGCGCTCGCCGGGCGCAGCCTGACCGCGGCCGTCCCCGAGCTTGCCGGACTGCTCGAGTCGGCCGCGGTGCGCGGACTGGCGGCAGGACAGGTCGAGATCGCCCGCGGGGCCGACACGCAGACTCTCGCGGTGCAGATCGCCGCCGAGCGCAACGGCGCGCGCAGCTATGTGCTGACCTTCGACGATATCACCGGCCAGCTTGCCGACCAGCGGCAGGCGGCATGGGCCGACGTCGCGCGGCGGATCGCGCACGAGATCAAGAACCCGCTGACGCCGATCCAGCTGTCGGCCGAGCGGCTGCAGCGCAAGTACGGCCGGGCGATCGTCGACGACCCCGGTACCTTCGCCAACCTGACCGGCACGATCGTCCGTCAGGTCGGCGACCTGCGGCGGATGGTCGACGAGTTCAGTTCGTTCGCGCGGATGCCCAAGCCGGTGTTCCGGCCCGAGCCGATCGCCGACCTCGTCCGCGAGGCGGTGTTCATGCAGGAGGTCGCGAACCCGGGAATAACATTCGTGGCCGATCTGCCCGATGACGTGCCGCTGCTCGTGTGCGACCGGCGACAGATCGCGCAGGCGCTGACCAACCTCATCAAGAATGCGGCCGAGGCGGTTGCCGCACGCACAGAACGCGATGGTACGGGCGACGGTCGGATCACGCTCGCCGTCGCCGACGAGCCGGGTCGGCTGGTGATCCGAATCACCGACAACGGCATCGGCCTGCCCGCCGAGCACCGCGACCGCCTGACCGAGCCCTACGTCACGACGCGGGCGCGCGGCACCGGGCTCGGGCTCGCAATCGTCAAGAAGATCGTCGAGGAGCACGCCGGCACCCTCGATCTGACCGACGCGCCGGGCGGCGGCACGACCGCACGGCTATGCTTCGACCGTTCGGCCGCGATCGGCGACATTGAGGCGGAACCGCTCCGTCAGACTGGATAGACATGGCACTCGAAATCCTCGTCGTCGACGACGAAGCCGACATCCGCGAACTGATCGCCGCCATCCTTGGTGACGAGGGCTATGCGACACGGACCGCGAAGGACAGCGACACCACGCTCGCCGCGCTTGCCGAGCGGCGGCCGTCGCTGCTGATACTCGATATCTGGCTCCAGGGTTCACGGCTCGACGGCATCGAGCTGCTGGAGGAGGTCAAGCGCCGCGATCCCGGGCTGCCGGTGATCATCATCTCGGGCCACGGCAACATCGAGACCGCTGTCGGGGCGATCAAGCGCGGCGCTTACGACTTCATCGAGAAACCCTTCCAGGCCGACCAGCTGCTGCTCGTCGTGGCGCGCGCGACCGAGACGGAACGCCTCAAGCGCGAGAACGAGGAACTCCGCGAGCGCGCCGGGTTCGAGACCGAGCTGACGGGATCGTCGAGCCTCATCAACGGCGTGCGCGCGACCATCAAGCGCGTCGCCGCGACCGGCAGCCGCGTCCTCATCACCGGCGCGGCGGGGTCGGGCAAGGAGATCGCCGCGCGCCTGCTCCACCAGTGGTCGCCGCGCGCGACATCGCCGTTCGTCGTCGTCAGCGCCGCCCGCATGGACCCCGAGCGCGTCGAGGAGGAGCTGTTCGGCCGCGAGGACGGCGGGCACCTCGTCCGCACCGGGCTGTTCGAGCAGGCGCACGGCGGGACGCTGTTCCTCGACGAGGTCGCCGACATGCCGCTGACGACGCAGGGCAAGATCCTCCGCGTCCTGACCGAACAGAATTTCCAGCGGATCGGCGGCTCGCGCTGGGTCCGGGTCGATGTCCGCGTCATCAGCGCGACCTCGCGCGACCTTCCCGCCGAGATCACCGCAGGGCGATTCCGGGAGGATTTGTTCTACCGCCTCAACGTCGTCCCCGTCCGCCTGCCGGCGCTGAGCGAGCGTCGCGAGGACGTCGCCGAGCTCGTCCAGTATTTTCTCGCGCGTTACTCGGCCGAGCGGCGGGTCTCGACCCCGGTGCTCAGCGACGACGCCGTCGCGGCGCTGCAGAGCTACGAGTGGCCGGGCAACGTCCGCCAGCTGCGCAACGTCGTCGAGCGCACGTTGATCCTTGCCGCGCCCGAGCGGGTCGGCCGCATCGATGTCGACATGCTGCCCGCCGAAGTCACCACCGAGCCGGCGAAGCTGGTCCCGGGCCACGGTGTCAAGTCCATCATGGGCACCCCGCTTCGCGAGGCGCGCGAGGCGTTCGAGCGCGAATATCTCCGCGCGCAGATCCGCCGGTTCAGTGGGAACATCTCGAAGACGGCGACCTTCATCGGCATGGAACGATCGGCGCTGCACCGCAAGTTGAAGGCGCTGGGGCTCGGCGAGGGGCGCGACGACGAGGAGGGGGAGGGGTGATCGTGTCTTGAGCAGGTCGCGCGCGCACCCTACATCGGCTCTAAGAACAAGAAGGACGTAAGCCCATGGCCGAAAAACCCGCCAGCCTGCAGGACGTGTTCCTCAACACGGTCCGCAAGACCCGCACGCCGGTGACCATGTTCCTCGTGAACGGGGTCAAGCTGCAGGGGATGATCACCTGGTTCGATAACTTCAGCGTCCTTTTGCGGCGCGACGGAAGTTCGCAGCTCGTCTACAAGCACGCGATCTCGACCGTCATGCCCGCCGGGCCAATCCAGCTGTTCGACGCCGAAAAGGTCGACGACGACGCCGGTGAATAGGGCGGTGGACACCGTCGCCGAGGGGCCAGTCCGCCGGTCGGCCGCGCGCGGAGTGTCGGCGCAGGCGCAGCCGGGCTTCGACGCGGCGCGCGGCATCCGCTTTGGCGCGAATACGCTGGTCGTCGTGCCCGCGCGCGATACTGCGGGGCGCGATCGCCTCGCCGGGCAGCCGACCCTTGCGCCGGCGCGCGACGCGGAGGCGCGGCTCGAGGAGGCGGTCGGGCTCGCCGCGGCGATCAACCTCAACGTCGTCGAACGTGAGGTGATACGGATCCGCAAGGCGACCGCGTCCACCTTGTTCGGCAAGGGCCAGATCGAGCGACTGCACGCGACCGTCGCGGCGCATGACATCAGCGTCGTCGTCGTCGACGGCGCGCTCTCGCCGATCCAGCAGCGCAACCTCGAAAAGGCACTCGACGCCAAGGTCATCGACCGTACCGGGCTGATCCTCGAGATCTTCGGCGAGCGCGCGACGACGCGCGAAGGGTCGCTCCAGGTCGAGCTCGCCCACCTCGACTATCAGGCGAGCCGGCTGGTGCGGTCGTGGACCCACCTCGAACGCCAGCGCGGCGGCGTCGGCTTTCTGGGCGGACCCGGCGAATCGCAGATCGAGAGCGACCGTCGCCAGATCCGCGACAAGATGGCGAAGCTCAAGAAGGAGCTGGAGGAGGTCAAGCGCACGCGCGCGCTCCACCGCGACCGGCGGGCGAAGGCCCCGTATCCGGTGGTCGCGCTGGTCGGGTACACCAACGCCGGCAAGTCGACCCTGTTCAACCGCCTGACCGGCGCGACGGTCATGGCCGAGGACCTGCTGTTCGCGACGCTCGATCCGACGATGCGCAGTGTCGAGCTGCCCGGCGTCGACAAGGTGATCCTGTCCGACACGGTCGGGTTCATCAGCACGCTCCCCACGCAGCTCGTCGCCGCGTTCCGCGCGACCCTCGAGGAGGTCGTCACCGCCGACCTGATCGTCCACGTCCGCGACGTCGCCCATCCGGACAGCGAGGCGCAGGCGGGCGATGTCGTCGGCATCCTCCGCGATCTCGGGGTAGTCGACGGGGAGGCTTCGGTCCCGCTGATCACCGCCGTCAACAAGATCGATCTGCTCGAGCCCGATGCACGCGCGGGGTTGCTCGCCAGCCTGGGTGACGACGCGGTGGCGATCTCGGCAGCGACCGGGGAGGGCGTCGACACGCTGCAGGCGCTCGTCGCCGCGATGCTTCAGCGTTCGAGCCGCGTCGCCGAATTCAAGCTCGCTCCGGGCGACGGCCGCCGGGCGGCATGGCTCTATGAACACGGCGAGGTCATCGACCGGATCGACGACGAAGATGGCAGCGTCACGTTGCGGGCGAAGCTGACGCCCGAGATGGCGGCGCGCTTCGCGGTGATATAATCGGGGAAGTGGGAAAGTCGATTATCCCGAGAACCGAAACGCCGGATCGAATGAGAAGGTGCGGTTATGATCAAAGCAGCAGGGCGACTGACCTTCGCGGCCTTCGCTCTGGCCGCAGTCTCGGCGGCGGCGGCGGCGTCCGTTGC
>Ga0123338_10003306_pt1 | contig 14586 bp, 15 predicted proteins | sample grotaG_FD_89793 | JGI IMG/M metagenome (GOLD analysis project Ga0123338, IMG submission 89793) | Glacier valley bacterial and archeal communities from Borup Fiord, Nunavut, Canada, to study Microbial Dark Matter (Phase II) -... | ecosystem: Environmental > Aquatic > Freshwater > Ice > Glacier ...
AGCAGTTCATCGCCAGCTTCAAGACCGCGCCAAAGGAGTTGGTGCTGGACTTCGACGCCACCGACAACCCGCTGTATGGCCAGCAGGAGGGCCGCTTCTTCCACGGCTATTACGACAGCTACTGCTACTTGCCGCTGTACGTGTTGTGCGGCCAGCGACTGCTGTGTGCGTACCTGCGCCCCAGCCGCATCGACGGCGCGCAGCACGCCGCAGCGATCCTCAAGCTGCTGGTGCGCCGGCTGCGCCAGACATGGCCCAAGGTGCGCATCGTCTTCCGCGGCGACTCGGGCTTTTGCCGCCAACGCATCGTCAACTATTGCGAGCGCGCGGGCGTGCACTACATCGTCGGCCTGGCGCGCAACGCTCGGCTGGAGGCGCAGGTCGAGTACGCGCAACTGGCCCTCAAGGACCAGTATCAGCAAAGCGGCATCAAGCAGCGCCTGGTGGGCGAGTTCAACTACGCGGCGCAAAGCTGGGCGCATGAGTGGCGCGTGATCACGCGGCTGGAGTGGGGCGAGCAGGGCTGCAATCCACGCTTCATCGTCACCAACCTCGAGGGTCGCGCGCAGGCGCTGTACGACGACGTGTACTGCCAGCGCGGCGAGGCCGAGAACCGCATCAAGGAGGCACAGGTTGGCCTCTTCGCCACGCGTACGAGCTGCCACGTCATGCGCAGCAACCAGTTGCGCATGCTGGTGGCCGCGCTGGGCTACGTGCTCATAGAACGGCTGCGCGCGCTGGCCTTGCAAGGCACGGCGCTGGCGTCGGCGCAGGTCGACACCTTGCGCATCAAGCTGCTCAAGGTGGCGGCCGTGATCACGCGCAACACGCGGCGCATTCGTCTGTACTTGGCCTCGCACTGGCCGAGTGCGAAGATCTTCGCTCACGCGATGAGCGCGCTTCGTTCTCCCTGAACTTCATACAGCGCATGGCCCGCGCGATGACACAAAATCGGCCCGCAACCCAAGCCGGGGTAGGGGTTCTCACCGACCCATCACGCTCAACACTCCCCGAGCGTCACCCAATGACCGTCAAGACACTCGTTGGCCCCGGCAAACGGCGTCTACATGGCCCTTCAGGCCATACAGTGGTCGATGCGTGAAATATGCGGGCTAGGGGTACCGCTTGACGTCACGGTGTTCTGCTCCCGCCGGACCATCCGGCGGGTCGCAAATTACGTGAGGCAACGGGTCAGCACGAGTAGCATTTTTGATGCGGCAATGCGTTCATCGTCGACCGATCACTGCGGCGGCTGCCGACGCGCCTGGCGCAGGGCAATGCCTACGGCGACTGGATTCCTGTCGCGGGCGCTTGGGCATTGTCATGTTGGCCTTCTACGGCCTGGCCTACAGCCTCTTCCCCTGGCTGGTGGTCGACCGGCTGACGATCTGGCAGGCGGCCAGCAGCAGCGAGTCGTTGTGGATCATCTTCGTCGGCGCCTGCATCGTGCTGCCGCTGGTCATCGGCTACACGGTGTTCAGCTACCGCGTATTCCACGGCAAGGCGACGCCGCTCGAATATTGAAGGCGCGTTCAGGCACCGTGACCCTTGATGTAGGTTTCGAGAAAGTTGATCTGCTGGCCCAACTGACGGATGCTGTCTTTCACGACGTCGCCGATTGACACAACACCGACCACCTTGCCCGCCTCCACAACAGGCAGGTGGCGGAAATTTCGCGCCGCCATCAGCCCCATGCAGGCTTCGATCGAGTCGGCGAGCGTCACGGTCATGGGCTGAGCCGTCATGACCTCTTTCACAGCCACGTGCTTCGCGTTCAGGCCGGGCAACAGCACCTTGATGGCACAGTCTCCCTGGGTGACGATGCCGCGCAATCGTCCCGCCTCAATGACCAGTACCGCGCGGACGCGCTTTTCCCGCATCAGTTGCAGGGCGCTCACCACCATGTCCTCGGGTTCGACACTGACGAGCACGGTGGGTTGCGGCTTCTGGGCGAGACAGGTTGTTACGGTTGTCATGGAGATCCTTTTTTGGCCGGTGGCCTGAAATGAATTGCATCGAACTCAGTGGAGTAACGCCTTCCACAGCCGAAAGTTGCAGCCGGGCTGTCGCCTGCACGTCCCTGGGACGATGGCGGGTTCCGAGCCATCTCGCTCCAGCGCGCGCAAGCAGGCACGCATTGCAGAGACCTTGCTGGCGCATGTCCCGGCAAAGAAAAGTAACGTTCGAAATCAGCGCGAGTGGGAGCCAAGCCGATCAGTCGATCGAACCCAACTTCATCAACGCGCGCGCTGTGCCTCCGGACCATCTCGCCCGGGTTTGGCAAGTGTTAGACCAAAGGAAATTTCCATGCACGACATCATCGACACCGCCGTTGCCGCCGGCACTTTCAAGACCCTGGCAGCCGCCGTCACCGCCGCCGACCTGGTGGCCACACTCAAGGGCCCAGGTCCGTTCACGGTGTTCGCGCCCAGCGACGAAGCCTTTGCCAAGCTGCCTGCCGGAACGGTAGAAGGCCTTCTGAAGGATATTCCGAAACTCCAGGCCATCCTCACCTACCACGTGGTCGCGGGCAAAGTGATGGCCGCTGACGTGATGAAGATGGATGGCAAGACCGCCGCGACCGTGAACGGCGCGTTGTTGACGATCAGCACCGTCGGCGGTGTGAAGCTCAATTCGAAAATCAACGTGATCCAGACTGACATCGAATGCACCAATGGCGTGATCCACGTCATCGATTCCGTGTTGCTGCCTTCGACCTGATCTTCCGGCCAGACTTCAGGGCCCGCGCGGGCCTCTGAAATCCCACAGCCCGCAAACCCCGGTTTGCGGGTTCTTTAGTTTCCGTCGGCGCCCGGCCGTCTCACGGTTGCCAACGTGAGCATAGGCATTCGTCGCTAGGCGCGTGGTTCCCGCATACTTTCGTGCGCCATCAGGCGCCGCAGCACCTCCTCTAGAAACTCGCGGCAATGGCCGGTGGCTCTGTACATCATGGCGTGCGTGGCTGCATCTTTGACGTTCGTACTTTCGCATTCGAGGCTGTAGCGTTCGAAGGCGTTGAGTCTGGTCAGCAGGTCTGCAAGGTGATTCGGACACCCGCACTCCACTTTGGACGGCATCTGGCCAAGCTGATGGAGAAATGCGTCGGCGTAGCGCCGTGGCGCCGCTGAATGCATCAACATCTGCGAAAAGGCAGATGGCGGCGTGGGGTCGACCGCCAGGCCGAGCTGGCAGATGCGCGCGAGCTGTGCCGGGTCGGTGGGGGCGGCCAGCGCGATCACGTTGGCAGCGTCGAGCCGCGCAAGGACCTGCCGGTTTGCAAAGCCGTAGACCACAATCACGACGGAAGTCTTTGTCGCTGCCCGCAGCTGTCGCAGCGCCGCAGGCAGGGCGTTGCTCAACATTGGCGCGTCGACGATCACCGCGTCAACCGACGGCAGAGACCCGAACTCTGCGGCTGGCACCGCTGGCAGCACTGCCAAGACGCCGTGCACCCGCACGTCGGAACGCGACCGCCACGCCGCCTTCAGCACGGATGCGAGCCCGGCACCGCAAACCAGCACCCGGCAGCCAGCCTGCGGTTTGGCCACCCGCACCGGCATGTCCTTGAAACGGGCCTTGATCTGCCGATCGGTCAATGCGGCTACGGTACTGATGGCATGCCCGGCGTCGACGGCCGCCTTCACCAGAGCCAGGCGCTCGATGTCGGCGCGCCGGTACAGGCGAACGTTGCCCGCATTTCGCGTGGGCTGCACGACCGCGTGACGTGACTCCCAGACGCGAAGCGTCGGCACCGGGATGCCGGTCAACTTCGACACGGTGGCGATTCGATACAGCCCGTCGATGGCGGCGTCGGCACGGGGTGGGTGAGCGCCCCCGAGGCCGCCTCGCTGCGGCATCCGACCCCCCGAGGGGGCGGAGAAACACTCGGGGCGGCCCGGCGTTGGTTTCTCATTGGCTTTCATGGATCAAGAAGTCCTGGTCAGCGCTCGGTCCACGCCATTACTCGCCATTGCACGCGGTGTTGTCAAGGGGGGCTGGCAGTGCCAACCGGCGGGCGCGTTCGAGCAGCACCATGTGCGGCAGCGTCAACGCGGCCAGCCCGACAAACACCAGTTGCATCGCCCTCGCCTCGATGGGCTCACCGCTCGACAGCCAGGCGGCCACCGCCAGCACAACCAACACGGCGAGCGTTGGCCACAGCGACAGCGTCACTGCGTTGCGGACCTCGGCGCCCGTCAAGCTCGCAAGTGTCCTCAGAATGTGCCGCGGGCTGTGCATGGCGCAGAAGTACACCGTGAATGCCACCAGCGGAGTTGCCATGACTGACAACGCGGCCAGAGCGGCCCACTCTGCGGCGGCGAGCCACGATATCCTGGCCTGCAGCGCACAGGCCACCACGGTGGCCACCAGCCAGGGCGCAGCGACCTCGCCCAACAGTGGCGCGACGACCGCTGCGCTGGCCGGGCCGGCCACCAGGCCGAGCAGCCGCTGCAGTTCGGGGCCGTGCCACAACGCCGGCAAGACGATCACCGCGCCGCCGTACAGGCCGCGTGCGAGCGCGGTGACGCCGGCGGGTGGGTCCCCACCGAAGTGCAGTGCGGAGCACACCAGAAAGGCGCACAAGAATGGCGTCGGTGCCACGAACCAGACGCCCACGACCGCTGCAGCCATACCGATGTAGAGCAGCGAAAACACGGCCCATCCCGTGAAATCAGCGACGCCAAAGAGCTTGCGCGCCAACACCGCGTCGAAAGCACCATGGGGCATGCCCAACAGCGAAATCAGCGCAGCCGCAGCGAGAAGTTCATGAAGCGGCGTTAGCCTGGCCCCAGCCACACTGGCGATGACCAGCGCCAACGCGAGTCCGCAGAACACCCGACCCTGCAGGCGCAGGACGGCTGTCATGTGGCCGAGGCCTGCACCGCCCCGCGCGGCGCCGGGCGCAACAGCTGGCGCAGGAACAGGCCGGCGGGTAAAGACGCGGCCACAGCGGCACGGTCGGTGAAGCTGCTGCTGTCGCTGAGGAAGCGAATCACGCGGGGGGTGGCGGTGTGGCCGAACAGGCGAATGAAAAGCTCGGGGCCGCGCTCGGGGTGGCAGCGCAGCACGTCCAAGAACAGGCGATCCATGCGCCGCGTCAGCAACGGATCGGGTTCGTGCCCGACCGGCCCGCGGCCGCTGCGCAGCGCCGCACTGCAGCGATCCGCCCAGCGCTGGATGCGCTGGAAGGCGTAGCCGGTGGCGGGGCGGGCCGCGCCGCTCATCAGACCGGCGCGGCAGTGGCCAGGGCCGAGCGCGGCTCGCGGCGGTGCAATGCCCATCGGCAAAATGCCCGCTTCCGTGCGCATCACCTGGCTGGACGCACCGCCACAGAGGCGTTGCACGGCTTGTTGATGGCGGCGGGCAAGGTCGCCCGGGCCGTGGGGCTGGGGATCGAACAGCGTGGTCTCGATGAGCGCACGATCGCTGGCCAGCGGCAACACATAGGTGAAGGCGACTGCACCCGGCAGGTCGTTCGCAAAGTCCATCAGATGGACCCGGCCGGGGTCGAAAACCGCGCGATCACAAATCAGCTCTTCGCCGAGAAACGACTGCCACAGCAGCGCCGCGCCGCGCTGCGGCGGGCCCGGCGGACGGGTGTCGATGACCTGCGCCGCTGTCAGTCCACCGGCCGAGGTCTCGATGCGCCATCCACCCTGCACCGGCCTTGGCGGCTCCAGCACCGTCATGCCCGTCTGCAGCCGCACCGAATCGCTGGCCGCGAGGGCCTGCACGGCGTGGTCGTAGAAAGCGCCGGCTTCGAGCAATTGGTAAGGCGTGCTCGCGCAGTCGACCTGCACCGCCCGGCCTGCCGACCGCAGTACCAGACGCGACCAGCTGCGCTTCACCAACGGCTCGTAGCGGTGTGGGCCCACACGCCAGAAACACCAGCTGCGGTCGTGGCGGTAGGCCTGGCGCGACTCGAGCACGGTCACGCGCCGACACTGACCCGGTTCTTCGGCCAGCCGCAGCGCCAGGCTCAAACCAGCACAGCCGCCGCCGAGTACCACCAAGTCCAGGTCAGTCGCCAAGACCGGCCTCCTCGGGCCAGGCAGTGCCAGGGTAGAGCGGCAACACGCGGAGCGGCACACCGTGGATCAGGCCGAGCCCGTCACCTCGCCGCGGACCGGCCGTGCCGCGCAGCGTGCGCAGTGCACGCAACGTGACGACGGCCTTGGCTGCGGCACCGACCCGGGCCCGCGACGACCAGCAGTCGCCGTCGCGCCGACGCAGGACAATGCCGATTTCCCTGTAAACGCGCGAAGCCACCAGAACGCCGGCACGTGCGCCGGGGGGCAGGTGGCGCAGGCCTTGCTCACCGCTGGCGTAGTGTCGGTCAGCCAGTTCCAGCAGCGTGCGAACGGCGTGCACGGCTGCCGCCCGGGCCGCGCCGGTCGGGGCGATGAGCGCGGCCGGCTCGAGTGCGCCCACCAGCGTTGCGGGCAGGTAGCGGCGGCCCAGCAGGGCGTCTTCACGCACGTCGCGGCAGATGTTGGTCAGCTGCATTGCAATGCCGAGGTCGATGGCGTGTGGCAGGGCCTCGGGGGCAGTCACGTCGAGCGCCGCCGTCATCATCAGGCCGACCGTGCCGGCGACCCGGTAGCAGTAGCGCAGCAGCTCGGCCATGTCGGCCACGCGAACCTCGCCGAGATCGCCCTCGACGCCCTGGATCAATTCAAGCGGCACCGCCGGGTCGATGCCGCAGCCACGCATCAGCTGCAGCATGTCGAGCGTGGTCGGGTCGTTGGACTGTCCGGTTTGCAGCGCCCCGCGAACAATGGCGAGTGCTTCTCGGCCTTCGGCCGGCGAAGGGCACTCGTCGGCGAGGTCGTCGATGCGGCGGCAGAAGCCATACAGCCGGGTCGCGCGCTCGGCATGTACAGCGCTCAGCAGCCGGCGCGCCCAATGAAAGCTGTGACCTCGCTGTGCCAGCAGTACGTCGGCGGCGGCGTAGACGGCACCCGCAGCGCTGTCAACGGCGCAAAGCTCGTGAGCGGCTGTCATGCGGCGTGGCGCTCATGCCGCACCAGCAATTCGGCAGCGGGAATCATCGCATCGACGACCTTGGCGGAGCACAGCACGCCCGGAAGCCCGGCGCCCGGGTGCGTGCCCGCGCCCACGAGGTACAGGTTTCGGATGCCTTCCGCGCGATTGTGAAACCGGAACCATGCCGACTGCCTGAACAGCGGCGCCACCGAAAAGCCGGCCCCGTTGACGCTGAGGTAGTCGTTCTTGAAGTGCTCCGGCGTCATGCTGAATTCTGCCGTGATGGTGTCGGCCAGACCCGGCAGGATCGTGCGGTCCAGCGCAGCCACGATGCGGTCGCGCAACCGCGGCCCTTCCACGGCCCAGTCGATGTTTGCCTGCAGGTTGGGCACCGGGCACAGCACGTAGAAGCTTTCGCAGCCCGCGGGCGCGAAGCTGGGGTCGGTCGCGGTGGGCCGATGCACATACAGAGAAAAGTCTTCGCTCAAAACCTTCTTGTTGAAAATCTCGTCGAGCAATTCGCGGTAGCGCTCGCCGAGCCAGATGGTGTGGTGGGCCACGTCCGGGTAGGTCTTGCGGGTGCCGAAGTACAAGACAAACAAACCCATCGAGTAACTCGCTGCCGCCAGTTTGAGCCGTGCCGACCAGGCCTGTCGAGATTTCGGGATCATCGACGTGTACAGGTGCGCGGCATCTGCGTTGCAGACCACCAGGTCAGCGGGAATCACTCCGCCGTCGGCCAACTCGACGGCCGTGGCCACGCCGCCCTCCACGCGGATGCGGCGCACGGTGCTGCCAAGCTGGACCGCCACCCCGCGGCGCTCCATCAGGGCGCCCAGAGCGCGCGTGATCGCACCGGTGCCACCCATCGCGAAAAACACGCCGTGTGCTCGCTCCAAGTAGTGGATCAACCCGTAAATGCTGGTGGTGTCGAAGGGATTGCCGCCGACCAACAAGGGCTGGATGGAAAAGGCCTGGCGCAGCTTGTCGTTCTTGAGAAACGCCTTCACCAAGCCCCAGACGGTGCGGTCACAACGCAGGCGAACCAGGTCCGGGATCACCCGCAACATGGTGCGCAAGCGGTCGAATGGTTCGGCCGACAACTGGGTGAAACCGATGTCGAAGATGCGCTTGGAATGCGCGAGCAGACGCCGGTAGCCTTCGCAGTCGTCAGCCGATATGCGCCCGATTTCAGCCAACGTTTCGTCCAGCGTGCCGCCGTAATCGAAGTGGTCGCCGTCAGCGAAGCGGAACCGATACCAAGGCGTCAGGGGCACAAGCTCGACATGGTCGGCAAAGCGCTCGCCGAACAGCGCAAACAACTCCTCGAACAAGAATGGTGCGGTGATCACGGTCGGACCCGCATCGTGGCGAAAACCCTCGCGCTCGAACACCTGGGCGCGCCCGCCGAGCTGCTGGCAGCGGTCGATCAACGTGACCCGGTAACCTTTGGCGCGCAAACGCAATGCTGCGGCAATACCACCGAAGCCGCCGCCGACGACAACGGCGTGGGGCACTGATGCCATCCAGCGACATGCCGGCTCGCGCGGATGTGCGCGAGGGTGAAAGCCCGGCACCGGCGCTTTTGCGTAGTCGGCAATCATGACAAGGCTCCGTCCAAAAACGCACACCAGAAGGGCGGCCGCCGCCACCTGCCGGTGGCCGCCCCTGCAGCGTTTACCGCGTGGCTGCTTCGACCTCGGTCTTGCGCATCGCGATCATGTAGATCAACACGCCGAACACGGCCTTGGCAACCACGTCCGCTACCGTGTAGCCGACCTGCACTGCGGTCGTTGCCGCGCCGCCCGTGAAACCGATCATCGGAAACACGAAAACCAACGGGTAGAACAACCAGGACACCACCGTCAACGAACGTGCGGCACTGACCAGTGCGCGGGCTTCCTTGGGCTGCGAGGCGATCGAGCTCTTCAGGCCGACGAACAGGTCGTAGACGATGACCACAAACGGCACCATGGCCAGTGACCACCATGTCCAGCGGGTGCCGGGATCGGACGAAATTTCGCCCGGGTAGCCCAGCAGGATCATGAGCGCGGCGAGCAGACCCAGCTTGGTGGCCTTGGCGCGAGTTTCAGCACCTGAAAGACGCATCACCAGAATCAGTTCGACCAGCAGCAGCGGAACCGTCAGCAACCAATCGACATAGCGGTAGGCGTCGTTGAATTTGATGCCGGTCGGCTTCATCGATCCGTCTACGAGGGTGTAGGCACCTTCCCAGCTGGCGAAGATCCGGAGGTAGTGGTACAGCGCGATCAGCGTCACCAGCCCGGTGACAGTGAGTGCCGTCCGGTAGGGAGGCGCCACCTGCGAACGCGAAAGGAAGAAGAAGACAGTTGCCGCGCCCATCACTGCAATCGTGAACGAGAAGGCGTTGTAGACGAGGCTGAATTGCCCGGGGGAGATCACATCCATGACAGCGACCCTTGAGTTGGAGGGCTTTGATAATAGATCGTGTCTATTGTTTGAATAGCCTGTATGTCTTCAATACCTCTTCATCGACAGAGGTAAGGTGATCTTCGTGCGCCACCGCAGCCGAGGCTTTTGCGCTCGAACCGAGAGTGTGATGGCCGGTCTGTGGACGGCTGTCGTGGGGCGCATGGCGAGCCGATGTCTGCCCCGCACCCGCCGGCCAACGGGCCCGGCGAGTGCGCGCCGATTGACCGCTCAAACAAAAGGTTTGCCGAAGCTCGCGATGTAATTGACAGACTTGCTGCGCGTCCACCAGGCGCGATGCACGACGGGCAGATACGCCATGCCGCGCAGGTCATGCTGCACCAGCCCGCATGCCAGCGCGACCCGCTCCAGTTCGTCGGGCCGAACGAACTGCGCCCAACGGTGCGTACCCCGCGGCAATATTCGAACGATGTATTCGGCACCGACGATGGCGCTCAGGAAGCTGCGCGGCGTGCGGTTGATCGTCGAGACCAGCAGCAGGCCACCGGGTTTGAGGTGGCGGGCGGCCTCGCGCACAAACGCTTCCAGATTCTCGACGTGCTCCACCACTTCGAGCAGCAGCAGCACGTCGAAGCGCTCAGCATCGCGCAGCGCAGTGTCGGGCTCGCCGACCCGGTAGTCGATTTCCAGGCGGCCATCGCTTGCATGCAGCCGCGCGGCAGCGATGCTCTTCGCGGCGGCATCCACGCCCACCACCTGCGCGCCACGGATGGCCAGGGGCTCACACATGAGGCCAGCACCGCAACCGATGTCGGCCACGTGCAGGTGGTTCAGGTCATCCAGTGGGCGCCCGAAGCGGCGGGCGATCTGCTCAAGCACATAGCCCAGTCGCAACTTGTTGATGACATGCAACGGGCGCATCGGCCCCACGCTGTTCCACCAGGTCGCGGCCAAGCGATTGAAGCGCTCGACTTCGTCGCTGCGGATGGTGCTGACTGGCATTGGTGAAGACTTGTCGGTGGCCATGCTTCAAACCCGGCGGCAAATCTTCACAGCCACCCGTGAGCCGGCGCCGACCGACCCGACCCACATGCGCAATGCCAGCGTGCGCGGCTTCCCGCTCAACGCAAAAAGCGTGGCGGCTTCGTCGCGGTGCGCGATTTCGTCACCACGACAGGCTTGCAGCAGCGCGCGCAGAGCCTGCAGTGACAGGGCGCTGTGGCCCGGGTCGTGCCGGTCGATCGAGGCGATTTGCTCGGCGTAATGTTCGTCAACGAAGGTCTCGACAGCCTCGATGGTCGCGTACACCGCCCGCGGCCCGGCCCATGCGGGCAACGCACCCGTCAGCCAGCCCGCGATGCGCCACAGCGGCAGCAGCCGGCTGCGGTGCCGTGGCGCCAGCAGCGGCCCGATCTCGGCGAGATGGCGCGCCTCGGTGGCGAGATGCGCCTGTGCGAAATGACGCACGTCAGCGTCACGCGTGATGGCCAGGATGCCCCGGTAAATCATCACAGCGCCGCTCTCACCCGCGTGATCAGTACGCAGCTCGGCGATCAGTGTTGCCGGCAGCAGGCAGCCAGCTTCGATGGGGGTGTTTCGGGTGCGCGCTTCAACGCGGCGCATGTCGATCTTCAGGCTCATTCAGACGGTCCTCAGGCAGGTCATCTCCGTGGCCCTGCCGAGCGCCCGGCTAGGGCTCTGCGGGCGCTTCTTCTCGGGCGGCGGTGCCATGTCAGTGGCAAAGAGTTTCATCGGGTGGTCCTGCTTGAAGAACTGCGTCGTGTCCAGAATCGGGGCGAGGGTCATCAACAACATGGGCATTGACCCGAGCCCGATCGTGCCCGGCAACCTGCGCGCTCTGGCCAGATACGCGGGGCGGTTCTTGCCGTTGATGTTCCTGGCGCCTGAGCCGCAAACGCCTTCGCGGCAGGAACGACGAAATCCCAGGCCCCAGTGGCCCGCCTTCGGCTTCACCGGTGCATGCAGCAACATGCGATCGCGGTTGTTGAACTGGGCCGCGAGCGACTGCCTGTGCGGCCTGACGTCGGTGTCGGTGTCGGTGTCGACGTGGTAGTTTTGGGAGGTGAGCGATGGCATGGGGAATTGGCCTTCAACAGAGGGTGCGAGCCTTCGGGGAAACACTTTCAACCGTGGGCGGCTTGCGCTTCCAAGGTTTTGCGCCGGCCACGGTCAGGCGCCTGAAGGGCGCTGCGCTCGCGGCGAGACATCAAAGCCTCGGCCACCCGTCCCGCCAGCGCGAACCCGCTGCGGTGGACCCGGTCAACCTGGCTGGCCACGACACTGTCGCCACAAACGCCGAGCCGCAGCTCGTCATCCCACAGGCATTCCTGGTGCCCGGGCATGGCGGCTGGCGTTTCAACGAAGGCGTGGCGCCACTGATAGGCACAGAGAAAACTGGGGGTAACCGGGCGGCCTGAATGCGAGCGGAAGTTGTCGAGCAGCAGATCTGCCACCGTCGCGGCATCTTCATCCGCGTGCTGCAAAGACCATCGCTCGTCGGCCTCGACAAACCAGCGTTGCGGCGTCGTTGACGAGCGCCCCGGCTTGGTGTGCATGGCGGCAACTTTTTCGATGGGGCTGCCCTGAAACTCTCGGTACCCTGGCAGGTTGACAGGGCGCTCAGACCCCAGCAGCAACACCCAGCGACTGCGGTATCGCACCGCGCCGAGTGCCGCCGCCAGCTTGGGTGACTGCCGCGCGAGCGGCAGGGCAAGTGGCGCCGGGATGGCGAGCACAAGGGCCTCGAAGTCTTCATCGATCTCGCCCGCCGCGTCGTGCAGCACCCAGTTGCCGCCGCGCCGCCGGGCCTGATGAATGGGCGTGTGCAACCGAACATCCAGAGGCCGTGCGATGGCATGGGCCAGCGCAAGCATCGACGGCACACCAACAGCTCCCATCAACTTCAGGGTTCGGGTTGCATCAGATTCGTCTTCATCCTTGTCCCAGTCCCTGCCCTTGTGCTCGTCTTCAGTGGGCGTCGCGGCAACGGTCCATGGATGGAGCACGGCCAGCTCACCCGGCCATTGCATGGCGTAAGCCGGCAGGCGGGTGGCTCCGCTGATGGACTGAGCGCCATCGTCGAACCAGCCAACGCTGGTTTTGCGCGAACTGCACCGGCCACCCAAACGGTCACTGGCTTCGAAGACAACGGGGTCGTGGCCACGCAGGCGCAACTCACGTGCGCAACTCAGGCCACCGATGCCAGCGCCTATGACGGCAATGCGCGTTGCTGCCCGGTACGTCGGTACACTGGCAACGCTGCGGCTTTCTTGTTGACTCATTGACACTTCCTTGCGTTCTGTCGCGGTTTGTTCTCTTCACCCTTACGTCAGAAAGACAACAGAGTTGCATGAGAGCGCATGATTTATTTCGCGTAGAAAAATTTTTGATGGGTGCTGCAACTTTGGCAACGCCGCTGCGTTATCCGGAATATGCAAAGCAGGAGCGTGCAAAGCGGCGCACCTTGTCTCCGCAGCAGTCGGCCGCCGGGCCATTTCCTTGCGCCCGGAGGCGCGGTTGAGCGACGTTCAGCTGGCGGGAAATATCGATGCGGCATTGGTCGCGCGGGCGCAACACGGCGAGATGGTTGCGCTCGAGGTACTGGTGGTGAAGTACCAACGGCGGGTGGCGGCCACCATACGGCGCCTGGTGCGTGAAGATCGAATTGCCGAAGAACTGACGCAGGAGGTTTTCTTGAGTGTTTTCGTCGCTCTAGCGAGTTTCAAGCCAGACGGCGACTTCGCCGCTTGGCTGTTCACGATTGCCCGCAATGCGGCACGCAGCTACCTGCGCAGTGCGCAGAACCGGCAAGACGACCGACCCATTCAACTGGCCGACGAGGCCGGCGACCACGACCGGCTCGGGGTGGCACCGAGCCCCGAAGAAGAAGCCATGGCACGTCAGCTCTTTGAACGCATTGATGCCGAGGTGGCGGCGCTGCCCGAGGCGCAGCGCCGTGCGCTATTGATGCGCGAAATCGATGGGCTGGACTACAAGGCCATTGCGGCTGTACTTGAGCAGCCCGTCAATACCGTCAAGTCCCACATCTTTCGGGCACGCGAGGCGATCGCCAGCCGTGCGCGCCCGTTGCTTGCGCCAACGCGCGACCGGCGCTGGTAGGAGACAGGCAATGAACGAAGCTTCACGCCTCCTGGACGGCGACCTGACAGCCACCGAACTGACCGCAATGCTTGAGCGCTTGAAGCATGACGCAACCTTGCGCGACGAAGTGGCGGCGCAGCAGCTGATTCGCGATGGTCTGGCCGGCCTGCGCACGCCGGACGATGGCTACACATTGCGCATACTGGCCAGGTTGCGCCGAGCGCAGAGGGGCGAAAAATGATCGAGGCTTGGCGCCGTCGACGCGGGCCGCTGCGTCTGAGCCGGAGACCCGCTCAGACGTAAAGCCCGCCCTCGGGAAGAGGGCGTGAACGGAGCTTGCGCGCTGCTGAGAGAGCGACTGGCGGAGGGCGGTCGCGCGCGATGTTTTTTCGTCGGTTTCGCAAGCCCGGTCTCGTGTGTGCAGCTCACTTGCCGGCATTGCCGAGAGCGCGGGTGTTGATGACCGTGCTGACGCCGTCCACCGTCACCACCAAGGACAGGGCCAAGCCACCCTCAGGCACGGCAGCGGCAACAAAGCTGTTGCTTTCCGGGTTGAACTTGAGCCAGCTCGGCAACTCCTGGCCGCAGGCTGTGGTTACTGAAACGGTGCTGTTTGGGGCGCGAGCCCCGCTCGCTGCCACAGTTGGAGCGACCACCAGCTGAGCCGGCAACAATTGCCTGTATCGGTGGGCCGCCAACGGTTGGCCGACACGCAATCGTAGATGTGATGGGGAATCTTGCAGGGTTGAACCTGACAGCCGACCACCCTGCCAGTGACTCGATCAAGGTATCGATTCGATGGCAAAGGGCTCCCTGCCGGCCATGCGCCAATTGATCGTCACGCAACTTGTCCATCCCCTTACGCCGCCGGCCGGCCTGGCTCTTGCTGGCCACCACTTGGCAGCCTTGCAACCGGTGCTCGGTCGGCACGATGCCGTGCTGCCCGTCAAGAGCGGCGGAATGGTCAGCAGGAACATCGTGCGCAGCGAGGTCGGGTTGCCCCGTATGAGGCATGGGCGACGTCGACGCGATTGAGAACTTCCGGGGCCACATGTTCTCCAGCCA
>Ga0123338_10003307_pt1 | contig 14582 bp, 11 predicted proteins | sample grotaG_FD_89793 | JGI IMG/M metagenome (GOLD analysis project Ga0123338, IMG submission 89793) | Glacier valley bacterial and archeal communities from Borup Fiord, Nunavut, Canada, to study Microbial Dark Matter (Phase II) -... | ecosystem: Environmental > Aquatic > Freshwater > Ice > Glacier ...
AGCACATTCGCTGCGACTTCAGCCTTCGATACGCTCAACGTCAACAACACCGCCACGGCCTCGACCCTGGCGGCGAGCGCCGACCTGGGTGTCTCGCAGACCGCGCCGGCCACGGTGGCGGCGGGCAGCCCCACCACCTTCACCGCGACGGTCGCGAACCCGCGCGGGCAGGGCACGGCCACCAACCTCGTCATTCAATGGGTGCCGACCGTTCCGCCTGGCACCAGCATCGCCTTCGCCACCCCGACCTGTGTGGCCACCGGTGGCGCCACCTGCCCAACCGTCCTCGGGCCGACCATGACGGTGCCCAGCCTGCTGACCGGGGCCTCGTTGGTCTTCACTTTTGTCGCGAACACCAGTTCGACTGACCGCGGCGCGATCATCAACACGGTGTCGCTGTCGGCCGACGGAGACTCGAACTCCGCCAACAACCTCGCCACGACAACCAGCAGCGTGGTTGATGCGCGCAACGGCACGTACGCTGTCTTCGCCGCCGATGGCAAGCCGTACAGCCTCACCATCGACTTCGATGCAGCCAGCCAGTACACGATGTCAGGCAACGGCCAGACGGTGCAGCGCAGCTTCGCACCGCCGGTGAGTGGCGACTATGTGGTCAGCGGCAACGCGCGGTTCCGCGTGGCTCAGGATCTGATCGTCGGCGGGCACGACTTCGGCAACGGCGTGCTGCCCTTCGTCGCGGCCCGCAGCTTCGTGACCAGCGTGGCGCAAATTGCAGGTTCGTACGATCTGGCGACCCGCAATGTGCCGGCGTCAGGCGCCCCTGCAACGCATGCCGGCACGGCCCTGGTCAATGGCAACACGCTGTCGGTCTGCCAGAGCGATACGGTTGACGTTGGACCAGTTGGATCATGCGACCCAGCCGCGCTCCTGACGTACAACCTCAACGTCAGTGGCAACGTTTTCACAGGCGTTGGCAGCAATGGCATGTATTCATTCGTTGTCGCGAATACCGGCGCAGCGAAGGTCCTCCTCAGTGCCGGGATCGCGCCTGACTTGAGCCAACAATTGCGCATCGGCCTAGTGGACTCGACTGGCGGCCTGACATATGGCCTCCCGCTGTTTGGGTCTAGCACTACCGGAGACTGGTTACAGATAACTTTATCGAGCACCACCATCCCGAACTACTCGGCTGTTTCAGTCATCGACTCATCCATTTCCCTCAGCGCCGATGTCCTGGGCAAGATCAACTCCCCGGGAGGCCCCTTCAGCCTGCTGAAAGGAACGCGAAACGCGGATGGTGCTCGCCTTTACGTGATGCAGGCCAGCCCACTCGTCGTCGTCGTTGGCAGCAGTAGCGTCGGGGGCAGTGCTGCGAGTGGCTTGTTGCAGATCGCGCTGCCGTGAAGCCTGTCACTTCCGCGCCTCGTGGCATTCAACTTGCGTTCCGGCCCCCATCAATCTTGGTACCCGCATGACCTGCAACCACATCGTCTTCATCGTGATGGACAGCTGCCGCTACGACTCCTTCGTGGCCGCCAGAACGCCGAACATAGACCGCATTGGCACGGCCGAACGGCGCTATTCCTACGCTTCCTGGACGGCACCATCGCACCACGCATTCGTGATGGGCATGCTGCCGCATTCGAGCCCGAAGGATGTGTTTGCCTCGGAGGTCTACAAGGAAGAATTCGCGCAATGGAAAGAGCGCACCGGCCATGCCGACATCGCGTTCAAGGAATTTTTGCCCGACCTGTCGTTGCCGAAAGTGCTGCGCAAGATCGGCTACCGCACGGTGGCCAAGGTCTCGATGCCGGTGTTGAACAAGAACACCTTGATCAGTCGGGACTTCGACGACTACAAGCTGATGAAACACCACAACGACTTCGCCGGCATGATCGACGAAATGGAGTTTCCGGACGAGCCGCACTACTATTTCCTGAACCTGGGTGAGACCCACTACCCGTACATGTTGTCGGGTGAGAACCTGCCCCATATTTCAGGCTTGCATGGGGCGCTGAAGTCAATGGACGAAGCACCTGACCGCGCCGAGAAGCACGGCTTCGATCCCGGCCAGATGGACATGCTGCGCCAGCAGCAAGTCAAGTGTGTCGAGTACGTTGATGCTCAGGTCGGCCGGCTGATGGTGATGACGCCGCCGAACACGCATTTCATCGTCACCGCCGACCACGGCGAACTGTTCGGCGAAGACGGATACTTCGGCCACGGGCCGATCATGCACGAGAAGTGTTTCGAGGTTCCGTTCGTGGAGGGGCGCCTGGCCTGAGGGCCACCGCCACCGCACGGGCATGGCCGCACCCCTGTTTCTGCTCGCTCCCCCGAGGTCCTACACCTCGCTGGTGAACGCCATGCTCGGCCAGCATCCGCAGGCTTACGGTCTGCCGGAGTTGTGCCTGTTCAATGTCGACCGGCTGCTCGACCTGTGGCGTGGCTCGCAGACCGAGATTTCTGAAAATGGGTCGCTGGTGCGCCACGGCTTGCTCCGGGCGGTGTCCGAGATCTACTGCGGGGAACAGCGCACCACCACGATCAACATGGCGCTCGCCTGGGCCTCATTGCGCGAGGATTGGGACACCGGCCGCGTGTTCCAGGAGATCGTGGCGAAGCTGCACCCGCTGGTTCCGGTCGAGAAGAGCCCGTCGTACACCATGTCAGTCAAGCGCATGCAGGCGATGCACCGCACGTTCCCTGACGCGCGGTTTGTGCACCTGGTGCGGCACCCGGTGGGGCAGTGCAAGTCGCTGATGGCGATCAACGACGGCGCGTTTTGCCTGAAAGTGGAAGCGTTTGAACTCGGCGAAGACTACGCGCTGCTGGAGCCCCAGATCGCGTGGCACGACATCAACATCAACATTCTCAACTTCCTGCGCGAAGTGCCCGCCGAGCGACAGATCCGCCTGCGCGGCGAAGACGTGATGGCGGAGCCGCAACGCTACCTGGCCGAAATCGCGAGATGGGCTGGCCTTCGCGACGACGATGCGGCGGTCGACGCCATGATGCACCCGGAGCGTTCACCCTATGCCTGCTTCGGCCCGATCAACGCCTTGTTCGGCAACGACCCGAACTTTCTGGCGGGGCCGACCTTTCGGCCACACACGCCCAAGGTTCCTTCACTGAAGAAACCCGTGCCTTGGCGAAATGATGGCAAGGGCCTTTACCCGGAAGTGATCGCGCTGGCGCAGGAGTTTGGCTATGTCTAGGTCCGAAGCCCACCCCGTTGGAGTTCCATCATGAGCGCCACGCTCCCGCCTGACGCCGCAGAACGAAAGCGGCTCTCGCCCTCCCCCGAGAACCCGGAAACAGGCCGGCTCGACGGGTCGCAGTTGTCGCCACATCAGCGCGCACTGCGCTCCGCGATGATGGACTCGTTCAATGCGAAGAAGGCGCGCCGCTTTCTGGAGAAGCAGGTCAAGCACATCGTCGTGAATCGGGATTTGGCCGATGGCATCAAGTTCCTTTTCGATGAGCACGGCCGCCCGCCGGCCAACGCGCCGCTGGAGGATATCGTCGATGAACGTCGGCGCATCGACTACCAGATCAAGTGGTTCGAAGGCGTGTTGCTGGAGCTGCGCAACCGCCTGGTCCGCGTCAGGGAAGTCGAAGACTACGCACTCGAAATGCTGTCGCGGGCGCTACCCGAAGCGTAACCAAATCTGGCATGACGAAGACCACAACATCGCGCCTGCTTGCCGAGCCGCAGGGCAGAACCATAGCGGCTGTCTGGCGTCACAAGACGCTGGCCTGCCTGACCGCCGCAGGGCTCGTTGGTTGCACTCTCGGCCCTGACTACAAACGTCCGGAAGTGCCGCTTGCGACTGCCTGGCGAGTTGAACTACTCGACGCAGCCGACGTTGCAAACACCGCTTGGTGGCACGCATTCGGAGATACCGAGCTAGATTCTCTAATCGAGACTGCGCTGGCCGCCAACAAGGATCTCTTGCTGGCAACGTTTCGAATCGAGCAGTTCGACGCACGTTTGCAGATCAGCCGCGCGGCGCTCTATCCGCAGGTGGGCTACGCTGGCGCAGCATCGCGCGAACGGCGAAGCCAGGAACGCCCGAACGGGTTGCCGCCTGGTACCAGTCCGATAGTTAATAACTACGAACCCGGAGTCAACTTCAGTTGGGAACTTGATCTGTGGGGCAAGGTACAACGCTCCAACGAGGCGGCGCGCGCAGACTTGCTCTCGACCCAGGAGGGGCGGCGCGCGGTCATGCTCACCGTCGTGTCAAGTGTCGCAACGAGCTATATGCAACTGCTTGAACTGGACCAACAACTGGGCATCGCCCAGCAGGCCTTGGCGAATCGGCGCGAAACGTTGGCACTGGTAGACACACGATACCGGGGCGGGTCTGCGACTCGGCTGAACGTTGAACAGGCGCGCGCCGAACTTGAGTCCACGGCGGCGGCAGTTCCTCCGATCGAGCGCGACATCGCAACCGTCGAAAACGCCTTGTCTGGTTTGCTTGGGCGGAATGCAGGTTCTATCCAGCGCCGCCAGCTCAACGCATTGAGTCTGCCGCTGATGCCACAGGGCGTGCCGGCCGACATACTCACGCGTCGCCCTGACGTCATGGCAGCCGAACAGAATCTAGTGGCCGCGAATGCCCGCATCGGCGTTGCCAAGACCGAATATTTCCCGACGCTGTCGCTGACCGCCGCGCTCGGTTTCGGTGCCGATACACCGAGATGGCTGTGGGCGGAAACAGCCCGAACCGGCAGCTTTGGTGCAGGCTTGGTCGGTCCGATCTTCAGTGGCGGTCGCATCGAAGGGGATATTCGGCAGGCTGAAGCAATCCAGAAGCAGATGGTGGTGCTTTACCAGTTGGCCGTCCAGAATGCCCTGAAAGAAGTCGACGACGCACTGGTTACTCGCGAGAAGTCTGGCGCCCGTGAGGCGACACTGGGTCGTCAGGTCAATGCGCTGCAGGAAGTGACGAAGCTGGCACGGCTGCGCTACGAGGGTGGTCAGTCAAACTTCCTGGAAGTGCTGAACGCTGACCTGGTTCTGTACTCGGCGCAGGGCCGACAGGTGCAGAGCCGGGGCGCTACGTTGATGGCCTTGATCTCGGTCTACAAGGCGATGGGCGGCGGATGGATGTTGGAGCAGGAAAAGCTCCGAACACCTGAGACACCTGCAGCCAATGTGCAGGCGCGGGTGGCAACTGAAGTAGAGGCTCCGAAATGACCGAGGAAACGAAGAAGATCGTGCTGCCCCCATACCTGATGCGGCGGATGGAGGCATTCAGAATTGTCAAGGGTGACGTGCAAACCTACCTGCTTCGCGACAAGCTGCAGGGCAAGACCTACGATTTCGATCCGTGGCAATTCTTCATCCTTGAAATACTGCCGGGCTGCGACACGCTGGCCCGGCTTCAGACCGCTTTCCAGGATCGGTTTGATCGCGCCATCAGCAAACAGGAATTGGACGAGTTTCTCGGCTCGATCGCAGATCGCCAACTGTTCGACGAAAACGCCGCGGAGCACCCCCTGCTGGCGCCATTCATGCGCCAGACCTTCGAGGTCGAGGATGGCAAAGCCAAGCCCAAGCTCTTCAACGCTCCGGGTACGGTTCCGGCGGCAATAGCCGTAGCGCCGGGCCCAGTTACGCCCGGCGTGGATGTGCCTGCCCGCGACCGAGACGCCGATCTCCCGCCTGGTATTCAGGACGCGCTCGGCATGGACTGGCGCACCACTGAAAACATGATTGGGCTGTTTGATCCACGGCCGATGCTCAAAGTGCTTGCGCCAGTTCTCAGGCCACTGCGGTACGTCATCTACGTAGCACCACTGCTGCTGCTGGCGGCACTTTTCCTTTCGTATCACTATTTCGACCTGTTGACGGTCGATCTGGCCAGCATCCGCCCGGAGGTCTCCCTCTTCCAACACTTGCTGTTTGTATTTCTCACAGTCCACATCGTTACGACGTTGACCGCTGCGGTCGTCGCCGACTCCTACAAGGTTTCGGTCGACAAGGTTGGCATTGCGCTCACCCTCGGCTTCATGCCGCGCTGGGTTCTGAAAATGACCGGCGCTGATCGGCTGACCCGCATCCAGACGATGTGGCTCCACGGCTCCACTCTGATTGCGCGCGTGGTGATGTTCAGTCTCGGCGGGATCGTCTGGTACAACACGCGCGATTCCCAAAACGACCTATCGGCAGTGGGTCTGCTATTCATGTTCAGTTGCGGGCTCGGGCTGCTCGCCGAGTCCGGTAACCCCCTGATCAAAGCCAATGGTTACTACCTGTTGTCGGCCTACCTTAACGAAACGCACCTGCGCGCAAAGTCCTATGTTGCTTTGCTGAACAGAATGCGGGGCGGCGTCTACAAGGTGGCCGATAACAACCTGCTGGTGCTGTACGCGCTGCTTTCAACGACCTACGTCATTATTGTCATTCTTGTGGCCGGCTCGATGTTGGCAAGGTACGTACTCGGAAGCCTGGCGCTTGGGGGTTCGGCCATCATCATCACGCTCGCATTTGTGAGCTACATGTTTTGGAAGGACTACCAGGGCCTGAAGAAATTCGGAGAGACCTACGAGCGCCAGCTTCAGTTCGACCGTTGGCGCAATCGCACTTTGCCGGCCGATGCGGTTGAAGGTGAAGTCAGCACAAAGCGCACGAGTTACTGGACGATCGCCCTGCTCGTCTGTTTCGTTCTGCTGCTGTTCCTGCCCTACCCCTACGAGCCCGGAGGTTCGTTCTCTATTTTCCCGGTGCGCAAGCAAGTTCTTTCCACGGATACACCGGGCTTGATCGAGGCGGTTTACTTCGAGGGCGGCGAATCGGTCAAGCAGGGCACCGTGCTGGCCCGCCTGGCCCACGACGACTACTTGGCGCAGATCAAGGTGCTCACCGCCAAGATCGAAGAGCAAAAGGCTGATATCCGCAACTTGAAGACCTTGCCGAAGCCGGAGCAGGTCAAGCTTGCCGAGCAGGACGTGGAAATGCAGCGCACCCAAGAGGCCTTCAGCCGCGAGAAGGAACCGCGGCTGGAGAAGTTGTATCGCGTTGGCGCCGTCTCGTTCGAGGAGTACGACACCGCGCGTAAGGACCACATGAACGACGTGCAGCAAGTGGCTCAGAAGGAGGCCTCGCTGGCGCTCGTCAAGGTGCCTGTGACAGTAGACCAGATCGCTGCAGCCGAGGCAAAGCTCGTGAGCTTGGTTGAAGAGCGTACCGCCTACTTTGCCAAGATTGATCGCACCACACTGAAGATGCCCTTCGACGGCAACATCCTGACGCTCCACCTGATGGACAAAATCAACAGCTACCTCGACAAAGGGGTTGCGTTCGCTTCGCTCGAATACACCGGCCTGGTGACGGCGCAGATTGAGGTGGCCGAGTCCGACATCCACTATGTCAAGCTTGGATCAACGGTTCGGGCGCGGGCGGTCTCTTTCTTCGACGAGAAGGAGTTCATCGGTAAGGTCACCCTGATCGACCGCAATGTGACCGTGAAGCCGACCGGCAACGTCATTCTGGTGCTCGCGACAATCGAGAACAAAGACGGCCTTCTAAAAACCGGGATGGCCGGCCAGGCAAAGGTGCAGGCGGTCGACATGCCGGTCTGGAAGGCGTTCACGCTCGCGATTGTCCGATTCGTCTTAATCCAGGTCTGGGCGTGGCTTCCGTGATCGGGCCGGGCCGCGGTGCGGCGGTTTCCGCAGCTGGCTGGTCAGGCGTTTCGCGTGGTCCGCCACGGCTGCATCTGACGGGCGGATCCGCTGCAGGTGGCAATAGATGAAAACGACCATCCCCGCGAAAGGAAGCGCCATGCACGAGCAATTACATTCCGGAACCGACACGACCTACAAGCGTTTCAGTCACGACCCGGCCTATGTCGAGGCGAATACCGCATTCGTCGCTCGCTTGCCCTTGGCACCTGTGAAGCACATTCTCGATCTCGCCGGAGGCAGCGGGGCGGTCGGCCAACTGATGCTCGCGGCGGCAGTCCAGTCAAGCCTTCACGCCGTCGATCTGGATCCAGTGCAAATCGATCTGGCAGCCGAAAACTATGCGCGCCTCGGCTATCAGGTTCGACGTGGCACTGAGGCTGAAAGCGCGGCCGTGGGGCAGGGGCGGACGGTGAGCCTTACCGTTGGGTCTGCCACGGACTTGCTGTTTCCGGAGGCCACTTTCGACTGCGTGATGATCGCCAATGCGATCCACCTGATTGCGGACAAGGAATTGTTGATCTCGGGAATCTCGCGCGTGCTGCAACCTGGCGGCCTATTTGCATTCAGCTCGGGCTTCTACGCAGGCTGCTGGCCGCCGATCACGCAGCAGGTCTACTACGAATGGCTGAAGGAAGCGACCAGTTGGATCGCGCGTTACAGCGCCGAACGGGTGGCGGCAGGCGAAGCGCCGGTGCGCCGCGTTCGCGGCAAGTCCATGTTGGCGCCGGTGGCCTACCAGAACCGCTGGCTGACACCCACCGAATGGCGCGAATTACTTGAAGCCCAGGGCTTTGACGTTCGCGACATGAACGAGCGTGTCGTCATGTTCGATCACGATTCACTGGCCTCTGTGGGCGCCTACAGCGGCTTGGCTGAAGCCCAGTTGAGTGGCTATCCCGTCGAGTTGGCTTCGCAAGCCCTGGCAAGCACCGCCGCCTTGGCCCTGGAGGGCGCCAATGTGACGGCCGTGCAGCACAACTGGCTCGAAGTCTGCGCTGTCCGGCACGCCGGTTAGCACGTGTCAATAGCGTCTTCACTTCGTGTTTTCATCTCGCGTCTTCGTCGCGTGACCTCGCCAGTTGCCAGTTGCAACCTGCGTGGGTCCGTATATTGCATTCTCGACTCTCCACCGTAAGGTTCATCACATGACCACCGAAGTCACTCCCTTGAAATTCAGCCGTGAAACGTTGGAGCGCGACCTCATCGCGATCCTGACTGACATGACGCAAGACTGGGATCTGTCTTTTGAAGGCGGCGTTCAGCCCGAGACCCGTCTGATGGCCGACCTGGCTTTCGAGTCGATCGACGTCGTCCAGCTCGTCGTGGCCATCGAAGCGCATGTGCAGCGTCGCCACCTGCACTTCGAGAAGCTGATGATGGTGGACGGGCGGTATGTGCAGGAGCTGCAAGTCAAGGAAATCGTCGACTTCCTCGACCAGCAACTGGCCGCGTGATCGGCACGCCGGCGCAGTGCTGAATTGACGGGCGCATCGGATGCCCAAACGAAGCTTGACCGGGCGGGTCGCCATTGTCACAGGCGCAAGCAGCGGCATCGGCCGGGCCACTAGTGTCGAGCTGGCGCGCTCGGGAGCGCAGCTTGTCGTCGTGGGGCGCAATCCGGAACGGCTGGCCCAAACGGCAGCGCTCGTTGCGGCGGCCGGAGGCGGTCATTCTTCGGCGTTGGTACTCGCCCTCGATGTTCGCAACGAGGCCGACATGCAGTCGATGGCCGAGCGTACGCTTGAGCGGTTCGGCCAGATCGATATCCTCGTCAACGCTGCAGGCATCTTGCGAGCAGCGGGTGCGACGCTGCGCATGCTGGCACGTTTGCCGACCGCCGAATGGGATGAAGTGCTCGACATCAACCTGCGCGGCACCTTCCTCTCGAACCGTGCCGTCCTGCCAGCGATGCTCGCCGCCGGCTGCGGCGACATCCTGAACCTTTCGTCCAAATCGGGCCGCGTCGGGCTGGCGTTCGACGCACCGTATTGCGCGTCGAAGTTCGGCGTCAACGGGTTGACCGAGTCCTTCGCCGAAGAGGCGCGGCCATTCGGCGTGCGGGTTCAGGTCTTGCTGCCCGGCAAGTTCGCCACCGAGGTTCTTCAGCAGGCCGGCCCCATGCCACAGCCCGGCGATATCCCGCCGCCCGAGCGGGTTGCCGAGTGCATCCGCTGGATGCTCTGCATGCCAGCCGACACGCGCCTGCTGGCGCCGGTCATCGAGCCGCTCGAACGGCTCGGTGGTGCCGGCTGGCGGGGCGATCCAGCCTCAGGTATCCCGTCCGCAAATTCACCCACAGCACCCCAGGAGCAAGCAATGACCCCACTGACACTGCGCGCAGCACAAGATCTGCGCGGCAAAGTTGTGATCGTCACCGGTGGCACTGGTGGCATTGGCCTTGCAACGGCCAAAGCGGTCGCCGCAGAGGGTGGGTCGGTTGTCGTGGCCGACATCGACGCCGCCCGCGTTGCCGCCATCGTGGCCGAGGTCGACCGAGTGGCCGCGCCGGGCGCAGGCGCCTGCCTTGGCGTGGCCATCGACGTTCGCCGCGAGGAAGACCATGCGCGCCTGGTTCACGCCACGCTGGAGCGATTCGGCCGCATCGACGCGCTCATTGTCTGCGCCGGCATTCTGCGCAAGCGCGGCACGCCGCCGAAGGTGTTGGTCGACGTCACGACGGATGAATGGGATGACGTGATCAACATCAACTTGAAGGGCGTGTTCTTCTCGAACCGCGCGGTGCTGCCGACCATGATCTCGCAACGAAGCGGGATGATCATCAACGTCTCGTCGATCTCGGGCTTGCAAGGCCGGGCATATGACGGACCCTACTGTGCGTCGAAGTTCGGCGTCATTGGGTTGTCGCAAGCGGTGGCGGAGGAGGTCCGCAGTTACGGCATCAAGGTCCAGGCCTTGATGCCGGCGGCCGTGGCAACACCGATGTGGGAGCAGAACCTGCCGGCACCAATGCCTGGCGACGCCGTGCCGCCAGAGCGCGTGGCCGATCTGATCGTGTTCATGCTCATGCAGCCCTACGACACGATACTGGTCGGCCCGGTGATCGCCCCGCTTGGCGCGCGACGACGCAAGGCGGCCGCGAGACCGGCGGCAGCGCAATAGATCGGCGCGGGGTCGGCAATCGTTGGGCCCGCTGTTCGCGAATCGGCAGGCAGCACCACACACTGCAGAGAGGGACCGGATCAATGAACACATTTCTGGTCGCCGTGCGCGCGGCCACCGTTCTAAATTGCTGTCTTCTGTGTATGGCAGAACCCGGTTTCGCACAAGAACCGCAAGGGCCGTTTCGTAAAATTCTCAAGGAACGCTTTCTCAAGAAGCAGCAGGATCTGCCCGCGCCGGCGACCGACAGCGACATCAATGCCAGGATTAGCAAGCCGGGCGACTACAACTTTTCCTTTGAATACGGTGGCGTGTCGAGGATGTACCGCATCCACGTTCCACCCAGCTACCGAGTAACCAATCCGACCCCGCTCCTTGTTTCGTTTCACGGTGGCGGCGCCAGCATGGAATACCAGGCCACCGATAAAAACTACGGTCAGATATCGAAGTCAGACAAAGAAGGCTTTGTCCTTGTCTTTCCGAACGGGTACAGCAAATTCAGGTCGGGAAAGTTCGCCACCTGGAATGCGGGAACCTGCTGCGGCCCTGCACGAGATGAAAAAGTGGACGATGTCGGTTTCGTCAAGCAAGTGATCGAGAACGTCAGCGGCCAACTCAATATCGACCAGAACAGGATTTTCGCCACCGGCATGTCAAATGGTGGCATGTTCGCGTACCGGCTCGCCTGCGAAATGTCGGACACATTCAAAGCCATCGCCTCGGTGGCGGGGCCCGACGGCACCATGAGTTGCACGCCGAAGAAACCAGTCTCAATCCTGCACATTCATGCCAGGAACGACGACCATGCGCAGTTCGAGGGCGGCAGCGGGAAAAAGTCGATGCCCGGATCGCTCGTCACCCAATTCACATCAGTCTCGCAAACCATTTCAAACTGGGTCAAGCGAAACGAGTGCAACACTGCACCGAAACGGGTCCTCGACAAGCCCGGCGCCTACTGTGATGAATATACGCAATGCAAGGGCAATGTGGAAGTCGAACTTTGCGTGACTGCGAGCGGGGGGCATTCGTGGCCAGGCGCGGAGAAATCGCGTGGTGACGAACCTCCATCGACGGCAATATCAGCCAACGATGTGATGTGGGAGTTCTTCAAAAGCCGCTGAAGAAGCCTTGATTCGCGGCTCAAGCCTGAGCGGTGACAGCCGATAAAAGCAGAATGAAAACATCTTCTGCTCACTGGACTGCGGCGATCATTGTGGCAACGGCAGTTGCCGGTTGCGGCGGCGGCGGCGGCGGCGGAGACACTGCGGTCCCGGCAACCGAAGTCGCGGTGAGCGGCACAAGTGCGCCCGACCCTGCCGCTGCTGATGCAGCCAGTGCCCCCGGCGATATGTTGGTCGATGCCGCCGGGTCCGCCGCCACAGTGGCCCCGACCAGCCCGATTCGTGCCGCCGACCGCATGGCAGCCGCCACCGCTACAGCGAACAGCAACCTCAATGCCTGCGCGGCAATACGCCCGTTCTATTGGGAACTGGGCGACGCCAAAGCTCGCCAGGTAGGCGGCTCTGTCAAAGGCGCCCCCGGGGAACGGCTGATTGCGCAGAACAGCGTTCTGCCTTATGCATCGGCATCGAAGTGGCTGTATGCGGCTTACGTCGTACAACGGCGGGCAGGCGACCTTTCCGCCAGCGACACCCGGTTGCTGTCGATGCTGGGCGGCTACGTCAGCCTGAAAGACTGCCGCGCCGACCAAACCGTTGGGCAATGCCTGGCCTGGATGGGCAACGGTACGCACACCGTTTCGGCGGACGGGCATTTTGACTACAACGGCGGCCACATGCAGCAGCATGCCAGCCTAATGGGCTTGGGCGGGTTCGACCCGATCGGTCTGGCCACCGAGATTCGTTCGCAACTGGGTGCCGAGCTTGACCTGACCTATGCGCAGGCCCTCGCACCCGGCGGCGCGGTGGGATCGGCCGACACCTACGCCGCATTCCTGCGCAAACTGATGTCGGGCCAACTCCGGATCGGTGCGCTCCTGGGCACATCGACTGTCTGCGCAAGCCCGGCCAGGTGCAAGCCCGGCGAGGCGATCTACTCGCCGGCGCCGTCGAATGAAGTCACGCACTACTCCCTGGGCCACTGGGTCGAAGATGACCCCGCGCTCGGCGACGGGACATTCAGCAGCGCCGGGTCCTTTGGGTTCTACCCCTGGATAGACGCCCGCCGGAGCCAGTACGGGGTTATTTCCCGCAAAGGCCCCGAAGGCAGCGGGAAGGCGTCGATGTACTGCGGTCGGTTGATCCGAAAGGCGTGGCAGACCGGGGTAGGCAAGTAAGCCTGCTACGACGCCGATTCCTGCCAATCATTTACTGGAAACAAAGGTAATTCCAGGCGGCGGCGAACAGCGGCTGGCCCGAAGAATCACGAGGCGTGAAGGCGTCTCGCACCGTGAGCCCGTGAAGCGGCGTGCCAGTTTCCGAGGACGGATTGGGCGCATGGTCGGTTGTCAAGACGTGCGAGCCACCGTACGGCGGGGGATTTGAATCTACCGATACCGGTGGGCCGGCAACTCCCAACGCCGTGAAGTTTGCAGACAACTCGTTGTAGGGCACGCTCGGATCTGACAAGCCCGCAAAACCGAACTGAAGCGAGGCTGAAGTCAAATTTGGCCTCGTCATCCAGTCGGCCGGGCCACCCGAATAATCAGGCGGTGAAGAGAAGTAACAAGCGCGGCTCATCGGATACAACTTTGTCATGACACCGGCATGACCGCCGCCCTGAGAGTGCCCCCCGACAACGACCTTCGACCAATCGAGAGTCCCGCCAACAAGATACTCACTCCAGCCCTCGGTCGGATAGGCTTCATTCAGATGAGCGATTGCCTTCGTGAGTCGCGTCACGATTGAATTCGGTACTGACACGGTAATGTCGGAGCTGACAGCCGCGCCAGTAATGATTGCCCGGCGGACATCCCAAAAACAATTCACGTCGGTACTTGTCTGACACACGGCGCCAACTGCAACCGAATTTGGATAGTCCAGCCCGATCGTGTGGAAACCACGACTGGCCCCCGCTTTGACAATCAATTCGTACTGACTTGGAACGCCGAAGGTGCCTGGAAGAAAAACGAATAATTTGTGTTGGGCGGTGGATCCGGGCGCTGGAGGAATTACCACGTGAAATTCAGTCGCGTCAGCGGCCACGGCCGGATCGACCGTGCTCGGGAGCAATTGCCCCGGATCGGCAACGGTACCGCTAGGCCCCGGCGCGGGCGCAGGCGCTGGAGGAACAGCGGAATTCGACCCTCCGCCGCATGACGCAGCAACCAGGGCAGACAGCAGGCTCAGAGCGGCGAGTTTTTTCATATGGTTCACGTCAACATCTCCTTCAAATTGGGTGCGGTGTCGAGAAAGGGAGGGCGCAATCTCGGTGCCGCCGCGCGCCATGCTCAGCAATTCAGGCGGCATTCAAGAGGCGTCGCTTTGCCCGCAGGCCAATGAATTTCACCGCATGGAAAACCGCTTGACTTTTCCATATTCTGACCGCGAGCGTCTCCGAACCAGTTGTAAAAGATTGTGACCGTCTGCCCGGCGACCCGGCCAAATCAAGTCCGCTTGTAACGGATTGCTTCGCGCTCAACGAACCACTGAGAAACCCGACCAGCCCTCCCCATTTCGGGGATGGATTGTTTTTGCCGCAACGTGCCCAATGATGGGGCTTGCCGAGCTGGTTCAGTTCGTGCGTGCGAAAAAACTCGAACCGAACAACGCACTTCCAGACTGAACATCATCGTGCGAAGTTGACGATTGCGCACGCCTCGTTTGCTGGCGGCAAGATTCAGA
>Ga0123338_10003308_pt1 | contig 14580 bp, 8 predicted proteins | sample grotaG_FD_89793 | JGI IMG/M metagenome (GOLD analysis project Ga0123338, IMG submission 89793) | Glacier valley bacterial and archeal communities from Borup Fiord, Nunavut, Canada, to study Microbial Dark Matter (Phase II) -... | ecosystem: Environmental > Aquatic > Freshwater > Ice > Glacier ...
CTGTGGGCTTCTTCATGTGTCCACTTTAGCAGATTTCCCGCCCTCTATCATTTTTTACCTGAATCCTTACTTTATTTTAATAGTTAATATTGTTTCTACAGTAATGATAGAAAACCTGTTATTCAATTTGATAATGGATATAGACTATACTCTCATGACTTTTCAGATATAGTTCAAGATTAAAGCGAAGGGATTCTATTTGTATTGCTTATTTCAATTTAAATAAACAGGCTTTGGGAAACGTGGAAAAACTCTCCTAAAGCTTTAGATTGTGCCAGGGTAATAGAACGTTTTCCATTCACTACCTCTGAAACAACTCCTTTAGAACCGAGGATTCCAACTAAATCAGCTTGTTTAATTCCCCCTACCTCCATTAAATGCTCAAGTATCTCTTGAGGAGATGATTGTTCCATTGGATAATGTGTGTCTTCATAATCCTCAATCAAAGTTACTAAAAGCTTCATTATTGCCGCCTGTTCTGGGGTGTGATCGCACCTCATCAACTTTTCTACAGCCTCAAGAGCGCGATCATACTCTGCCTCAAAAGTAATCACCTGAGATGTGTCCTAAAAATTAGTCATCTTCATTTTTAACTCGTTGCCTCACAGAATCCGCATGAGAAGGTAATCCTTCAGCCTTTGCCAGCAAATCAATCGCCCCAGCAACTTTGTCGAGGGCAATATCAGAATACTGAATCAGACTAGAGTGCTTGAGGAAAGTCTCCACCCCTAAAGCTGAAGCATATCTAGCAGCGCCAGAAGTCGGTAAGGTGTGATTTGGTCCTGCCAAATAATCGCCGACTGCTTCCGGCGTCGAGTAGCCCATGAAAATCGCGCCAGCATGGCGAATACTTTCAAGTAGTGCCCAAGGATCTTCAATTTCCAACTCTAGATGTTCAGGGGCAAATTCGTTGGATAATTCGGCAGCATCAGTCAGAGATTCGACTACAGCAATTAAGCCGTAGTGGGCAATCGCTTTTTCTGTGTCTATTCGGCGTGGATGATCCACTAATTGTCTTTCGACGGCTACTTGGACATTTTTCGCCAAAGCCATATCTGTCGTCAGCAAAATTGCTGCAGCCATCGGATCGTGTTCGGCTTGCGCCAACATATCGGCGGCGACATGGACAGGATTGGCATTTTCATCAGCGATAATTAGCACCTCGGATGGACCCGCCAAAGAATCGATGCCGACAGTACCGTAAACGAGCTTTTTCGCCAGGGTGACATAAATGTTACCAGGGCCAGTAATCACGTTGACTTTGGGGATCGTTTCTGTGCCGTATGCCAAAGCCGCGATCGCTTGTGCGCCACCAACACGATATATTTCTGTGATCCCCGCTTCTTGTGCCGCCACTAACACAGCGGGATGAATTGTCTTGTCTTTACCAGGTGGTGTCACCATCACTCGGCGTGGGACACCAGCAACTTTGGCTGGGATGGCGTTCATCATCACTGTACTCGGGTAGCAGGCGCGTCCGCCAGGAACGTATAATCCTGCTCGGTCTACAGGGGTATAGCGCTTGCCAAGGACAATTTCGTCATCGCCAAAGTGTACCCAGCTTTTAGGTACTCGCTGGCGATGGAAGGCTTCAATCTGACGACAAGCAAGTTTTATCGCCTGGAGTAACTCCTTAGATACTTGCTGATAAGCCGTATCTAACTGTGAGCCAGTCACTCGCAGTTCGTCGGAAGTGAGGATTTGCCGGTCAAATTCGGCAGTATAATGCAGCACCGCTCGGTCTCCTTGGCGTTTAACCGCGCTAATGACCTCTCGCACCGTGGCTTCTTTGTGAATTGCCTGGTCATCATTGGTGCGATCGCAGATGCGTTGTAGTTCTGCTCGGATTTCGGCGTGCTGAGTAATGATTCGCAGCATGGAGTTTAGGACAATGCCATCTTTAGAGTTACCCGCCACAAGAACAAGTCTCAATCCTTGCCCAACAAGGGTAGAAAGCCAACTCGTACTAGTTATACTAGCTTAACCTGGATTTTTAGGAGAATCGCAATATTGACATTTTGGATGCTATATTAGTACATCTAGTATTTTGTCTGTATACTGATAATCTTTTTTGGAACTGACTGTGGCAAATTCAAGATCTGCTCTCAAACGCGCCCAAATCGGCGAACGAAACCGTCTACGTAACAAATCTTACAATTCAGCCGTCAAAACACTGATGAAGAAGTATTTTGCGGCTGTAGAAACTTATGCAGCAACTCCGAATCCAGAATTAGAGAAATCTGCTCAAGACCAAATGTCGGCAGCTTACAGCAAAATTGACAAAGCTGTAAAGCGGGGAATCATACATCCTAACAACGCGGCACGGAAAAAGTCACAATTGGCAAGAAAATTCAAAGCCGTTAACCCATACACACCTTCATAGCCATCGGTTATTCACACCTCTCCCATGCAGTTAATCGACACTCATGTTCACTTAAACTTTGACGTTTTTACCCCGGACATGGAAGCTATTCGTTCGCGATGGCATGCTGCTGGGGTAATTGCTCTAGTTCATTCCTGTGTAGAGCCTGCCGAATTTGCCAGCATCCAAGCTTTAGCTCAACAATTTCCCGAGTTGAGTTTTGCCGTAGGTTTACACCCACTGGATGCTAATAAGTGGACGCCAGAGATGGCGTTGGAAATTAAGACTTTGGCGAGTAATAACGCAAAAGTAGTGGCAATTGGGGAAATGGGACTGGACTTTTACAAAGCCGATAATTCTGAGCTACAGCGCCACGTATTTACTGAACAGTTAGCAATCGCTGAGTATTTAAATTTACCAGTGATTATCCACTGCCGGGATGCAGCGGTGCAAATGCGAGAATTATTGGCAGGGAAAAATCGTCAGGTACGGGGTGTGATGCACTGCTGGTCGGGAACACCAGAAGAAACTCAATGGTTTCTAGATTTGGGTTTTTATATTAGTTTTAGCGGGATAGTCACCTTCAAAAATGCTAAAACGATCCATGAATCAGCAAAAATGGTTCCGAGCGATCGCTTGTTAATTGAAACAGACTGTCCTTTTCTCTCTCCTGTACCCAAACGCGGCGAAAGGCGCAACGAGCCAGCTTACGTCCGCTACGTAGCTGACCAAGTAGCCCATCTGCGCGGGGAAACCGTAGAAGCGATTGCCGCTCAAACCACCCAAAATGCTTGTAAACTTTTTGGTCTCTCTTTACCCGGAATGTAGGAATACGCCAAGTTTTGCCCCTACACAGTTACATTTTCTGTAAAATTTACAGTAGGAGAATAAAAAATATGATAGAATCTGCTACTACAATTTGGTTATAATGCGCCATAATAGTAAAAGAAGCTTCTATGAACTTATTTTACTGAGATTGAATGCGCGAGTTCACCATCCTCACATCTCCACAAACGGATGCGAAAGATCCGTGTCTAAGAGCGAACTTCCGGAAGTTGATTGCCGATAGCAGGATGAGTCCATCCAAAATTCTCTGACTAATGGCTATTTTTAAACTTAAATGCCTTGAACCAAACGCAGTCGACTTAAAACAATTTATCCCGTTTCTACTCCAGGCGCTTTTAACATCCACCAAGCCTGGAGGTATTTTGCGTCAGAGGTAGTACTCGTAAGTTTTGAATAAGGAACGACAAAATAATGCCATTGGGAGGTCGAGTACGTGAAAATCGCTCAAGTTGACAATAATCAACACAATTTTTAGAAAGCCTTTCTACACTCTCCGGGTGTCAATCGCCTGAATCTGTGTGGTAAGACGGATTGCCTGGGTGTCAAGAGTGGACAGTCACAGGCAAAAAAGGGAAGTAAAGAAAGTCAAAACGTTTAAATCCTTGAAATAAAGGTAGATGCATGAATAACGAGACATACATTGAACCCGCCTTTTTGTTGCCCGACTTAATCGAAATTCAGCGAGCAAGTTTTCGCTGGTTTTTAGAAGAAGGGTTAATAGAAGAGCTTAACTCATTTAGTCCAATCACCGACTACACCGGCAAACTAGAGTTGCACTTTTTGGGTCACAACTACAAACTCAAGCAACCTAAATATGATGTAGACGAAGCCAAACGGCGGGATAGCACCTACGCGGTACAAATGTATGTCCCCACACGTCTGATCAATAAAGAGACAGGCGAAATTAAAGAGCAAGAAGTATTTATTGGCGACTTGCCTTTGATGACCGATCGCGGCACGTTTATTATTAACGGTGCCGAGCGGGTAATTGTCAACCAAATCGTGCGATCGCCTGGGGTTTACTACAAATCCGAAACCGACAAAAACGGGCGACGGACATACTCAGCCAGCTTGATCCCCAACCGTGGCGCATGGCTGAAATTTGAAACTGACCGTAACGACTTAGTCTGGGTGCGAATAGACAAAACCCGCAAACTATCAGCCCAAGTACTGCTCAAATCTTTAGGATTGTCAGATAACGAAATCTTCGATTCCTTAAGACACCCCGAATATTTCCAGAAAACAATCGAAAAAGAAGGGCAGTTTTCCGAAGAAGAAGCTCTCTTAGAGTTGTATCGCAAACTGCGTCCAGGGGAACCCCCGACAGTTTTAGGCGGTCAACAACTATTAGACTCGCGCTTCTTTGACCCTAAACGCTACGACTTGGGTCGTGTCGGACGCTACAAACTCAACAAGAAATTACGGTTATCTGTACCCGACACCATGCGAGTACTAACTCCTGGTGATATTTTGGCAGCAGTTGATTACCTAATTAACCTTGAATTTGACTTAGGTAATATTGACGACATTGACCACTTGGGCAACCGTCGAGTGCGAAGCGTCGGAGAATTGCTCCAAAACCAAGTCAGAGTCGGCTTAAACCGTTTAGAGCGGATTATTCGCGAACGGATGACCGTCTCCGATGCAGAAGTACTAACTCCAGCTTCTTTGGTCAACCCGAAACCTTTAGTCGCAGCGATTAAAGAATTCTTCGGTTCTAGCCAATTAAGTCAGTTCATGGATCAAACCAATCCATTAGCAGAACTGACACACAAACGCCGACTCTCCGCCTTAGGACCAGGTGGTCTAACACGGGAACGGGCGGGATTTGCGGTGCGGGATATCCATCCGAGCCACTATGGACGAATTTGCCCGATTGAGACACCAGAAGGACCGAATGCAGGATTGATTGGGTCATTGGCAACCCACGCCAAAGTTAACTCCTATGGCTTTTTAGAAACACCATTTAGACCAGTAGAAAATGGTCAGGTGCAATTTGAGCGGCCAGCAGTGTACATGACAGCGGACGAAGAAGACGACCTGCAGGTAGCACCGGGGGATACACCATTAGATGAAAATGGGTACATTACGGGGAAAGTGATCCCAGTGCGGTATCGGCAAGAGTGGGCAACGACAACGCCGGAGGAAGTTGACTACGTAGCGGTATCGCCGGTACAAATCGTGTCAGTTGCCACCAGTATGATTCCGTTTTTGGAGCATGATGATGCCAACAGAGCGCTGATGGGATCGAATATGCAACGGCAGGCAGTACCATTACTACGACCTGAGCGTCCTTTGGTGGGAACTGGGTTGGAAGCACAGGCGGCGAGAGACTCGGGGATGGTAATTGTCAGCCGGACGGATGGGGAAATTAGTTATTTGGATGCAACGAGAATTCGCGTGCGTCCGAAGCCAAATGCGCCAGAAGTGGAGTATCTCGTTTCTAAGTATCAGCGGTCAAACCAAGATACGTGCTTGAACCAAAGACCGTTGGTGCATATGGGTGAACGGGTGGTAGCTGGACAAGTGCTGGCGGATGGTTCTTCGACTGAAGGCGGAGAATTGGCGTTGGGACAAAATATCGTCGTCGCTTATATGCCTTGGGAAGGATATAACTACGAAGATGCAATTTTGATTTCCGAGAAGCTGGTACAGCAGGATGTGTATACTTCAATTCACATTGAGAAGTATGAAATTGAAGCTAGACAAACTAAGTTGGGACCAGAGGAAATTACTCGCGAAATACCGAACGTTGGTGAAGATGCTTTGCGCCAATTGGATGAACAAGGAATTATTCGGATTGGGGCGTGGGTAGATGCGGGTGATGTGTTGGTTGGGAAGGTGACACCGAAAGGTGAGTCGGATCAGCCACCAGAAGAAAAGTTATTGCGAGCAATTTTCGGGGAGAAAGCCCGAGATGTGCGGGATAACTCGTTGCGGGTACCGAATGGTGAAAAAGGGCGAGTAGTCGATGTGCGGGTATTTACTCGGGAGCAAGGTGACGAATTGCCTCCGGGTGCAAATATGGTGGTGCGGGTGTATGTCGCCCAAAAACGGAAAATTCAAGTTGGTGACAAAATGGCAGGACGCCACGGGAATAAGGGGATTATTTCCCGGATTCTGCCGCTGGAAGATATGCCTTATTTGCCAGATGGGACGCCAGTAGATATTGTGCTGAATCCTCTGGGTGTACCAAGTCGGATGAACGTCGGACAGGTGTTTGAGTGTTTGTTGGGCTGGGCGGGTCACAATTTGGGGGTGCGGTTTAAAATTACGCCGTTTGATGAAATGTACGGTGAGGAGTCTTCGCGGACAATCGTGCATGGCAAGTTGGAGGAAGCACGGGTGGAAACTGGGAAGGATTGGGTGTTTAATCCAGATAACCCAGGGAAGATTCAAGTGTATGACGGTCGGACTGGAGAACCATTTGACCGGGCGATTACTGTTGGTGTGGCTTATATGCTGAAGCTGGTTCACTTGGTGGATGATAAGATTCACGCGCGTTCAACTGGACCATATTCGCTGGTGACGCAGCAACCTTTGGGTGGTAAAGCTCAACAAGGTGGTCAGCGATTTGGGGAGATGGAAGTGTGGGCTTTGGAAGCTTTCGGGGCGGCTTATACTTTGCAAGAGTTGCTGACTGTCAAATCGGATGACATGCAGGGACGTAACGAAGCATTGAATGCGATCGTTAAAGGTAAGGCGATTCCTAGACCTGGTACGCCAGAATCTTTCAAGGTGTTGATGCGAGAGTTGCAATCGCTAGGGTTGGATATTGCTGTCCATAAGGTGGAGACTCAAGCAGATGGTAGCACCTTGGATGTGGAAGTGGATTTGATGGCGGATCAAGGTGGTCGAAGAACTCCTCCTCGTCCAACTTACGAATCTTTATCCCGTGAGTCTTTAGAAGACGATGAGTAACTAAGAGTGCGGTAGAGGCACGGGAAAGCCTGTGTTTCTACTGAATTAGGGCTGGTAAGTGCTAACTTTTAATGAGAAATATGAGACACCCGATATCGAATCAGTTTGACTATGTAAAAATCGGCTTGGCGTCACCAGAGCGGATTCGGCAGTGGGGAGAAAGAACTTTACCCAATGGTCAGCTGGTTGGTGAAGTGACAAAGCCGGAAACGATTAATTACCGGACGCTGAAGCCGGAGATGGATGGCTTGTTTTGCGAACGGATTTTTGGACCGGCGAAGGATTGGGAATGCCATTGTGGCAAGTATAAGAGAGTCCGGCATCGGGGTATTGTTTGCGAACGCTGTGGAGTGGAAGTTACCGAATCGCGGGTGCGGCGTCACCGGATGGGGTATATCAAATTAGCGGCTCCGGTGGCTCACGTTTGGTATCTTAAAGGTATCCCGAGCTACATTGCAATTTTGCTGGATGTGCCGTTGCGGGATGTGGAGCAGATTGTCTATTTCAACTCTTATGTTGTGCTCAGTCCCGGAAATGCGGAGACGCTGACGTATAAACAGTTGCTGACAGAAGACCAGTGGCTGGAGATTGAAGACCAAATTTATAGCGAAGATTCGCAACTGGTGGGCGTTGAAGTTGGGATTGGGGCTGAGGCTTTATTGCGGTTGTTGAGTGATATTCCGTTGGAAACTGAAGCGGAAAGTTTGCGGGAAGATATTGCGAATGCGAAAGGTCAAAAACGCGCGAAGTTAATTAAACGGTTGCGGGTAATTGACAACTTTATCGCCACAGGTTCAAAACCAGAGTGGATGGTGATGAATGTGATTCCGGTGATTCCGCCGGATTTGCGCCCGATGGTGCAGTTAGATGGTGGACGGTTTGCCACGAGTGATTTAAATGATTTGTATCGGCGGGTAATTAACCGGAATAATCGGTTGGCGCGGTTGCAAGAGATTTTGGCACCGGAGATTATTGTCAGAAATGAAAAGCGGATGCTGCAAGAGGCGGTGGATGCTTTAATTGACAATGGTCGGCGGGGAAGGACGGTGGTGGGGGCGAATAATCGTCCGCTGAAGTCGTTGTCGGACATTATTGAAGGTAAGCAAGGACGTTTCCGGCAAAACTTGTTAGGAAAACGGGTTGATTATTCGGGTCGTTCGGTAATTGTGGTTGGTCCTTCTTTGCAGATTCACCAATGTGGTTTGCCACGAGAAATGGCGATTGAGCTATTTCAACCGTTTGTGATTAATCGCTTGATTCGTTCGGGTTTGGTGAATAACATCAAAGCGGCGAAAAAGTTGATTTCTCGCGCTGACCCGAGTGTGTGGGATGTGCTGGAAGAAGTGATTGAAGGGCATCCGGTGATGTTGAATCGTGCGCCTACTTTACACAGATTGGGGATTCAAGCTTTTGAGCCAATTTTGGTGGAAGGTCGGGCGATTCAATTGCATCCTCTAGTTTGTCCGGCGTTTAATGCTGACTTTGATGGTGACCAAATGGCGGTACACGTCCCATTGTCGTTAGAAAGTCAGGCGGAAGCGCGGTTGTTGATGTTGGCGAGTAATAACATTTTATCTCCGGCGACGGGTAGACCAATTATTACCCCCAGTCAAGATATGGTGTTGGGGGCATATTATTTAACAGCAGAGAATCCGCAAGCGGCTTTGGGTTATGATCGCTTCTTTTCTTCAATGGATGACGTGATTATGGCTTATGAACAGAAGGAAGTACCTTTGCATTCTTATGTTTATGTCCGCATTGATGGGGAGGTGGAGTCGGATGAACCTGATACCGAACCGTTGAAAATTGACAATAATGATGACGGAACCCGGACGCTGAATTATAAGTATCGGCGGATTCGTGAAGATGCTCAAGGTAATGTGCTTTCTCAGTATGTACGGACAACTGCAGGTAGAGTAATTTTCAACAAAGCGATTCGAGACGCATTGGTTTGAATGACCTCTCCCCCAGCCCCTCTCCTGCGAGGAGAGGGGAGCAAATATACCCCCCCTTCCCTCGTAGGGAAGGGGGTTGGGGGGTTAGGTTTATAAGCTCATTTTCCCCACTATCCCTTTATTTTTAATATGACAGACACACCACAAAAAGCTGTATTTCGGAATCGTGTGGTTGACAAAGGTCAACTGAGAAAGTTAATTTCTTGGGCTTTTACGTATTATGGTACGGCGCGGACGGCGGTGATTGCTGACCGTTTGAAGGAACTTGGTTTTCGTTATGCGACCAAGGCTGGGGTTTCGATTAGTGTTGATGATTTGATGATTCCGCCTTCTAAGCGCGAGTTGTTGGAAGCGGCTGAGGTGGAAACTCGGGCGACTGAGGCGCGTTATCAGCGTGGTGAAATTACGGAGGTTGAACGTTTCCAGAAGGTTATTGATACTTGGAATAGTACTTCGGAGTCCTTGAAGGATGAAGTGGTGAAGCATTTTAAGGCGACTGACCCGCTGAATTCTGTTTATATGATGGCTTTTTCTGGGGCGCGGGGAAATATTTCTCAGGTGCGTCAGTTGGTGGGGATGCGCGGTTTGATGGCAGATCCTCAAGGTGAAATTATTGCTTTGCCAATTAAAACCAATTTCCGGGAAGGTTTGACTGTCACTGAATATATTATTTCGTCTTATGGGGCGAGAAAAGGTTTGGTGGATACGGCTTTGCGGACGGCTGACTCGGGTTATTTGACTCGGCGACTGGTGGATGTGTCTCAAGATGTGATTGTCCGCGAGTTTGATTGCGGTACAACTAAAACTTTGTCTGTCAAGCCGATGACCGACAGTGGTAAAATCTTGATTCCTTTGGCTTCGCGGTTGTTGGGTCGGGTAATTGGCGAAGATGTTAAGCATCCCAAAACGAAGGCGGTAATTGCGACTCGTAATACTCCGGTGGATGATGATTTGGCAACGGCAATTGAAAAGGCTGGTGTTGAAGAAGTGATGGTGCGTTCGGCTTTGACTTGTGAAGCGGCGCGATCGGTATGTCAACATTGTTATGGTTGGAGTTTAGCTCACGCCAAGATGGTAGATTTGGGCGAAGCGGTGGGGATCATCGCGGCGCAAAGTATTGGTGAACCGGGGACGCAGTTGACCATGCGGACATTCCACACGGGTGGTGTGTTTACGGGTGAAGTCGCAAGACAAGTCCGGGCGAAGAATGATGGGACTATCCGCTTGCCGAAGAAGCTGAAAACAAGACCTTATCGGACTCGTCACGGGGAAGATGCCCTGTTTGTCGAGGCTAATGGCAATATGGTTTTGGATGGTAAGAAGGGCGAACATGGTCCGGGTTCGGCAGAAATTGCTGTGACTCAAGGTTCGACTTTATATATTGTTGATGGTCAGCATGTGAAGAAAGACCAGTTGTTGGCGGAAGTCGCAATTGGGGCGAAGACTAACCGCGCCCATACGGAAAAAGCTACTAAAGATGTGGCGACCGATTTGGCGGGTGAAGTTCAGTTTGCGGAAGTTTTACCGGAAGAAAAAACCGACCGTCAAGGGAATACGACCACGACTGCTGTACGCGGTGGTTTGATTTGGATTTTGTCGGGTGAAGTTTATAATTTGCCACCTGGTGCTGAGTTGGTGGTGAAAAATGGCGACACGATGACGGCCAATGGCATCTTGGCGGAAACTAAGTTGACTACTGTGCATGGTGGGGTGGTGCGTTTACCGGAGGCGACTCCTGGTAAGAGTACGCGGGAAATCGAAATTATTACCGCTTCGGTGGTTTTAGACCGCGCTGCTGTAACTGTCCAAAGTTTCCAAGGTCGGAATAATTACTTAATTTCTACTGCCAATAACCAGAGTTTTAATCTCCGGGCTACTCCTGGCACAAAAGTCCAAAATGGTCAAGTTGTGGCGGAGTTGATTGATGACAAATACCGCACAAATACTGGTGGTTTGCTGAAGTACGCTGGGATTGAAGTCCAGAAGAAAGGTAAGGCAAAGCTGGGTTATGAGGTGGTTGAAGGCGGTACACTGTTGTGGATTCCTGAGGAAACTCACGAAATCAACAAAGATATTTCTTTGCTGTTGGTGGAAGACGGTCAGTATGTCGAAGCTGGTACTGAGGTAGTGAAGGATATTTTCTGCCAAAACAATGGTGTGGTCGAAGTTACCCAAAAGAATGACATCTTGCGGGAATTGGTGATTAAGCCTGGGGAATTGCTGATGTTGGATGACCCGGAAGCGGTGATTGGTCGCGATGGTACTTTTGTCCAGCCTGGTGAGGAATTGTTAGGGCAAATTGCGACTGAGTTACGTTATATCGAATACATCGAATCTCCTGAAGGTCCGGCTTTACTCAGCCGTCCGGTGGTGGAGTTTGCGGTGCCGACTACTCCTGATGTGCCTTCGACGACTGCGGTGAATCAAGTTGGTCGGGCGATTGAATTGCGGGCGGTGCAACGATTGCCTTATAAAGATTCTGAGCGCGTCAAAACTGTTGAGGGTGTAGAATTATTGCGGACGCAATTGGTGTTGGAAATTGAGCAAGCTGAAGAACAAGATCATAATTCTTCGCCTTTAGCTGCTGATATTGAGTTGATTGATGACCCGGAAAACCCTGAGATTCAACGTTTGCAGTTGGTGATTTTGGAGTCGTTGGTGATTCGTCGCGATATTACGGCTGATGCGACTCAAGGTTCCACTGAGACTACTTTACAAGTTGTTGATGGTGATTCAATCGCTCCTGGGGCTGTGGTTGCTAGTACCCAAATTTTGGCGAAAGAAGGCGGGATTGTGCGCGGTGTCCAAAAAGGTGCTGAGGCTGTCCGTCGTTGTTTAATCTTGCGCGAAACTGACCAATTAACTATTCAGACGCCTGTCGCACCGAATTTCCAAGTTGGTGACTTGATTGTCGAGAATATGGAAATTGCCCCTGGTGTCCGTCTGGAAGAATCTGGACAAGTATTGCGGATTGAAAAACCAATTACCGCCACGGCGACTACTGATTCGGAATTGGCAACCACACATTATACCACAAAAATTCGCATTGGTCGTCCTTATCGCGTCAGTCCTGGCGCTGTTTTGCAGGTTGAAGATGGCGGTTTAGTGCAGCGTGGTGATAATTTGGTGTTGTTGGTTTTTGAACGCGCTAAGACTGGAGACATTATCCAAGGTTTGCCTCGGATTGAAGAACTTCTGGAAGCCCGTAAGCCTAAAGAAGCTTGTATTTTGGCTAAACGTGCTGGCGAAGTCAAAGTTGTTTATAGTGATGGTGATGAGGCTATAGCTGTCAAAGTTTTGGAGTCAAATGGTGTTGTTACCGATTACCCACTTGGACCTGGACAAAACTTAGTCTTAACCGATGGCGCACATGTCGCCGCAGGACAACAGCTGACAGATGGTCCGGCTAATCCTCACGAGATTTTAGAGACTTTCTTCAATCTTGGTAGCGATGATGGCATCTATGCTTGTGCTAGTTACGCCTTACAAAAAGTGCAGAACTTCTTGGTCAACGAAGTTCAATCGGTGTATCAATCTCAAGGCATTGATATTTCTGACAAACACATTGAAGTCATTGTCCGCCAAATGACCAACAAAGTCCGGATTGATGATGGTGGCGACACCACTATGTTACCCGGTGAATTGGTGGAACTGCGCCAAGTTGAACAGGTTAACGAAGCTATGAGCATTACCGGCGGCGCATTAGCGGTGTATACTCCTGTATTGTTGGGGATTACCAAAGCTTCTTTAAACACCGACAGCTTTATCTCCGCCGCCTCCTTCCAAGAAACTACTCGCGTCTTAACCGAAGCCGCCATTGAAGGTAAATCTGACTGGCTGCGTGGTTTGAAAGAAAACGTGATTATTGGTCGCTTGATTCCTGCTGGTACTGGATTCAATGCTTTTGAAGATTCCCTGCCTATCGATGACTATACTACTGATATTGGTAGTGGCGTCTTGGATGAAATTGATGATCCGTTGGAAGTGGTGTTGGATGACCGGACTGCTCGGACTTATAATCTAGAGTCTACTTCTTTGTAAACTAGTTTTAATCGGATGCGTAGCGATCGCGCGATCGTTGATGAGGATGATGAGTTGATTGGCGATCAAATCGTCGATCTTGCGGAAGAAGAAGAAGAGGACGATTTTGAGGACGATGATGACGATATCGATGATGATGAAGAGTAAGATATAACTTACGCCTTCGCTAATGCGTTAGGCATTAGCGAAGCGAAACCGTTAGCCACAAAGATTTTTAACACTTGCGGCTAACGCCTAACGGCTTCGCTTCGCTGGTGCTGCGCTAATGCGTAAGCTTACAGTTTAACGAGTCGACAGCAATTTTTGTAGATTTAATCGTTGGATTAACAATGACATTAGTCTCCAAACGATTTTTTTCGTCTTGCTGCCACTGCTTAAGAGTAGCAATAGATACGTGCTTTGCCTGAATTTCGCCTGCTTCCTCACGATGTGTCAAATCTTCCGTAGTAAATACACAGCAATCAATTAGATTGACTGGAATGTCCCATGTGCTTGAGAACTCTTTACGCAGATCTATTACTTGTTTAAATACTTTACTTCTGTGATCGTTCCGTCTTGTTCGCTCCGTCTTACCTGTACTTCCAGTAACTATAAATTTAGTTTCAATAAGTGTAATTCTACCGTTGCTACTAAGATAAACAAAATCACACTTTCCGAACTCTGTATTTTTACCATTTGGAGATTTTTCAAATAGAAGTAGGTCAGTGCATAATGGAAAGTAATTTTTAAGATTGAAAAATAAAAATGCTTGTAGTCCAAGCTCATTATCGTAGGGGAAAAATATCACTCCCTCAAAAAAACGCTTTATATCTTCTCTACTTTGAGGTTGCACCATTTTACAAAAATCGACAAATCCTTGCAATTTATTCATAATAAATGTCCAGATTCCATTGTTCGGAAAGAGAAAGGTAACATTTGTGCGATATTAGCATTGTTGAATGGTGAGAAGAGCGCAGGCTTTTGATTTCAGTTCATTATTTTGTTGTATGTTAGATACATTCAATTTTGCATACGCTGAGGATAACTTTAAGAAAATATTTTCATTTAAAGAAAAGATGTTGTATTCATTAAGATTCTGCAATTTGTCCTGAGCGATCGCCCTTAGATTACTACTAACACTCTACCTAAAGGCATATTTTTGAGTAAAAGTTGAGGGGAGCGATCGCTTGTATATATTTCTCCTATGCCAAAACACTTTTTAATCGCTTTTCTGATTCGGACATAAAATTAAAGAGTCATTTCCTAGAGTAAAGTTTTATGATCGTTGTCCATCATCTCAACAACTCGCGATCTCAGCGAGTATTGTGGCTGCTTGAAGAATTAGGGATTGAGTACGATATCAAGCGCTACGAACGCGATTCAAAGACGATGCTGGCACCAGAGTCACTGCGCCAAATCCATCCACTCGGTAAATCTCCTGTAATTACAGATGCAGACCTCGCGATCGCGGAGCCA
>Ga0123338_10003310_pt1 | contig 14561 bp, 11 predicted proteins | sample grotaG_FD_89793 | JGI IMG/M metagenome (GOLD analysis project Ga0123338, IMG submission 89793) | Glacier valley bacterial and archeal communities from Borup Fiord, Nunavut, Canada, to study Microbial Dark Matter (Phase II) -... | ecosystem: Environmental > Aquatic > Freshwater > Ice > Glacier ...
ATAAAGTAAAAGAACTTAAAAAAGAATTTCCTAGCAGGTTATTTATTGAAGAAAGAAGTGGAAAACTTGGTTTAGGTACAGCCTATATCCATGGTTTTAAATATGCATTAAAAGAGGATTATGAATTTATATTTGAGATGGATGCAGATTTTTCTCATAACCCTGAAGATTTGGTAAAACTTTATACTGCTTGTAAAAATAATGGTGCGGATGTTGCAATTGGTTCAAGGTATGTAAGTGGAGTGAATGTAGTAAATTGGCCAATGAGTAGGGTATTAATGTCGTTTTTTGCAAGTAAATATGTGAAATTCGTAACCGGAATGCCAATTCACGATGCCACTGCAGGTTTTAAATGTTATCGCAGGAGAGTATTAGAAACAGTTGGTTTAGATAATATTCATTTTGTTGGATATGCATTTCAAATAGAAATGAAATTTACTGCATGGAAATATGGGTTTAAAATAGTTGAAGTACCAATTATATTTACCGATCGTACTTTAGGTCAATCAAAAATGTCATCAAAAATTTTTAGAGAAGCATTTTTTGGAGTAATTCAGATGAAAATAAATAGTTTTTTTAGAAAATATAACTTAAATGACCATAATTCGGTTATAGAAATAAAACAAACTTGATTAAATGAATCTTTTAGCTCACTGTTATCTTTCTGGAGAATTTGATGAAGTGATGGTGGGCAACTTAATGGGAGATTTTGTGAAAGGAAAACCTGCAGAAAAATTAAGCGAAGATATTAAATTTGGCATCCATTTACATCGTAAAATAGATAGTTTTACAGATTCACATCCAATAGTAAGAGAAAGTAAATCACGTTTGTTCCCCACATACAGGCATTATTCAAGTGTAATTGTGGATGTTTTTTACGATCATTTTTTAGCCTCTTGTTGGTTAGATTATTCTAAAATTCCTTTAATTGATTATGCTAAAAAAGTTTATCTTTTGCTTGAAGATAAATATCAAACCCTTCCAACTTCTATGCAACGTATGTTTTTTTACATGCAAACCCAAAACTGGCTTTTAAATTATGCTAAGTTGGATGGAATTGAAAAAACATTATTAGGTATGAAAGAAAGAGCAAGCTTCGACTCGGGAATGGAGTATGCCATTAAAGATTTAAAAAAAGATTATCAACTTTATTTGACAGATTTTACTGAATTTTTTCCTTTGCTTGTTCAATACGTAAAAGTTTTAAAAGCATCGTAATTGTTATAATTTACATTTTTAACTTAATCCCTATTTGTATGCGAATTATTCGAAATGTGATATTAATGGTTTTATCAAGCTGGTTTATTTTTGCTTGTAATGATAATAAAAAAAATAAAGAAGAAGTAAAAGATTCTCTTTCTATTAATAAAGATTCAATCAATAAATTTTCTTTAATTGAAAGTAAAGCAAACGTTTTAACTGAAGAAGAAAACAAAGAAGGTTTTAAGATACTATTTAACGGAAGTGATTTAAAAGGTTGGCATTGTTATTTAAAAGATAGTATTTCGGGTTGGAAGGTTGAAAATGGAATTTTATTTGGCCCTGGAAAAACAGGAGCGGATTTAGTAAGTAATGATGATTATGAAAATTTTGAATTGCGCTTCGATTGGAAAATATCCGCTAAAGGAAACAGTGGTTTGATATATAAAGTAATTGAGGATAAAAAGTTTAAAAAAACGTACGAAACCGGACCTGAATATCAGTTGATTGATGATGAAAATTATCCTGCTAAATTAAAAGACGTTCAAAAATCTGGTGCAAATTATGATATGGCGGCTCCTCTCAAAAAAGCTGTAAAGCCTGCTGGCGAATGGAATGAAGGTAAAATTATTGTTAATCAAAATCACATTGAACATTGGCTAAACGGTGTGAAAGTTGTTGATTACATATATGGGAATGATGATTGGAAAAAAGCTGTAGCTAAAAGTAAATTTTCTAAATTTGAATATGCAAATGCACATTTAAAAGGAAAATTAGCTGTACAAGATCATAGAGACGAAGTTTATCTTAAAAATATAAGAATAAAAACTTTGTAAGATTAGCAATGAAAAGATTATCCAATAGGTAAAGGAATTATTTTATCTATTGGATAAGCAAAAATTATAAGGTCTTATTGTAAAGAGGCAAATCAACAAGTTTTTCGTAATATTTACTCTTATACACCTTTTGCAAGGATAAAATATGTTTTTCTGCATGGCAATCAGTGCCTGCAAAACTTACCATTTTATTATCAATTAATTTTTCTGCGATAGTTTTAGCTTCTTTCCCATAGTAACCAGTAAGGGAATTAATATTTATTTGAAGAAAAACATTTTTGTCATAAAGATTTTTAATAGATTGAAAATCATTATGAAAATAAATATATCTCTCAGGATGTGCTAATACTGGTTTATAATTTTGTGTTTGCATTAAAAAAATAGCTTCCAACAAAAAAGAAGATTTATTTATAAATGATGTTTCGAACAAAATAAAATTATCTCCAAAGGTTAATAATTTTTCATTTTGTCTAATTCTTTCCATCAACCATTCATCTAAAAAATATTCTGCCGCAGCGTCTATTTTAATATTTATATTATTTTCTGAAAGGTGTTCTTGTAGCTCAATTAATTTATTGGAAATTATTTCGGGAGTGTTTTTATAAAAATCACTCATGATATGAGGTGTCGTTATCAACTTTTCATATCCCGAAAGTATAAGCTCTTTAATTAATGTTAAAGATTGATCTAAATCTTTAGCGCCATCATCAATTCCTGGCAATAAATGCGAATGCATATCAGTTTTAAAAGATGATCCGAAAAATATATCTTCTAACTGATTTTTTTTAAAGAATGAAAACATATCTGGTTTAAGTTTTCTTTGTTAATTTTTTTAAATTTTTAATTAATGATGGTTGAACATCATCACTATCATAATATCCATTTCCATAGCCGTAGCCATATCCATATCCATTTTTTCCACTTGTTCTTAATGCATTAAGTATTATTGCAGATTTTCCGAATTTATGATTTTTTATAAGTTTATTAATATTTTTTACAAATAATCTTTTAGAATATTCTGCCCGAACAACAAAAATTTGCATATCAGATTTTTTCATTGTCAAAATTCCATCTGTTACAAGGCCAACTGGAGGTGTGTCAATAACAATTACATCATATATTTCATGTATATTTTTTAATAACTCATCAAATTCATTTCTTAAAATAAGTTCAGCCGGATTTGGAGGAATGGGGCCGGCGGTTATAAAATCTAATGTTGGGATGCTGGTTTTATTTACACATTCTTGCCAGGTATTTTTGCCAATTAATATAGTACTTATTCCTTTATTATTTTCCGTATCTAAGCCTAAGTGTAAGCGGGGCTTACGCATATCTAAGTCAAGTAATATTACTTTTGAATTTGATAATGCAATGATGCCTGCTAAGTTCATTGAAACAAAAGTTTTCCCTTCACCACTTATGCTTGAAGAAACTGAAATGATTTTTTTACTCTTTTTTGCACTCGACATAAAATCCATATTGGTTCTAACTGCACGAAGGGCTTCACTGATGGACGATTTTGGATATTTATCTACTACAAGCCTTGAAACTGGCATTTTTTCTTTAAGGTATGTAGGAATTATCCCTAATATCGGGGATATGGCTATTCTTTCTAAATCTTTTTGACTGGATATCGAATTGTGTAAAAAATAACTTATTACTACAATTAATAAACTTATTAAGAACCCAACGCCACCACAAATAAGATATATTAAAATTTTATTTGGTGAAATAGGTATCCTGGGTATGTTGGCAGGCGATAAAATTACAAAATCAGGTATTGTACCTGCTTTTGAAATGCCAATTTCTGCTTTTCTATCCATCATTTGTAGATAGAATTTTTCATAAAGGTCTTTAAACCTCCTTACTTTGGTATATTGATTATTTCTATCTGGTATATTAGTTATATCACTTTCCAGCTTTACTATTTTTTGATTAATAAGAATTATTTTTTCTTTTAAATTATTTTCACTTTGGTTAAGCAGAAATATTAAATGACTTTTAGCAATCTGGATTTCTTTTTCTTTAACTTTTACTGAAAAAGTATTTTCTTTTGTAGATACGGATAACATTTCCCTTTCCTCAAGCAACCTGGAAACTGTATTTAACAGATTAATAACTTGAGGATCCGAAATATTTTCAACACTGGGCAAGTATTCGTTTATTTTATAGTTTTTTTCAACTAGGGTTTTTACCGTTTTAGTTTGAGAAAATTGTGTATTTAACACTAGTCTTTTATCTAAAAGATCTTCAATTTTTGTTAGATTTTTTTCATTAGCACCACTTTTACTTTCTGAGTTTCTATCTATTGGAGGGAAACTAAGTAATTTATTTTCATATAATTCCAAACTATCCTCAATTTTTACCAATTGCTGATCCATAAAACCAATTTTTTGAATACTTGATTTATCTTTCTCTTCAATGGTTTTATTCAGGTATACACTATCGATTGTATTTACAATATCTCTGGCTTTTTGGCCGCTATGATCTTTAAAATATATACCTATAATATTGGCAGTAGGATTTAATATTTCTACCCTTAAGTTTTTTGATAAGTAATTATTAAGGGAGAAATTACTGTTTATTATAAAATAAAATTTAACGTCAGTATAATCTTTAATAGTGGGACTAATTGGGTGAATAATTATTTTAAAATTTTCATTTTCAATAACCTGGCCAAAAGAATATTTGTTCGAAACTTCTGCGTTTCCAGATTTATATTTAAAATTAAATTCTTTTGCGTTTATGATTTGAAGATCAAAAGGGATATCGTAAAATAAATCATTTTTTATAATGTAATCTACCTTGAAAGGGTTGTTTCTGTATCTTTCTTCATCAATGATTTTTCCATGAATGAAATAACTGACAGTCAAATCCATTTGTTTTATTACTTCATCATATATCAAATTTGATTTTATTAATTCTATTTCTCCTTGTAGGTTTCCATAAGTATCATCATTAATTCCATTTATGCCAAGTACATTTGCCTGCCTCTTTACTGATAATCGAAGGCTTGAACCCGATTCGTAAATTGGTTTTGTATATCTTAAATATAAATAACCTCCTGCAAGGCATGATAAAAATATAATTAATAGGATAAATACATTTTTATTAAAAATATTTAAAATCCTTGGAAAGTCGATGTCGTTTAAAATGTCGTCATTTTCTCCATCATCTTGCCCTTGAAGATTATCATAAAAATCTTCTTCATCAAGATGTGGTTTTTTTCCATTATTTGACGACATATGATTTATTTTTTCAAAATAAGAATGGTTGAAATAAGAGAGAGCACTGAGGTTGAAATTCCTATCAATGGATAAATATCTGAAATGGATTCTATAATAGGTTTTCTAACAGGTTCAATATAAATAATATCGTTAGATTCAACATATAATTGCGATTCAGCCATGCCTTGTACAGTGCTAAGATCAATTAAAAATACTTGTGGATTTTTATTCAAATCTCCTCTGAGTAATCTTATTTTTTGAACTTTGGCAGTATTATTAATTCCACCTGCCAGCGCTAAAATTTCAATCACAGTCATTTTTTCATTAATCAGAGGTACTACCTGGGTTATAGTTCCAAGTACTGTTACTCTTTTGTTAGCAAACTTTGTGGTTACAAAACTTTTTTCGTAATATTGATTAAAAGCTATCTCAAGTACACTGTCTGCCTGATGTAAAGTATAATCTTTTAAATAAACATCCCCTACTAAAGGTAATTTTACCAAACCATTTTCCCTAATTAAATATTTTGCAGATGCAGTTGAAGAAGCACTTCCAGTTCCTCTTGGCGATGCGGCACTTTGGTCTGTTGGTTTATAAATATTAATGTCTATTGCTCTCTCTGCTTTATTGTCAAATAGTTCAACAGTTATAAAATCATTTGGTCGAATTTTATAATTTTTTTCAGCCTCGGCAACAGATAATTTTAAATTTGAAAGGGGATAGCCCTTCGTTTTAAACATTATATTTTGCTTATAAGTATTACAGGATGAAAGATATAATAAAGAACAAAATAAAATTAAACAATACTTATATAAATAAAAGATTTTACACATTCCATCACTGATTTTAAATTATGTCAAACATTCTATGAAAGAACCCAATACCATATCTTTTTCAGAAATGATCGGATTTGTAACACCCCAATTAATATTTAAATCCTTATCGTTCCATATAATCCCACCTTCCGAAACTTTACTGTATAAATTGGTGCATTTATATAGTAAAATAGTGTCTTCAAGAGCAACAAAACCATGTGCAAAACCTTCTGGAACATAAAGCATGTTATTTGACTTGCTTTCCAATAAAAAAGATTGCCATTGACCAAATGTAGGAGATTTTGGTCGGATATCTACAGCAATGTCTAACGCCTTTCCAGTTATAACCCTTACAAGTTTACCTTGTGCAAATGGTTCTTTTTGAAAATGCAATCCTCTCAAAACATTTTTATGAGAAAAGGATTGATTATCCTGAACGAAATTAAATGGAATGCCATTTTCTTCAAATCTTTTTTTACTATAGCCTTCAAAAAAAAATCCTCGGTCGTCGTTAAAGATGGGTGGAATAATTTCAACAAGGCCTTTGATGTGAGAATGTTTAAATTCCATGAATTATAATAATTATTTAATTGCTAATTTTTGAGTTAATATAGGTAATTCAAATTCTATAATTTTTTCTCTTCCGAATAAAGATACTAAAGCTTCATTGTATTTACTTATTACTTCTTTTTCATCAAACTTTCTTTCTACTTGTTTTCTGCTTTGAACTCCCATTTCCTTTATCTCTTCGGTTGATAGTTCAATCATTTTTATCATTTTGTAAGCTAAGTCTCTGGGATTTTTAACTTCACAAAGAAATCCATTTACTTCATCAACAACAATTTCAGTACAGCCTGGCACATTAGTAGCAATAATGGGCTTTGCTAAACTTGCAGCTTCAAGTAAAGTTCTTGGCGTACCTTCCCTATATGATGGTAAAACTATGCAATCTGCTTTATAAATACTCGGCCTTACATCTTCCGTAAAACCTAAATATTCAATTAATCCTTCTTTAATCCAACTATTTAAATCCTCTTGTGTTATGCCCAAATGAGAGTGATCTATTAATCCAAGTAGTTGAAAATGAGCTGGAACTCCCATTCTGCGCAAAGTCTTTATAGCTTTTATATATTCTATAATTCCTTTATCGAATAATAAACGGGCTATTAAAAGAAAGGTAAATGTTTCATTTTTTATAAATGGGGCAGGTTTAAAATGATTTAAATCTATGCCTGAGCCAGGTAATATATCTGTTAACTCTCTTTTAATTAATCTTTTTTTAATAAATAAGGCTTTATCGTCTTTATTCTGAAAAAAAACTTTTTTCGGAAATAGAAATGCAATTTTATATAATGTTAAGGCTATTTTGCTTGTCCAGTTATCACGTAGAAAAACTGTACCCAAGCCAGAAACATTATTAATACAAGGAATACCTCTTAAATAGGCCGCAATTGTACCATAAACATTAGGTTTAATGGTGTAATGCAAAATTATATCAGGCTTAATTTTTTTATAGATGAAGTAAAGGTCAAGCAGAAAAATAAAGTCTTTTTTTACATTAGATCCTTTATTATCTAAACTTACAGGCACATAATGACAGCCTAAGTTTTTTAGTTTTTCGGAATAATCATCTTGGGGCGCAATAGCGAAGACCTCATGACCCTGTTTAAGAAGATTTTTAATAAGTCCCTTTCTGAAATTATAAATGTTCCAGGAAGTATTAATTACTATAGCGATTCGCATGTTGGCGCTTGCTTTTTTGCACAAAAATAACGTAACTCAGAAACCGCTTTTATATTAAATTCAGTTTAAAACTTATTTTACGTAATTTTACAAATATTTTCAGTAAAAGTACATTTATTTTATTTATGAATAAAACTAAAACTTTATATGATACAGCGGAACCACAAGAAACAGCGGTTTTAGTTGCAATAATTACCCAGAAACAATCTCAACAAAAAGCAAATGAATACCTTGATGAATTGGCTTTTCTTGCTGAAACATCTGGAATTAAAACATTACAGGTATTTACGCAAAAACTTGAACATCCTGATATAAGAACATTTGTTGGAAAAGGAAAATTATCAGATATAGTTGCCTACGTTAAAGATAAAAGTGCAGATATGGTTATTTTTGACGATGACCTTACACCTGCACAAGTAAGAAATTTGGAAAATGAATTAAAGTGCAAAATTCTTGACAGAAGTTTATTGATTTTAAATATTTTTTCAATCCGTGCAAAAAGCGTTCAGGCAAAAACCCAGGTTGAACTAGCTCAATATCAATATATTTTGCCTCGGTTGACAAGAATGTGGACCCACTTAACTAAGCAAAAAGGTGGTGTGGGTATGAGAGGGCCAGGAGAAAAAGAATTAGAAACTGACAGACGTATTGTTAACGACAGAATTTCATTTTTAAAAGACAAACTAGAAATAATTGAAAAACAATCTATAACAAGAAGAAAACAACGTAGTGGTGTTGTGAGAGTTGCTTTAGTAGGATATACCAATGTTGGTAAATCTACTTTAATGAAATTATTATCAAAAAAAGAAGCTTTTGCGGAAAATAAATTGTTTGCAACTGTGGATTCTCTTGCTAAAAAAGTGGTTTGGAATAATATTCCTTTTATTCTAACAGATACCGTAGGGTTTATTCGTAAACTGCCTACTATGTTAATAGAATCTTTTAAATCAACATTAGATGAAGTGCGAGAAGCGGATATTTTAATTCACGTTATTGATGCCTCTCATCCATCGTACGACGAACAAATTGAGATTGTAAATAAAACACTAGCTGATATTGGAGTAACTGACAAGCCAACTATTTATGTTTATAATAAAATGGATATTGTAAGGGAAAGCGAACGAAAGGAACAAGAAAGGGATATAATGAATATAGATGAGCTTGAAAAATTGCCTTCTATTGAGAAAACTAAAAATTCAGATTCAGTTTTTATTTCTGCAGAAAAAAGGGAAGGAATCGAAAGTTTGAAAGAGATAGTACTCGAAAAAGTTTTAAAAGCCCATCGAAATATTTATCCCAATTTTTTAATTGACGAAACTTTCTGGGGTCATAAAATTAAAGAAGAAAATAATGATGTTGAAAATGCCGAAGAATTAAATTAATATTGCACCTCAATTTAAAATGGTCCCGTAGTTCAACGGATAGAATAGAAGTTTCCTAAACTTTAGATACAAGTTCGATTCTTGTCGGGACCACAAAGTAAATAATCTTCCTGTAAATCAATATCATAAAACGAAAAATAAAAAAGGTATCTTCTTAAGAAGCCATTTGCATAAATTCTTTTAGATAATTATTTATTGATTGGTTAATAAAGTTTTTCTCTTCAGTTTGTTTTACATCCCACGGGTTAAAAATAGCAGATCTTTTTAATCCTCCTGCATTTTTGGTTGTAGCTTGGATTATTTTGCGTTTTTGGGCTTCAATTTCTTTAATGTCTGTTTCCAAAGCTATTAATGATTGTTTTAATTGTTCTAATTGCGATTGATTTAAAACTAATTTTACTATATCAATTTTATTTTTTCTCAGGTTGAGTTTAAAAAGTTTATACTCAGCCTTTATCCTCCATATTGATAATCTTTCTTCAACTTTTCCTTTCCCTGCTGCGGTAATTGCGTCATTTAAAGATTTAAGGTTTTTTTCTTCATCCAGAATAAGAGCATTCACATCATCCAATCTAATTAAATTCTTGTAAATCCTGTATTCAAGCCTTGCAATTTGATAAATTAACTGCTTGTGCCTGATGATAAATTTAAACAAAACATTTTCAATAGCGGCGATGGATGTAAGTGAATCGACCATATTTTTATATTTATTTTCTAGTATGTAACTCTATTTTCTAATACTTAAATTTCGTCATTTTACATTAATTAACCTAAATTATTGATATTTTGATATTAGTATATTGATAATTAAAAAATTGAAAAACATATTTAAATTTTAGTAATTTATTTTTGTAGAAATTAAAAAAATAAAAATAAAATGAATCCTCACCCGGACTATATAATATTAATACCCCTTTATTAGGAAACTATTGTGGAATTAAAGTAAATGAAAAGCTTGTTTCGATGGCAGGGGAAAGACTTTGTATTGATGGATTTACCGAAATAAGTGCCGTATGTACTCATCCATCATTTACCGGACGAGGTTTTGCTATGCAACTTATTGCGCATGTTACCAACAAAAATATAAATGAGGTTTCTTTACCGTTTTTGCATTTTGTAAGTTCAAATAGTAGAGCAGGGAAAATTTATGAATTGCTAGGTTATTCCAAAATAAGAACCATTGAATTTTCGCAATTATCATTTAACCATTTAGGATAGGATATTGAGAATAAACAATCAGGAATATTTAAATTAAACAGATACATTTCAAATTTTAGCGAAAAGTCTTAATATTTAAACGCAATTATCAATGTTTGATGAGGAAGAAATAAAACGATATAACCGGCAAATTATCTTACCTGAAATCGGCTTGTTGGGTCAGCAAAAATTAAAGAATGCAAAAGTGCTTATGATAGGTGCTGGAGGATTAGGTTGCCAAGTTTTACAATATTTGGCCGCAGCAGGTGTTGGAAATATTGGAATAGTTGATAATGATATAGTTGATTTAAGCAATCTTCATCGACAAGTTTTATATTCAGCAGCCGATGTTGGAAAACTCAAAGTTGAACTTGCTAAACAAAAACTTGAATTACAAAATCCGTTTATTTTAGTGACTGATTATCCTGAACGCTTTACTCTAAATAATGCAAAAAACATTTGTAAGGATTATGACTTAATAATTGATGGATCGGATAATTTTGAAACTCGTTACCTTATTAATGACACCTGCGTGGCCTTAAATAAAGTTTTAGTATTTGGGTCTATTTTTAAATTTGAAGGTCAGGTTTCTGTATTTAATTATAATAATGGTCCTGATTACAGAGATGTTTTCCCCGAAGCCCCATCTAATGATGAAATACCAAATTGCGCAGAGATTGGCATGTTGGGTGTGTTGCCTGGTATTATCGGTGCCTACATGGCTAATGAAGCGATAAAAATTATCTGCAATATAGGCGAAACATTGTCAGGTAAATTAATGACTATAAACGCACTAGATAACTCCACTAGTATTTTTAAAATAAAAATTCAACACGAAGTAATTAAACAAAATGAGATTTTTATTCCATCACCAATTAAAATAGTCGATCAGGAAATAACAATAGATAAATTAAATACCTGGCTTTCAGATAAAACAAATGACATTTATTTAATTGATGTGAGAGAAAACTATGAGTTTGAAGAATATAATATTGGAGGAGTAAACATTCCTTTATATGAATTGAAAGATCATATTAATGAATTGCCAGTAGGTAAAAAATTAGTATTCTGTTGCCAAACAGGTCAAAGGAGTAAAATTGCTTTACAATTAGTAAAATCTTTTTATAAAGGAGAAATGTATAGTTTGAAAAATGGTTTGATTTAAATTTTTTTATTAGTAAAATGTTTATTAATTGAGGCAGGTGACGCTTATTTAAAATATTAATTATTTCTTTAGCATATTAGGTTGTTTAGAGGGATTTCGACCGACAAAAATAAGTATAATACTTTTCCGCCGTATTAGGTGTTTTCACCTGACTCAAGCACTGACCTTTTCATTTTATAAAGGTTAATAAAATCAAAATTACTATTATTTAAGGTATATCTTATACATCAATAATTGATAAAATAATTAAAAAATGTCAGGTGAAAACAGCTGACATGGTGAAAAGTTAACTAAGTCAAAATTGTACTATAATTTTTTTAAAGATTATGAAGGAATTATAATTGCATAATAATTTTTATTTCTTTCATAAAAATAAATTTATAAAATATCAAATTGAAAAAATTTAAAATATATAGTTCTTCTGCGGGTTCGGGCAAAACTTATACACTTACTAAAGAGTATTTAAAACTTGCCTTAAAAACTAATGATTCTGTATATTTTAAAAAAATATTAGCCATCACTTTTACCAACGATGCTGCTAATGAAATGAAAGAAAGGGTTCTATCTATTCTAAAATCGTTTAGCGAACTTGAGCTACTTCCTCCTGGAGAACAATTGAAAATTACTTACCTGTTGCAAACAATTGTAGATGAAATAAATTCAGATTATCCTGAAGAGAATGTAACTATTGAAATCATTAAAGAAAGGGCGCGAAAAACACATAAAAAAATTATTAATGATTACTCAGAGTTTGCAATTGGTACCATTGATAGTTTTACAAATAGAATTGTAAGTGCTTTTACAGAAGAGTTAAATCTACCTTATAATTATGAAATTGATTTGGATGCAAAAAGTTTCCTCCAAAATTCTGTTGACAGATTAATAAATAAAGCGGGTGATTTTGAATTAGAAGATCAAAAAAAACTATCAGATACCCTTGAAGAATTTATTCAGGAAAAAATTGCAAGTGGCGAAAGTTTGCTCTCTTTTCCAACAGATTTAACCAAGTTTGGTTGTAATCTTTTCGACGAAACAGTTATTGATGCAATAGAATCTCTAAAATCATTAAACTTATCAGATTTTGATGAAATTCGAGTTGAGATGCGTCAAAAAATTAATTCGATAGAAAAAGAAATAAAATCAATAGCTGATTTGGTGGTAAGTTCTTTTAGAAAATTAGGTTTAAGCATTGCTCATTTTGAAGGAAAGTCAAGGGGAATAGCAAATTATTTCGAAAGTCTTGCAGAAGAAGTAATCGAGTCAATTTTAAGTAAAGATTTTTCGAATGTATTAGCAAGTGGTAAAATTTCAAATAATGGTGTAAAAAAAAATGAAATAGATTTAGTCAATTCTTTATTTGAATTATTTAACGATAGCTATTTTAATATTAAAAAACTTGCAGAGGAATATCTTTCTTTAAAAGCAGTTTATCAGCACTTATATAAAATTTCCGTTTTACATCAACTTGATAAAGAGCTTGAAGGATTAAAACGCGAAAAAAACATTGTTCATATTTCTGATTTTAATAAAAAAATAATAAGCATAGTTTTAAATGAACCCGTACCTTTTATTTATGAGAGATTAGGAGAAAAATACAATCACATACTCATCGACGAATTTCAGGACACTTCTGTACTCCAATGGAATAATTTAATGCCTCTTATTGAAAATAGTTTGGGTTATGAACACTTGAATTTAATAGTTGGTGATGCTAAACAAGCTATTTACAGTTGGAGAGGAGGAGATTTAAAACAAATTGTACATTTATCAAAAGGTAATGTGCTTGAATTGGTAAACCAACAAGAGGATAATTTTGCAGGTGATTTATTGGAACAACGATACGATACTATTAAAAACCACATTTCACCACAACTTTTAAATACAAATTTTAGAAGCAAGGCAGAAATAATTAATTTTAATAATGATTTTTTTAAAGTAATTGCAGATTTATATCAATCTAGAAGCGAAGCACTTGCACATGTTTATGACGAAAGTTTTCAACAAACCTTGCCCGAAAATAAAAAAGTTGGTGGCCATGTTGAAATAAGTTTTATCAATACCAAAGACGATTTATTTATTGAAAATGAATATAAACTTGAAACCTCAGTTTATATAAAAAACACGCTTTTCAATATTAAAAAAATCATTGACGAAGCTTTAATAAATGGTTACCCCTATAAAGACATTGCTATTCTTTGCAGAAGCAACAGTAAAAGCAAATACATTGCTGAATTTTTATTTCAAAATAAAACAAAAGTAATATCAAGCGATTCCTTATTTTTAAAATCTGCTTCATCTATCAGATTTATTATTTCCATTTTTAAAATAGTAGAAAATCCTAATGATATTTTATTGAAATATGAGTGCATTCAATTGTTTCATATTCTTATTTTGAATCGATTGCCAGGTGAATTTGAACAAAAGACAATAGAAATAGTAGTAAGGGATAAAAATATTGATCTTTTTTACTCATATTTTCAAACAAAAAATATAGAAATAGATGCTACAAAGCTCTCCCAATCTTCTATTTACGATTTAACTGAAAGCGTAATCAGGGTTTTTAATTTATTATCAATTCCTCAGCAATCTCCATTTATTTATCGTTTTTTAGATGTTATTCTTGAATTCAGCGTAAAGAAAAGTAATAATTTACCTGAATTTATGGAATATTGGGAAACTAAAAATGATCACTTATCCATTAATACTCCAAAAGATTGGAATGCTATAACGGTTACTACTATTCACAAATCAAAAGGTTTGGAATATCCAGTCGTAATTGTTGCCTTTGCCGATTGGTCTTTAAGTATTAATTCTAAATCTTTTTTATGGATTAATTTATCTAAATTAAATTATCAACCCAACAGTTTTTCGGCGTCTAAACTTAGTCATGTTGCTGTGAGAGCAGTTAAAGAATTAGAAAATACAATTTTTAAAGAAGATTATCAAGCCAAACAAGCCAATTCATTTATTGAAAATCTTAATTTAATGTATGTGGC
>Ga0123338_10003311_pt1 | contig 14560 bp, 13 predicted proteins | sample grotaG_FD_89793 | JGI IMG/M metagenome (GOLD analysis project Ga0123338, IMG submission 89793) | Glacier valley bacterial and archeal communities from Borup Fiord, Nunavut, Canada, to study Microbial Dark Matter (Phase II) -... | ecosystem: Environmental > Aquatic > Freshwater > Ice > Glacier ...
ACGGCGCGGACCGAGGAAGTGGATCGCATCATCGGTTTTGAGATCGGTGCCGATGACTATGTCGCCAAACCGTTTTCGCCGCGCGAAGTCGTCGCTCGTGTGCGCGCGATCGGACGCCGGATCGGCGTCCCGCATTCCGCGCTTCCCGCGGTCCTCACCTTCGATCGACTCGAGATCGACGAAGCGGCACGCGAAGCGCGCGTTGACGGCATCGACGTCGACCTCAAGCCGCGCGAGTTCGCGCTGCTGCTCGAACTTGCGAGCAACGCCGGCATCGCCCTCTCGCGCGCGCAACTCTTACAGAACGTGTGGGGCTTCGATTTCGAGGGCGACGAACGCACGGTCGACGTGCACGTTCGCCGACTACGCTCGAAGATCGAGGAACGACCGCAGTTGCCGCCGCTGCTGCATACGATTCACGGATTCGGATATAAGTTTGCGCGCAGCTGAGATCGAGCCGGCGCAGCTGGCCGAACTCGACGCGCTCCTAGCGTCGGTGAATGGAACCGTGCCGCTGCTCGTCGTGCGTATTCCGGAACTCGAACGAACGGCTTGGCGGCGCGGCCTTCGCTCGGCGCGAGCGCTCGAGCGTCGCGCATCGGCCGCGTTCACGATCGCGGCAAAACGCGTGTTGCGCAGTCAAGATTGCATCGGTCACGATCCGGGCTCCGACATTTTCGTCGTCGCGCTCGTCGCCCGCACGCGTGCGGGGACCGATCTGCCCGCGCCGCTCGACGCGCGGTCTGCGCTCGCGCGTATCGCCGCGACGCTCGAACACGCGCTGCGGCTGGACGTGCTCACCGGTTGGACGACCTACGTTCCGGGCGGCGCACCTATCGCTGCGTCGATTGACGATGCGCTGGCGCGCGGCGCGCGGGAACGGGAGCGATACGCGTTCTTCTCGGCGCTCGGTCACGAATTGCGTACGCCGCTGGCCTCCATTCGCGGGTACCTCGAGACGTTGCTCGATGATTCGATCGACACCTCGACGCGCCGTCGGTTTTTGAGGGTCGCCCACAATGAGTCGCTGCGCATGAGCCGCCTCGTCGATGGCATGTTCGAAATCTCGCTGCTCGATCTCCACGCAGCGTTTCCGACGCGTTCCATCGCCGCACTCGATCTCGCGCTCGTGGCCGCAAGCGATGCGGTCTGCGCTTCGGCCGCTGCGCGCAGCGTCACGCTCACCGTGGTGCCGATCGCGCCGCTCGCCGTTGCAATCGATGGCGACCGACTCACGCTCGTCTTGATCAACGTGATCGATAATGCCATCAAGCACGGACGCAGCGGGGGCAACGTGCGGGTCAGCGTGGACCTCAGCGATCGTCGCTGTGCGCTCGTTGCAGTGGATGATGACGGCCTCGGTGTCGCACCGGCCGAGCGGGAGGCGATCTTTGCGCTCGGCGAACGTGGGACGACCGCGGCAAGCGGCACGGGGATCGGTCTTGCGCTCGTGCGGCTGATGCTCGAACGTGTCGGGGGGAGCGTCGAGGTGAGCGGATCGCCGCTTGGCGGTGCGCGCTTCGCGATCCGCGTTCCGCGCCGGGAGGCGGTCGCAGAAGAGCGAAGCGACGTGGATGGCCTTCTACGCGCGCCAAGGGATGCTACCGGGTAAGCGTCACACCCAGTTCCGTCGTCCCGATGGCGGCCTGTACGCTGAGGAACTGATCTCGACCAAAGGCTTCGAGAGCGTGTACTCGCTTGCGTATCACCTGCAGCCGCCGACCGCGACGCTCGAGGTCGCCCGGTGGGAGCGGCCGATGGTGCGGTTTTTACCCAACGATCCGATCAAGAACCGCCATTGGTTCACCGGCCGCTTGCCGGCAAGCGGCGATGCGGTGAGCGCGCGCACGCCGATCGTGGGCAACGACGATATGATCGTCAGCGTCGCCCATATCACGGACCGCATGGACTATTTCTTTCGTAATTCCAGTGGCGACGAATTGATCTTCGTGCAAGCCGGAACGGGAACGCTTGCGACGCCGTTCGGCACGATCGCGTATCGCGCGCACGATTTTCTCCACATCCCAACCGGGACGACCTATCAGCTGCAACCCGAGGAGCCGAGCAACGTGCTGATTTGCGAGTCGTCCGGCTCGATCGCCATCCCGAGCAAGTTCCGCAATGCGTTCGGCCAGTTGCACGAACACGCACCGTACTACGAGCGCGATTTTCGCGCCCCGCAGTTGAGCGATCCGATCGATGCACCCGGCGCCTACGAAGTTCGCATCATCGCCAAAGGTCGGGGCGCGATTTATACGGTTCAAAACCATCCCTTCGACGTGGTCGGCTGGGACGGGTACTGTTACCCGACTGCATTCAACGCCCACGACTACATGCCGATCACCGGCAAAATCCATCAGCCGCCGAGTTCGCATCAACTCTTCGATGCGCCGGGCGCCGCGCTGCTGCTCTTCGCGCCGCGCATGTTCGACTATCATCCCCTGGCGATTCCCGCGCCGTACAATCATTCCAGCGTCGACTGCGATGAGATCATCTATTATGCGAGCGGTAACTTCATGAGTCGTCGGGGGATCGAAGAACGTTCGATCACGCTGCACGCGGCGGGTGCGCCGCACGGTCCCCAGCCCGGCGCCGTCGAAGGATCGCTCGGAAAAACGGCGACCGACGAATTGGCCTTTGCGATCGATTGCTTCAATCCGCTGCGGCTTGCAGAAACAGCGGCGCCCGCCGAAGATGCCGCCTACTTTCGCAGTTGGATTGCAAAGCCGGTCGGCGCATGAGAGTCGCGGGAATAGCGCTCCTGTTGGGTCTTACCTGCACGACGATGGCGGCCGCTGCGGAGACGACGGTCGGTGTGAATCTGACCGCCTTGACCGGAAAAACCGCATCGTCCGATGGCCGGGCGACGCTCCCGATCGGACCGATCCCGACGATCGAAATTCGGACGGCATCGGGCATCGTTCGAGCGCAAAGCGAGATCGCTCCGGGGATCTCGGCACCCGTAAGTTACTTCGCGAGCCCGACGACGGTTAAGCTTGCCGGTGGGACCGCGAGTATCGATGCTGCGCTCCTCGGAGCGGTGCGTCCGTCGCTCGGATGGGTGCGTTGGGTACAAACCGATACCCGCAACGCCTGCTGCATCACGCAGGTGCGGCGGTCGACATTTATTGCAAACGGTGCATCGTATGGTTTTGCGATCGTTCGGCATCGCGTGTGGACGGACGCGGAATTTTCCATGGCATTCGCGCCACGCCTCACGGGGAATTATTCCGAAGCGCGCATCGGAAGCCCGCGCGAATCCTACCAAACCGTGCGCGCCTCGCAAGTCGACATTCGCGCTTCCGTAAGTGGTCGGCGGCGTCTCGGAACGCCGGTCGTCGGCGTTCGCTATTTCAATTTCGGCGCCGCATCGATCCAAGATGGTCGACTCTTCGACCGCGCGGCCGGCGTTTTTGTGACCTTCGGCCTGCGCGCGACCGTCGGCGGAAACTAGTCGGGCTTCGGTCCGCCATCAGTAAGCATCGTCTGCTTGAGCGCTGCCAGCGCTGTCTCGATGGCGGTCTCGCTCGTTGCGTCGCGCATGCGACTCGTCATGTCGCTGGGAGTGAGTGACGCCGACTGATCGAGCGTTCCGCGTGAGACGAGTTCCTCGATCGCTGCGGCGCGTGCTTCGAGCGATTGCGTGCGATCGCGCGCGTCGGCGAGCAACGTTCGGATCGAGTCCATCTCCGGCCCGAATCCGCCAAGCGTGCCGTGTGCGGTGATCGATGCGCGGGCTGCGGCCACTTTCGCTGCCACGATTTCTTTCTCGTGGCGAATGGATTCCGTTCGCACGCGTAATTCTTCGGCGACATCCTCAATTTTGAGAAACGTCTGGTGAATCGCGGCGATCTCTGCTTGCAGATCGAGCAGTTGTTCGTGCGAGACGTTCGCCCGACCGAGTGCGCGCCGCGCTAGCGCCTCGTCGCCGCGGCCGAGCGAGACGAACGCTTCTTGCCGATATCGCTCGCGCGTTCGTTCGATCGCACCCGCTTGCATCTCGAGTTTCTTCTGTGCGGTGAGCACCTCGGCTAGGCGTTCGCGCACATCGTGTAAGAGCTGGAGATGCTCGGTATACGCATCCGCGACCGATTGCGCGGGATCGTCGAGCCGCGCCACGGCGGCTCGTGCCTCATTTGTGAACAAGCGCCCGAGCCGCCGCAGGAAGCTCATTTGTTTTCGCTGCGCACGATCGCGCCGTCGCCGTTGGTCGTAATCGGCGCCGACGGCGATTTTGCTTTCGCGATGAGATTGCGCACGAGCTGCAGGCCCGCCGCGCCTTGCGCGATCGTCTGACCGAGCATTTCGGTCACGCCTTGCGCGCCGTTGAGGACGATCATCTGATCGACGTTCGAGAACGCCTTGGCACCGGCTTCGACGATCGCCGGCCACTGCTCGGCGAGTTCCTGACCGATGACGGCTTCTTGATTTTGCGCGAGTGCTTCGGCGCGCGCTTTGATCGCCGAGGCTTCGGCTAACCCGCGCGCGCTGATGGCTTCGCCTTCGGCAAGTCCTTTGGCGCGGGTTGCCGAGGCTTCGGCTTCGCCGATCGCGCGGATCTGCTCGGAATTCGCAACGGCGGTGAGTTTCGTGCGGGTTGCATCGGCTTGCGCTTGTAGTTCGATCTGCTTTGCGCGTGCTTCGGCAGCCGCGATGTCGGCATCGCGCTGGGCTGCCGCAATCGTCGTTTTTTCGTACGCCGCGGCATCGGCCGGACGACGGACGGTCGTGAGCAGTTCTTGCTCTTTGCGCGAGGCCTCGAGCTCCGCGATCTTCGTTTCTTCCACGACGACCTGTTGGCGCGCGACCGCATCGGCGAGCGGACCCGACTGCTGCGCTTGCGCGCCCGCGCGATCCACTTCGGCTTGATAGCCGGCCTGTTTGATCTTGCTATCGCGCAAGGCTTGGGCTTTGATCGCGTTTGCCTCTTGCTCGCGCTGCGTTGCTTCCTGATCGGCGAGCGCCTGCGCGATGCGCGCATCTTTCTTTACGGCAGCCGCATGCGGCGCCGCCAGACTCTGGATGTAGCCGGTCGGATCGTCGATCTCTTGAATGAGCATCGAATCGATGATCAAACCGAGTTTCTCCATTTCCGTACCCGAGGCCGAACGGGTCGCACCGGTCAACTTGTCGCGTTCGCGAATGAGCTCTTCGACCGTCAGGCTGCCGACGATCGCGCGCAGATGACCGGCGAAGACGTTTTGGATGCGCAGATCCATTTTGTCTTGCTGATCGAGAAAGCGCCGCGCGGCGTTCGCAATCGAGGAGAGGTCGTCGCCGACTTTGTAAATCACGACGCCTTTGATGTGGACGGGAATGCCTTGCGAGGTCACGCACTCGATCTCGAGTTCTGCTTCGCGCAGATCGAGCGAGAGTCTCCGCACGACCTGAATGCCGGGAATGACGAGCGTACCGCGACCGGTCACGATTTTGAAGCCCATCGCTTCACCCGTGCCATCGGCCGTGCGTTTGTGGTGCAGTCCCGAAATGACGAGGGCTTCGTTGGGTTCGGCCACCCGCCACATCGATTTGAAAATGGCGATGGCAAGGACGAAGGCGAGCACGACGATGGCCGCGATGACGAGTAGTGATGTTCCGACGATGGTCATGAAAAGACTCCCCTACGCTTCAGAAACGACGACCGTTCGAGGTGGGTAATACTCGATGACGACGACCCGGGATCCGCGGGGCAGCGTGCATGCGCGATCGACGGCATACGCGTGAAATGCCTCGCTCCCGCCGCGGATCGCGATCATTACCTCACCGATTGCATCCGGTGCAATCGTGGCGGTAACTCGGCCGATTTTCCCCGTTAACTCGTCCGTGATCGGGCGGTCCTCCGTCGTTCTGATAGGCGTTCCTACCGGGCTGCTAGCGACAAGTTGCAGGCACCTGGAGAAAGCCGAGATTTCTTGCCTTTTTCGGATATACGGACGGGGGTGAGTGCCCGAGCTCCGCTGCGGCGGGTAAAGGATCGACATGTACGACCATTCGAGCGTTCTTGCGGGCAAAGTCGCTTTCGTCACCGGCGCGGCCTCCGGGATCGGCGCGGCGATCGCGCAGCGCTTCGCGCAGGCCGGCGCACACATTGCCTTGGTCGTTCTCGAAGACGACGAACGCGCGCAAACCTCGCTCGCTGCCGTCCAAGCAACCGGCGCGCGCGGGCGCGTGATCGTGGCCGACGTCAGCGACTCGAACGCCGTGAAGCGCGCCTTCGCCGAGGCCGAGAGGACGCTTGGAACACCGACGTTGCTGGTGAACGACGCCGGTGTCGATGCGCTTGGGAAACCGGTAAGCGAATTGACCGACGAAGAGTTCGAGAGGGCGATCCGCACGAATCTCTTCGGGCCGTTCTATTGCACGCGATCCTTTCTTGCCGGCTTGGGCGGTGGCGGTGCCGGTGCAAAAATCGTCAATATCTCGAGCGTCCACGAAGAGTTGCCGCGGGCGGGAGCCGCCGAGTATTGCGCGAGTAAAGGCGGACTCCGCAATCTGACGCGCTGCCTTGCGCTCGAACTTGCACCGCGCAAAATCAACGTCAACAGTATTGCGCCGGGGATGATCCTCACGCCGATGAACCAAAAAGACCTCGACGATTCGGTCAAACGCAAAGCCGACGAAGACACGATTCCGTGGAAGCGCGGCGGCATGCCCGAAGAGATCGCCGAACTTGCGCTTTTCCTCGTGTCACCGGCAACCGATTACGTCACCGGATCCACGTACGTGATGGACGGCGGATTGATGCAAACTACGGGCCAAGGCGCGTAGCGCGTGTCGCGCATCGTCGTCCTGAGCGAACCGCAAGCAATCGAGCTCGCGCGCCCGGAGCACTACGCCGAGTATTTCGTCCTCAGCCCCTACGTGGTTCGCGGAAGCGGCGGCTACGAGATGCTGGTTCGGTTGGTCAATCAGGCGGACGACAAAGCGCAAAAAGTGTCGCGCATTTTCTCTGCTGCGAGCAGCGACGGCATCCATTTCGTCATGGGGGAGCGAGCAATAGCGCCCGGCAGCGCGGGCGATCCCGACGATGGCGGATGCGAAGATCCGACCGTCGTGCGCAACTCCGGATCGTACAGCATCTTTTACTCCGGATTCGAGCGCAAGCAGGAGCGTTCGCACCTGTTGCGCGCCGACGGACCGCATTTCTTCGCGTTGAGAAAAGGCGGTGAGTTCCTCCCGGTCGGCGCGTTCGTGAATCCAAAAGAAGCGGCGTGTATTGCAACGGCCAAAGGCTATCGCTTGTTCCTCGAATGCGCGATCGATGGCGCCTCGCGTATCGGCGTTGCCGACGCGACGACGCTTGCGGGACCCTGGCAGCCGGCGCCCGCCCCGTTCGATGTGCGATCGGACCGCTTCGATTCATGGCATCTCAGCCCGAGTTCGGCGATTCGGCGCAGCGACGGCACACACGTTCTCTTCTACAACGGCGCGACCAAAAAAACCGATTGGCGTATTGCCTGGGTCGTGCTCGACGCGACGGCAACCATCGTCCTCGAGCGGTCTGAGGAGCCGTTGATCGCGCCGTTCGATCGAACGGGTGAAGATACGGACATCGCGTTTGCGGCATCTGCCGTCGTGGCCGACCGCGATACCGTCGCAATCTACTATTCCATTAGCGATCGACGTCTCTATCGGTCACTGGTGCACCTCGATGGGGCGGTTGATGATTCGGCCCAGCAGCCGGCTTAGCGTCGCTTCCTCGAAAAAATCGAGATTTCTCCAGGATTTCGGATAAACGAATCGGGTGAGTAAAGTTCGTAAGGTCATCAAAGCTCCAACCCGCGGGGTCGTGTTCGTTTGCCAGAAATGCGATGGTGGCAAGGACTTGCGCCGCGCGCTCAAGTCCGCAGTGAAGGGCTCCGGTCGCAAGCGCGACGTGCGAGTCGTTGGCTGCGGCTGTCTGGGCGTTTGCCCGAAGCATGCCGTCACGGTCGCTCGCACGGCGGCCGATGGTCCGACGACGTTTGCCATCGTCGATCGCGCTACGGCGCTCGAGGACGTTCTCGCACTTTAGCGCGTGGCGCGAACGAACAAAAAAACGGTTTGCTTTTCAAGCTGGCGTTTGCGTGTGGATCACGTTCGGCAAGTTCGGGGGCCGGAAGCGGTTCCTTGATTGCGGCGATGCGAAAACCCGCCCTTGGCAACGGTGCCACGATCGCGTGCAAAGGCCGGTGGAAGAAGCGGACCCGAACGGCTTCCTCGCCGTATCCGCTCCAGCGATCGTCGACTTCGCAAATCGTAAAATAATCGTCGAGCCCAAGATCGACGGGTGATGGGTGGAGACGACGAGGGTCCCGCCGGGGACCACGATGCGCGGTAATTCTGCGAACATCCGCTCCCAGTCAAGAACGTAGTGGAGCGTGAGAGAGCGAAAGATCACATCGAAGGATGCCCTGGCGAAGGGCAGCGGTTCCGCAAGGTCGGCGGCGAGCACGAGCGCGCGACCGTCGAGCCGCGTACGCGCAAGGTGGAGCATCGCATCGCTGATGTCGATTGCCGTGACGGTTGCGCCGGAGTCGACGAGCCACAAGGCGTGCTCCCCCGCCGCGCAACCGGCATGGAGCACGCGCAAACCGGCGACGGGTCCGAGGAGCGCGCGAATTGCGGGTCGTTCGTCGTGCGCGTTATAGGCGTTGGTGCGCGTGTGTTCGGCATACGCCTCGGCGAAGGCATCGTAGTCGCGGAATGGACTCGCCGCGCTCAGTAGCCGCGCGTGTAGTCGACGACGTTTTCGAGCGGATCGCCGCGCAAGAAGCGGCGCACGTTCTCGCAGAGCAGCCCGTACACGCGCCCGATCGTTTGCGTGGAGTTCCACGTGTAGTGCGGCGTGATCAGCACGTTTGGGCGACCCCAGAGCGGCGAGTCCGGCGGCAGCGGCTCGTGGTCAAAGGCATCGAGCGCCGCGCCACCGAGCGTGCCGCGGTCGAGTGCGTCGATGACTGCGCGCTCGTCGATGAGCGATCCGCGCGACACGTTCACCAGCCACGCACCCGGTTTCATGGCTGCAAGCGCTGTAGCGTCGATCATGCGCAAATTGTCCTCGGTTGCCGGCAGCGTCAGAATCACGAAGTCCGCATGCGGAAGCTCGGCGCGCCAGGCATCACCGACGACGAGCCGGTCGACGTGCGGCGGCACGTGCGCGCGCGGATAGCGAACGGCGGCGGTTAGCTCCACACCGAATGGTGCGATCAGCGAAGCGAATTCCGAACCGATTCCGCCGAAGCCGATCACGAGTGCCCGCTTGCCGCGCAGTTCGTCGAGCGCAACGTCTTTCGCCCAAATTCCGCCATCCGAATTGCGCACGAAATGCGCGTAGTGTTTGACCGCAGCGAGGAGCGTGAGCACGAGCCATTCGGCGATGGGACGCGAGTGCAGACCGACGCCGTTCGTGAGCACGACCTCGCGCGCGGCAAGTTCCCCCAAGGGGATCGAATCGATGCCGACGTGGTCGGTGTGAAACCAGCGCAGATCGGGCAGCGTTTCGAGCGCTGCGCTACTCCAAGCGCGCGGAAAGAGATGCACGTGGCGCCAGAGCATCGCGACGCCGGCACCCGTCCCGGGCGCGGCTCGCCCGCCTTCGTCGAGCACGACGTGTTCGAGTTCGACCTCGAGCAGATCCGAGGCGTTGATCCGTTCGAGAGAGGGAGCGCTCGAGGCGGACGTCGCGATCTTGATCTTAGATTTGGAAGCGTGCATCGATTCCGAGTTCGGCGGCATCGAGCGCAAAGCCGCGTTGCCAGGCATCCGTAAACGCTTTGTCACCAAGCGCGGCGCGCGTCTGGTTGAGGAACGCGTCATAGAGCTCCGCGTTGATCGGATCGATCTCCGTGCCGAGTTCGCGCCGCAAGCGCTTCGCGTGCGAGAAGATGGCGGCTGCCGATTCGAATCGACCTTCGAGAACGTCGATCTCGCCGAGCGTTTCGATCGCCGATGCGATGTGAATCGCGCGGCCCGACGTTCGGGCGATCGCGTATTCCTCGGCGGCATGCTTGCGCGCGAAGGCGGCGTTCTGCTGACGAATGCCGAGTTCGGCAAGGTTGGCGTGGAGGACGCAAGTGAGCCGCACGTTGCCAAACGTGTTCGCAAGGCCCAGCGACTCTTCGTATAATGTCACGGCCGCATCGTGTCGGCCGGCGTACATTTCGAGGTTCCCAAGATTGGAGAGCGCGCGCGCAGCGCCCATTTGATCGGCGTTGATGCGCGAGCGTTCGAGGGATTCCCGATAGCACGCACCCGCGCCCTCGCGATCGCCGCGCATCAAATGGAGTAGACCGTCCATGTTCCAAGCACCGGTGATCGTCGTCGCGGCGACGCCCTCCGTGCCGAGTTCGCGCAGTGCATCGAGCGAACGCTGCGATGCGTCGTACGTTCCTCGATCGAACGAGTTGACGGTTAGGCCGAGCAGCGAGTCGGCGATGAGTTCGCGATCGTGCGCATCGCGCGCGGCCGCCAGCGCGCGCTCGCCGTATCGTGCGCCCTCTTCGTAAGAACTGCGGCCGGTGTTGAGTCGGCGCAGCTCCAAAAGCGCTCGTGCACGCGACCGTGCATCCGCGCCCGAGGCCGCCTCGAGCGCACGGGCGAGCCAACGATCCCCTTCGCTGAACCGTCCGTAGTTGTTCCAGAATTGACCGAGCGCCGTTGCAAAGTGGAGTGCAAATGCGGGGTCGCCGCGCATCACCGCCCACGTGAGCGCAGAGCGAATGTTGCCCATCTCGATTTCGACTGCGATGATCCACGCACGGTCGGTGATTCCGGCGAACGTCTCGGCCCGCATCGCAAGCGATCCGTAGTACCGCGCATGCCGTTCGGCCAGCATCGCGCGCAGCGGATCGTCGCTCAAGCGTTCGACGGCAAAGTCACGCATCGGCTCGAAGAGCCGCGTTCGGCCGGTGCCGGCCAGAAGCGCGAGGGAGTGTTGGATCAGCGCGAGTCCGGCGTGTGCGGCATCCGCCACCGGCCGAGCGGCGATCGCTGCGGCCGCGGCGTTCGTCCAGCCGCCGGTGAAGATGCCAAACAAGCGAAACCAGTCGCGCAGATCGTCATCGAGCAACTCTTCACTCCAGGCGACGAGCATACGAATCGTTTCCTGTCGTCCGCTGAGATTCGCATCGCCGAGCAATTCCATGCGGCCCTCGAGACGCGTCGCGAGTGCCTTGACGCCGAGCACGCTGGTGCGTGCGGCGGCAAGTTCGATCGCAAGCGGAAGTGAATCGACGCGGCGGCAAATACGTGCAACCGCAGCGGGATCATCGACATACTTCGCGTTTGCGCTCCGGGCCCGCGCCCGGAAGAGTTCGTAGGCATCCTCAGCCGCGAGCGGTCCGACGGGATAGACGAATTCCGAGCGCGTTCCCAGCGGCAGTCGGCTCGTCGCTACGAGTCGCGCAGCGGGTGCGGCATCGACTAGGCGCTGAGCGATGCCCGCAACGGCCTCGTGCATGTGTTCGCAGTTGTCGAGCACGATGATGCGCGGATCGCGCTTGAGACGCCGGCCCAGACTCTCGAAGAGACCGGCGCTCGTCTCCGGAATGCCGACACGCTCGGCGATGAGGGCGAGGATCAATTCCGGATCGCGCAGTGCGGCAAGGTCGATGAAGACGCCGCCGTAACGATCCATCATCTCGCGTGCGATGCGCGTCTTGCCGACCCCGCCCGGACCGACGAGCGTGACGATGCGGCCCGGACTCATGCGGCCGTGGATTTCATCGCAGACGCTCTCGCGGCCAATGAAATCGAGCGCGGGTGCGGAGGGAATCATGCGTGCGAAGCCTTCGCTTGCCGGGCGCACGTTCCCGCGTGGACCCCCTCGAGCCGGGGAACCAGGTAATCGTTCCGGTTACGAATGGAACGATCGACCCGGTTCCGCGAGGATGGCCCTACTCGGCGTTTAGGGGTTCGTCGGCGTTTGTGGGACACCGGCGAGCGGGCTTTCGAAGTTCAGCGAAAACGCGGCGGCTTTGGGCGTACCGTTCCCGACGACGTAGTTGTAACCGCGTTTCGATGGGTAACCGTTATCGCCCGGGATTGCGTTGTGGAAGGCAGCGGACCCCTGCAGCAACGCGTTCACGTAGATATAGCCGTTGGCATTTCCGAGGCGCGTTCCGATCGTGCTTTCGGTGACGGCGAGTAAACCGGCAAATTCCGGCGCCGATGCGCTCGTGCCGATCAACAGGTAGAAGTTGCCGCCGATCGCGGTTACCGCCGAGCTATCATCGGGATTGCACGGTTGGATCGTTCCGCCGGGGCAGCCGCCCATGTGCATCGAGATATCGGGAATCGTGCGCATCGATGCGCCGGTGTTCACGAGTTCTTGATACCAAGGTTTTTGGAAGATCGTGCTGATGCCGCCGCCCGATCCCCAACGGTCGTTCGGTGCGAACCCTTGTGCGGGGTCGAACGGATCGGCGAACGCGCTCTCGCGCACGTACGCCGAGTTGCGCGTCGTGCCGTCGTTGACCGTAACCAGATTGGTACCGCCGACGGCAACGACATCGGGGTCGGCCGCCGGGTGCGAGATACCGCTGCGAATCTTCATCGTGAAATTCGGATCGTAGCATTCGTACGCGCCGTTATCGCCGGAGCTTGCGACGAAGGTGATACCTTGCGCATTTCCTTGGCGGAAGATGTTGTGGTACTGCGTGAGCAAACTCGTATAATCGGTCCCGCCGTTGTAGGCGGCCGTGTAGTAGAGTTCGCAGGCGCCAAAGGACGATGAAACGATGTCGGCTTTGTTGTCTTCGACGATCTTGGTGTATGCCGCAACGATCGAGGTATCGCTCAGATCCGGGATGTCGTAGAGGAGCACTTTCGCACCTGGCGCGCTGCCCAACGACTGTTGGATGTCGAGGCTGGCCTCATCGGAATCGGGGCTTGCCGGGTCGAACGATTTCGCCGGACCGCCGAGCACCGGATGCCGTTCGACCATCGGTACCGGCGCAAATCTTTCATGACCGAAATAGGCAGCGGTATCGGAATCGAGCACATCCGAACTGATGACGACGCCGATCGAGCGACCCGCGCCGTTTGCGACGTTGTTCGCGGGATAGCCGTAGGCTTGTTTGAGATCGGTAAACCAATACGGTCCGCTTGGCGAATAGCGATTGTCGACGACCGTCGTCGCCAGCCGTTTCGAATCGACGTGCTTCGTGCGCGATCCGATCGCGACGTTCGCTCCCGTTTGTGCGAGCGGTGCGGGAACCGTCGGCGTTGCGCTGATGCTCTTGGCTTCGCGGCCTTTGGTAAGCACGGTTTGCATGCGCACGTGGAAGGTGCTCTCGACGAGCGACTGCGGTCCATCGGCCATCAGCCCAAGGGACGTACGCTGGGTGGAGAAGCCTTGCGCGCGCAGGTAGTTTTCGGCCGTCGTGACCGCGGTTTGATCGGGTCCATACGATGCACGAAATTGCGCGGGCGAAAGGAAATGATGGTAGAGCGGTGATGCCTTGTCGGCTTGCGCGTGGATGAGCGTATCGAGTCCCGCATCATCACGCAACGGGAACGAAATGGCGACGAGCGTGCCGCGTGTCGGCGCGCTCAGCAATCCGGCCGTTGGTGCGGGCGCGATCGGTCCCGCGGGAACGTGCGGGACGATCGGTGAGGACGTTCCGCCCCCACCCCCGCACGCCGCTAGAAACGGCAAGATCGCCAGCTACGCTAAGCGATTGGAAAAGATAGTCGTCATCAACGCCTCCCGAACGTGAAGAAAGTCCCCCCACGATTCCCGGATGCGTGCAACGTCCCTTTCTCCGAACGGTGCGCTTTTTCTCTGTGTCTAGGGCGTAATTGCGACGGCCAGAATCTCGGCCGATGCGTGCGCGGCGAAGCGTTCGAAATTCGTCGCGAATAAGCCGGCGAGCTTGTTTGATTGCGCGTCATATGCGGCTTTATCCGACCACGCGGCGCGCGGATCGAGTACGTCGCTCGGCACGTCGGGAACGCTCGCGGGAATCTCGAGCCCGAAGAACGGTTCTTTGTTGAACGAGACGTCGCGCAATCGGCCTTCGATCGCCGCGTTGACCATCGCGCGTGTATACGCGATTTTCATCCGCTTGCCGACGCCGTACGGTCCGCCGTTCCAGCCCGTATTGACAAGCCAACACGTCACTTCGTGTTGTGCGATACGTTCGCCGAGCAGCTTTGCGTACACGGTCGGGTGATGCACCATGAACGGTGCACCAAAGCACGTCGAAAAGGTCGCGGTCGGCTCCGTGACGCCACGTTCCGTGCCGGCAACTTTTGCCGTGTAGCCGGAGAGGAAGTGATACATCGCTTGAGCGTTCGTCATCCGTGCGATCGGCGGCAAAACGCCGAACGCATCGGCGGTCAGCATTACGATCGTGCGCGGGTGCCCGCCTTGCGAGCCTTTCACGATATTCGGAATGAAATCGATCGGATACGCGGAGCGCGTATTTTCCGTTTTCTCTTGCGAGTCGAGATCGAGTTCGCGCGTCGTCGGATCGATCACGACGTTTTCGAGTACCGTTCCAAAGCGATGCGACGCCGACCAGATTTCGGGCTCGGCATCTTGCGAGAGTTTGATGGCCTTCGCGTAACAGCCGCC
>Ga0123338_10003317_pt1 | contig 14542 bp, 15 predicted proteins | sample grotaG_FD_89793 | JGI IMG/M metagenome (GOLD analysis project Ga0123338, IMG submission 89793) | Glacier valley bacterial and archeal communities from Borup Fiord, Nunavut, Canada, to study Microbial Dark Matter (Phase II) -... | ecosystem: Environmental > Aquatic > Freshwater > Ice > Glacier ...
CCGGGCCGATGAAGACGCTGGCCGCGTCGGGCATCGGCGACTTCCGCTATATCCTGCGCTGGAACCAGTATAACTCCCCGCTGGAGCGCAACGTGACGCTGGAGCAGGTGGGCGGTGCTGCCATGTACCTGCTCAGCCCGCTCAGCGCGGGCGTGACGGGGGAGGTGCATCACGTGGACAGCGGCTACCACGTCGTTGGCATGAAGAACCCGGCCGCTCCCGACATCAACGTGGCGTCGGACCATTAGGGACGGGATGGCCACCGCATCCCACCATAGCCACGGCCGCCGCACCCCAGGGCCGGTGCCGCAAGGACCGGTAACGCAGCAACTGGTGGCGCAAGAACCAGTGACGTCAGGACCAGTGACGCAAACCCCGGACGGCGCCGCCCAAACCCGTCATTGCGAGGCGCACTGCGCCGTGGCAATCCAGGGGCCGGCAGGATCAAGCTCGCCGCCTCTGAACCGCCACGCGACAACGGCAGCTCGCACTGACGGGCGCAACCGGCCGGCCCGGCCCAGCGGCGCCCCGCCTCCGTGAGCCACAACACCTTCGGCCACCTGTTCCGCGTCACCACCTGGGGCGAAAGCCACGGCCCGGCCATCGGCTGCGTCGTGGACGGCTGCCCGCCCCGCCTGCCGCTGACCGAGGCCGACATCCAGCCCTGGCTCGACCGCCGCCGCCCCGGCCAGAGCAAATACACCACACAGCGGCAGGAGCCTGACCAGGTCCGCATCCTGTCCGGCACCCTCGACGGCCTGACCACCGGCACGCCCATCGCCCTGGAAATCCAGAACGTGGACCAGCGCAGCCGCGACTACGGCGCCATCGCCGACCAGTTCCGCCCCGGCCACGCCGACATGTCCTATGAGATGAAATACGGCATCCGCGACCACCGCGGCGGCGGCCGCAGTTCGGCGCGGGAAACCGCCATGCGCGTCGCGGCCGGCGCCATCGCCCGTATCGTGCTGGGTGCGGGCGTGCGGGTGCGCGGCGCCATGGTGCAGATGGGCGCCCACGCCGTGGACCGCAGCCGCTGGAACTGGGACGCCGTGGACGCCAACCCGCTGTTCTGCCCAGACCCGGTGACGGCCGCTGCCTGGGAGGAGGAGTTGGCCGTGATACGCAAGGCCGGCTCCAGCGTCGGCGCTGTTGTCGAAATTGTGGCGGAGGGCGTGCCGCCGGGCCTGGGCGCACCCATCTACGCAAAGCTGGACGCGGACATCGCGTCGGCGCTGATGGGGATCAACGCGGTGAAGGGTGTGGAGATCGGCGACGGCTTCGCGGCTGCCGCGCTGCGCGGGGAGGGCAACGCGGACGAGATGCGGATGCAGGGCGGCGCCATTGCCTTCGCCACCAACCACGCCGGTGGTGTGCTTGGCGGCATCAGCACGGGGCAGCCCGTGGTGGCGCGCTTTGCCGTGAAGCCTACCAGCAGCATCCTGGTGCCGCGCCAGTCGGTGGATCGCGCCGGCCAGGACGTGGACATCATCACCCGCGGCCGGCATGATCCCTGCGTCGGCATCCGCGCCGTCCCGGTTGGGGAGGCGATGATGGCCTGCGTGCTGGCCGACCACCTGCTGCGCCACCGCGCCCAGGTACCCTCCGCCGGGGTCGCAGGAAACTGAACGGTCCCCCGCCCTCGTTGCAGTTGCCGTCGGCGGAGAAGGATGACACCTTCACGGCTCCGATGCAGCCGCTTGCCGAACCACTCGACAAAGCCGCCCTCGATGCATTCGTCGGGTGCATCGGTGCGCGCCAATGGCGCACCCGCATGGACACCTTGCGCGGCCTGGCCGCGGGCAGCACCCGCCTCGGCCGGCAGGCGCAGCAGCGCCATTGCATCGAGTTTGCGGTCGAGCGCCTGCGCCGCACCACGCCGGACCGTCCGCTCAGCATGGCGGAGCGCTGGATCGCCACCCACGCCACGGCCGCCGCGGCGCTGTTTGACGGCCTGACCAACGCCGGCCGCCTCCGCATGTGTGCCCTGCTGCGCTCCGCCCTGGTGGAGGGCGAGTGCCTGGTGCCGGCCTTCCACATGCTCCGCACCGCGGCGCTGCAGCGGTCCCGCGGCTTCGACGTGTCCTATGCCGGGCTGGACGACGCCGCGCCCTTCGACCTGTTGATCCAGCGCGACGGCATGGAGGCAGAGGTCGCGTGCGACACCATCTCGGCCGAGGCCGGGCGCGGCGTCCACCGCGGCGCCTGGTTCCGCCTGGTGGACAGCATGGACCCGGAGTTGCAGACCTGGCTGTGCGCCCACCCCGGACGCTACTTGCTCAAGATGACGCTGCCCCAGGGCTTGCGCACGCCCGAAGAGGCGGGCGGCGACCTGCTCGGACGCCTGCACGACCGCATCACCGCCATGCTGAAGCAGGCCCGCCGCACCGACGGGGATGGGGCCGCGATGCTGCGCCTGGACCCGCTGATGCTCGCTGCGGCCCAGGCGGACGAGCTGGGCCTGATGCCCCGGCTGCGCCAGGAGTTCGGGCCGGAGGCACACCTGTCCGTCACCACGGCGGGCGGCGGCGTGTTCGTCATGGCCGCGCGCGCCGGGCAGCAGAACGAGGTCGCCGTGGCCGTGCGCCACCGCATGGCCGCCGTGGCCCCCGCCCGCCTAACCGGCACCCGCCCCGGCATCCTGGCCATGTTCATCGAGGACACCGACCGCGCCGAGTGGCGCCTGCTGCGCGAGCGCCTAGAACTCGAGGGCGAGGCCCGGCAGTTCATGACCAACCCGGAGGCGCGCAGCGTCGTCGCCGTCACCTGCGCCAGCCGGCTGGAGTTGTTCGGCCTGCCGGAACCCGATGCCGCGCCGGAAGGCGAGTTGCGCTTCCGCAACCCGGCCCACCCCGCCGCTAAGGCGCCGGCGCTGGCGCCCGCGGTGCTGTCCTCGATCTAGGCCAGCCGCGCCGCCGCGGCATCCGCGCGGTAAACCATCACAGGCTCAACACGTTATTCACGCTTGATGCGCCCGGCGCAGCCAGGAGGGTATGTTGTCCGACGCCGAGCAAGACGCCAAGCTGGACGAACTCGACCGCATCCTGAACGATCCCGACGTGGTTATGGAGCCTGCCCGCGTGTGGTCCCTGCTTGCAGAGATTACCGCCTCGCTCCCGCTTCCTCTGGGGTCGAACGGTGAAACGGTTTACGGCCGAGGGGAGGGAGGCAGGGCAGAACGCACGGTGCCGACCGCGGCAATGGCCGTCTGAAATCAGGCAACGACCGGCGGCTTCAAATTGCTGGCCTTCTCCTGCATCAGGCGCAATGCCGCTCGGCGAGTGCCCTGACCCTTCTGCCCGTCATTGCGAGGTGCGCAGCGCCGCAGCAATCCAGGAGCAACACGACCGAGGATCTGGTTTTGGAGGCCCCTGGATTGCCACGCCGCAAGTGCGGCTCGCAATGACGGACGGGTCAGGACACTCGTCGGCCGGTGAAGGCGCAGGACTTACCGTGCAGCGGGCGGCTCCTGGTCGGTGGGCACACCGGCCACATGCCGGAACATCGCCACGGCACGGTTGATCGCCGAGGCCTCGTGCCCGTCCGTCAGCCTGCTGGCGCCGGGGCCGGTCCGGGTTAGGCTGCTGTAGGCCCATACGTCCCTGCCCGTGCGGCTGACGACCGTCAGGGTCTGCAACTCCCCGGCGCTGAACAGCGGCACGAGGACGGCTCGGATGGTCGTGGCGTTCTCGGTCGTCAGCACCACCCGGTTCGGTCCGGCCTCCCGCACTTGCATCCGGTACTGGACCGTGCCCGACCCGGTGTCGGTTTGGCTGTAGGACAGCACTGCCCCTGGCACCATCTCGGCCGGGCTGAAATCTGTCCGCGGCTGGCCACCGGGACCAGTCGCCTGGGCGGCAGTAATCAGCGGCTCCCACGCCTTCTTGCTGACGGACCAGTAGCGGACGCCGACGGTGCCGGATACTCCACCCAGCCGGGCCAGCACCGCGGCGGTGCCGCCTGTTAGCTGGAGCGCCCCAGTTACGGCCACAAGGCTGCGGAACCCCGGCGTTGCCCAGCCGGAGCAGGCCGGCGGCACCCAACCCGCGCCAAGCTGCGCCGGCGTCCAGGATTGCACCCGGGCGGCCTGGCCCGGCGCCCCGTCCGGCGCCGGGCCGCACGGATCGGGGCCACCCGCCGCCAGGGCGGCGTGGGGTAGGGCGACGGCCAGGATGATGGCAGCAATTTTCATCCTGGGATTGTTAGCCCAAACTTTGACATAAGTTTGTTCTTTGAACCGCACCATGCGTCTCTCAACTCGTCGTCTTCCCGTGCTGGCCACCATGCTGCTGGCCGCCTGCGTCAGCGCCCCCGCACCCGGCGTCAGCCCCGACCTGCTGCAGGCCAAGGCCGGCGCCGATCCGGCCCGCAGCCTGGACCTGATGCGCCAGCAAGGCGAGCGGTTCGCCGGCGTTCCCTTCACCGGCGGCAACCGGGTCGAACTGCTCAAGGACGGCCCCGCTACCTTCGCCGCCCTGCAAGACGCGATACGCGCCGCCCGCACCCGTATAGACATGGAAAGCTACGAGTTCGACGCCCAAGCCGGAACCGAGTTTGCCGACGCCCTGCTGGCCGCCGCCGGCAGGGGCGTCGAGGTCAACCTGATCTACGACGCCTGGGGCGCCGTGGACACGCCCACCGCCCTGTTCGACCGCCTGCGGGCCGGCGGCGTCCGCGTGCTGGAGTTCAACCCGCTGCGCCCGAACGAGCGCGTGCCGGTCGAGTTGAACAAGCGCGACCACCGCAAGCTGCTGTGCGTGGACGGCCGCGTGGCGATCACCGGCGGCGTCAACATCAGCGCCGTCTATCGCAACGCCCCGAAGCCCGCGGGCGCCGACCCGGACAGGCAAGCCTGGCGCGATACCGATGTGCGGATCGAAGGCCCGGTGGTCGCGCAGTTCGAGCGCTACTTCATGGAGACCTGGCGCCAGCAGCGCGGCCCGGCCATCGCCGACCCGCCCCCTGCACCCGCGGCCCTGCCCGGCGGCATCGCCGTGCAGGCCATAGACGGCGCGCCCGACAACGGGCAGCCGCTGATCTACCGCACCCTGCTGGCCGCCATCACGCTCTCCCAGCGGTCGGTCCACCTGACGACCGGCTTCTTCGTGCCCACGCCGGACCTCGCGCGGGCGCTGGTCGCGGCGGCCCGGCGCGGCGTGGACGTGCAGGTCGTCGTGCCCGGCCAGAGCGACAGCAGCACCGCCGTCGCCGCCGGCCGCGCCGCCTATGGCGACCTGCTGGAGGCCGGAGTCCGCATCCACGAGCGCCAGGGCCGCATCCTGCACGCCAAGACCGCGGTGGTTGACGGCGCATGGTCCGCCATCGGCTCCGCCAACCTGGATTGGCGCAGCACGGTTTGGAACAACGAGATTGACGCGGTCATCCTGGACGCCGGGTTCGGCGGCGCGATGGAGGCGATGTTCGCCGGCGACGTCAGGGCGTCCGTCACCGTCACCCTGGACGCCTGGCGCCGCCGCGGCCTAGGGGAGCGGGTGCAGGAGCTGAAGGCGAAACTGGTCGAGACGCTGCTATAGCATCCGGCACGCGCCCGCTGCGCCAAAGCCTCGCACAGCACAGAGCCTCGCACAGCACAGAGCCTCGCCCGCATGGCCTGCCGCACTACCCTGCCGCCACCTGGCCTTGCCCAGCATAGGGGCGCCCGGCACAAAGTCCCTATCAACGGCCGGGGTGGCCGCTAAGCCGCGCCCCGATCAGGAACTCCTTGTTCCCCTCTGGCCCGGTGATCGGGCTGTCGGTGACGCCCAGCACCGTCCAGCCCGGCAGCGCCGCCCACCAGTCCCGCACCCAGGCGCACACGGCCCGGTGGATGCCGCCGTCCCGCACCACCCCGCCCTTGCCGACCTGGCCCGGCCCGGCCTCGAACTGCGGCTTTATCAGCGCCACCGCCCAGGCCCCCGGGACGCACAGGGCCAGGGGCGCCGGCAACAGCGTTTGCAGGCCGATGAAGCTGGCGTCGCAGACCAGGACCTGCACCGGGCCAGGCACCTGCTCCGCGGTCAGGTAGCGGGCGTTCGTCCGCTCGTGCACCACCACCCGCGGGTCGGTGCGGAGGGACCACGCAAGCTGCCCGTGCCCGACATCCACGGCATGGACCCGGGCCGCGCCGTGATGCAGCAGGACGTGGGTGAACCCCCCGGTGCTGGCGCCCACGTCCAGACACACCAGCCCGGCCGGGGACAGGCCGAACGCTTGCAGCGCATGATCCAGCTTCAGCCCGCCGCGGGACACCCAGGGGTGGTCCTGGCCCCGTACTTCCAGCGCAGCGTCGTCCGCTAGGGCGTCCCCGGCCTTTTCCACCCGGCGGTCGCCGGACCAGACCTTGCCAGCCAGGATCAGGGCCTGGGCGCGGGTGCGCGACTCTACCAGCCCGCGGTCCACCAGCATCTGGTCAGCGCGGCGCTTCGGCATCGTGGATAACTTGGAGAGGGATGGTGCGAACGGCCCAGCGCTCGTCCTCATCCGTCATTGTGGGGCGGCACTTGGTCCGCCCACCCGTGCTTGTGGGGCACCGGCTTGTCCCGCAACCTATCATCGCGGCCTGAAAGCCGCCCTCCCTACCCGCCGTTGCGAGCAGCACTTGCGGCACGGCACTCCAGCTTACCCCGCCATCCGTCATCGCGAGCCGCAGGCAACCCCCTCTACCGGTCATTGCAAGCCGCACTCGCGGCATGGCAATCCAGCTTGTCCCGACACCTGTTATTGCAGGCCGTAAGCCGCTCCCCCCTCCCCGTCATTGCGAGCCGCTCTTGCGGCGTGGCAATCCAGGGGCGGCAAGAACAGGAAGCAGTCCTGGCGGCCCCTGGATAGCCGCGGCGCAACGTGCCTCGCAATAATAATATAGAGCGAGCGGCCCGCCGTCAGACCTTCTCGACCTGGCTGTACTCCAGCTCCACCGGCGTCGAGCGCCCGAAGATGCTGACGCTGACCTTCACGCGGCCTTTCTCCTCGTCCACATCCTCGACCGTGCCGTTGAAGCTCGTGAACGGCCCGTCGGCGACGCGGATCTGCTCGCCGATCTCGAACAGCACCGCCGGGCGGACGCGCTCCACCCCCTCCGCGCTCTGCTTCATGATGCGGTCGGCCTCGGCGTCGCTGATCGGCGACGGCTTGGTCTTGCTGCCCAGGAAGCCCGTCACCTTGGGCGTGTCCTTGACCAAGTGCCAGGTCTGGTCCGTCAACTCCATCTTCACCAGCACGTAGCCGGGGAAGAACTTGCGCTCCGAGTTGATCTTCTGGCCCCGCCGGACCTCCACGACCTCCTCGGACGGGACCAGCACCTGGTCCAGCATGTCGGACAAGCCCTTCTGCGCCGCCAGCTCCTTGAGCTGCTGGGCGATCTTCTTCTCGAACCCGGAATAGACGTGGACGACGTACCAGCGCTTGGCCATGACCTATGCCCCAAACCCGAACAGGAACCGTACGGCGATGCCGATCAACTGGTCCGCCACGAAAAAGAACGCCGCCGCCATCGCCGACAGCGCAAACACCAGCCCGGTCGTCACCAGCGTCTCCTTGCGGGACGGCCATGTGACCTTCGCGACCTCGGCCCGCACCTCGCGGACGAACTTCAGGGGGTCAATCGCCAAGGCCATGTCCGTCGAACTTTCCAGATAGCTGCGCCAGCCCGGCGCGGGATGCCCCAGGGCCGCCATTGGGAGCGAGGCGCGGTGGCAGGGGCGGAGGGAATCGAACCCGCAACCTCCGGTTTTGGAGACCGGCGCTCTAGCCTAGTTGAGCTACACCCCTGCAGGACCGGTGCAGCGCCCGGACAGCCGGGCACGGCGGGCCGCGCGGATCGGTAGAAACGGCGCGGCGGGCGGCTTGTCAAGCCTGATGACGGGTATGCGCCCAGCCCACGCCGTCGGGCATCCCGTCACGGACGGTTACGCCAGGGAGCGTTACGTGGGGGCGTTACGTGGGGGCGTTACGCGGTGGGCGTGGGCCGCTATATCAACCCGCGTATGGTTCACAGCCGATGTCCCTGACCCTGTCGCCTGAACTGCGCCGGCCCGCACCGGCCCAGGCCGCTGCATCGCGCCGCCGGTCCCTGTGGATCGCCGGCTCGGTAGCCCTGCACGCGCTTGCGCTGTGGGCCGTGTTGCAGGTGCGCCGGCCCGACCCCGCGCAGCCCATCGCACCGTCCTACGACCTGGTGTTCGACGATGCCGGCGGCAGTTCTACGCCGCCCACCTCCGAGCAGACCGGGCCGGAGGCCACGCCGCCAGACCAGGCGAGCAACCCGGCACCGCAAGACGCACCGCCCGGCGCAGCCCCGCAACAGCTTGCGACGGCGCCGCCCGCGCCGGACGCCACGCCGCCGCCCGCAGCCGGCCCGGCCACGAAGCCCGACACCCCCGGCGTGCCCGACCCGGCACAAGTCCCGCCGGACCCGGCCCCTACCCAGCAGGCGACGGCTCAACCCCTCGGCCCCCAGCCGCCCGAACCGCCACTGCCTGCGCCGGAACCGCCCGTCCAGCAAGCCATGGCGTCGCCCCTGCCCGAACCGCCCCCGCCAGAGCCGCCGGCCCAGACAGCGATGGCCGCGCCCGCACCCGAAACACCGCCCCCAGCCGCGCTGGAGTTGGCCCCGCCCACGCCCACGCCACCCATGCAACAGGCCATGGCGACGCCTGGCCCCGTGCCGGATACCACGGCCCCTCCCGCCGCAGTCGAGATCCTGCCGCCCTCCCCGCCGCCGCCCGCCGTGCGCCTGGCGCTGCCGGACCCGCTGCCGCAGCCAGCCCAGCCGCGTGACCTCGTTCCGGACTTCACTCCGCCCGCGCCCCCGGCGCCCCTGCCGCCGCTGCCCGTCCGCCCCCGCCCCGCGCCGCCGCGCCCGCAATTCGGCAGCCTGGGCGCACCGATGGACCTGAACTTCGGCCCCGCCGCCAGCCGCGCCCCGGCGCCGCGCCCGCCGGGGTCACGCGGCATTGATTTCTCGCTCGGCGCGCCGAAGCCCGGCCCGAACCGGTCGGAGGCATTCTTCGACATCCGCGCCAAGAACATCGGGGCGGACTGGGCGCAAAGCATCAGCGCCTACGGCAAGGGGCACATGTATTATCCTCAACAAGCGGTCGAGGCTGGCGAGGACGGGAGCGCAACGATTCAGTTTGTTGTTGATAGATCAGGCAAAGTTAACGCGGTCGAACTCAAGCGATCGTCCGGCTCGCAATGGCTGGATATGGCAACATTAGGCATGTGGCGGAACGCTAAGCTCCCGCCGATCCCGGCAGAAAACCAAGATCCTACTATCACAGTGACCTACACTCTTCACTACATACTGATCCGGCGGTGAGCGGGCGGAGGGAATCGAACCCTCATCAGTAGCTTGGAAGGCTACCGCATTACCACTATGCTACGCCCGCGCCGCACCTACGAAATAGCGCGCTACGCCAATGCGGGCAAGGGACGCCTGCTCCCTCTCCCCACTGGAGGGGGCCGGGGTGAAGGGGTTTCCGCCGCCGCGCGGGGCACGTCCGGGGCCATCTGCACAAAGTCTCGCTTCGGCCAGTGTAGCGCGTGCCCGCCCCCTCACCCCGACCGTAAACCGTTTCACGGTTTGACCCCGGAGGGAGAGGGAGCAGGAGGCTACGTCCCAGCGTCCAGTGGCCCGTCCGTCACGCAGGCGCCCCGGCCATCGCCGTCTCGAACTCCGCCGGTGCCGTGACCTCCAGCAACTCCAAGTCGTCGCTATGCCCCAGCTCCCGGTGGCGCACGCCCGGCGGCTGATACACCGATGTCCCGGCCTCCAGCAGCACCTCCCCGATGTCCTCGTACTCGAAGCGCACCCATCCCCGCAGCACGTAGACAAGCTGGAACCCCAGGTCATGCGTATGCCACGCCGGCTGCGCGTGCTGGCCTGGCACCGCCCGGCTCACGTTGGCCCCGAACCGCCCGCCCGTCGCGCCCGCAATCCCAAGGTCGCGGTACTCGAAGAAGCTCCGCAACCCCCCGGCAAACGCCGCGGGATCGGCGTGGCGCACCAGCGTGCCCGCCGCCGCAGCCCCCACAGGCGCGTCCATCACTCCGCCGCCATCCGCACCGTCACCCCGTCCAGGGCCTGGCCCAGATCGGCCAGGATGTCGTCAATATGCTCGATCCCCACGGACAGCCGCACGTAGCCCGGGCTGACCCCGGCGGCCATCTGCTCCTCCGCCTCCAACTGCGAGTGCGTCGTGCTCGCCGGGTGGATCGCCAGCGTCCGGGCGTCGCCGATGTTGGCGACGTGCAGCACCATCCCAAGCCGGTTGATGAACGCCCGCCCGGCGTCCGCGCCGCCCGCCAGCTCCAGCCCCACCAGCCCGCCATGGCCGCGCGTCATGTAGCGGGCGGTGCGCGCCGCCATCTCACCCATCAGCTTGGACGGATGGATCACCCGCGCCACCTCCGGCCGCCCGGACAGGAAGTCCACGACCGCCTGGGCGTTGCTGCAATGCCGCTCCATCCGCAGCGCCACCGTCTCGATCCCTTGCAGCACCAGGAAGGCGCTGTGCGGCGACAGCGCCGGGCCGAGGTCCCGCAACAAGGTCACCCGCGCCTTCAGCACATAGGCGACGGGGCCGATGGGCTTCGCCGCCTCCACCCACACCGCGCCGTGGTAGCTGGGGTCGGGCTGGTGCAGCGCCGGCTGCCGCTCCGGGTGCGCCGCCCAGTCGAAGTTGCCGCCGTCCACGATCAGCCCGGCGATGGTCGTGCCGTGCCCGCCCAAATACTTGGTGGCCGAGTACACCACCACCGCCGCCCCGTGGTCGAACGGCCGCACCAGCAGCGGCGCCGCCGTGTTGTCCATGATGAGCGGAATGCCGAGCGGACGCCCAATGGCCGCAACCTCCGCAATCGGGAACACCTGCAGCTTGGGGTTCGGCAGGGTCTCGGCATAGTAGGCGCGGGTGCGGGCGTCGGTGGCGCGCGCAAAGGCCTGCGGGTCGGTCGGGTCCACGAACCGGACCTCGATCCCCTGGTCGCGCATGGTGTTGGCGAACAGGTTCCAGGTGCCGCCGTACAGGTCGGTCGAGCTCACGATGTTCTCGCCGGTCCGCGCCAGGTTCTGCACTGCCAGCGCCGACGCGGCCTGTCCGGACGCCACGGCCAGCGCCGCCGCCCCGCCCTCCAGCGCCGCCACGCGCTTTTCCAGCACGTCGGCAGTCGGGTTCATGATGCGGGTGTAGATGTTGCCGAGCTGCTTGAGCGCGAACAGGTCGGCGGCGTGCTCCGCGCTCTCGAACTGGAAGCTGGTGGTTTGGTAAATCGGCACGGCGACGGCGCCGGTCGCCGGGTCGCTGCGCCAGCCCGCATGCAGGGCCAGGGTCTCGGGGTGGGTCGAGGTGGGGTGGGCCATGGGACGCCTCCGTTTGATTGCCACTATCGTAAGCCCGGCGATGCCCTGCACGGAAGCACGAACCCGCATGGGCATCCCGCGTTGGCCCCCCACATCAGGCAGACACGAAGCAAGAGGCGCACGGGAATGGACATGCAGGGCATCAAGTTGGCGGCGGACAGCATCGAGGCAGCGCCGTTCGTGATCCCCGGCGCGACCGGCGAGTTCCGCATCCAGATTCTGAACGAGGACCAGGCCCGCGGCGTCGTGACCACCATCGTCCACCTCCCCGCGGGCGGCCACATCCCGGCGCACAAGCACCAAGCCGGGTCGGAGATGCACTACGTCTTGGAGGGCGACCTGCACGACGCCGGGCAGGCGCACGGCCCCGGCGCCTTCCTGACCCACGCCGCCGGCCAGGTCCACGGACCCCACGAGAGCAAGAGCGGCGCAAAGGTGCTGACGGTGCAGACCTGGCAAAGCAAGGACGGCAGCTCCGACTTCGAGCCGGCGTAGGACGCGATTTTGAAGGCTGGAAACGTGATGGCGAGGGATGCGATGGCTGGGACCGCGGCGACAGGCACCATGGCGGTCGGGGACACCCTGCCGGAGCTGCCGGAGGGCGCGTTCGGCAAGGCCGACACGTCATCCGACACGCTGTTCTACGCGCAGCCCCGGCTGGTCAACCACATAGACGACCGCGCCATCGCCGGGCTGACGGCACTGTACCGGGAGGTGCTGCCGGCTGGCGGGCGCATCCTGGACCTGATGGGCAGTTGGGTCAGCCACCTGCCGCCGGAGGTGCGCTATGCTGAAGTCGTCGGCCACGGCATGAACATGAAGGAGTTGCAGGCCAACCCCCGCCTGGACCGCCGCTTCGTGCAGAACCTGAACGAGAACCAGGCCCTGCCGCTGGACAGCGCCAGTATGGACGCCGCCTGCATCTGCGTCGGCATCCAGTACTTGCAGCATCCGGTCGAGGTCCTGCGCGACGCCGCCCGCGTCCTGCGGCCCGGCGCGCCCATTATCATCAGCTACAGCAACCGCTGCTTCCCCACCAAGGCCGTCGCAATCTGGCAGGCCCTGGACGGCCCAGACCAGGCCGGGCTGATCGGGCTGTATCTGCGCCGTGCCGGCTTCGCGGAGGTCGAGGGCCGGGAGGTCGTGCGCGGCGGCCGGGCCGGTGACCCGCTATGGGCGGTGACCGGGCGCACCGCCGGGGGCTGACTCCGATGCCTTGCCGTGCCATGACGCGGGGGCATAGCGGAGGCGGCGATGACAGGCGGACATGGCGGACACGTCGAGGGTGGGGACAAGCGCACGGCGCTGATAATTGCGGTGCTGGCCCTGTTCCTGGCCATCGTCGAGACCGGGGCCAAGAGCGCGCAAACCAATTCCATCGCCTCCAATGTGGAGGCCGCGAACCTTTGGTCCTTCTTCCAGGCCCGCACGATCCGGCAGACGACGAACAACGCCGCGGTTGACGCGGCGGAGCTGCAGAGGATCGGCACGACGGACCCCGCCGTGCGTGCCGGCATCGAGGCGCAGCAAAAGAAATGGCGCGACCAGATTGCAGGCTGGGAGTCCAACGGCAAGGACGGGCGCAAGGAGCTGACGGCCAACGCGAAGGCGGCGGAGGAGCGGCGCGACCGCTCGATGGCGGCCTACCATATGTATGAGTACGGCTCGGCGCTGCTCCAGGTCGCAATCGTCGTCACTTCGGCCAGCATCATCACCAGCACGCCGCTGCTGGTGCTGCTGGGCCTGGCGCTGGCCGCCGGCAGCCTGGGGCTGAGCGCCATCGGCTTCTTCTCGCCGGAGATGTTCGCGCACCACTGAAGCATCATCGGATCAAGCGTGTACACGCTCCGGTAGGGATGCCCGCGGAAACAAAGGCCAAGGCATGTTCGGCGCATCTATCTGCGCCGAACATGCCTTGACGAATGCTCTGACCCGTTCGTCATTGCGAGCCGCATTGGCGGCGTGGCAATCCAAGGGCCGCCAGAACCGGCCCTCGCTTGTGCGGCCTCTGGATTGCCAAGGTCGAAGACCACATGTGCTGCAAGCCGCGTAAGCCTGCTTGGAACTGGGGCCATGCTGCTGCAAACCCTCCGCGCCGCCGCCGCCATCCACCCGCCGCGCTGGTTGGTGGACAACACGGCCTACCTGACCGTCATGGGCAGCCAGTCCTACGGAGTGTCCGGCGATGCCTCCGACGTGGACATCTACGGCTTCTGCATCCCGCCGAAGGATCTGGTGTTCCCGCACTTGGCCGGGGAGATCGCGGGCTTCGGCGAGCCGCAGCCGCGCTTCGACCAGTGGCAGCAGCACCACGTGCGCCCGCCAGACGGGCGGGACACCACCTACGACTTCCAGGTGTTCAGCATCGTCCGCTTCTTCCACCTGTGCATGGAGTGCAACCCGAACATCATTGACAGCCTGTTCACGCCCCGGCGCTGCGTCATGCACTCGACCCAAATCGGCGAGGCCGTGCGGGACGCTCGCAAGTTGTTCCTCCACAAGGGCGCCTGGCACCGCTTCCGCGGCTACGCCTACGCGCAGATGGGCAAGATCAGGGGCCGGGTGAACGCCGCCAACCCGGCGCGGGCCGAGAGCATCGTGCGCCACGGCTACGACGTGAAGTTCGCCTACCACGTCGTGCGCCTGCTCGACGAGGCCGAGCAGATCCTGGTCGAGGGCGACCTGGACCTGGAACGCAACCGCGAGCAGTTGAAAAGCATCCGCCGGGGCGAGTGGACGCTGGACACCCTGACGGCGCACTTCGACGCCAAGGAGCGCGCGCTGGAAGCGGCCTACGCCAGCTCCCGCCTGCCGGCCGGGCCGGATGAGGCGGGGATCAAGGCGCTGCTGCTGAGCTGTCTGGAGATGCACTACGGCTCGCTGGCCGGGACGGTGCAGGCGGACGCCTCGGCGGAGCGGCTGGCGCGGGACATCCGGGACGTGCTGGACCGGCATGGGGTGGCGGGCGGCTAGGGTTGGGCACGGGTGGGGGTGAGCTGGTCCGTTTTGCCGTCTGGCAATCAAAGTGTCCGCTTTACTGTCTGCCGTCCAGGGTTGGCGGACACTTCGGAGGTGGACGCCTGGGGTTGGTTAGACGGACACTTCTGTGGTGAGGACGGCCCGACTTGCCGGCCCGGTATGCTGGGGCATCATCGCGCGTGGCTACAACTAGGTCGCCTCCCG
>Ga0123338_10003318_pt1 | contig 14539 bp, 12 predicted proteins | sample grotaG_FD_89793 | JGI IMG/M metagenome (GOLD analysis project Ga0123338, IMG submission 89793) | Glacier valley bacterial and archeal communities from Borup Fiord, Nunavut, Canada, to study Microbial Dark Matter (Phase II) -... | ecosystem: Environmental > Aquatic > Freshwater > Ice > Glacier ...
AGCCCATCCCCGACGACCTGCGCCGGGTCGCGACGCGCGGCGGCCACCATCGCGCCGTTGATCACGAGCAGGCGATAATCCGCGCCTTCGATGAATGCTTCGACCAGCACCAGTCCGCTGTATTCATCCGCGATAGCGAAGCCCGCGCGTACTTCGGCTTCTGTTTTGAGGTTGACGCTGACGCCCTTGCCCTGATTGCCATCTTCCGGCTTGCAGACAACAGGTAGCCCGATTTCCTGCGCAATCGTCCATGCTTCATCGGCGGTACGCGCCGTGCGGCCATCCGGGACGGGGACCCCAACCGCGCGCAGCATCCGGTTCGTGAGTGGCTTATCCTGGCAAATCTCGACCGCGATAGCGCTGGTCAGCGAGGTTTCGGACGCCTGTATGCGGCGCTGATAGCAGCCGTAGCCCAACTGAATCAGCGATCCGGTAGGCGTGATCCGGCGCACGGGGATTTTGCGCCGCCGTGCCGCATTCACAATCGCGGCGGTGCTGGGACCGAGGCGGTAATCATCCGCGCATTGCAACAGCGCTTCGACTTCATCCGCGACGTTGAATGGCTCATCGTGCATCGCGGCCAGCACCATGCGCAGCGCGGTATCGAAGGCACGGCGCGCGGGTTCCTCTTCCTTGTAGGAGATGATGACGTTGTAGACACCCTCTTCGCCGATGCCGCGCGCCCGCCCGAAAGCGACCTCGAAGCCCATCACATTTTGTAATTCGAGCGTGATATGTTCGGTGATGTGTGCGAGGTACGTCCCGCGATTGAGCCGTTCGATGAAGCCGCCCGGCTTGCCGACGCTGCATTCGTGCTTCCACAGGCCGGGCAGCCATTGCGTGATGCGGTCTACAAAGCCTGGGAAGCTGTTACTGGGACGCTCTTCGTAGCTCCCGATGTCCATGACAATTTGCAGGACGGGCATATAGGCATACAGGTTCGGGCCACGCAGCACCCGGATATTGCGTACTGTGACGCCGTGAGATTGGAACACGGGCGAATCTCCACACGAGGAACAGAAGAAAAGGCGCTGCTGCGATGAGGGCAACGATACCGAACTCAGTGTAGCACAAGTGACGCGGCAAATTCACCAAAACCGGCGTTTCGGCGCGGTACACTCTCGTCGGTTGGCACGAATCGAGGCGCAGCATGAATCATGCGGATCATGTTCAACTGCTCAAAAATGGTGGCATCGTGGCGGGGCAAATCTGGGCAGACTTAGGCGCGGGGGCGGGCGCATTCACGCTGGCGCTTGCGGAATTGCTTGGTGCGAGTGGCACAATTTATGCGGTGGATCGCGACCACGCTGCGCTACGCCAGCAGGAGCCGGAACTACGCGCCCGCTTTCCAAACATTACCGCGACCTATCTCACCGCAGATTTTACGGCTCCGCTTGAGCTGCCGCCGCTGGATGGCATAGTGATGGCGAATTCGTTACATTTCGTGCGTGAGCAGGCCGCGCTCGTGAGACGTGTGCGCGGCTATCTGCGTCCCGGTGGGCGTCTGCTGCTGGTCGAATACAACGCCGAACGGGGCAATCAGTGGGTTCCCTATCCGCTCACGTTCGCGGCATGGGCAACGCTGGCGGCGCAGTGCGGATTTAAGGAGACGCGGCAGATCGGCGCGCGGCCAAGCCGATTTCTTGGAGAGATTTATTCAGCGCTGAGTGTGTAAGGGCTGTCAAGCCTGACCGCTACACCTGAGATTGCATCGTGCAGGGAACTTTTCGTATATTTCAGACGTTTCATAACTACATTCGATAATCACGGAGAAGCAGGTTCGATGTTCACATTCAAGCGTTGGTTTATGGTCATCATCGGCGCGGCGGTCGTTGCGCTCGGTACAGGCGCGACGCGGGCGCAGGAAACCCCGAAATTCGGCACGGTCACAGGTACAGTCGGATATATTCAGAAAATTGCGCTCGCGAACAGCGCGGAAGTGCTGGTCGAACTGGTGGATGTGACAGCGGGGACAAGCCCGAATGCACAGGCGCTGGCTTCGCAACGAATTATCGCGAATGGGCGACAAGTGCCGTTCGGATATGCTTTGAATTACGAGGTGGCGAGCATCGACCCGGCGGGGCGCTACGCGATGCGCGCGACCATTTTCATCGACGGTGCGGCGCGCTGGTTAACGACGGGCGATTATCCGGTGATTACCAATGGCAAGTTCAGCGCTGACGTGCTCGTGACGCAATCCAGCAGCGCGCAAAGCAACCTTGCGGGGACGCAGTGGAAGCTCGTCTCCTATGGACCGCCGACCGCGCAAACGCCCGCCCTCGCAGGCAGCACGCTCGAATTTCGGACGGATGCGAACACGGTTATGGGGTCCGGTGGGTGCAACCAATTCAGCGGCAGCTACACAGTGACGGGCAGCACGATCAAGTTCGGCGCTCTGCTTAGTACGCTCATGGCGTGCGCTGACGACAAAATGAACACACAGGAGCAAAAATATTTTGTGCTGCTAGGCGGCGCGACGCGCTATGAAATATCCGGGGAGCAGTTGAAGATCGAGTACAAGGAAGGGTCGCTCATCTTCGTGCGAGTCGGGGCAGCACCAGCGACGCAACAGCCCTAGCACAAAGGGTAATTAGGCAGCCGGAGGGCAAGCCAGGCATAATCACAGCAGCCCCGGTGATGATGTGGGATCGGCTATGCTCAACGCGATTTTTGACAAGCGCGCGGTATAATCCTGAAGAAATTGGAACAGGGGAGCGGCGCGTGCGCAAGTTGATCATCGAAGAGCGGCGGTATATTGCTCCATTCAACGAACCCGCGCGCGAACTGCGCGTCCTGAACAAACCGCTATGGCTGGCGCAAAGCGACGCACTTAGTCCCTTTTGTTCCAACGAGGCGGTCATCGCAGATTTCGCGAGCGTGCCGCTGGACAAAGAAGAGACGCTTGTCTACCGCGACAATCTGTACTTCGACGAAGCCTACATCGCCGAATTTTTGCGGGTGGCGAAGACGACCGGGCGCGCTTGCCGTGCAGCTTTCGCGAGCGATGATAAGGCGATGATGACCTACGTGCATCCACTCGCCAAAAGCCTCGAACAGGGGTTCGATCCGCGTAACGGCAGAGCCTATTACATGCTCGATCTGTGGTACTTCCCGCGCGGCTACTCGAACGACATTACGCCCATCGTGGTCGATTCGGGCTGGACGGAGGCGGGCTATTATTCCGTGCCGTCGTATATGAGCAATGGCGGCGACCTCGTCCACTACCTGACCAAGCGCACGCTGCTCAGTATCGAAAGCTGGGTGCATGTCTTCTACGCAAATGTGGTGATGGGTATTTTTTCACTCGGCCACCGCTTCGAGGACAAGCTCGATCACAGTAATTTCTTTCGGTTGCAAATCCTGTGGCGGGCGCTGATCGAGCAGAAGCAGATACTCTCCTGCTCGGAATTGGTGCATGTCGGGGAGCGCAGCATCATTGATCCCTCGGCAGTCATTCAGGGTCCGACATGGATCGGCAACGACTGCACGATTGGTCCCGGCGTCGTAATCGGGAACTGTTATATCGGCAATGGGGTCAATGTCGCGCAAGGCTGCAATATCATGTTGAGCGTGATCAGCGATGGCTGCTTCTTGCCATTCCGCTCCTCGCTGTTCATGTCCGCGCTGATGGAAAACACGATTGTCGCGCAGAATACGTGTTTGCAAATGTGCATCATCGGGCGCGACAGCTTCATCGGCGCGGGGACGACCTTCACCGATTTCAACTTGCTGCCAACGCCGCTCAAGATGGAAGCGATGAACGGGAGTCTGGAGTACGTACCGCAGGTTGTGCTGGGTGGCTGCGTTGGTCACAACTGCCGGCTGGGGTCCGGGCTGGTGATTTACCCGGCGCGCATGATCGAGTCAGATGTGATCCTGTTCTCGTCACCGCAGCGGCGCATCATCCGCAAGAACATCAGCTACGAAGAGAGCGACCACCATGAATTACGCCCGGAGATCGCGCGCCTGCACAAGCAGCGTTATCCGCGCTCGGTGGGGCAGGTCGTCGATGACGCGGCCTATCTGGAAGCGTGGTAGCGCCTTGAGCGACACGACGCCGGATACTTTCGCGTTCATCATCCACCCTATCGACCCCAAGCGCGACGTTTCGCGCAAGTGGCCCTGGCTTGGCCGGATACTGACCGAGCCGCAGGTAAATTTTCTCTCGGCGTACTTCCCGCCCGTCTACATGAGCGAGATCACCGGGATCACGAGCGCCAGCACCGGGCGCGGATGCACAGGCTGGTTCATCGCCTGCCCGTTCACGCCCGCGCGCATGATGCAGCTTCCGGTCCCGCGCGTCTACGATAAAATTACTGCGTGTGGGCGCAAGGCGGAGCAGCTCGGCGCGCGGATTGTCGGACTCGGTGCGTTTACGTCGGTGGTCGGAGATGCCGGGCAGACCATCGCGGATCGGCTGGCGGTCCCGGTCACGACGGGCGACAGCTACACCGTCTGGATCGCGGTCGAAGCGCTGCGCGAGGCGGCGCGCGTGATGCACATCCCGCTGCGTGAGGCAACTGTCGCGGTGGTCGGCGCATCTGGCGCGATAGGGCGCGTCTGCGCAGAAATCCTTGCGGGTGATGTCGCGGAACTGCGCCTGATCGGTCGGCGCGAGGACGCCATACAGGAAGTCCGTGAGCGCTGCGAAGGGCGCGGCGCTCAGGTCTCCGCAGGGACGGACATCGCCGCGATTTACGATGCCGACCTGATCCTGACTGTGACCAGCGCAATCGACGCGCTGATCTTCCCCAAACATCTCAAACCGGGCGCGGTTGTCTGTGATGTCGCCCGCCCGCGCGATGTCTCGCGGCAGGTTGCACAGGTCCGTGACGACGTACTGGTGATCGAAGGCGGCATGGTCGAAGTTCCTGGTCCGGTCGATTTTGGGATGAATTTTGGCTTTCCGCCGCGCATGGTCTTCGCGTGCATGGCAGAGACGATTGCGCTGGCGCTGGAAGGTCGCTACGAAGATTTCAGCATCGGGCGCGATTTGTCACTCGCCCACGTGCTGGAAATTGCGGAGATTTGCGCGCGGCATGGGTTCAAACTGGGCGGCTTCCGCAGCTTCGAGCATGAGGTCACGCAGGCGACCATCGACCGTGTGCGCGAACGTGCGCAGGCCAACCGCCGCGCATTCGCTACCTGAGCGCTGTTCATCCCCCGCTTAACTTCGTCTGCTAAATTTCAGCATAATTCACCAGTAAGATAAAACGAAAATGACCAGACGTATTTTCCTCATGCTCACCCTGTGCGCGATAGCGCTCCTCGCAGCGTTCGGCTTCACTCGTTTACAAAGTGCGTCAGCTCAATCGCGCGATTATCTCTGGAAGCCAGTCGCAAGCGGACTCAAGAACCCGACCACGCTGGCCTGGGACAGCGCCGGGCGGCTGTTCGTCACCGAGCAGGGCGGGACCATCCAGCTTGTGGAGAATGGCAAAACGCATCTATTCCTGACGATCCCGGAAGTCAACAGCCGGGGCGTAGAGCAGGGCTTGCTCGGTCTTGCATTGCATCCTGATTTTACAAAAAACGGGCAGCTCTTCGTTGTGTATACCGATGCGAACAAGCAGCCGACGTTGGCGCGCTATACCGCGAGCGATCCGAACTTTGCGGACCCGGCCAGCGCAAAGGTGTTGCTGACGACACCACACCCCTATGATAACCACAACGGCGGCCAGATCGCCTTCGGACCGGATGGCTATCTATATTGGGGCATCGGGGACGGTGGCTCCGGCGGCGACCCTGCCAACAATGGGCAGTCGCTCAAAACGCTGCTCGCGAAAATCGTGCGGCTGGATGTCAATGGCGCGTCGCTCATCCCCGCCGATAATCCATTCGCGAACCGTGCCGATGCACGCGGCGAAATTTGGGCGTATGGGCTGCGCAACCCCTGGCGCTTCTCCTTCGACCGCAAGACGGGCGACCTGTTCATTGCGGATGTGGGGCAGAATGCCTACGAGGAAGTGAACTATCAACCCGCAACAAGCAAGGGCGGTGAGAATTATGGGTGGTCTGCGTTCGAGGCCAACCACAACTTCAAAGCGGAAGGCGACAGCCGCCCCACGGGACTCATCTTTCCGGTCGCGGAATATCCGCACGGTGACGCGGGCTGCTCGGTGACAGGCGGGTACGTCTATCGCGGCGCGGCGCTCCCGGCGCTGGATGGGGCGTACCTCTACGGCGATTACTGCTCCGGCCAGATGTGGACGCTGCACCGCGATGCTTCCGGCGCGTGGCAGAACCAGCCATTCATGAAAACAGAATGGAACATGACCAGCTTCGGGCAGGACCCGGCGGGTGAGCTTTACATGGCAGATCGCGGCGGGACGCTTTATCGTTTGGAGGCCGCCGCGAAATAAATCTTCATCGCTGCCGGGCGGGTCAAGCCCCGTCCCTATATAATACATGCGCTCTGGCACAGAGCCGTCAATGTTCAACCGCCCGGCGATGAATGGATTGAGCTACAACGGACGCCAAATATCGCGTTTCTACGCAGACGGCGCGTTTTGTAGGGGCGGATTGCCTTCTGCAAACCTTCCACAATACGCCCTAAAGCTGTATCGCGGCCTCTGCGTCTTCCAGATCGCGATTGTAGGCCATCGTATACAGCCCGTGATAGATACCACGCCGCGCGAGCAATTCCTGATGCGAACCGCGCTCCATGATGCGCCCGTGATCCATCACCACGATCAAATCGGAAAGCGTGATCGTACTCAGGCGGTGCGCGATGATGAAGCTGGTCCGGTCCGCGAGCAGCCGCCGCAACGCCTCCTGAATTACCTTTTCGGTCTGCGTATCGATATTGCTGGTCGCCTCGTCCATGATCAGGATGCGCGGGTCCGCGACGAGCGCGCGCGCGAACGCGAGCAATTGACGTTGCCCGACGGAGAGGATCGACGCACCCTTCTGGATTTTGGTCTGGTAGCCATCCTTGAGCGCCATGATGAAATCGTGCGCGCCAACTGCCGTGGCCGCCGCGATCACCTCCGCGTCGCTTGCACCGTCGCGCCCCGCGCGGATATTGTTCATGATCGTGTCGGAGAAGAGGTGCGTCTCTTGTAGCACAACCGCCATATTCGCGCGCAGGCTGTGCTGCGTCACGTCGCGCACGTCGCAGCCATCGACGCGCACCGCGCCGCCCGTCACGTCGTAGAAGCGCATCAATAGCTTGATCATCGTCGTCTTGCCCGCGCCCGTGTGACCGACAAAGGCGACCTTCATGCCCGGCTTGACATCCAGATCGATGCCGTCCAATACTTTCGTGCGGCCATCATAGCTGAAATCCACATGGTCGAAGCGGACCGCGCCCGCGCCGCGCGGCATCACAACCGCGTTCGGCTTGTCTGCGATCTCGACCGGTTCATCCAGCACCTTGAAGACCTGATCGCCGCTGGCAAGCGCGGCTTGCACGACGCTCCAGCGCTGCGCCATATCGCGGATCGGGTTGTAGAGCTGTTCGATATACAATACGAATGCGACCAGCACGCCCGCCGTCAGGCCGTTGTTGATGACCAGCAGCCCGCCGACCAGTACCAGCCCGAACAACGTAATCCCGGAGAGCAGTTCCAACACCGGGAAGAACACCGCGAGCGTGAAGCTGGCCTTCAGGTTGGCTTCGAGGACCTGTTTATTACGCCCTTCGTGAAAGCGGTTGAAGTTGTAGCCTTCACGCGCGAACGCCTGCACCACCCGCACGCCGTTGAAATCTTCGGCGAGACGCGCGTTCACCGAACTAGTCAGTTCGCGCACATCCGTATAAATCTTGCGGGAGACGACGCTCCAGCGATAGGAGAACACGAACAGGATCGGCATAATCACGAGCAGCACGCCCGTCAATGGCAGGCTGGTGGCGAGCATCACCAGCAAAATCCCGATGACGACGACCAGGTTGCGCACAAGCGCGACAATCGCGAACGTGACGAATTCGCGGATCATCTGCACGTCGCCCATGATTCGCGAAATCAAGCGCCCGACCTCATAGCGCGCGAAAAAACCCGCCGAAAGCACCTGCAAATGCTCGTACAGCACTTGCCGCATATCGCGAATCACGGTCTGGCCGAGATGGACCATCGTCGAGATTTGAAATTTGGTACTGGCCTGGCTGATCGCGGTGATGCCCAGATAGGCCAGCACCAGCACGCCCATCAGCGCGAGGTCGCCTCTCGCAAGCCCTTCATCGACCGCGCGGCCAATTAGCGCCGGACCGAAGATCGCATCGAAGACGGAGGTGAACATCAGCACGAAGCCGAGCAACAGTTGCGCCCGGTGCGGCGTCATGAAGCGGAAGATGCGTCGCGCGCTACTGCGCTCGTACTCGTAGATTTTCGGGTTGATTTTCGCGTTATTATAAGGGGAGCGGATCATTGGGGAGAGCGGCTGTTAAGCGGTCGGATTTTCCTATTGTAGCAGCGTTACAGGACAGGCGGGTTGCCGTCAGGCAGCCGTCGATTTATGCAGTTATACAGTGAGGATGTTGTTTGTGCGAAAAGCGAGCGCTGAATGATCGAGCCTAAAATTCTGCTCAAACAGGTCTTCCCTGCGATGAGCGAAGACACGCTGACGGAGATGATCCGTTACGCGCGCATGAAGACCTATCCGGCGCAAACGCTGCTGTGCATTGAGGGCGCGGAAGAGAATGTCTTCTACATCATTGGTGAAGGCAGCGTCGAAATTACCAAGCGCTTCGAGGAAGGCGGCGAAGAACATCGCTTGCGGCGCTCCGGTCCGGGGGACTTCTTCGGCGAAATGGCGCTCATCGCCAATTCACCGCGCAACGCCAACGTTCGCACGCTCGAACGCACGACCGTCCTTGAGATCGACAAACCGCTGTTCATCGAAATGCTGCGTTACAGCCCGGCGGTCGCGCTCACGATGTTTCGGATCGCGGTGGACCGGATGCGCGCGAATGATCAGCGTGCGATGCACGAACTTGGTGAGCAGAAGCAGGAGATCGAACGCGCCTACGCTCAACTCCAGAAGCAGGAAGCACAGCGCACGGAATTTCTAACCACGATGGCGCACGAACTGCGCACGCCGCTTACCGTGGCGAGTGGCTATATGCAGCTCATCGGCAACGGCCACATCGAAGGTCCGGCGCTTGAATCTGCGCATCAGCGCGTTGGGACGGCGCTTGAGCAGGTAGTCAGCCTCATCAATGATCTACTCTTCGTGCAAGAGATGGAGATGATCAAGCCGTCGTTGCGCGCAGTCAGCCTGCAAACGGTCGCGAAGCAGGCAGTCGAACTGCTGCGCGAAAAGGCCGACGCGAACTCAGTCAATTTGCAAATCGAACTTGCAGAAACGTTGCCGACCGTGCGCGCCGAACCGGATGGCCTGACGCGGGCGCTCACCGCGCTGATCGACAACGCGATCAAGTTCACCCCGAATGGTGGCGACGTGTTGCTGCGCGCGTATACCGACCGCGAATTTATCCACCTGACGATACAGGATACCGGGATTGGCATCGCGCCGGACCTGCTACCGCACATCTTCGAGCGCTTCCGGCGCATCGACCGTTATCGGGGCTATGTGTTCAGCGGCGTTGGGTTGGGGTTGCCTATTGCGAAGCACCTGATCGAGAGTTTCGGCGGGACGATCAGCGTGACGACGGAACCGGAAGAAGGCAGCATTTTTACGCTGCACCTGCCGATTCAATCGTGACTTTCACCTTGTTGAACAAAGTACATACAATACCTTGCCAACACCGGGGAAAAGTAGCGTAAGTCACCACAACGACCACAAAGCCTGAGAACTCATGCCAGAGATTATAACCATTACCCAGCACCATACTTGAGTAATCAGATCATACTTCCCTGTACTGCGAATCTGCGCTGGAACCCTCACAAAAAATCTGAGGCGATAGTTACCAGAAGATCGTTTGTCCAACCCGGCACTTTGCACAAGTGCTACCCTTTGAGAGCAATTCTGAGCCGCTCTCATCTGATCTGCACTACCTTTAGAGCCTTTGTCACCTTGCTTGAGAGCTATTGAGAGGAACTGGCAGCCGTCGAGTGATATATTTGTGACCAATCGCACAAAGCGAATTGCCAGAATTTTCACCAAAGGAATGTACAAAACCATGAACATCGCACAGAACTGGAGATTGAACGGACAGCGCTACGCCCTCCAGGGGATCAAGTGCGAAAGCTGCGGTACGGCTCACGCAACTCTGCGCGAAGTCTGCCCATCCTGCGCCACACAGACGCAGGTCGCCTATACATTCGAGAAGCCTACCGCTATCCAGTTCCCGGTTGTCCACGAGCTGCGCCAGGCTGCGCGCTAGGGCGTGACCACCAAATTTCAATTCAGCGGCAAGGGCGAAGTCCTCAGCTTCACGACGATCACCGACCCGCCTGCCGGGTTCGAGGAGCAGTCGCCCTATTCGTTGGCGCTGATCAAACTTGACGAAGGTCCTTGCCTGACCGCACAATTGACGGACCTCGATGGTCCGGTGGCGATTGGGATGCGCGTCGAGATGGTGACGCGCAAGCTGCGCAATCAAGGTCCGAATGGTGTGATTGTATACGGCTACAAGTTCCGTCCCGTTCTGGCTTGATTGTCCTTCAGCAACGCCTGATCGATATTGATCAGGCGTTTCGATTCAACCAATCGCTGCGCCACCGAGATACGCATCTTGCACTTCACGGCTGTCGAGCAGCACGCGCGCAGGACCTTCCAGCGCAATCCGGCCATTTTGCAGAACATAGCCGCGTTGCGCAATTTGTAGCGCGAGGTTGGCATTCTGTTCGACCATGAAAATCGCGGTTCCCTGCTGGTTGATCGTTTGAATCAGTTCTAGGACGCGATCCACGAAGGCGGGTGACAGTCCCATCGTCGGCTCGTCCATAACGATCAGGCGCGGACGCCCCATCAGCGCGCGGCCAATCGCGAGCATTTGCTGCTCGCCGCCGCTCAGGACACCACCCCGCTGCTTGATGCGCTCGCTCAGGCGCGGGAAGAGGTCGAGCATTCGCGCGTAATCTGAGTTGATCACTGTTTGATCGGAACGGTGATACGCACCCATCAGCAAATTTTCGCGCACCGTCATATTTGGGAAAATGCGCCGCGCTTCCGGCACGGAACCGATGCCGAGCCGGATAATTTTCGGCGTCGGCCAGCCCGTAATCTCGCGCCCCGCAAAGCGCACCGTCCCCGCACGTGGCTTGAGCAGGCCGAGGATCACTTTCATCGTGGTGCTTTTGCCGCTCGCGTTGCCGCCCAGCAAGCACACGATTTCGCCCGGCTGCACGTTCAGGCTGATGCCGAAATGGACCTGCACCGGACCGTAAAATGTGTCGATATTTTCCAATTCGAGCAGTGCCGTCACCGGATGACCTCCGTCTCGCGTTTGTGTCCGAGATAGGCTTCGACTACGCGCGGATTGTCGCGCACGGCTTCCGCTGACCCTTCCGCGATCTTCGCGCCATTATCCATCACGATCACACGGTCGGAGAGTTGATTGACCAGTGAAAGCTTGTGTTCGATCAGCAGGATAGTCATGCCGCGCGCTTTCAGGCCGCGTATGAATTCCAGCATTTCGGCAGTTTCGGTCAGGTTCATTCCGGCGGTCGGCTCATCGAGCAGCAGCAGGCGCGGATGCAGCGCGAGCGCCCGTGCGATCTCCACGCGGCGGCGGTTCGCGTAGGAAAGGCTGCTCGCCGGATCGTCGCGGCGTGGGGTAAGGCGGGACCCGAACTGCGCGAGAATGGACTCTGCTTCGCGGCGCAGGTCGGCCTCCTCACGGCGCACGGCGGGCAGCGGGAACAACGCGCCCGATAGCTCGCGGAACGGGTTACGCGAAGCGCGCCGCCGCACCTGCGCGCCGACCAGTACATTTTCGAGGACGCTTAGATTGCCGAAAACACGCCCGTTCTGGAAGGTGCGCGCGATGCCGCGCCGCGCGATCTGATCGGGCGTCAGACCGACGAGCGATTTTTCGTCGAATAGGATGCTGCCGTGCGAGGGTTGATCGACCCCGCTGATCAGGTTGAAGAGCGTCGTTTTGCCTGCGCCGTTCGGTCCGATGATGCTGACAAACTCCGCTTCGTTTACATTGAACGCAACATCATTCACGGCCAGCACGCCATCGAAACTACGCGACAGGTGTTCGATTTGCAGCATCGCCTATTCAGCCCCCAACACGCCCTGCGGACGAAAGCGAATCATCAGGACTAGCACCAATCCGTAGAATAAATAGCGATACTCGGATAGTCCGCGAAACACTTCCGGGAGCGCAGTCAGCGCCACCGCGCCGACCACCGCGCCGAGGATGTTCCCCAGACCGCCAAGGATCGCCATTGTCAGCGTCAGGACCGACCACGAACTGGTGAATGAATCATAGTTGATGAAGGTGAACATATGCGCGTAAAAAGCGCCCGCGATCCCGGCGATGAACGCGCTCACCGCAAACGCAAGTGCTTTGTAGCGGTACAAACTCACGCCATACGCCTGCGCCGCGACCTCATCATCGCGGACCGCGCGCCACAGCCTGCCGAGTGGTGAGCGCACCAAGCGCCAGACGACCAGCGCGGCGACCAGCAGCAACGCGAGCGAATACCAGTAAATCTCACGCGGCAGGTAGGCTTCGATCCCGAAAAATGTGGGTGACGGAATGCGTGACAGCCCAACCGCGCCATTCGTCACGGGGTCCCAATTCTTGATAATCTCGCTCACGATTTCACCAATGCCAATAGTCGCAATCGCCAGATAATACGCGCGTAGGCGCAGCGCGGGCAGCACCAGCAGCGTACCAAGCGCAGCACTGAGCAGCCCTGCTGTGAGCAGCGCGACCTCGAAGGGGAAACCGAGCCGCAGCACGAGCAGCGCGGAGCTATAGCCGCCAATCGCGACGAACCCAGCCTGACCGAGTGAGGTCTGCCCGGCGGTCCCGGTGATGAGCGTGAGACTGAGCGCGACGAGGCCGAACAGCCACGCATTCGTCAGGACTTGCAGCAATACCGGGTCGCGAACGACTAGCGGCAGAATGATTGCGACCCCCGCTCCCGCCGCGATGACCCTCGCCGGCACGCGCAACCGCGTCCGATTGGAGATGAAAGTCCCGGTCAATGGTTCGGGCGGCAGGCGACGGCCCCGGCTGAACAATCCATTTGGGCGCAGGACCAGCACCGCAATTAAAACTACGTAGGCGAACAGGTTGCGATAGGTCAAGCCGAACGCCGCCACGCCGTAGCTTTCGATCAACCCCAACAGCAACCCGCCCACAATCGCGCCGGGGATGCTGCCGAGGCCGCCGAGCAGGTTGGCTGCGAAGCCCTTCAACCCGGCTTGGAAACTCATCGTCGGGTCCACGCGCAGGTAATACATGCCGACCAGTAGCCCCGCAATACCACCAAGGATCGACGCAAGCATGAACGCGGTCTGGTTGACGGCGTTCACATCCACGCCCATTTGCAGCGCTGCCTCACGGTCCTGCGCGGTCGCACGCAGCGCCCAGCCAAGCTTCGTATAGCGCAAGAAAATGAAGAGCAGCGTGGCGGTTCCAATCCCGATGGCAGCGATCAGCAGGTCTATAGAGCCGATGCTCCCGCCGCCGATCTGTATACGGAAAGCGGGCAGCGGATTTGGGAACGACTCGTCGCGCACGCCGAAGACGATTTGCACAAGCTGATCGAGCATGAAGCTGATCCCGATGGTCGCGAGCAGCGGCGCGATGCGTGATGCGCCCTGCAAGCCGCGCAATCCGAAGCGCTCTATGATGAGGCCGAGCAGCCCGCACACAACCGCAACCGCCACGAACGCGAGCGGCAACGGCAGCATCAGGCGCGTCACGCAGTACCAGCCGACATACGCGCCCGTCATATAGACCGACCCGTGCGCGAAGTTGATCAGGTTGCCGACACCGAAGATGATGGCGAGACCGACCGCAATCAGCGCATAGATATTGCCGGCCACCAGCCCGTTGATCGTCTGATCGAACAGCGTGCGCAGGAATTGATCCATAAACTCGTACCCCGCCACAGTAGATTTTGGAGGTTGCAGACGACAAAAATGGCGTCCCTATAGCGGGACCGCGCCGCATTGGATAGGGACGCCATACTCGCCATCCGGCTTACGAAATTCCTGATTCGACCCTTCCCAATATTTTGAGATCGATGACAACCAACGAACTACACGACGATACTGATCATCCCGCGCCCCGCGATGTAGATCACCTTCTTCGGTTCACCGCCATTCAGGAACTTACGTACTTCCTCGCTGTTCAGCGCGGCGGCTTGCGCGGCGGCTTCCGTAATCCCGGCAGGGACCAGCAGGCGGTCGCGAACCTTGCCATTGACCTGCACGATCAACATAATTTCGTCCTCGCGCGCGGCGTCCTCGTCCACTTGCGGCCATGCCTGCATATGCACGCTGTACGGTCCGCCGACCTTCGCCCACAGTTCTTCTGCGATGTGCGGCGTGATCGGAGCCATCATCAGCAGCATCAGGCGCACAGCTTCATCCCAGGCCGGGCTGCCCGCGAGTGCCGTTTTACGCGCGTCTTGCAGCGTGTTTTTCAGCTCCATCAGCGCCGCGACGG
>Ga0123338_10003319_pt1 | contig 14538 bp, 13 predicted proteins | sample grotaG_FD_89793 | JGI IMG/M metagenome (GOLD analysis project Ga0123338, IMG submission 89793) | Glacier valley bacterial and archeal communities from Borup Fiord, Nunavut, Canada, to study Microbial Dark Matter (Phase II) -... | ecosystem: Environmental > Aquatic > Freshwater > Ice > Glacier ...
GCGCGGTATCCCGCGGGGCGGCGGGGAAGGCAAGCGCGGCAACTTAAGCAAATCCGTACGGGTCGCATCAACCGCTCAGATCACATTGGAAGAGCGTCGAGGACCGGGTTCGCCTGCATTGCCGCTTCGTATCAGCGATCCCTTAGCTGAGCCGGTGACCGCTTCCGATCACGGTTGTCCTGGACAACATCCTTGCGGATGTCGGAGCTGTCCTTCTTCCCCCAGCTATGAAGTCTACCAACCTCACGCGGCCTCCGAGACACCAACGGTCCAAGAACCATGAGCGGCGCGAAATAGCTTAGGATGCTCATCCGCGCTGTGCGCCGGATCAAATTGCCAAAACCTAGTTCTTGGGTAATAGCAGGCCGCGCAAAGTCCTTGTCCACCAGCTTGCGGGCGTAACGGACTGACTTGCGTTGCCTGACCCTCATGACTTCCTCCTGACCGCTTCCCACATTTCCCGGACCAACACGATCGCCTCCGTGAGCAGATATAGCACGAACAGTCCGGCATCCACGCACAGGATGAGAATTTCAACACTGTGGAGGATAGTCCCGATCAGTCCATCAATGAGGTGATTGGCTTCAAGCCAGTTGGCACAGACGTTCAGCGCCACCGCTACGGCGGCGATCAAGACGAACAGGGCCGTCCCGACCAGAACCTGGATGGCGAAGACCAGGACGAGTTTACCCCTGGTCCTGCCTTGTGCGGATGGGTCTGTAGGCGGTGAGAGCATTCAAACCAGTTTGGCGAGTGGTTGACGTTCTAGCCTGCCCGTCCAGCCCCCCGCCCGATCCCATGATATTCCAGCCCCGCCGCCGCCATCGCCGCCGGGTCGAACACGTTCCGCAAGTCCATCACCAGCGTACCGCGCATCAGCTCGCGCAGGCGGGCCGGGGCCAGGGCGCGGAACTCGTTCCACTCCGTCACCAGCACCAGTACGTCGGCGCCGGTCACGGCGTCGTAGGCGTCGGCGCAGAACGTCACGCCGTCCGGCAGCATGTCCTTGGCGTGCGTCATTCCCACGGGATCGAAGGCGCGGATCGCCGCGCCCTGCTCCGCCAGGCGGCTCACGATGGGAACGCTGGGGGCGTCGCGCATGTCGTCCGTCTCGGGCTTGAAGGTCAGGCCCAGCACGGCGACCGTCTTGCCGTGGATGCTGCCGCCCGCCGCCGCGATCACCCGGGCAGCCATGCCGGACTTGCGGGCGTCGTTGACTGCAACCGTCGCCTCCACCAGGCGGGACGGTGCGCCCCAATCCTGGGCGATCCGCATCAGCGCCAGGGTGTCCTTGGGGAAGCAACTGCCGCCGAAGCCCGGCCCGGGGTGCAGGAACTTGCGGCCGATCCGCCCGTCCAGCCCGATGCCGCGCGCCACGTCGTGCACGTCCGCACCCACGCGCTCGCACAAGTCGGCCATCTCGTTGATGAACGTCACCTTCATCGCTAGGAAAGAGTTGGCGGCGTACTTGGTCAGCTCCGCCGTCTCCAGCGACGTGAACAGGATCGGCGCCTCGATCAGGTACAACGGACGGTAGATGCGGCGCAGCACCTCCCGCGCACGTTCGCTGTCGGTGCCGATCACCACGCGGTCCGGGCGCATGAAATCGCCGATGGCGCTGCCTTCCCGCAAGAACTCCGGGTTGCTGGCCACGTCGAACTCGCCGTCCGGGCGGGCGCGCCGCATGATCTCCTCGATGCGGCGGCCGGTGCCGACGGGGACCGTGCTCTTGGTCACGACCACGGCATAGCCCGTCAGCGCCTTGGCGACCTGCTCGGCCGCGGCGTTGACATAGGACACGTCGGCATGGCCGTCGCCCCTGCGCGTGGGCGTGCCGACGGCGATGAACACGGCGTCCACGCCTGCCACCGCCGCGGCCAGGTCGTTCCCGAACGTCAGGCGCCCTGCTGCGACGTTGTCCGCCACCAGCCGGTCCAGGCCGGGTTCGTAGATGGGGATGCGGCCGTCGGCCAAGGCGGCCAGCTTGGCGGGGTCCACCTCGACCACCGCGACCTCCACCCCCAGGTCGGCGAAGCACGCGCCCGACACCAGGCCCACGTAGCCGCCCCCGATCATTGCAATCCGCACGCTGTGTTTCCTATCCAGTGCTACCGAGCCGGCCGCAAAGGACCACATCCGGGGCTTGGCGGCCAGATGCGGGGCGCCCGGGGCTTTCACGTTCATGGCAGGTATTCCGTGGCGCGGCGCCGGGCCGCATCATCCAGGGCGTGTCCTTCCTGGCGGGCGGCGGCGGCGGCTTGCCGGTCCGTGCGCTCCTGCATCAAGGTCTGCACCGCTTCCACGCCGGCACGGGTCATCGCCAGCACGGCGCGGGCGCGGGACACGTCGGCCTGCGCGCGCTCACAGGCGTCGCGGGCCTGGACGGCACGGTGCCGGGCGCCGGGCAGCCAGGCGGCAAAGGCTTCCACAACCGCGTCGCCGCCGTCCACCGCCTCGGCCGCCGCGGTCTCGGCGGCGATGCTGCGCTCGGCCTGCTTGGCCAGGCCGTCTGCGTCGCCCTCCGCCTGCAAGGCGTGGGCTAGGCCGGCCAGGGCGTCCTCGTGCGCCAGGCGACGGATGCGGGCCAAGGTGGCGAGGGGGTCAGGGGGCATGTTGGTCCTCCAAGGCGCCGCGCAACGCTTCAAAGGCGGCCGCGAGCGTGCTGCGTTCCCCCTTGGGTTGGCGCAGCACGGCTTCGATGCGGGGCGCCAACCGCAGCGCCTCGTCGGTTGCGGGGTCGGTGCCGGGGCGGTAGGCGCCCAGGCGCACCAGGTCCGCCATGTCCGCTTGCAGCGCCAATAGCCCGCGGGCACGGCGCACCAGCGCGGCGTCCGGCGCGTCGAGGCAGCCCGGCACGGTGCGGGACAGGGAGCGCAGGACGTCCACGGCCGGGTAGCGTCCGCTTTCCCCAATGCGCCGGTCCAGGATGACGTGGCCATCCAGGACGCCTCGCACGGCGTCCGCGACGGGTTCGTTGTGGTCGTCGCCCTCAACCAACACGGTGAACAGGGCTGTGATCTGCCCGCTTCCGCCCCCCCGGTCTGGCCCTGGCCCGGCGCGTTCCAGCAGGCGGGGCAGTTCGGCGAACACACTGGGCGGGTAGCCGCGCGTGGCCGGTGGCTCCCCGGCGGCCAACCCGATCTCCCGCAAGGCCAGACAGAACCGGGTTACGCTGTCCATCAGTAGCAGGACGTGCAGGCCTTGGTCGCGGAAGTGCTCCGCGACGGTCATGGCGGCATAGGCAGCCTCCCGGCGCATCAGCGGCGGCTGGTCCGACGTGGCGATGACCGTGACGGCCCGGGCCTGCCCGGCGGCGCCCAGATCGTCCTCCAGGAACTCCCGGACTTCCCGCCCGCGCTCCCCGACCAGGGCCAGGACCGCCACGTCAGCGTCGGCTTGGTGAACCAACTGCGACATCAGGGTGGACTTCCCGACGCCCGACCCGGCGAACATCCCCAGCCGCTGCCCGGTCCGGCACGTGGCAAACAGGTCCAGCGCCCGCACGCCCAGGCTGATGCGCGGGCCGAGACGCGCGCGGCACGCCCCGGGCGGCGGGTCGGCCCGCACCAGGCGCGACTCCCCGTGCGGCAGCGGCCCGCGGCCGTCCAGCGGCTGGCCCAGCGGGTCCACGACGCGGCCCAGCCAAGCATCTGATGGCGCAAGGGTCGCGCACCGCCGCATTCCTCCGGCCGGCACGCTGGCGGCGCTGCGCGGCCCCAGCCCGTCCAGCACGCCAAATGCCAAGGCACGCGCCTTGCCGGCGCTGAACCCAACGACCTCCGCTGTCGTGCCGGGGCCCGGCATCCCTGGCTGCGGGTGGACCGCGATCCGGTCGCCAAGTGCGAGTCCGCCCGTCAGACCCGAAACTTCCACCATCATGCCGGATACGGCGGAAACCCGGCCCATGAGGGACACCGCCCCTGCATGGGCGATGGCGGGAGGAGCTGCTCGAAGACGCGAGGCGACGGAATGCTGTCTCAAATTAGATCTTCCTGTCCAGCCTGTAGCAGAAACCGCTGGGTTAGCCCGCTTCCGAGCGTTTGGGCACCATATTTTGCACCGGAAGGTAAAATAATTCTAGACAGGCACACGTTTTGGTTGCAACTCTAGGCAGGTCCAAAGGTAAGGAGCAACCTATGCGTGTTCTCGTGATAGATGCCGACCCTATTTCTACCCGTGGCCTCACTGGATTGCTGCGCGGCAGCGGTGCGGTCGTCGAGCATGCCGATACCGGGGAGGACGGGCTCGATCTCGCCCGCCACTACGACTACGACGTGGTCCTCCTCGACCATGACCTGCCGGACCTTGACGGGACGGAGGTGGTGCGGCGCCTGCGGGCGGCGCGCGTTGCAACCCCGGCCGTGGTCATGTCCAGCCAGGCCCGTGCGGATGCCCGGGTGCGGGCTTTTGCCGCCGGGGCCGATGATGTCGTGTCCAAGCCGTTCGACCCGGCGGAACTGCGTGCGCGCCTGCAGGCCATCATGCGGCGCAGCAAGGGCTACAGCCAGCCGACCCTGGAATTGGGCGTCCTGCAACTGAACCTGGACAGCCGGGAGGTCCTGGTCGAGGGCCGGGCCGTCCACCTGACCGGCAAGGAATATGCGATCCTTGAGTTGCTGGTGCTCCGCAAGGGCATGGTGTTGACCAAGGAGGCGTTCCTGAACCACCTCTACAACGGCATGGACGAGCCGGAGATGAAGATCATAGACGTGTTCATCTGCAAGCTCCGCAAGAAGCTGGCGGAGGCCGGGATGCCGAACCTGATCGGCACGGTCTGGGGCCGCGGCTACATGGTCCGGGATGCCGCCCCAGCCGCCCACGCCATCGCCGCCCGCGGCCGGTTGGTGGACGCCTAGGCTTCGGCCTCAGCGGGGCTTTGGACGCTGCCTGGGCTGCCGTGCGGGCGGCCTGGGCGACCTCTAAGCCACGGTCATCAAAGGGAGACATACCCCCTGCTGACAGGCTCGGACTATTGGCGTAATGGAGGCGGCGGCCCGTCGCCCCGTCGCCAGGATCGAAGCGCCCATGTCAGACACCGCCTTTCCGGCCTTTGCATCCGCACGGCGTTTGCCGAACGTCTTCGACGTAGCCGCGAGCCTGTGCATCGCAGGCGTCCTGGTTTACGTCGCTACCATTGCTCGTGGCACGCTACAGCCTCTGGACGCCCCTGAAACGGCGGCTATCACGCTCGACCCTTCGGCCCTGCCGGGCTACGCGGTGCGGACGACGCTTCGGATGTTCGCGGCGCTGGCGGTGTCGCTGCTGTTCACGTTCACCTACGCGACGTGGGCCGCGAAAAGCCGCCGGGCCGGGCTGATCCTGGTGCCGGTGCTGGACATCCTGCAATCGGTGCCGATCCTGGGCTTCCTGACCTTCACGGTCGTGTTCTTCATGGGCCTGTTTCCTGGCCAGGTCTTGGGGGCGGAGCTGGCGGCCATCTTCGCCATCTTCACCAGCCAGGCCTGGAACATGGCGTTCAGCTTGTATCAGAGCCTCCGTTCCGTCCCCGCCGACCTGGACGAAGCCGCGCGCAGCTACAACCTATCGGGCTGGCAGCGGTTCTGGCGATTGGAGGTGCCCTTCGCCATGCCCGGCCTGGTGTGGAACACCATGATGTCCATGTCGGGCGGCTGGTTCTTTGTCGTGGCGAGCGAGGCCGTGAGCGTCGGCGACTCCACTTGGAAGCTGCCCGGCATCGGCAGCTACGTCGCGCTGGCGCTGGAGCGCGAGGACATCGGCGCGGTCTTCTGGGCGATCCTGGCCATGCTGGTCGTCATCCTGGCCTACGACCAATTGCTGTTCCGCCCGCTGGTGGCCTGGTCCGCCAAGTTCCGGTTCGAGTTGACCTCGGCGCAGGATGTGGAGGACCCCTGGGTGCTCAAGCTGCTGCGCCGCACCCGGCTGTTGCGCGCAGTGTCAGGCGCGCTGGGGCGGGTGTTCGACGCCTTCGGCGGGATGCGCCTGCAATTGCGCACAGGGCCGCGGCGGGTGAAGGCCCGGGCCGATTCGCGGCTGGGCGACGCGGTATTCATGTCGGGCTTGGCTGTTGCCGTGGCCGCGGCGGTGTGGCGGATATGGTCGTTCGTGTCGGCGTCGCTGAGCTGGCCGGACCTGCAGGAGGCCGTCAGCCTCGGCCTGGTCACGCTCCTGCGCGTGGTGGTGCTGATGGTGCTGGCAACGCTGGTGTGGGTGCCGGTGGGCGTGTGGCTGGGGCTTCGGCCGGCCTGGGCGCGGCGGGCGCAGCCGGTGGCGCAGTTCCTGGCGGCATTCCCGGCCAACCTGTTCTTCCCGATCTTCGTGCTCACGACCGTCTACTTCGCGGGCAACCCCGACATCTGGCTGACGCCGCTGATGATCCTGGGCACCCAATGGTACATCTTGTTCAACGTCATCGCCGGGGCCAGCGCCTTCCCGGGCGACTTGCACGAGGCGTCAAAGAACTACCAGGTCAACGGCTGGCTGTGGTGGCGCCGGGTGATCCTGCCGGGCATCTTCCCCTACTACGTGACCGGGGCCATCACGGCGTCGGGCGGGTCCTGGAACGCGGCCATCGTGTCGGAGGTCGTGGTCTGGGGCAAGACGAAGCTGGTCGCGCACGGCCTGGGCGCCTACATCGCCCAGGCGACGGCAGATGGCGCGACGGCCAAGGTGGTGCTGGGCGTGGTGGTGATGTCAACCTTCGTGCTGCTGTTCAACCGGCTGCTGTGGCGGCCCCTCTATGCCTTCTCCAACCGACGCCTGACCCTGTAAACGGTCGCCCCAGGCTCCGTCCGGCCGTGTGAGGCACCTGCTTGCCGGGTCCAGCGTGGGCCGTGGCGGGCCGGCGGGCGTCGTGTGCGGCCGGGCGCGGCGCGCGGCGCCTCGCGCCGGCAGGTGAAGACCGCTACCACTTGCCGCAACGCCTTGAGCCGGAGGCCACCGCGATGGACCAGCTTGTTGCCGACCTCCTTGTGCAGGTGCGCGGGGTCCGCCAGTCCTACCACAAGGACAGCAGTGCCGACTTGGTGGTGCTGGACGACGTGGACGTCACGATCCAAAGTGGTGAGATCGTGGGGCTGCTCGGCCGGTCCGGGTCGGGTAAATCCACGCTGCTGCGGATCATCGCGGGCCTGCTGACGCCGACCGGCGGCAGCGTCACCTGGCGCGGCCAGCCGCTGCACGGCCCGGCGGACGGCGTGGCCATGGTGTTTCAAAGCTTTGCGCTGTTTCCCTGGCTGACCGTCCAGGAGAACGTGGAACTCGGCCTGGAGGCCAAGGGCGTGCCCCGGCGCGAGCGGGACGAGCGGGCGGAGGCCGCGATAGACCTGATCGGCCTCGGCGGCTACGAGAGCGCCTACCCCAAGGAGCTGTCCGGCGGCATGCGCCAGCGCGTCGGCCTGGCCCGCGCCCTGGTGGTGCATCCCGACCTGCTGCTGATGGACGAGCCGTTCAGCGCGCTGGACGTGCTGACGGCCGAGACCCTCCGCACCGACCTGATTGACCTCTGGAGCGAGGGCAAGCTGCCCATCAAGTCCGTGCTGATGGTAACGCACAACATCGAGGAGGCCGTGCTGATGTGCGACCGCATCCTGGTGTTCAGCAGCAACCCCGGGCGCGTGGCCAGCGAGTTGCGCGTGCCCTTCCCGCATCCGCGCGACCGGCACGACGTGCAGTTCCGCCAGTTGGTGGACGACATCTACGCCCTCATGACCCGGCGGGCGCAGACGCCGCGCACCGCCGCCCCCGCCCCCCATACGATGGCGCTGCAACTGCATCCGGTCAGCACCAACCTGATGGCTGGCTTGGCCGAGACCCTGGCCGCCCCGCCCTACAAGGGCCGCGCCGACTTGCCCGCCCTGGCCGGTACGCTGCAACTGGAACTTGACGATCTGCTGCCGATGGGCGAGGCGTTGCAACTGCTCGGCCTGGGCGTGCTGGAGGAGGGCGACCTGCGCCTGACCGACCGCGGGCGGGCCTTCGTCGAGGCCGATACCGACGACCGCAAGCGCATCTTCGGGCAGGCGCTGCGCGGCAGCGTCCCCCTGGTGGCGCAAATCCGCCACGTGCTGGACGAGCGTCCGAACCACCGTGCCGCCGCCGTCCGATTCCGGGACGAGCTGGAAGATTTCATGTCCCCGGACTATGCCGACGAGACGCTGACGACCGCCATTGCCTGGGGGCGGTATGCGGAGTTGTATTCGTATGACGAGGAGGCAGACCAGTTCTTCTTGGACGAGGAGGAGTAGCGCGGAAAGGCACTCGCGACGCAATTGCCTCTTGTCTTTCACCGTCGGTTAAGGTGGATCGGTGACACTGCTTCCAACCGGGCCGATGCCCGTTTTGGAGAAGTGCAAGAATGCTGAAGCAATTTGCTCTGGTCGTCGCGTTGTGTGGCGCCTATGCCAGTATCCGGCCGGCACTGGCCGATCCGGTGAACGCCACGGCGCCGGTCGCGCTGTTCAACGTGGAGCTGCTCGACGGCACCGACCTGTCAAATGCGTCTGGCCTCATGCTCGACTTCGGAACGACGACGGCGCGGGGCGCGGGCGACTTCCTGCCCATCCCAGCCCAAACGTCAGTCGCTGTGGAAGGGCCGCTTTACCTCTACACCGCGCTGGGCGGACCGGGAGACGCGCCATTCGCGTTCAGCATCGGCAGTTTCGGTCGTTTCGTGACATCGGCTGCGCCACTGATCTTGAACAGCAGCAAGACCGCGACCTCGACCGGGATTGAGGCTTATTTGCTGGGTATCTTCAGCCCGGCTGGGGACCTGGGCAGCTTCACGCCGGGGCCGGCCAGCTTCGATGTCAGCTTTACCCGCAGCATCGCCAACAATGCCGCAAACGGCTCGACGGTGGCCTCCACAAGCGGCAGCGGCACCCTGGCCTCGCCCCCCAGCCCGATCGCAGTAGTGGAACCTGGGTCCATGCTCCTGCTCGCGACCGGGGCCGGAATGGTGGGGCTGACGGTTGGCGGGCGCCGCAAGCCGCAGCCGGCCGGGGCGTAAGGCTACTTCTCGACGAACGCCTTTTCGATGACGTAGGTGCCGGGGGTATTGCTGCTGCCCTCGGCAAACCCGCGTCCGTCCAGCAATGCCACCATGTCGGCCAAGAAGCCCGGGCTGCCGCACAGCATCATGCGGTCGTCCGCCGGGTTGATCGGCGGCAGGCCGAGATCGGACGGCAGCTTGCCGCTGTCCAGCAAGGTGGTGATGCGGCCCTGGTTGCGGGACGGCTCGCGTGTCGTGGTCGGGTAGTACAGCAGCTTGCCTCGCACGGTGTCGGCCAGCAACTCGTCGTCCTGCAGGCGGGCCACGACCTCCTCGCCATAGGCCAGTTCCGCCACCTCGCGGCAGCCGTGGACGAGTATCACGCGCTCGAACCGGTCATACACGTCGGGGTCGCGCGCGATGCTGGCGAAGGGCGCCAGGCCGGTGCCGGTGCTCAGCAGATACAGGCTGCGGCCCGGCACCAGGCTGTCCTGCACCAGGGTGCCCACGGCCTTGCGGCCGACGAGGACCTGGTCTCCTTCCTTGATAAGCTGCAAGCGGCTGGTCAGCGGACCCTCAGGAACCTTGATGGAGAAGAACTCCAACTGCTCGTCGTAGTGCGGGCTGGCCATGCTGTAGGCGCGCAGCAAGGGTTTGCCGTCCACGGGCAAGCCGATCATGGTGAACTGTCCCGATAGGAAGCGGAACGCCGGGTCGCGTGTGGTGGTGAAGCTGAACAGGGTGGGCGTCCAGTGGCGGACGCCGGTGACGGTCTCGTGCAGCAGGTTGGACATTGCGGGTTCCAGTGGGGACGCCGGGCTTAGACCATATCCCGGCAGGGACGGGCTAGGCAGCCAGCCCGATTACAGCCTTTTGGAATCGTGCGGCGGCGGCGTCCTGCAAGGGGTGGCGGCCGTCGCGCACCACCCAGCGCCCGCCGGCCACCACGTGCCGGACGACCGGGCCGCCGCCGCCGAACCCCGCGCTGTCCAGCAGCGCGTCGCCGCTGCGCCCGGCCAGGCGCGGGTGGTCCGTGTCCAGCACCACCAGGTCGCACCGCGCGCCCGGCGCGATCATGCCGCCTGCGTAGCCGCACGCCGCCGCTCCGGCCCGTGCAGCCCCGTCCCAGAGCGTCCGGCCGGTGGACTGCCCGGGGCCGCCGGCCAGCACGGTGCGGCGGTTCAGCACCAGGCGCTGGGCGTACTCCATCCACCGCAGCTCCTCAAACGGGTCCACCGATACTTGGCTGTCCGAGCCGATGCCGAACCGGCCCCCCGCGGCCTGGTAGGCGGCCAAGGGGGGGATACCGTCGCCTAAATTGGCCTCCGTCGTCGGGCACAGCCCGGCGACGGCGCCGGTCGCGGCCAGCTCGGTGGTTTCCACCGGGTCCATGTGGGTGGCGTGGATGACGCACCAGCGCGCGTCCACGGCGGCGTGGTCCAGCAGCCAGGCGATGGGGCGCTGGCCGGTGTGGGCCAGACAGTCCCGGACCTCGGCGGGCTGCTCAGCCACATGGATGTGGACCGGGCCGGACGGGACGGCGGCCAGCAGCGCGGCCAGGGCGCCTGGCGGCACGGCGCGCAAGCTGTGCGGGGCGACGCCGAAGCCCAGCATCGGTCCGGGCGGGGGCAGGCGGCCGATCAGGTCCAGGAAGCTGTCCGGGGTGTGGAGGAAGCGGCGCTGGCCCTCGGCCGGCGGCGCACCGCCGAAGCCGCCCGCACAGTATAGCGCCGGCAGCAAGGTCAAGCCGATGCCGGCCTCGGCGGCAGCGGCAATGCAACGGCGGGACAGCTCCGCCGGGTCGGCGTAGGGGCGGCCGTCCGGGGTGTGGTGCAGGTAGTGGAACTCGGCGACGTGCGTGTAGCCGGCGCGCAGCATTTCGACATAAAGCTGGGTGGCGACGGCCTGGAAGGCGTCGGGGTCCAGGCGAGCCACAAGGCGATACATGGCGTCGCGCCAGGTCCAGAAAGAGTCCTCGCCGGCGCCCGCGCGCTCGGTCAGCCCGGCGATAGCGCGCTGGTGGGCGTGGCTGTGCAGGTTGACCATGCCGGGGATGGCGGCGCCGAGCAGACGGTCGGCACCGGGCGGGCAGGGGGTGGCGGGGGCAGCGGACAGGATGCGCCCGGCGTCGTCTAAGGATAGCAGCACGTCGCTCGCCCAGCCGTCCGGCAGCAGGGCAGTGGCAAGGTGGAAGCTGGGCATCGCGCGGTGTCCGTAACGGGGCAGCACATCCCAGCGCCGGATCAGGCTGGGGTCAAGCTACGCACCACCGCAGGGCCGGCAAAGCTCCGAACCGCCAGGTTGTGCGCCTGGGACGGAACGGCCTGGCAGTGTTGCCGGTGTCCGTGGCAGGGCAGGGCGTGGCAGCATCGGATGATGAACCTCTATGCAGGGAGATTCTGATCGCGCGCCTCGACAAAGCCTTAAGCGGCAGATGCAGATTTTTATGGGAGTGCAGGTTTACCAGCGGTCCTCTGCTTTGACTGCTCTCGCCTGCATGGTCCGATGCTCGCCGTGGCTGCAGAAGCGGTCGGGGGTGTGAGGCCGTTGGCATCAGTCCTGGGCCAGGCCTTGGGGCGCGTCGGGGACTGCCTTCACCGCGGCAGGCGTAGAACGGCCTGGCCGTTGCGCCTGGGGCGGCGTCCGCTACGGTGCCGGTCATGCCGGATCAACTCTGGGTCAACCTCCACGCCGCCACGATGGCGCCGGGTACGCCGTACGGCGCCATTTCCGACGCGGCTATCCTGGTGCGGGACGGCCTGATTGCCTGGATCGGGCTGCGGGCGGAGGCGCCTGCTACGTCCATTACCCACGACGCTGGCGGCACCTGGGCGACTCCGGGACTGGTGGACTGCCACACCCACCTGGTCCACGGCGGCAGCCGCGCCCGGGAGTGGGAGATGCGCCTGGCCGGAGCGGGCTACGAGGCCATCGCCCGGGCTGGCGGCGGCATCCTGTCCACCGTCCGCGCCACCCGTGCCCTGGATGAGGACGGGCTGGTCGCCGCCAGCCTGCCCCGTCTGGACGCCCTACTGGCTGAAGGCGTGACCACCGTCGAGATCAAGTCCGGCTACGGCCTGGACACCCCCACGGAGCTACGGATGCTGGCCGCGGCCCGGCGGCTTGGCCGGATGCGCGCCGTCACCGTCCGCACGACCTTCCTGGGCGCGCACGCGGTGCCGCCGGGCTGGGACGCGGACGGCTACATGGACCTGCTGATCCAGGAGACCCTGCCGCAGGCGCACGCCGCCGGGCTGGTGGATGCGGTGGACGCCTTTTGCGAGGGCATCGCCTTCTCGCCGGCACAGGTGCGCCGCCTGTTCGACGCGGCGGGTGCCTTGGGCCTGCCGGTGAAGCTGCACGCGGAGCAGCTCAGCAACAGCGGCGGCGCGGCGCTGCTGGCCGAGTATGGCGGCCTGTCGGCGGACCACCTGGAGCACCTGGACGACGCCGGGGTGCAGGCGCTGGCCGCCGCGGGCAGCGTGGCGGTTCTGCTGCCTGGTGCCTACTACGTGCTGCGGGAAACCCAGGCCCCGCCGGTGGCCGCGCTGCGCCGGGCCGGGGTGCCGATGGCGGTGGCGACGGACTGCAATCCCGGGACCTCGCCGCTGTGCTCGCCGCTGCTGGCGATGAACATGGCATGCACGCTGTTCGGCTTGTCGCCGGAGGAGGCGCTGGCGGGGGTCACGCGCCATGCCGCGCGGGCGCTGGGCCTGGCGGACCGCGGGATGCTGGCGCCGGGGCTGCGGGCAGATTTCTGCCTGTGGCGCGTGGGGCACCCGGCGGAGCTGGCCTATGCGCTAGGTCAGCCGCGGCTGGCCAGGCGGGTGGTCGGCGGCATAGCGGCGGGATGACTGCGCCGCTGGGCGGGTTTCCGTTGCTGCCGGGCAGGCCGTTGCAATATCAACAGTGACAACGGCCGGACCGGCGGCCTGGCGCAAGGAGCATCCATGCCCGACCTGTTCGACGCGTACGACCTCGCCGGCCTTCACCTGCCCAACCGGGTCGTGATGGCGCCGATGACCCGCACCCGCTCCAGCGATGCCGGGGTGCAGGGGCCGCTCAACCGGGAGTACTACGCCCAGCGCGCCACCGCCGGGCTGATCGTCAGCGAGTGCACGGCGGTGTCAGCCGATTGCGGCGGCATCCTGCGCGCGCCGGGCATCTTCTCGCAGGAGCAGGTCGAGGGCTGGCGCGGCGTCGTGGACGGCGTGCACACGGCGGGCGGGCGCATCTACTGCCAAATCTGGCACCCCGGCCGAATCTCCCACCCCAGCCTGCAGCCCGGCGGCGCCGACCCCGTGGCCCCCAGTGCCATCGCCGCGAAGGGCGAGATCTTCACGCCCTCCGGCCGCGTCCCCTACACCGTGCCGCGCGTGCTGGCACTGGAGGAAATTGCGCCCATCGTCCAGGCATTCGGCCGCGCGGCGGGCCACGCGCGGGATGCCGGGTTCGATGGGGTGGAGCTGCACGGTGCCTTCGGCTACCTGCCGGACCAGTTCCTGCAATCCGGCACCAACCGGCGCACGGACGCCTATGGCGGACCCGTCGAGAACCGGGCGCGATTCATGCTGGAGGTGGTGGAGGCCATGGTCGCCGCGTGGTCCACGGCCCGGGTGGGCGTGAAGCTGTCGCCCTCCACCCGCTTCTACGGCCAGGAGGATGCGGACGCGCTGGCGACCTACGGGCACGTCATCCGCGCCCTGGACGGCATGGGTATCGGCTACGTCCACTTGATGGAGCCGAACGAGGGCGACCTGAAGACCGGCACCGTGCAGATCGAGAGGGTAACGCAAACCTTCCGGCCCATGTTCCATGGCACTGTCATCACCAATGGCGGCTATGACAAAGGCAAGGGCAAAGCCGTGCTGCGGGACGGGGAGGCCGACCTTGTATCCTTTGGTGTGCCCTACGTCGCCAACCCCGACCTAGTGGCGCGGCTGCACCTGGACCCCGTGCCGCTCAACAAGCCCGACCCGGCCACCTTCTATGGCGAGGGGCCGGGCGGCTACACCGACTACCCGGCGCTGCCCGCTGCCGCATGACGCGGCGCAGGCCACCGCGAGATCAGTTCGTTCTGTCCGACGCCGCCCGGTCCGGCCTCGGAGAGGTGCGCCAGTGAGCACCGCTCGATCAAACCAGTGCTCCGCACATGGCTTGGCACAGGCGAATGGGTTGGCGCATGGCGGCCCGATCCGCAGGAGTCCTGCTGATGCATCATCCAGTTGCGCCGGTGCCGGCCTCGGCGCGACGCAGAACCGCGCCGGCCAGGGCTGCGCGGGCGGCCCCGGCTTGCCGTGGTCGCTAATGAAGATGGGGTGCCGGCATTGGGTGCCGTGACCGGCGCCGAGTCCGCTGCCGTGCTGGAGATCGGCGGCTCCTTGCATCCCCGTGCCCTCGCTGCCGCAGCGCGGGCCGGCAGCGTGGTCCGGCTGACCCCGGCTGCATGGGACCGCATCGCGGCGGCACATGCCGTGCTGGAGCGGGCCGTCGGGGAGGGCACGGCAATCTACGGCGTCACCACCGGGCTGGGGGCGGCCGTTGACACGGCGGTGACGCCCGGCGGGGAC
>Ga0123338_10003320_pt1 | contig 14537 bp, 12 predicted proteins | sample grotaG_FD_89793 | JGI IMG/M metagenome (GOLD analysis project Ga0123338, IMG submission 89793) | Glacier valley bacterial and archeal communities from Borup Fiord, Nunavut, Canada, to study Microbial Dark Matter (Phase II) -... | ecosystem: Environmental > Aquatic > Freshwater > Ice > Glacier ...
AAGATATTAGGTAAGGGTTTTTTCTATAAGCCGACTATTTTAGCCGATGTTAAAAAAGGGATGCCTGTTTATGATGAAGAAGTATTTGGGCCAGTTGCTGCAGTAATTAAAGTAAAGACTGAACAAGAAGCCTTAATAAGTGCTAATGATAGTAAACTCGGATTAGGAGCTTCCATTTGGACTAAAGATATTGCAAAAGCCAAGAAATTAGCTAGGTTACTTAATGTTGGTATGGTATTTATCAATGAATTGGTAAAATCTGATCCTAGCCTTCCCTTCGGAGGTATTAAGAAATCAGGATATGGCAGGGAATTATCTAGTTATGGAATTAAAGAGTTTGTAAATATAAAAACTGTATATATTAAATAACGCTAATATTATAGCTAAGCTATATTGCTTTGGGAGAGTTAGTCGTTTGGTAATATTTACTTAAATAATCCAAGGCTATACCCAGATCAGAACTAATAACTGACATAGGTTTCCAAAGATCTCCTACTCTTTTTAATCTTGTAGGTATTGTTTTAAGATTAAATTGGGTAGGATCTAGACTAATATTTACCTCATCCCACGACAATGGTGTTGATACAGCAGCAGCAGCTCTTGGTCTTAATGAATAAACAGAAACTGTCGTTTGAGCCTCAGCATTCCTGAGATAATCTAGATAGATTTGACCTTGTCTTAATTTAGGATTTCTTTCTAAACTAATTAGTTTAGGATATTTTTTATAAATCAATAGACATACAAATTCAGCAAATTCTTTAATTTGTTTGTAAGTATATATAGCATTTAACGGAACAAATATATGTAATCCCCTTCCCCCAGTTGTTTTACATAGAGGTGTGAGTTTTGCACTTGTTAATAATTCTTTTACTTCCAATGCGATCATTACTACATCTTTAAAATCTACACTTTCTGGATCTAGATCGAATATTAAATAGTCCGGATTAGCTAAGTTTTCTATTCTAGAGTTCCACGGGTTTATTTCAATACAACCTAGATTTACCATATATAGTAGTGTTTCTAAGTTTTGGCACAATAAATAATGAATATCCTTTTGCGCACTTTCAGAATAGATAGTGACTTTTTCAACAAAGGAAGGAGTTTCGAAATTAATATCTTTTTGAAAGAAATTATCGCCATCTATTCCATTTGGAAATCTATTTAAAGATTGTGGTCTGTCTTTTAAATAAGGAAGAATATACTCAGCAATTTCAGTATAATAATTCACAACATCCCTTTTAGTATAATTTTGAATTGGCCAAAATACTTTATCTAGGTGAGTTAACTCTAATGCTGATTTTGGTATTACATTTAAATTGTTGTTAGATAGTGTTTGTGGTTTTTCTAAAATAATAGTTTTTGGATCTTTATCAATCCGCAGTCCTAAAAAAATAGGTTGCCTCATTAGGCCCGATTCTGTTAGTTCACTGTATTTAACTTCTGCTATTAATTCAGGCTTTAGCCATGATTTAAGATTAGAAATATAAGGGGGATCTTTAAGAGGACTGGTATCTGTATAATATTGGCTAAATTTAGAATCTAGATCATTAAGTTCTTGATCTGTAAAACCACTACCCACTAAACCGGCATATTGCAATACCTTGTTTCTATAAACTGCAGTGACTAATGAACCAAATGCTTTCCTATTACCAGTAGTAGTTCCAATTATTATTACTTCTTGTTGATTTACTAATTTAATTTTTAACCATTCATTTGATCTCACTCCCATTAAATAGGCAGAAGTGATTTTTTTAGCAATAATTCCTTCTAGGTTTTTTTCTTTAGCTAAAGTAAAGAATTCTGCTCCTTTTTCTAGAATGTGATCACTATAAAAAAGATTAGAGGATTTAGGTAGAATTTGTTTTAATAGTTTCTTTCTAGTGATTAAACTTTTTGTGGTTAAATCTTCCCCTTGGTAGCTTAATAAATCAAATATATAATATACGGCATTTTTTTGATTACCTTGGTTTTGTAACAGCTCGAATTTTGATCGTCCTTCATTATCAAGTACTACTAATTCACCGTCAAAAGTTGCAGTTATATTTAATTTTTCTAATTCTTTGAAAACACTAGGAAATGTTAGTGAAAAATCATTACCATTTCTAGAATAAAGTTCGTTTTTCTCAGAAGTAAGCTGGGCTATGGCTCTATAACCATCCCATTTGATTTCAAATAACCATTCCTTGTCTGAAAAGGGCTTATCTACAAGAGTTGCTAACATCGGCTTTATCTTATTATTATTTTGAGTAGTTATTAATCTGCTTGTATTTATAGGTTCTCTAAATTGTTCATTATTATGGTCTTTATGTTTAATTAGTAGCCAATTCTTTTTATCTTTTAATTTTATTAAAGCAAAACTCCCAGTTAGTTTTTTACCGTATAAATTAAATTTCAGCTCTCCATTTTCTACATCAGCAATGACTTGATTTTCTAGTTCTTCTTTTGGTTGTTTGCGCTGTAAGTCATATTCTCCTTCATCCCAAATACTTACTTTACCTGCACCATAATTACCCTCAGGTATGATACCTTGGAAGCTAGCATAGTCTGGCGGGTGATCTTCAACTCTTACTGCTAAGCGTTTAATGGAAGAATCCATACTGGGTTCTTTTGGAACTGCCCAACTTAATAAAACTCCTCCGGCTTCTAATCTAAAATCGTAATGGAGGTGAGAAGCATGATGTTCTTGAATGACAAATATAGGTAAATTGGCTATTGATTTTTTATTAATAGGCTTAGGTTCAGGTGTTTTAGTAAAGTTTCTTTTTTCCTGATATTTAGTTAAGCTCATTTCTTTTTGCTAAATTAGGAGCACTAGTTAAGCTCTTTCGTAGTTGTGACATTAGATCAGTAATTTTTGTAGCAGTTGGGGTATCCTCTGATGGGCTAAGCTCTGGGTGTGCACTAGCTTTTTTTTCAATAATTGCTTTTAGTTCATCTGTATATTCATCCTTAAATTGTTCAGGATTAAAATGTTCTGTCATCTTAGAAATAATTTCAATTGCTAATTCCAGTTCCTGCGCATTAATTTTTTCATCGGGTAATTCTAGTCCTGTTGTAGGTTTTATATCTTCTTTAAAGCGCATTTGATTTAGGATTAAAAGATTACCAGAAGTTTCTAGAACAGCCGTATGTTCTTTATTTCTTAAAACAAATTTTGCAACTGCCACTCGGTCAGTTTTAGTTAAAGCAGCACACAAAAGTGCGTAAGTCTTTTGGGCATTTTTATCAGGTTCAAGATAATATGGCTTTTCAAAATAGATCGGATCGATTTCAGTTTTAGCTACAAAATCTAATATTTCAATGGACTTAGTTTTTTTGACATTTACTGCTGCAAAATCTTCATCATGTAAAATAATGTAGTCACCTTTTTTATATTGATAACCCTTAACTATATTATCCCAACTTACTTCCTCCCCAGTCTTAGTATTAATTCGAGCGTAACGAATGGGAGCTAAATCCTTTTTACTTAGCATATCCAAATCTAAAGTTGTGGTTTTAGTAGCACTGTAAAGCTTTACAGGTATGTATATTAAACCAAAGCTTATCCCTCCTTGCCAGAGTGGTCTCATATTAATTTAATCAAATATTAGGTCTATCTTTACTAGAGTGGCCGCCAAATACTTTACGCATTGCTGCTATTACTTTCCACCCAATAAAGTTAGTATCTCGAGAATTATACCTTGCATATATTGCGTGACTAATCGAAGTAAAAGGTACTCCTAAATCGAGTGCTTCTTGAGCAGCCCATTTCCCAGTTCCTAAATCCCCTATTTGGCTTTCTGTATTAGTTAAACCAGGATCAGATTTATAGGCTTCTAACAGATACCCTACTAAATTACTTTGAATAATACTGCCATGATTCCAAACATCTAAAAGTTTAGCTAGATCGGGGCTATAATTTGAACTTGAAATCAAACTCATTCCTTCTGCTAATGATTGCATCATTCCATATTCAATTGCATTATGGGTCATTTTTACAAAATGTCCTGCACCGCTATCTCCAAAATATCCACAGCCTTTTTCAATTGCTACACCTTGGAAAAGCTCCTTTAACAAATCATAAGCAGCCTCATCGCCACCTACCATAAAACATGCTCCATGCCTGGCTCCAGAAATTCCTCCACTTATTCCTACGTCTAACATTTTAATCGATTTAATTGCTAAAGCGGTTGATCTTCTTACTGAATCTTTGTAGTGGGAATTTGCCAAGTCAACAATTATTGAACCCGGACTTAGAAGTTCACTTAAACCCTTAATAGTAGTTGTACCAAAAAACAAATCATCTATTGCACTTCCAGCTGAAATTATTGAAAAAACTATAGCTTGCTTTGGTAATGCTGCAACTAATTCTTCTAATGTGTCAACTACTAGGGCTTTTGAGGTTTCTCGAGCCATTTGTCTTTTTTCAGGTGAACGGTTCCAAGCAACAACTTCGTGACCTTCATCAAGTAAATTAAGCATTAAATTATATCCCATATTACCTAACCCAATTAGTCCTATTTTCATGGTGTTTACTAAAAATTAATCTACTTGCATTTATGACAATGGCTATGTCATATTAAATTAACATTACTATTATAGTTTAACAAATTATGTTATGAAAATTTTCTTAGATTCTGCAGATTTAACCGAAATAAAAGCAGCAGTAAAATCGGGTTTAATCGACGGCCTTACAACAAACCCATCTTTAGCTGCTAAAAATAGCCAACCATTTAGTGAGGTTGTTAATGAGATATTTAATATAGTAAATGGTCCTATTAGTTTAGAAGTAATCAGTACTGATTATGAACAAATACTAGAAGAAGGAAGAAAATTAGCCGCTTTAAATTCTAATGTCGTCGTAAAAATACCCATGATTCCTGAGGGTTTAATGGCAGTTAAAAAATTAGCGGAAGAGGGAATAAAAACAAATGTTACTTTAATATTTTCAGCAACACAAGCCTTACTTGCTGCCAAAGCAGGTGCAACATATGTGAGTCCTTTTGTAGGTAGATTACATGATATCGGCCAAGATGGGATGGAATTAATTATTAATATAAGACAGATTTTTGATAACTACCAATACCAATCAAAAATTTTGGTAGCTTCTGATCGTACAGTTATGGACACTTTAAATTCAGCATTAATTGGAGCTGATGTTATCACAATTAAATACGAGAATTTCTTAAAACTATTTCAACATCCATTGACTGATATTGGGTTGAAAAAATTTATGCAAGATTGGGAAAAATCAGGCCAAAAGAAATTGGTATAAATTAAATTACTTATTATGTTTACAATGGGTAGCAGTAATGATTTAACGCAATTAATAATTTTTGGGGCAACGGGCGATCTAAGTGCAAAAAAGATCTTACCTGCACTTTTTAATATTTCCAGAAAAAAACACTTGCCTAATTTAAAAATTATTGGGGCTTCACGCAGGGACTGGTCGGATAGTGATTTTAGTAATTACGTTAAAAATTTATTAAAAGTAGATGTTTCCACTCCTGGCTGGGAGACTTTTTCTAATAGTTTGCAATTTTCTCCAGTTAATTTCGAAAAGTTAGAAGACTATAAGCAGCTAAAAAATCTTTTAGTTAAAAATGAACAGGCATATCCTCAATCTCGGAAGATCTTATATTTTGCAGTGGCTCCTGAATTTTTTATACCCATAATTGAATCTATTGCTAAAGCAGGAATTCTTGAACCAGATGCAAATAATTACCGGGTAATTATTGAAAAACCATTTGGGAATGATCTTTCCTCGGCTAAAAAATTAGAAGAAAAATTGGAATCTATATTCCAAGAAGAGCAGATATTTAGAATTGATCATGTTCTTAATAGGAACGCCTTATTAGACATAGCTTTATTTAGAAAATATAACAGTCTATTTAGTCAGATTTTTAGTAAAGAATTTGTAGATAATATTCAAGTTACTTATTCCGAGTCAATTGGGGTTGAAGAAAGAGGAGAATTCTATGAAAAAACAGGCGCACTAAGAGACATGGTACAAAGCCACTTGCTTGAAGTCTTAGCTATAGTAATGGCTATATTACCTGATAATTTATCGACTAAAAACTTTAGAGAGGCTAGAAAGGAATTGGTTGCTAGTCTTATCTATAATCCTCTTGATATAGTACTTGGCCAATATCAAGGAGCCGAAGATACAGATCCTAAGCTTAAAGCCTATACTCAAGAAAATGAAGTTGATCCTAGTTCAAATGTAGAGACATTTACGGCTTTGAAATTAACATCAAGTCTAGCAAATTGGCAGGGTGTTCCTATATTTATTAGGACGGGTAAAAGATTAAAGGAAAAAGATATTTCTGTTAAATTTATTTTTAAATCACTTCCACACGGTTTAAAAGCAAATGTATTAACTTTTAAGCTAGCACCAGAAACTATTGTTAATTTGCGAATTTGGAATCCGGTTAATTTAGAGATGAGGAGTGATTTTAAAGCCATTGATTTAAAACATACCTACGATACGGAAAAACAAATAGATCCTTATGAAAATTTATTAAATAGAATATTTAATGATGACCAGTTATTTTTCGTCAGTTTCCTAGAAGAAATAGCGAGTTGGGAATTAATAGATTTGATTAGAGCAGATTACCCTAATTTAACTCTAGAAAAGTACCTACCTGGAAGCTTAGGTCCTATAGGTAGTGACGAGTTATTAAAAAAATATGGCAAAAAGTGGTTTAACGAAGATTTTAAATATGACTAAACCATTAATAATTATTGGAGCTGATCATCGAGGCTTTAGACTAAAACAAGAGCTTGTCCTTGAATTAGAGTCTAGGGATTATAAGGTGATAAGCGCAAGTCCTGAAAAGTTTTCTTCGACTGATGATTATCCAGATCAAGCATTTAAAGTAGCCGCCCTAGTTCCTAAGATGAGATCAAAAGGTGTTTTATGTTACGGAATATTAACTTGCGGTTCTGGAATAGGAATGTATATTGCAGCAAATAAGCTTCCTGGGATAAGGGCGGCAATGGTTGATTCTGTTACCAGTGCTAAATTAGATAGGTTAGAACATGATCCACACATATTAATCACTCCCAGTGACGATAGTCCAGCTCAATTATTAGAACTTATTGAAGCTTGGCTAGAACCAGTAGAATTAACTGGTCGACATTTACGCCGAATTAATAAAATTAATATTAAAGAAAGGCTTGATTATACTTATTATCCAAATAAAGGATTAATTGAGTATTTCCCACGGCTTGTACCGGCTATATTAACGACTGATAAATCTGAACTAGCAGATAAAGTAATGGAGCTTGGAGAATTTTCAGAAATAATCAGTATTGATATTACAGAAATGGATTTTGTCGGGGCAGAAAGCTGTAATCTTACAGAAGTAATAGAAGCAATTAAAAATAGTACTAAATATTTTACTGTGCATTTAATGCAGAAAAATCCGCTTGAAAGTTTGAGAAGGTTGAATAATATCCCAAATGTTTTATGCGTATATGTCCATGCTGAGGCTAATATAGAAGATATTAATCAAGAATGGTCATTTAGTTTGGGGTTAAGCTTTAATCCAGCTACTGCTATTACTGCTAAATATTTTGACTATAGTATTATTCAATTAATGAGCATAGAACCAGGTGCTCAAGGGAGACCTTTTAGAAAAGATGCTTTAATTAAAATGGCTCATCTAAGAGAGCAAGGTTATTTAGGAGAAATTCATTTAGATGGAGGGATAAATATAACTAACCTTGCAGAAATATTAACTTACTCTCCCGACTTAGTTACTTTAGGATCAAGTATTATAAAAGCCGTTGAACCAAAAATAGCTTATGCTAATTTAATTAAATTAACTTCTGAATCAATTAAAAATGACTGAAGCTGAATTGATTTTAAAATCGAGAGAACTAAGAATTGCTGTAATTAAAATGTTAGCTGAGGCAGGATCAGGTCATGCTGGTGGAGCATTAGGGGCTGCAGATATTTTCACTTTTCTCTATTTTAATTTTTTAAAACATGACCCCACTAATCCAAACTGGAAAGGAAGAGATTATTTTTTAATTTCAAATGGCCATATTGTTCCTATTTGGTATGCTGCACTTGCATATAGTGGTTACTTTCCTATTACTGAGCTTAGTACGCTTAGAAAATTAGGTTCGAGATTACAAGGACATCCTTTAAATATTGTTACACCCGGAATTTTTAATTCTAGTGGCCCATTAGCTCATGGAATTACTCAAGCAACAGGTGTAGCTTTAGGTCTCAAACTAGATCAATTAGAAAACAGAGTATATTGCTATATGAGTGACGGAGAACAAGATGAAGGAGCAATCTGGGAAAATATGTTAATTGCGAATAAATATAAGCTTAATAATTTAACTCTTATTCTAGATTTAAATAAAATTCAAATTGACGGTGATACCAAGGATATTATGCCGTTACCAGATTTAGCAAAAGTTTATGAAACTTGTGGATTCAATGTGATTACTATTGACGGTAATAATCAGAGAGAAATTAACCAGGCATTTAACCAAACCTCTCCTCTATTAACTACTAAACCAAATTTGATTATTGCTAATACGATTCCTGGTAAAGGAGTTAGTTTTATGGAAAATAGCTATGAATGGCATGACTGGAAAGGAACACCTGAAATAGTGGCTAAGGCTTTAGCTGAATTACAATATTAACTACTAAATATTATGTATAACACTCAATTATTAGTCCCTAACTTTTTAGCTGAGCAAGAACTTATTAAATCTGCCTCCAGAGAAGGCTTTGGTGAAGAGATAGTAAATATTGCACAGAAAAATCCTAATCTTGTTGTCTTAAATGCTGATCTGATGAGCTCTTTGAAATTAAATGAGTTCTCGCAAAAGTTTCCCCAGCGCTATTTCCAAGTGGGAGTCAGTGAAGAAGCTATGGCAGGTATAGGAACAGGCTTAGCATTGTATGGAAAAATTCCAGTAATTACTAGTTTTGCGGCTTTTTCACCCGGGCTTAATTGGAGCCAGCTAAGACTTGCGGCCTTAAGTATGGCTAATCTAAAAGTTTGTTCTTCCCACTATGGATTGAACGCGGGAGAAGATGGTCCAACAGCCCAAATGTTAGAAGATGTGGCCTTGATGAGAGTCATTCCTAATTTTATTATTGTTTCTCCTGCTGATAATAATCAGGCTAAGCTAGCACTAAACGCAATTATTGCCCATAATGGCCCTGCGTATTTAAGACTTACTCGAGCCAAATTCCCCAATTTTATTAATCCAGCGGCAGAATTTGTTCTAGGAAAGGCGCAAATATTAAGAGAAGGAAAAGACCTAAGTGTTGTAGTCAATGGCTCAATTAGTTATGAAGCATTAATGGCGGTTGAAAATTTAAGTAGTGAGATAGACATCGAACTAATTAATTTACATACTATCAAACCGTTAGATTTAGAAACTATAAGTAAATCTTTAGCTAAAACTAAAAAATTAGTCACTATCGAAGAACACCAAATCATGGGTGGAATGGGGAGTGCAATTTTAGAGGCATTAGCTACCCTAAAGGAAAACCCTCTATCAAAATCATTATTAATTGGGGTAAATGACCAGTTTGGTACCTCGGGTGATGGAAATATGGTTTTAGAAAAATATGGTTTAACTAGAAATCATTTAACTGAAAGAATTAGAAGATTCTATGCAAGTTAAATATTTAACAAAAGATTATTTTAGCGAAGCTGCTGAACAAATAGCTAGTTATGTTACTGAGAAATTAGAATCAACTAATCTCATTTTATTATTATCAGGAGGCTCGACTGCTAAAACATATAACTATCTGGCACAATTACTGATTGATTCTAAACTAGAAAATTTAACAATTGGGTTAGTAGACGAAAGATATTTCCCACACGGTTCTGAACCTAAAAATTTCAATAGCATATTAATTAAAGAAACGGATTTATATAAAAAACTTGCCCCAAAAATTAAAGAATTTAAGTTAATTAATTATGAGGCTTTAGATATGACTATGGTGGTTGAGGATTATAATAATTTTATTGAAAGATCATTTTTAATAAATTCAGAAAGAGTGGCACTTCTTGGAATAGGTACTGATGGACACACAGCAGGTATACTACCAATATTTTCAAATCAGGAATTTCAGTCTAAGTTTGAGTCGGCTGAATTATTTACGAGTTATATAGCCCCAGATTTTCCTTATAGACTCAGTTTAACTTATACGACTTTAAAAAAACTAACTAAAGTATTTGTTTGCTTAACGGGGGCTGAAAAAAAAGATCAGTATTTAAAATTATTAGCTACAGAAAATAATTTTGATTTAAATACCAGTTATAATTATCCGGCGGGTATTTTAAGTGTATTGCCTACTGAATTATTGACAGATTTAAGCTAATTGTTAATTAAACTGCTGTAATTACAGTTTAATTTACTTAATTCCCAATAACTCTACTTCGAAAATTAGCGTTGAATTTGGAGGAATACTACCAGCAGGTTGGTTACCGTAACCAAGATTTGCGGGAATAGTTAATTTCCTTTTTCCCCCTACTTTCATTCCTAGCATTCCTTGATCCCAGCCTTGAATTACATTCCCTTGGCCGATTACAAAACTAAATGGTTGATTGCGGTCATATGAACTATCAAATTTAGTACCATCAGTTAATGTACCGATATAGTTAACGGATAAAGTATTACCATTAACAACAGCATTGCCTGTACCCGTTTTTATATCTTGGATCACTAGACCAGAAGTTGTACTTGTATTTATAGGACTTGAATCAGGATTATTAGTAGTTGTGGTATTGGTAGTTGAAGTATTATTACTATTTTTATTAACTTGCATTAAGATTATTAATCCCAAAACCAATATTATCACGATTACTACTCCAGTTATTATTATATTTCGTTGGTTATTCATAGTCTTATTATCTTAAATGGTTATATAGATTATTAGGGCAATATTTGATTATAGCAAATATATTAATGTATACTTCTAGTCATAAATTAATCGATATAAACATGCTAGAAATGGGCGCACTACCTTATTCTGTTGTGGGTGTTGATGAAGAAAAGGATCATAAAATGTTAACTTTAGAATTAAGGACTGGGTTTGATGATTTCTTGGTACAGAATAGTCAATTAGAATTACCATATATTACGACCGCTGTGCCATTGGAATGTTTGTTAATTAAATCAGCTAATGTTTGGAGTAGAGTTGCTACTTTATTTGTGGCTCATCCACCAGGATATAAAATTGATGATGATGAGATAGAGCTTGATTTTTCTAATGGTAGAATTCCAGTAGTTAGTTTTACTGAGGGTACTCAAATATATGCAGTCCGGATTGTATATCCTCACGGAACAGATACAGTTGATTTAGCAATAAATATTGCCACTAGTCCTGAAATAGATGAAGATGATGTATCAATGAGTCAATTATTAATTTCACTAGCTGGTAAGGTTTGCAGAACATGTCCTGTTAGAAATGATTGTGCACTTCAGCGTAATTCACAATATAATTCAAACCGAGACCACTTTTAACTAAAACTGGTAAATAATAATATCCCACCGCCACAAAATATTAAAGTAAAAAATATTATTACTATAATTAAAAATATACTGATTGGACTTTTTACTATAGCTTTGATGTTTAACATAGGTTTTGCTAGTTTAATATTATGTTTTAGAGAATTTCCAATTACTGATCAGTATTTTAGTTTGATCTAAATATTGTGTGCCAAATTCTGTGGTTTTATCTATTGCAGTACCTTCCTCTCCAAAATTAAATGTCTCAATAATTATCCAGTTTGCGCCTAAATTTAAAGCTGAACTAAAATTACTGGCATACCATTTTCCAGAATTACGAGATTGGATTCTAGCTCCCATTGGGTGAAGGCTTGAATTATCAAATCCCGGCCCGACTGTTATTATTATAGGCACTTTAGCGTTCTCTGGAAGTATGGCTCCTTCAAGTGCCCCACCCCAATGGTAACTATTATCTGCATTACATGTGGTATTAATAATACCAATACCGTAACTATGTTTGCACCATGTGTCATCTAATATTAGGTATAGAGAATAATTAGGATATGTATTTTTAAAATCTATTTTTAGTTGATTAACCCAACCATCATCAGCACTAAAATTATAGGCATTTTCTTCGACTCTATAAACTAAAATCGGAAAGGTATGATTATTAGGATATAGGTAAAAGAAAGTAGGTATTTCTTGAATGCTAAGTGAACTAAATACTGTATCGAAGGTATCTTTAACGCCTGTCCAAAGTGCTATATATTTCTGGCCGCTATTGGATAATATACCTGTACTTGGTTTATCCTTATCCCAATATTCCACTCCATCTAGATGGAAAGCTAATTTAGAATAATTTTGCCCACTGTTTTTGAGTTGTTTTTGAGCTTGAATCATTAGTGTTAATGCATGTTTCCATAAAGCTAAATCTGGCCTTGTCATAGGGGTAATTACATCTATGCCAGAATTTGCAGCTCTAGAAAAAATTCCTTTAAACCAATCAACTGCTAATTGATCAGCATTAGGCGGGTTAGCAATCTGTCTTTCTGATGAGTTTAAAAAAGGAATTGGGTTCATTTGATATTTAAATCCCGTCTGTACTAAATATCCATTGACCTGACTAGGAGGTAATAACTGTGTTTGGCTAGGATTAAAATGTTGGGCTCCATACCATGGATACCACCAATAAAAATCAGCTAAGGTAAGCTTGGTTGGATCAGCCTCAGACTGTGTGGTTGCAAAACTATAGTTAAATACTTGCTCAGCATAACCTGTAGTATTTGTGTTTTTAAGGTAAAACTGATCGGTATTTGAATTATATAATCCTACACTCTCAATTCCTGTATTATCCCAGTCTCCCACAACCGGTATAAGGCCCTTATTAGCATCACCATATGCAAATTGTTGCTCTGCGTAACCGGTAGTATTTGAATAACGCAGATAAAAAGTGCTTTGGATTGGATTATAAATTCCAATAGTAGAATTCTTAGTATCCTTTAGCCAAATTCCAGCTATAGGTAGTGAATATGGATTAGTAGATTTATAGACAAATTCTGTAGTATTAAAATCATTGTTACTTACCGAAGTTCGCAAATCTACTTGACCATTTTCTGGATTATAGATGCCTATTGAACTTTTCCCGCTTCCGGTCCAATCGCCTGCGATAGGAATTAAACTCGATTTTTTAGAGCCAAAAATAAAAGTTTTATCAGCATAGCCAGTAGTGTTTGTATTTTTCAAATAGAACGTAGCTGTAGAGTTATCGTATAAGCCCACACTATATTTTCCAGATCCAGTCCAATCACCACTTATGGGTTGAAAGTTTGCATTAGCTGAGCCAAAGGTGAAAATGATATCAAGTCCGGTTGTTCTTAGTTTGAATTCACCAGTAGCTGGATTGTATAAGCCTACATTCCAGTTAACTCCGTCCCACTTCCCAGCGATTGGTTTAATACTATTATTAATATCGTTATGATATGCAGTTGGAGCTAAATTATGATTAATTATTATGAATAATCCCCATAATAAAATTAAAAAGCTAATAAGAACTCCAAAAATTATCTGTAACTTCTTTATATTAAGTTTCTGAATTAACATTTACACTATAATTATGATTAATATTATAATTTGCTTAAACAATTCCTCTAAACCAGTTATTATAATCCTAGCACTAGTATAGTAAGATAATCTACAATAGTTGTTAGGACTAAATAATTAGTTAGTGTTCATTAACCTATTAAATTTATACATATGTCTTTAGTTGATAACTTAATTGATGCGGCATTAGAAAAAGGAGGAAAGACTGCTAATTTCTCGATAGTATTTCCTAACGGTACGAGTAAAAAAGCAGGCCTTGGTAATGATGAATTTACTATAAGAATAAAATCTAAAGAAGTTTATTCTCAAATAATAAATAAAGGCGATTTAGGTTTGGGTGAACAATACATGCTAGGAAATATTGATGTAGAAGGAGATCTTGCAAAAGCAATGTTAATGGCAGCTCAATTGGGGGTAAATACATATCAAAAAAATCTTATTAATACACTTATTGATGGAGTTATTTCTAAAACTAGATCTAATAGCAGACATAATTCATTAAAAAATGTAGTGCATCACTATGACTTAGGAAATGAGTTTTATGAACAATGGTTAGATAAAACATTCACATATTCATGTGCATATTTTAAAGATCCTAGTGATACGATTGATAAGGCTGAAGAACAAAAACTAGAACATATTTGTAAAAAGCTCCAGCTAAAACCAGGAGATAGTTTAGTAGATGTCGGCTGTGGATGGGGAAGTATGTTAATTTATGCAGCACAGAAATACAAAGTAAAGGGGTATGGACTAACTCTATCTAAAGAACAAATTAATTACGCTACGAAGAAAGTTAAAGAATTGGGTCTAGAGAAACTGGTAATATTTGAATTTAAAGATTACCGCGATCTAACTGGTGAATATGATAAATTTGTATCTATTGGAATGTTTGAACACGTTGGTAAAAAATATTACGATCAGTTTTTTGAAAAAGTTAAAACAATATTAAAACCAGGTGGTTTAGG
>Ga0123338_10003321_pt1 | contig 14536 bp, 10 predicted proteins | sample grotaG_FD_89793 | JGI IMG/M metagenome (GOLD analysis project Ga0123338, IMG submission 89793) | Glacier valley bacterial and archeal communities from Borup Fiord, Nunavut, Canada, to study Microbial Dark Matter (Phase II) -... | ecosystem: Environmental > Aquatic > Freshwater > Ice > Glacier ...
TAAAAAAAACAATTACGGCTCAGTATATCGTCACATATGCAGATTTAAAACAAGTTCGATTTCAAGAAGAACTATTTCACCTGTTACAAACTCAGGAAAAATATCTCATAAAAATGGTACAGGGTGGAATTTTTAAACAAAGTGATTACCTAACGTTTTTAGTTTCAAGACAAGCACAGGAAGTGTCAATAAGCCAATTTGAGAATACGTTTCATACTGATTTGGCATTGCTAAATCAGTTATCAGGCATTGTAGACACCAGTACCGTTGTATTAGAAGAACCCAACATACAACCAGCCAACTTATTACCTATCACGCTATTGCCAGGATATCACAAATTCATCATAGATAGTTTGCAGCTTATAAACCAACAAAATCTACTATCAGCTGCTTATAAGCCCAAAATCAACTGGTTTGCCGATGCCGGTAATCAGACAAGCATACTCCGAAATTTTTATCGGAATTTCGGAACCAGTTTTGGGTTAAACTTTACACTGCCAATATATGATGGACACCAGCGCCGCATTGCTCTTAAGCAAATAGATTTACAGCAGAGAACCAGAAAAGTATACCTGCAATATTTCAACACACAATACCAGCAGCAGATTCTTTCTGTGCAAAAGCAATTAAAGGATATTGAACAATTGCTTGGTAAAATAGATAACCAGTTGAAATACTCAAAAATGCTGATCGATACAGATCAGAAATTATTGAATACTGGTGACCTAAAAGTAAACGATTTTCTACTGGCTATAAATAATTACAGGTCCATACAATTTTCTCAAACGCAACAACAAATCAACCGGCTTTTATTAATAAACCAGCTAAATTATTGGGGTGTCAATTGAATTCCGTAAAAGGGATTAAATTGAGCTGCTATTAACATTTATCATGATCAAATTTACTAAATCTTCTGCCTTGTGTTTCTGCCATAACAATGTACCACAATATTTCCTGGCAATAATCCTGACTACCTTTTTGATGATTAACCTTTGCGGCTGTAATTCGTCAGCCAAAGAAGCGGCTGATGAAACCGTAGCTCATGCAATAGTTCCAGTAAAAACAGGTATCGTTGTAAACGGTCCTGTAGGTGAATCAATTGAATTAAATGCAAATTCGACCTTCATAAAGAGAAACATTGTCAGATCAACAGCTATCGGATATGTGAAGAAAATAAATGCTCAGCTGGGCGATCAGGTAAACGCCGGAGAAAAACTTTTTATTCTTGAAACCAAAGAAGCCACAATACTCGGAAATAATCTGTTTAAAAATGAGCCTGATCTACACTTTTCAGGATTAATCCCTATAAAAGCCAGTCAGCCAGGTTTTATTACTGGTATCTACCATCAGGTTGGTGATTATATCCAAGAAGGTGATTCACTTTGCTCAATTGTAGACCAGCATAGTCTAGTCTTTATACTAAATGTACCATATGAATTTAATGGTTTTATTAAGATGGGTGAAACCTGTCAGATCAGCTTGCCTGATGGCCGAAATTTTAAAGGTACTATCTACTCAAAAATTGCCGTTATGGATGCCGTTTCACAGACTCAGCGTTATCTGGTTAAGGCCCTTTTACCAGAACATCTACCAGAAAATCTGATTGCTAGGGTAAAACTTTTTAAAAGCAAGCCGCATACAGCGCTTTTAGTACCACATACCGCAGTATTGAGTAATGAAGAACAAACTGAATTCTGGGTGATGAAAGTCGTTAACGATACACTGGCGATAAAAGTTCCCATTCATAAGGGGATTGAAACATCAGATCAGGTTGAACTTATCAATTCCCAGCTTCAGGCAGGTCAAAAAGTTCTGGTCGGTGGAAATTATGGTCTGTCTGATACAACAACCGTCAAAATAGAAAAATGAAACAGTTTTTTAGCACGTATAAAAATCCGGTTGCTGTACTTTTGACAATCTTATTGATGTCTGGATTGTATTTCTACAGCCGGATGCAGACATCACTTTTTCCGGAAATAACTTTTCCCAAGGTTAAAATCATAGCAGATGCTGGTGAACAGCCTGTCGATAAAATGATGGTTACTGTAACCAAACCATTAGAAAATGCCGTCAAGCTAGTTCCTGACTTACAACTTGTCAGAAGTGTTACCAGCAGAGGAAGTTGTGAGATTTCAGCTTATATGAACTGGAATGCAAATATTGATCTTGCCAGGCAAAATATCGAATCAAGGATAAATGAGATCAGGAATTCTCTACCCCCTGGTGTACAATTCAGTATAGAAAAAATGAACCCTTCTATATTGCCAGTTATGGGATATACCCTTGAAAGCCATAGCCGCAGCCCTATTGAAATGAAATTGCTGGCAATGTACACTATAAAGCCTTTTCTTTCGCAGGTAGAAGGTGTAGCAGAAATAAGAATCAGCGGAGGAAAAAACAAAGAATTCTGGCTTATGCTCAAGCCCCAGAAAATGAGTGCTCTTGGGGTTACTCCAGATATGGTAAATACGGCTTTAAGTCAGACCAATTTTATTCTCTCTAATGGTTATTTGGCTGATTACCGCAGGTTGTATCTGGCAATTACAAATACAGCCGTTAAGAATCTGGATCAGCTTGAGAATCTTATCATTTTCAATGATGGTCGTAGGACCGTGCAACTCAAAGACATTTCAGAAGTTCAAATCAGAGAAGGTATTGAATATGTACGCATAAATGCAAACGGTCATGATGCCGTTCTTGTTGCTGTAATCAAACAACCTAATGCAAACCTGATTGCTGTTTCAAGCCTGATGCAAGAAAAAATCAAGCAACTACAAAAAATATTACCTTCAGACGTAATTATCAAACCGTATTATATTCAGGCTGACTTTGTCAACGAAGCGGTACGTAGTGTAACAGATAGTCTTTGGATCGGTCTTGCTCTGGCAATTTTAGTGGCAATTTTATTTTTGCGTTCTGCAAGGGCAAGTCTTAGCATTTTGATAACCATTCCTATTACCCTAATGCTGACGATTCTTGTTCTGTATTCAATAGGGTATACCTTAAATATTATGACCCTTGGAGCTATCGCTGCATCTATCGGACTAATCATTGATGACGCAATTGTTGTGGTCGAACAAATTCATCGGACACATGAGGAGCATCCTGGTGAAACTGGATCAGAACTGGTTCAAAAAGCAATAAGTTATCTTTTTCCTGCCATGCTGGCTTCATCGATCAGTACCATTGTAATTTTTCTTCCTTTTTCATTAATGACAGGCATAGCAGGTGCCTATTTTAATGTTCTTACCAATACAATGATTATTACCCTGGTATGTTCATTTTTTGTAACATGGATTGGGCTTCCTGTTATCTATCTTTTATTTAACTTTCTAAACAGGCAAAAAAATAAAAATGCTTTACCAGAAAAGGAACATCCGGTACATACCCAGACCTGGGTTTATCCGCTGATTCGCAGACCATGGATCAGCATGATTTTTGTTGCAGGGTTAATTCTTGCCATAATATTGGTATATCCTCATCTGGGCACTGGTTTTTTACCAGACATGGATGAGGGGTCAATTGTACTTGACTATAGTTCTCCTCCCGGTACTTCTCTTGAAGAAACTGACCGTATGCTTCAGCAGGCAGAAAAACTAATAAGTCAAAATCCGAATGTACAGGCTTATTCAAGGCGTACAGGAACTCAGATGGGCTTTTATATCACTGAACAAAATCGAGGAGATTATCTGATTCAATTAAAGAAAAATAAGACAGAAACAACAGATCAGGTTATTGATGAGCTTCGTAAAAAGATTGCGAGCTCACAGCCAGCGTTAAGAATTGATTTCGGACAGGTTATTACTGACATGCTGGGTGATTTAATGGCTTCAGTTCAACCAATTGAATTAAAGGTATTCGGGTCTGAGCAGTCTAAACTGAATGAACTATCAAATCAGATTACAGATATTATTTCAAAAGTACCTGGTACAGCTGATGCCTTCAATGGTATAGTTGTAGCAGGCCCTTCTATTGAAATTTCTCCAGATCAAACACGACTTGCTCAATTTCATTTATCGCCGGCAATTTTTCAACAGCAGCTTCAAAGTAAACTTGAAGGAAATCAAACTGGGGGCATAATTGAAAATCAACAGGTCACTCCCATCCGTATGATAGAACCTGAACAGCATGGCTCAAGCCTTGACAAGTTTAAAAACCAGTTAATTTTCTTACCTGGTGGCAAACGAGTACCGGTTTCCAGTCTTGCATCGATTAAAATCAGCACTGGGGCAGCAGAATTGCAGCGGGAAAATCTTCAATCAATGGGTGTAATCACTGCCAGGTTAAATCAGCGTGATCTGGGCAGTGTAATGAATGATATACGAACCCAAATTGGAAGAAAAGTAATTTTTCCGCCTGGTTACCATATTGAATACGGAGGTGCATTTGCAGATCAGCAGCGTTCTTTCAATGAATTACTGATTATTCTGGGTACTGCCAGCCTGCTCGTATTTGTGGTCATTCTGTTTTTATCACGCAATTTTGCTGTAGCATTACTGGTACTTTTTATTTCTATTCTTGGGGCTGCAGGCTCTATGCTCGCCTTATTTCTGACACATATACCTTTAAATGTTGGCAGTTACACAGGAATTATTATGATCGTTGGCATCATTGGAGAAAATGCAATTTTTACGTTTTGGCAGTTTCAAACAACTGTACAGGTAAGTTCAGTCGAGGAAGCTGTTGTATATGCTATTTCTACCCGGCTCAGACCTAAATTGATGACTGCACTTGGAGCCATTATTGCACTGATGCCTCTGGCACTTGGTATAGGTGTAGGCGCACAGTTGCATCAACCACTTGCTATTGCCGTTATTGGCGGATTTATTGTTGCCCTGCCCTTGTTGCTAATGGTTTTACCCAGTTTAATGGTATTAGTTTTAAAAAAATCTTATCCTAAACCAGCAATAGCTAAACCCGGTAACTGAAACAAATCTGGGTTTTCTAGAATCACGTCGTTACTAATATTTTTTCTATTGATATTATATTTAGCCCCGACTGATGAGGTTATATTGTCGTACGTAAGTGAAGGTAAATTTGTTTAACGTACTGGCTGGTTGATTTTTAAATCAAAAAATAAAGCAAAATAAAAGTGATCGAAAAATTATTTTGCATTATATGAAAAGTAAAATAATGCATTTAAATAGGGGAAACTACTTTCATTGAAGTAAAATATTATTTATAAATCATTAAATATTAATTTGATTAATCTTCTGCCTGCTTATTTAGTCTTATAATTTTTTCTCTTTAAAATATACTTTAAATTAAGGTTATGAATGCTATTATCAGAATTCGTGTACTCATAGCGCTATTTGTCTTGATGCTATGCAGCACCAACTCAAAACTATATGCCCAGCAGGGTGGTCCTGTTTCTTATCAGGAATTTTATGACCAGTTAAGCCCCTATGGAGACTGGGTAAATGACCCCGATTATGGCTACGCGTGGGTACCTGATGCAGGTCCTGATTTTCAACCCTACAGGTCTCATGGTCACTGGGTATATACAGAATATGGATGGACGTGGGTTTCAGACTATAAATGGGGATGGGCCGCTTTTCACTATGGCAGATGGAGATTAACAGATGAATTCGGTTGGATCTGGATACCTGGATATACATGGGGGCCAGCCTGGGTTTCATGGAGAAGAACCGAGGGATATTATGGTTGGGCACCATTGGGACCTCCCCGATTACGTTATGAAGGACCAGGTTTTCAAGGCGATAATACTGATGGATACCGGGATCAGGAAAATGATGGGGGTTATCGAGATGAATCAAATAACGGAAACTATCGTGATGGTTATTACGATGGTAACAGAGACCAAAACTATGCAGGCAGTGGGTTTCATGTAAGTATAGGTTTCAACTTTTCATGGGGTAATGCAGCACCAGTGAATCAATGGTGCTTTGTACCAGCTAATTACGTAGCCAGCCCCTATCTTTCAAACTATTATGTACCGCAAATACAAAACACTACAATTTATAATAACACCACTATTATTAAAAATACCTATGTGAACGGGAACATGGTTAATAATAGTGGAACCATAATTAACAACTATACTAATTCGACAAATAACAGCAATAACACTATTAGTAATTCAGGTAATAAAACGGTATATATAGCTGGGCCACCCAGAGCTGATGTAGAAAAATCTACAGGTCAGGTGATAAAGGCAGTCGCCATTACCAATGCATCAAAACCGGGTATGGCTGGTATAAAGGGTAATGCCATTTCAATGTACAGACCACCATTCAGAAACCCTGTTGAGGCTGGAAATATTCGTTCTTCAGCAGGTTTACCTGCACCAAGTCATGCTGTACCCATTAATCAGGTAAGTCCGATCATTGACCGGTCAGGATCAAAGGCCGGATTAGTTAGAAATAATGCGATATCACATTTGAATAGCACTGATAGTAAACCACTTATTATGGCAAAAACTAATTATTCAGCCTTTAAAAGCAGCCCTGTACGAGCTAAAACAGTAGAAAACCAACGCTATATTAAAGCAGGTACCGTCAATACGGGCAGAGCACAAATTAACAGACCAGAAAATAATCTTACACCAGTCAACAGAGGGATTTCTTCACCTCAAGAATCAGATGGAGGAATGAATAACCCAAAAGATAAGCGTCTTGAGCAACCACCAGTTCGTTCACAATCTCAGCAAATCCAAAAGGAAAAAGATCGGGCAGACAATGAAAATAGAATTCAGGAACAAAACAGGCTTCAGCTTCAAAACAAAGTAAAATCACCTGAAACTCCGGATCATGGAAGAATTTTAAATAATGATCAGCAGCGACAGGTTCATCCACAGATTCCCGGGCAGCGTCAGCCTGACCAAGGGCAGCAGCAACATCAGGTTCATCCCCAGTTTCCCGATCAGCGTCAACCCTACCAGGGGCAACGTCAGCCAGACCAGGGTCAACAACAACAACGGCCACAAAATCAGGTTCAGCCACAACAACAACGGCCACAAAATCAGGTTCAGCCACAGCAACAACGGCCACAAAATCAGATTCAGCCACAGCAACAACGGCCACAAAATCAGGGAGCCCCTATCAACGCCCCTCAACATGTTACTCCAAGGCAAGAACCCAGGATGATTGAACCTCCAAGACAAAAGCCAGTTGAAGAAAAAAAGTGAGCTAAATATTCATTTCCGGAATGTCATCATCTGCCAGCATATGACCCTGGGTGGCATTCCGGATTTCGTCTACAGAGACACCTGGAGCTCTCTCAAGTAACCGGAATCCTATACCAGGCAAGATATCTATTACAGCAAGTTCGGTCACAATTTTCCGAACACATTTGATACCCGTTAGGGGCAGAGTACACTGCTGCAGTAATTTTGATTGACCCTGCTTGTTTACGTGCTGCATGGCAACAATTATATTACTGGCAGAGGCTACCAAATCCATTGCCCCACCCATCCCTTTAACCATCTTTCCAGGTATTTTCCAGCTTGCAATATCACCAGTTTCTGAAACTTCCATTGCTCCCAGAATAGTCAGGTCAATATGCCCACCCCTGATCATGGCGAAGCTTTCGGCTGAATCAAATAAAGAAGATCCCAAAGCCATAGTTATTGTTTGTTTACCAGCATTGATCAGGTCTGCATCAACTTCACTTTCAACTGGGAAAGGCCCTATACCCAGAAGCCCATTTTCAGATTGGAGAACAACCTGAATATTTTCAGGAATAAAATTTGCAACCAGGGTTGGAATACCAATTCCCAGATTTACATAATATCCGTCACGTAGTTCCTGAGCAATACGCCGGGCAATGCCGTTTTTATCAAGCATACAGTTTATTGATTAGTAACCGTGATGGTTCGTTGCTCTATACGTTTTTCGTAATTCTTACCCTGAAAAACACGCTGAACATATATTCCCGGGGTATGAATCTCTTCGGGCCCAAGACTTCCAAGAGGAACGAGTTCTTCAACTTCAGCTATAGTAATCTTGCCAGCTGTTGCCATCATGGGATTAAAATTCCTAGCCGTTCCATGATAAATAAGATTACCGGCTTCATCTCCTTTCCATGCCTTGACTAATGAAAAATCTGCTTTAAGCCAATTTTCAAGCAAATAGTTTTTGCCATCAAAAGAACGTATTTCTTTACCCCTCGCTACTTCAGTGCCAAATCCCGCAGGAGTGTAAAAAGCAGGTATTCCTGCCCCACCCGCTCTAATTCTTTCCGCAAGGGTACCCTGAGGAATAAGCTCAACTTCAAGTTCACCGGCTAATAGCTGCCTTTCGAATTCTTCATTTTCACCTACATAAGAAGAAATCATTTTTTTTACTTGCCGGGATTTCAATAAAACTCCAATTCCAAAATTATCGATACCAGCATTATTTGAAATACAGGTAAGGTTTTTAACCTTCATCTCAAGTAAGGCAGTGATTCCATTTTCAGGAATTCCGCAAAGTCCAAACCCGCCAAGCATAATAATTGAACCATCATATACATCACTAAGTGCAGTTCTTGCATCAGCATAAATTTTATTGATCATCTTGCCGTTTCCATATAAATACGCTCTTGATAAGTTACCTAATATGAAATATAAAACACTAAAAACTTCTAAGCAAGAATCCTAAACATTTGGAACATTTTAATGTACTAACTTTTACAATATCAGCATTATGGAAAATCAAATTTTAGGTCTTCACCATATCACAGCCATTGCAAGCAGTGCACAAAAAAACTATGATTTTTACACAAAATTTCTTGGCCAGAGGTTAGTAAAAAGAACCGTGAACTTCGACGATCCCAATACATACCATTTTTATTTTGGCGATGAAATAGGCACTCCGGGAACGATAATTACATTCTTCCCTTGGGAAGGTATGAATCATGGAAGAATAGGAAATGCAATGGCTACCGAAATCGGTTATTCTGTCGGTAAATCAAGCTATAATTTTTGGCTCGAGCGTCTGAAAGAATTTAAGGTTACTCATTCTCCCGTTGAATCCTATTTTGGAAAAGACATTATCAGGTTTCAGGATTATGATGGTCTGGCATTCAACCTTGTTTTCACAGATGGATTGATGAATATTCAACCATGGGAAACAAATGGGGTTGCGAAAATAGATACTGTTAAGGGTTTTAATAATGTAGTCCTAACCCTAAAGACAATAGATGCTACAGCAGCGGTTTTATCAGATTTATTGGGATATACTGAAATTGCATCTGAAGGTGATATAACCAGGTTTAATAATCAGAATGATAGTTTTTCATTTATTGATTTAAAGTCTAGCCCTTCGGGCAAGCATGGTCAGGTTGCGGCTGGCACTATTCATCATATCGCTTTCGAAGTAAAAGATGAAAGTATTTTGATGGAATACAGAGAGAAGATAGCAAGTGCAGGCCTACACATCACTGAAAAGATTGATCGTGACTACTTCTACTCAATCTACTTCAGAGAGCCCGGAGGAGTATTATTTGAACTTGCAACTCAAAATCCTGGTTTTGCCAAAGACGAACCCTTAGGTGAGCTTGGACAAAATCTTCGGTTACCCAGCCAGTATGAATCAATGAGGTCAAAAATTTCAGTACAGTTACCTTCAATAACTTTTTAATTTTCAGAAATACTCAATGGATAAATTCACCTATCTAACAGGAGGCCTAAGTTTAGAAGCTGCAAATAAGGTTTTAATCCTGCTACATGGCAGAGGTGGAAGTGCTTCCGACATGTTAAACTTTATAAAAGGATTAAAAGCTGATGACTTTGCACTTATAGCACCACAGGCGATAAACAATAGCTGGTACCCCTATTCATTTTTAGAGGCTCAGAAAAATGACTCTTCCCTGAATCTAGCCTTGGTTTTCCTTGATCAGATAATCTTGGAATTAGAAAGTTCAGGTTTTAAAAAAACTCAGTGCTATTTTCTCGGTTTTTCTCAGGGTGCATGCCTGACACTTGAATATACGACTAGAAACGCCGCAAAATATGGGGGGATAATTGCCTTCACCGGTGGACTTATAGGCAATACAATTATGAAAGCAAGGTATAATGGAAATTTTGAAGCTACCCCGGTATTTATAGGCAGCAGTGATCCTGATATCCATGTACCAGTAGAACGTGTGAGAAACTCAGCAAAATTAATGACCCTTATGGGCGCAAATGTCAATACCATTATCTATCAGAACATGGGCCATACAATTAACGAGGATGAAATCATGCACTGTAATGCAATACTTGCCAAGGATAAACTATAAATAATTCCGAAAAAATTGATAATAAATAAGTGTAGTTTATACTATACAGTTTAGGTTTTATAATTTACATACCTATCAAAGCTTAACCTACAGCGCTGTAAATAAATATGCCTTTAGGATGTCTTAAAGATAGGTTTATAGGATATTGAACGTACGAAATGCCAATATTAAATTCAGGTACGAATTTAGATTAATCGAACAAGAGTTAATCTGTTTCTCAACCTAAATTTAAAGGCAATGAAAACGCTAGTCACATTCATCACCAAGATCTCAGCAGCCTGCTTAATTGCTACTCTCCCTATTCCGGGAATAGCTTCATCCCTGTCTTTTCAACAAAATGACCCGGTTTATGGTAATGACCGCCCATATCAGAATCAGCCAGACAACCAGCAAAATAGTAACCAGGATAATGGGTATACTAACGGGCAGCAGAATTCTGACAATAATCAGACGAATCAGAATTACAATCAGGATAATGGAAATTATGCTGACAATAGTGGAAATAATGAAAATCAAGGAAATATAAATTACCAGACTTTTCACGATCAGCTAAGTCCATATGGACAGTGGATCAATACACCAGAGTACGGGCAGGTATGGGTACCGGACGCAGGAGACAATTTTCAACCATATAGAACAGAGGGGCACTGGGTTTATACTGATTACGGTTGGACCTGGGCTAGTGATTATCGTTGGGGATGGGCTCCATTTCACTATGGGCGCTGGTCATTTGCAGATGAATATGGATGGTATTGGGTTCCTGGCTACCATTGGGGCCCAGCCTGGGTTGCATGGCGGCATTCTTCAGAATATTATGGATGGGCCCCACTAAGCCCAGGTTTATCAATTGGCGTTTCATTTTCATGGGGAACTTCTATTCCTGACCATGACTGGTGCTTTGTTCGCTCAAACTATATTAGCGACGAACATGTAAATAATTACTACGTTTCAGTAAATAACAATACAACTATTATCAATAACACAACCATAATCAATAACAACAGGTATTCAGACGGAAACAGGCAGATCTCGTATTCAGCAGGACCTTCAGCAAATGAAGTGGCCAGATATACTGGACGGCAGGTCTCACCTGTGAACATACAACGCGTTAACAGACCTACTATGGCAGGCATACATAATAATCAGTTAATGATTTACCGGCCCAATGTGACCCCTGGCAGAATAAACAATTCTATAAATAGCAATCCGGGAATAAATGGCAGGGTAAATAATTCCAGAACAATATTGAATCAACAAAGAGGTATTCAAAATGGCATAGTTAATAAAGCCAATTCAGGACAATCAATTGGGATGAACCAGCATACAGGATTTAACAGTAATTCTAATCGGGATAACAAAATACCCCAGGCCCAGATGCAGGCCGCCCGTCAGAACCAAAGCTGGAACAGACCACAGCAACAGGTTCAACAGCGTGACCAGGCCCAGATGCAGGCCGCCCGTCAGAACCAAAGCTGGAACAGACCACAGCAACAGGTTCAACAGCGTGACCAGGCCCAGATCCAGGCCGCCCGTCAGAACCAAAGCTGGAACAGACCACAGCCACAAGTGCAGCAGCGTGACCAGGCCCAGATGCAGGCCACCCGTCAAAACCAAAACCAAAGCTATAACAGATCACAGGCACAGGTTCAGCAGCGAGATCAGGCACAGTTACAGGCCGCCCGTCAAAACCAAAACTGGAACAGACCACAGCCTCAGGTTCAGCAGCGCGAGCAGGCTCAGATACAGGCCCCACGTCAAAATCAAAACTGGAACAGACCACAACAGCAGGTACAGGAGCGTCAGCAAGCTCAAATACAGGCCCCACGTCAGAATACTGAAAATCAGAATAGAAATAATGCTGTTATTAATTCTTCAGGTCAAATGGGCAAAGGTCAAGGTAGAAGATTCTAAGAGGGTTTATTATAAATATATTTTTTAATGGAGCGTGGTTATATAACTAATTAATTGTTATGTGACCACGCTTATTATAATATTCATAATAAGTAGGGTTATCTAAGCTGATCAAGAATTTCATTCAAACTTTCTATCTGAGTTTCTGATAATTTTTTCATCATCTCATTTTCTGATTCATCAATCTTATCATAAATATCTGCCAGCAAAGAAAGGCCTGTAATGGTAATGTGTATATCCACTTTCCTTCTATTACCAGGACATTCAACCCGGGTGACATACTGTTTTTGTCTGAGTTTTTCAACTAGTCGTGTTGCATTACTCATACGGTCAAGCATTCTTTCCTGAATATCAGAAAGAGCAGTTGAATCTGGTGTACGCCCCTTTAAAATACGAAGTACATTATATTGCTGGGCAGAAATCCCGTACGGTTTTAGTACTTGTACGGTCTTGCCCATCAACCAGCTTCCTGTATAAATTATATTTAAAACAGCTTTACTTGAAGGTGATTTGAATAAGCTTTGCTTGATTTCTTTTTCTAGTTCCATTAAAATTTATTTTAATTCCAGTCTATGACTAAACTCAGGGTGACTAAATAAGGTGTGTTTATACAACAATTGTAAAGGTATGTATCTTATTATCAAGAAAACGCTTTTGATGGCCTCTGATAGGGGGTTTGAAACATTCAATTTTTGAAAACGTATAAAACAGAATGACAATGCTTATCAGGGCACTCTTTAAGTTCCTTTCTCAAATAAAGTTTTTAGCTAAAAGCGAAGTCAGAAAATTTCTATTTGTAGCTGTGTTGGGAATTAATTTCCCGCTTGTTGGTCTGCTGGTCTTTTTCCTGTATGAGCATTTAAGATTTGGAGAAATTTATATTTTTCTGACTGTTACCTTCAGCATACTGGTTTCTACAACAATAACCGTTTTAATTCTTAAACAGTTACTTGAGCCTCTTGTAATTGCTAAAGATGCACTGGAAATCTATCTCCAGAAAAGGCAATTGATTACATTACCCACAGACTATAAAAATGAAGCTGGTGTACTTTTTCAAAATGTGCAACTTACCCTCGAAACACTAGATAAAACTCTTGCCGATAAAAAAGACCTGGTGACACTTTTATCACATGATGTTCGTGCTCCTCTGGCACAGGTTATCGGGATGTGTAATCTTATATTACTAACAGAAGACCCGGATGAAATCACGGAATATTGTACCATCCTTATAACAGAGATGCAAAATCAACTCAATTTTCTCGAGCAGGTTGTGAAAATGAATCGACTTGATAGTATGGAAATTGCATTTGAAGAGCGCAAACAGATACAGGTTTCTGAACTAGTTGATAGGGCCATGCATACGCTGAATGTACAAAATCTAGAAAAAGATATCTCCTGGGTTTTTGATATCCAGAGAAATATGGTGGTCAATGTGAACCCGCATTTATTTACTCAGGCAATTCAAAATGTGATCAGCAATGCTATTAAGTTTTCACACGCGAAGTCTACTATTACCATTAAAACCCGGCTGGAGAGCAACAAAAAAATCATTGAAATTAAAGACGAAGGATTAGGTTTTAAACAGGATGAATCGCTAAAAATCTTTACCCGGTTTACTAAATATGGGAAGACCGGTACCAAAGGTGAAAAATCAAATGGACTTGGATTATACCTGACTAAGAATATTGTTGAAAGACATCACGGGCGTATTGAGGCCTTCAGTGATGGACCCGGACTTGGAGCATTATTTAGATTCGTCATGCAGGATTAAGTAAATCAGTTTGTTTACATCAATGAATCAATATTTTATAGAATATGTATAGATCAGCTGTTTATCTAATTTTACTTAATTAAACTATTTAATAGCATAACACTAACAATTCCTACGACTGAAACAATCGTTTCCATTAATGACCAGGACCTAAGCGTGTCTTTCATTGAAAGATTGAAATATTCTTTAAACATCCAGAAGCCTGGATCATTCACATGGGAAAACATTAAACTGCCTGCTCCTATTGATAATACCATTAGGTTCGGATTCACCCCTGTACTGATAATCAGTGGGGCGATAATTCCTGCAGTAGTCAGACCCGCAATAGTGGCCGATCCAACAGCTACCCTGATAAAAGCAGCTATTAACCAACCTAAAAGTAAGGGGTGAATATCCCAGCTTTTCAAAATATTGGCAATTTCAATACTAACTCCGCTGTCGCTTAATACCTGCTTAAAACAACCAGCACCCCCTATGATTAATAGTATTCCTGAGATATCCTTGACAGCATCGGCGTAAATAGCCATTACAGCTGAAAGCTTCTTTCCATGTCTGATACCTAACATATAGGTCGCATAGGTAAGAGAAATCAGCATCACGATTGTTGGGTTACCAAGAAAGTCGGTAAAGGCA
>Ga0123338_10003322_pt1 | contig 14532 bp, 14 predicted proteins | sample grotaG_FD_89793 | JGI IMG/M metagenome (GOLD analysis project Ga0123338, IMG submission 89793) | Glacier valley bacterial and archeal communities from Borup Fiord, Nunavut, Canada, to study Microbial Dark Matter (Phase II) -... | ecosystem: Environmental > Aquatic > Freshwater > Ice > Glacier ...
CTGCCTCCAGCGTCGCGGAAGGTCTCGCGGCCGTCCCACATCACGGTGCTGAGGAAGCGCAGGTTGGTCGTCGCCAGCGGCCGCCGGAACAGCGAAAGCTCGGCCGCCGACGCGAAGCCGTAGGGGTCGTCGACCTGGACCAGCTCGAACTGGGCATTGGCGGGAATCGGCAGGCCGACCCGGATGACGCCGCGGCCGAGCAGCATGCTGTAGGCCTTCTCGCGCGCCGCCCGCGTCGAGACATCGGCGTTGGGAGAGTTGGCACCGTCGGCGAGGCGAAAGATCGGGTCGGTGCCGTGCGTGGCCTCGAAGCGCTCGCGAACGCCGCGCGGCGTGATCGACCAGCCTTCGGCAGCCTGGTGGCACGAGCCGCACGAGCGGCCGTTGGCGCCGAGGCTGGCGAAGAACGGCTCGCCGCCGTCGGGGCGGCGATCTTCATCACCGTGATTGCGCTCGCCCGCGGCCGCGGTTGGGCCGGTGGCGAGCGCGCAAACGCCTGCGAAGGTCGCGGCGATGGTCCTGAAACGCATGTCAGTATTCCTTCCGGGGTGATGCGCCGGCGGCACGGCCGCGTCGCAGGGCGCGATCGGCTCTGGAGGGACAAGCGGAAACGGACGGAAAAAGCCGTCAATCGCGGCCGTCGGCTTTCACACTTCGTAGGAACGAGTCGCGGCCCCTTGTAGTCGGGCGGCGCAAGATTTACGGTAGGTGGCTTGCGGGTGTGTGGACGCTGCAAGATCGCGTTGTCAGCCCGCCGAAAGACGCCTCCGTTCGCTCACCCGATGAATCTGTCAAGGACATCCGCTCCCGCCGAGCCGGTCTGGCAGGACAAGGGCTTGGACTTCGAGCCCACCGACATCGAGGACGCACGGCGGGTTCTAGACGCCGAATCGCTGGCGCAGTTCGATGTCGCACCCCTCGTGTCGTCGGCGCGCTGGAAGACGCTGCGTCGACTCAGCCTGCCAACCGACCGTGCCCTGACGGGTCACGCGATCGATTGGCTGACAGGTCTGCCGCCGAAGCTGCGGCCGGAAAATCTCAGCGTCCGGTTTCCGCGAATCGTCAACGCCCTGGCCGAAGTCTGGGAGGAGCCGGATCGCTGCCATGCTGCACTGGCCAGGCTCCTCGGCGAAGAACGCAAGGGACGAGAAGGGTTCCCACAGGCGGTGCTTCAGGAACTCGTTGCGCTGCAGCGCTGGACGCAGTTGTTCTGAAGCGGGCGCCCCGGTTATCTCGGGAGCTGCCCATCACCTCAGCCCTGGTCGGCGTCGAGCCCGAAGCGCGTCTGCCTTCCCCACTGCCGGCGGCCGGTCAGGAACGACAGCCAGCCGAGCAGCGCGCCGGTGTGGCGCAGCAGCTGGAAGGTAAACGGCTCGGCGATGGCGGCGAGCAGCGCCATGCCGATGCTGGCGCGGTGGCGGTCGCCGATCCAGCGGCGATAGAGGTGCACCGACCAGAGATGGAAGGCGAGGTCGATCGCGATCTTGGCGCCGATGACGGCGGCGACCGGGGCGATGATGTCGAGCCGGCCCGTCGCGGCGTAGACCGCGAGCAGCACGAACGCGGTCAGGCCGTAGAGCGGCTGCAACGTGTCGATCGCCTTGACCGGCAGCATCAGCGTGCCGAGCCGACCGAGCCGGCGGTCGCCGACCATGGCGCGGTACCAGTACTGGGTCTCGAGGAAGCCGCCGAACCAGCGCCGGCGCTGGCGCAGGAAGGCACCGACCGAGCCCGGTGCCTCGGTGCGCGCCTGCGCGCCGCCGAGAACGCGGAAGCGCCAGTCGGCGCCGGCCTCGAGCGCGTGGCGACGCAGGCGATGGATGAGCTCGTAGTCCTCGACCAGGCAGGCCGGATCGAAGCCGCCGACGGCGACCACGGCGCGGCGGCGAAAGCCGGCGAAGGCGCCCGAGATGAGCAGCAGGCTGCCGACCTGCATCCAGGCGTAGCGCGACAGGAAGTTGCGGATGTACTCGTAGGTCTGGAACCACTGCAGGCAGCGGCCAGCCAGCGTCGGCCTGCAGACCGGCGTGATGACGCCGGTGATGCCGATGAGTTCGGGCTCGGCCGAGAAGGCGCTGCGCACGGCGTGCAGCGCGCTGGCGTCGAGCAGAGTGTCGGCGTCGACGGTGAGGACGATGTCGGCCTCGGTGCGCGCGATCGCAGCGTTGAGCGCGCGCGCCTTCCCGCCGTGCGGCAGGCGCAGCCAGACCAGCGTCGGCCAAGCCGGTACCGGCGCGCTCGCCGCGCCGAGCGGCGGCGAAACGAGGCCGTAGCGCTGGGCGAGCGTGGCCGCGGTGGCGTCGCTCGAGCCGTCGTCGGCGATGACGATCTCGTCGGGTGGGTCGGTCTGCGCGAGCAGCGCCGCGATCGTCGCCGGCAGCACCGCGGCCTCGTCGTGAGCGGCGACGATGACGGCGACGCTGCAGCGCGCGCCGCCGCTCGGCGTCGGCACGACCGGTCGCAGCAGCCGCCACGTATGCCAGCCGACGAAGCCCTGCAGCAGCGTGTCGTAGGCGATGTAGGCGAGACCCACCGACCAGGCGACGACACCGCCGCGACTGAAGGCGAGCACGAAGAGGAAGACCCACGCGATCAGCACCGCGGCGTGGATCGCGACGCTCGCGAGCGGCGTCGGCGGCGGTGCCAGGCGGGACGATGCGCGGGCCAGCGCGGCGGCGAAGGGATGGTTCAAGGAAAAGGGGAAGAAGCCGCGATGGGGTGTGCGGGGAGGATCGGATGCGGTCGCCGCGAGCGACGCGCAGGATACGCACGACATGCACGGTCGGACGCATCGGCAGACCCGCCGGCGCACGCAAAGTTCACGGCCGGTGTGAAATCGCAGTGATGAACGCCAGTCGCTACACCCGCACCGCCGTCGTCCTGCACTGGGCGATCGCGATCCTCATCGTCGTCAACGTCGGCCTCGCGTGGTCGGCCGAATCTCTGCCCGACGAATGGGTGCGACCGGTGATCGATACCCACAAGTCGACCGGAATCACCGTGCTCGGACTGGTGCTGCTGCGCATCCTCTGGCGTGCCGTCCACCCGCCGCCGCCGATGCCGGCGAACTACGCGCGCTGGGAACGCCGGTTCGCGCACGCCGCCCACGGCGTGCTTTACGCGCTGATGCTGCTGCTGCCGCTGTCGGGCTGGCTGCACGACTCGGCCTGGAAAGACGCCTCCAGCCACCCGATGAGCCTCTACGGCCTCGTGCCCTGGCCGCGCATCGGCTTCATCGAGAGCATCGAGCCGGTGGCGAAGGAGTCGCTGCACACGCTGTTCGGCGTCTTCCACACCGGCTTCGGCTATGCGCTCTACGCGCTCCTCTTCTTGCACATCGCCGGCGCTCTCAAGCACCAGCTCGTCGATCGCGATCCGGAGCTGCAGCGGATGTCGCTGTAGGCGCCGACCGACGGCGTCACTCTCTCAGCCGTCGCGGAGCGGCCGAAAGAACTCGACGATCTCGCGTGCGAGCGCCTCGGGCTGCTCCATCGCCGCGAAGTGGCCGCCCTTCGACATCTCGGTCCAGCGCCGGATGTCGGTGTAGGTGCGCTCCGCGATCGAGCGCGGCGGCCGCAGGATCTCGTGCGGGAAGGCGGCATAGCCCGTCGGCACGTGGACGCCGCTTTCAGGAATCGGCCACGGTCCGTGCATTCGCGCGTAGTAGGGCCAGAACGACGAGCCGATCGCGCCTGTGAACCAGTAGAGAGCGATGTCGGCGAGCAACTGGTCCTTCGTGAACACGCTCTCGACGTCGCCGCCGCAATCGGACCAGGCGCGAAACTTCTCGATGATCCAGGCCGCCAGCCCGGCCGGCGAATCGCTGAGGCCGAACGCGAGCGTCTGTGGCCGCGTGCCCTGGATCCACTGGTAGCCTGTCTCTTCGCGGAGCCAGACTTCGAGCTCGCTGCGATAAGCCTTCTCCTCGTCGGTGGCCTCGGCGAGCGCCTTCGGATCGCGTCGCAGCGCCAGCAGGTTGAGGTGGATGCCGACGAGCTTGTCGGCATGCACGGCACCGAGCCGCGACGCCACGAAGGCGCCCCAGTCGCCGCCCTGCGCTGCGAAGCGCGAAAAGCCGAGCACGCCCGTCATCAACTCGGCCAGGCAGTCGGCCACCGCCTCGATGCCGAAGCGCGGCTGCCCCGAGGCGAACGAAAGTCCGTAGCCGGGCAGCGAAGGCGCGATCACGGTGAAGGCGTCGGACGGGTCGCCGCCGAAGCGGGCCGGGTCGGTGAGGCGCGGCAGGATATCGATGAACTCGAACACCGAGCCGGGCCAGCCGTGCGAGAGCAGCAACGGCATCGGCTTCGGGCCGCGGCCCTCCACATGCAGGTAGTGAAGATCGATGCCGTGAAGCGGCACCTTGAATTGCGGGAAGGCGTTGAGCCGCGCTTCCTGCGCGCGCCAGTCGAAGCCTTCTCGCCAGTAGCCGACGAGCTGTTTCAGATAGGCGACGTCGGTGCCCGCGGACCACGGCACACCCGGGGCTTGGTCGGGCAAGCGGGTGCGGGTGAGGCGCTCCTCCAGGTCGGCGATGGCGTCGTCGGCGATGTGCAGCTGAAAAGGTCGAGGGGTCATCGGCAGCATTGTGCGCACGCCGAATCGATGCAGGCGGCTTTCCGGTCAGAACGTCGGACACGGCTCGTCCGCCGCGCCGGCCCAGCGCGCGAACACCTCCGACGCGGCGGGCAGCGACACGTCGACGAACGGCGCCGAGGCGGGCACGACGATCGCGGACGAGGTGACCTGCGCGCTTGCTTCTTCGGCGTGCGACGGTCGATGGTGAAGCGCCGCGGCGAGCGCAGCGGCTGCGGCGATCGACGTCAACGCGATCGTGATGGCCAGGCGGCGACCGCGGGCCGCATCGGGCGAGACAGTGAACGACGACGTATCCATGGGGTGCTCCTCGGGATGGACGATCGCGCTCGAACGCCCTGCACTTCGATAGAGCGCAATCCCGCTGTCGATCCCGCCATCCGCGTCGGCGTCATCCCTCGATTGGCGGCAACGCCTGGCACTCCTCGTAGAGGCGCACCGTGCAACGCGCGCAGATGCCGCGGTCGAGCCGGCCGAAGATCGTCGCGATGGCAATGCGCTTGGCCGGGAAGACGTGATCGCTGCCCATCTCGTTCATGAAGCCGACGCGCTGCCAGAGCGCGATTACGGGTGCGCGCGGCCGGTGGAAGTAGAGATCGCCACCGCCGGCGCGCCTCGCCTCGAGCTCGGCACGCCACATCTCGGCGGCGGCGAGGTCGATGAAGTTCATGCTCTTGGCCATGACCAGCAAATGCTTCGCGGCGCCGGCCGGCGCCCGCAGGTCGCGCAGCTGGTCGCTCACGTGCGAGACCGCACCGAAGTAGACCTCGCCCTCCATGCGGATCATCTTCAGCTGCGGGCACTCCGGCAACGGCGACGGTACGTCGGCGCGTACGACGAAGGGCCGTGCCGGCCCGGTGCTGTCGAAGCCCATGACGCGCATCGCGGGCTTCGAAGTCCGGTAGAGGTAGGTCACCAGCGACAGGATGGTGCCGAGCAGGATCGCCATCTCGATGCGGATCGAGACCGTCGCGACGAAAGTGGCGGCGGCGACCGCGAAGTCCTGGCGGCTGAAGCGCCAGAGGCGCTGCCAGCCGCGCCAGTCGAACAGCGACCACGAGATCAGGATGAGCAGGCCGGCGATCGCCGGCATCGGCATCAGCGCCAGCAGCGGCGCGCTGAGCCCAACCAGCAGCAGCAGCCAGAGTGAAGCGAACACGGCAGCGAGCGGCGTTCGCGCCCCGGCCTCGAGGTTGGGCATCGAGCGGTTGAGCGACCCGCACGACACGTACGACGAGAAGAAGCCGCCGACGATGTTCGACAGGCCCTGGCCGCGGAACTCGCGGTTGGCGTCGATGTGCTGGCCCGAGCGCTCGGCGACTGCCTTGGCGATCGAGATCGATTGACCGAGCGCGACGATGGTGAGCGCGAAGGCGATGCCGACGAGGTCGGGCACGTTCCGCAGCTCGACAGCCGGCAGCCGGAAGTGCAGCCAGATCGGCGGCAGCGCGCCGACGACGTCGACGCGTGCCGCCGCATCGTCGACCCACCAGCGGTTGATGGCCCAGGCCAGCGCCGTGGCAACGACGATCCCGATCAGCATGGCCGGCGCTGCGGGCCGCCACAGGCGCACGCCGACCGTGACCAGGACGGTGGCAACGCCGACCGAGACCGCTGCCAGCGAGGCGGCGCCGATCTGCGCGACAACGTGCTCGACGAGCGCGGACAACCGGTGCACCGACGGCGCCGGCAACCCGAGCAGGTCGGGCAGCGAGTAGAGCGCGATCAGCGCCGCGGCGCCGGCCATGAAGCCGCGCAAGGCTGCTGGCGAGATGAAGTTGGCGAGGCCGCCGAGCCGCAATGTGCCGATCGCGAACTGCATGAGTCCGACGAGTACGGTGACGGCGAGCGCCAGCGCGATGTAGTCCGGCGAGCCCACGACGGCGAGCGGCGCCAGCGTCGCGAACAGCGCCAGCGAGTTGGCGTTGGTCGGCCCCGATACGACATGCCAGCTCGAGCCGAACAGCGCCGCGACGATGCAGGGCACGATCGCCGTGTAGAGGCCGTACTCCGGCGGCAGGCCGGCGAGTCGAGCGAAGGCGATGCCTTGCGGCAGCACGAGCAGGGCGCCGAGGATGCCGGCGACGGCATCGGCGCGCAGCGTCTGTGAATCGACGCGCCTTGTCCAGTCGCCGAGCAGCTTCAGTAGACGGCCTTCAGGACTTCGCCCGCGGAGTCGCTGCGAGCCGCTTCGTCGACCGACGCGGACAGGTCGTCGAGGTAGCGGCCGACCACCGGCTCGTGCGTGAGGTTGAGCATGAGGTGGATGCCCGCCGGCGCCTTGACGAACCCCGTCAGCCAGCCACGCGCCGTCATGGCCTTGCCGACGGCGGCGATGTCGTGCTGCTCAGAACCGAAGGCGAGGATCGAGAGCTCCGGCCTGCCCATCACCTCGAAGCCCAGCGAACGCACGCCGGCCTCGTAGGCGCGCCGCGTTGCGAGCACCCGCTCGGTGATGCGCAGGTAGCCGGCTTCGCCGAGGTGGTTCATCACCGCCCAGGCCGCGGCGATGGCGCCGCCGGCGCGCGTGCCGACGAGCGTGTTCGTCATGTACTGGCCGCGCGGCCAGCCGTCGAAGGCCCAGGCCATGTGCGCGAACGACGCGGCGTCGGCGAAGAAAAGCGTCGATGCGCCCTTGGCCGCGTAGCCGTACTTGTGCAGGTCGGCCGAGATCGAGGTGACGCCGGGCACGGAAAAATCGAAGGCCTCGATCGGGGCGCCGAGCTTGCGCGCGAACGGCGCGAGGTAGCCGCCGACGCAGGCGTCGACATGCATCCAGATCCCGCGCGTCGCGGCCATCGCCGCGATCTCGCCGATCGGGTCCATCACGCCGTGCGGATAAGCCGGTGCCGACCCCACGATCATCACGGTGGCCGGCGTGACGGCGGCTGCCATCGCTTCCGGGTCGGCGGTGAAATCGGGGCGCAGCGGCGTTCGCACGATGTCGAGGCCGAGGAAGTGGGCCGCCTTGTCGAACGCGGGGTGCGCGCTGTACGCGAGCACGATCTGCGGCCTGCCTTCGATCCGCCGCGCCGCCGCTGCGCGGTCGCGCGCCGCCTTCACGGCGAGGAAGATGCTCTCGGTGCCGCCGGTGGTCATCGCGCCTTTCGCGCCGGCGCCGCCGCCGAGCAGCGACAGGCCCATCGCCACCACCTCCGCCTCGAACTTGGCCAGGCTGGCGAAGGCGCGCTGGCCGAGGCCGTTCTCGGAGAAATACATCAGGTAGGCGCGCTTGGCGACCTCGAGCACCTCGTCGCCGGCGAAGTGGATGAAGGCCGGCGCGCGGCCGTGGCGCCAGTCGACGTCGTGCTCGCCGGCCGCCGCCATACGCGGCTCGAGCGCTGCCCACGGCGTACCTTGCTCGGGCAACTTCATGCCTGCCGTCATCCTGTCAACCTTCCTTTCCGCCCCAGTGCACGACCCGATTCTCGACCGCGCGCGCCACCAGGTCGAGCAGGTAGCCGATGAGCGCCATGATGAGCACGCCGACGATGACGACGTTGGTGAGCAGGAAGTCCGATGCCGACATCGCCATGAAGGCGATGCCCGCCGTCGTCGCGATGAGTTCGGCGCCGACCAGCATGGTGACGCCGAGGCCGATCGAGACGCGGATGCTGGTGAAGATGCCGGGCAGGCTGGCCGGAAAGATCACGCGCCGGAAGATCGTGGTGCGCGAGGCGCCGAGCGCGAGCGCCGCCTGGATTTTGCGCTGACCGACGCCGCGCACCGCCTGCATGGCGCTGATCGACAGGATCGGGAACAGCGCCAGCGCGATGATCACGATCTTCGAGACCTCGCCGATGCCGAACCAGATGATGAGCAGCGGCAGCAGCGCCAGCTTGGGCATCGGCCGCGTGATCTCGATCGGCGGATCGAGCACCGCCTTGACGCTTTCGTTCATGCCCATCCACAGGCCGAGCGGCACGGCCACGATGAGCGTCAGCACGAAGGCCAGGCCGAACCGGAACAGGCTGATGCCGACGTGATAGGCCAGACTCTTGCCCTGGTAGCCGTTCTTCACGAGCGTGAGGAACGTGTCGGCCACGGCGACCGGCGAAGGCAGGAAGAGCGGCTTGACGAGCGGGCCGCCGAAGAGCGATGTCGTGAGCAGGAACCAGATCGCGAGCAGCGCCAGGAAGGAGCCGAGGTTGAGCCAGCGCGAACGCCGTGCCGCGGCCTTCGTCGAGTTCACAGCGCTCACCGCGCCTGCTCCTGCTTCTGCGCCGCCAGCGCTTCTTCGCGCAGCAGGCCGAAGATGTCGGCCTTCATGCGCACGAACTCGGCGCTGGTCACCACCGCCGGGTCGGCGCTGAGCGCGAACTGCGGCAGCAGCCGCGCCTTGATGCGCCCTGGCCGCGCCGACATCACCACCACCTCGGTGGCGAGGAAGAGCGCCTCCTCGATGCTGTGGGTGATCCAGAGCACGGTCTTTCTCGTCTCCTGCCAGATGCGCTTGATCTCTTCCTGCAGCAGCTCGCGGGTTTGCGCGTCGAGCGCCGCGAAGGGCTCGTCCATGAGCAGGATCTCGGGGTCGTTGGCGAGCGCCCGGGCGATGCCCACGCGCTGCTGCATGCCGCCCGAGAGCTCGTACGGGTAGCGCCGAGCGAACGTCGTGAGACCGACCATCTCGATGTAGTGCGTGGCGATGCGCGCCGCCTCGGCGGCCGACTTGCCGGTGGCGCGCGGCCCGAAGGCAACGTTCTCGGCCACGTTCATCCACGTGAAGAGCGCGCCCTGCTGGAAGACGACGCCGCGCTTCGGGTCGGGGCCGGTGACGGGCACGCCGTCCATCAGCACCCGCCCGGTCGTCGGCGTCTCGAAGCCGGCGAGGATGTTGAGCAGCGTGCTCTTGCCGCAGCCCGAGGGGCCGACCAGGCAGAGGAAGGCGTTCTCTGCCAGGTCGAGCGTGAGCGGCTCGAGCGCCTGCACGGCGTCGTCGCCGCTCCCGAAGCGCTTGGAGACGCCCTCGAAGCGCGCCTTCGCGGTGCTGGCCAGCACCGTCACGCCAGCTGGGCAACGAAGCTCTTGTCGACGAGGCCGTTCATGTCCTTCGGCAGCGCGTTGATCTGGCCGGTTTCTTTCAGGAACTCGGCCTGCGTCTGCAGCGTCTTGACGACCGCGGTGTCGCGCTCGCCGGGCTTGCCGAGCCAGCGCGAAGTGAGCTGCTCTTTGGCCGGCACCGGATAGAAGGTGTTGAGCGAGCGCATCACCGCGGCCTCGTCGACGCTCAGGAACTTGGTCATCGTGTCGACGACTTCCTTCGGATTCGACTTGAACGTGCGCGCGATCTGCTCGAAGTCCTTGAGGAAGGCGAGCACGAGCTCGGGGTTCTTCTGCTTGAACTCGTCGCGCACGGCGAAGGCGTCGAACACCACGAGGCCGCTGGCGTTGAGGTCGCCGGTCTTGAACAGCACGGTGCCGGCATCGGCGGTGATCACCGGCGCCACCGGCACCCAGATGTAGCTGGCGTCGATCTCGCGCCGCGTCCACGCCGACGCGATCTGGTCGGCGCGCATGTTGATGAGCGTCACGTCGCTGGCGCCGAGGCCGGCGTTCTTCAGCATCGCCATCGCCGCGAAGTGCACCGAGGTGTTGTACGGCAGGCCGAGCTTCTTGCCCTTGAGGTCGGCGAGCGTCTTGATGTTGGCGCTGTTCTGCACCACCAGTACCTCGCTGTCGATGATGTTCTTGTAGATGTAGACCAGCGTGACCGGCACGCCGTTGGCGTAGCCGACCACGAGCGGGCTCGAGCCGAGGTTGCACATGTCGAGGCTGCCGCCGGCCATCGCCGACATCACTTCCGAGCCGGCGCGCACGGTCATGAACTCGGTCTTCACGTTCGGCCCGAAGGTCTTGGTGGCGAGGCCTTTGGCGCGGATGTAGTTCTGCGCGTCGATGCTGCCGAAGGTGCCGAGGTTGACTTGTTTTTGTGGCTGCGCGAAAGCAGCTGTGGCGCCGAACAGCGAACTGCCCGCGATCATGTTCGCGGCGGCGACGGAGAAATCGCGACGCGAGAGTTGAAGCTTCATGGTCCGTCCTCTATGGTGATGACCGACTCTACATCTCCCGCCTGCCACGACACAGCACCGTCGCGCAACGAGAGGCCCCGAAACCGTGGCCCTCGTTCATGCGACACTTTTCGCCGGGAGCCCGTGCCATGAAGCGCCGCATCGCATCGTTGATCTTCGCCCTGCTACCGGAATCTTCGAGTTCGGATTGGCCGCCACGAAGCCGCTGCCGAACTGGTCGCCGTCCTTGATGCGGATCAGCCAGGCGTCGTACTCGGCGCCGGCGTGGCCTGATGCAAGCAGCTCCTCGAGCATCACCGTGCCCTTGACGCCGTTGGGCGTGGCCAGCGAATAGAGCTGCAGCGGATGGCGGCCGACTGGCAGTTCCTTGTCGTGCGTGGCGCCGGCGACGGAGCGGTTCATGCTCGCGAAGGGACCGCCGTTCTCCTTGTCCCAGGTCCAGATCTTCGGAGGCACGTGGGCGGTTTGTTCGTTCATCGTCACGACTCTGCGGCAACGAGCTATCGTGCATCCGTCACCCCCGCTGCCGCTCACACAGGAGCTCCCGCATGTCAAGACTCACCCTCCGCCCACTGGCGCCTGCGCTCGGCGCCGAGGTCTCCGGCATCGCGCTCCACGGCGACATCGACGACGCCACGATCGCCGAGCTGAAGGCGGCCTGGAACGAGTACCTCGTGCTGCGCTTTCGCGGCCGGGCGCTGACGGACCCCGAGCTGCTCGCCTTCAGCAGGCGGCTCGGCCCGCTCGACCCGCCCGGCCCGAACCCGTACGGCAAGCCGTTCCTCGCGGAGTTCCCGGAGATCAACGTCATCTCCAACGTGAAGGTCGGCGGCGCGCCGATCGGCAACCTCGGCGACGGCGAGGCGGTCTGGCATTGCGACATGACCTACGTCGAGTCGCCGCCGCGCGCGGCGATGCTGCATGCGCTCGAAATTCCGGAGAGCGGCGGCGACACCTTCTGGTCGAACATGTACCTGGCCTACCAGACCCTGCCGAAGGCGCTGAAGGCGCAGATCGCCAACCTGCGCGCCGTTCACGACGCCACCTACAACAGCGCCGGCATGATGAGAACAGGCATGAAGGCGCTGACCGACCCGCGCGACGCGCCCGGCGCCCGCCATCCACTCGTGATCCGCCACCCCGACACCGGCCGACCGGCGCTCTTTCTCGGCCGCCGCCGCAACAGCACGATCGTCGGCATGGACCTCGCGGAGAGCGATGCCCTCCTCGATGAACTCTGGGCCCACGCCACCCGGCCCGAGTTCACCTTCCAGCAGGTCTGGCAGCGGCATGATCTCGTGCTCTGGGACAACCGCTGCACCCTGCATCGCCGCGACGCTTTCGATCCCGAGGCGCGCCGCGTCATGCATCGCACGCAGATCAAGGGGCCGGCGATCGAAGCAGCATTCGCGCCATGAGCGGCGACACGCTGCGCCTGCCGATAGAGCGCGTCGAGGTCTTCGGCGTCGCGGTGCCACTGGTCGGGCCGGGCTTTCGCAACGCCTACATCACCAAGAAGGCACAGAAGAGCGCCGTCGTGCGGCTCACCGCCGCCGACGGCAGCGTCGGCCTCGGCAACATCGATCCGTCGCCCGGCTACTCGGTCGAGACGATCGAGCAGTCGCTGACCGCCCTGCGCGATCGCCTCGCGCCCGTGGTGCGGGGCCTGGACGCCGGCAATCCGCACCGGCTCGTGCAGGCGATGGACGCTGCGCTCGCCGGCCACCTCGACGCCAAGGCCGCGATCGAGATGGCCGCCGTCGACCTGCTGGCACGCCACCTCGGCATCCCCGTCCATCAATACCTGGGCGGCGCCGTGGTCGAGCGCGTGCGCTTCAACGCCTGGATCGGCATCCTGCCGCCCGACGAGGCCGCGACCGAAGCGCGCAAGTGGTTCGACAAGGGCTTTCGCTCCGCCAAGATCAAGGTCGGCGGCGGCATCGCTGCCGATCGCGACCGCGTCGCCGCTGTTCGCGAAGCGGTCGGGCCGACGATGGCTCTGCGCGCCGACGCCAATGCCGGCTACAGCGTCGACGACGCGATCGCGCTCGGCCGCCTGCTCGAGCCGCTCGACCTGCAACTGCTGGAGCAGCCGGTTGCCGACGACGACCTCGCCGGCATGGCGAAGGTGCGCCGGTCGATCGGCATCAAGGTGATGGCCGATGAATCGATCACCGACCACGCCAGCCTCATCGCCGTGATCCGCGCCGACTGCGCCGACATCGTCAAGCTGAAGGTGATGAAGCAGGGCGGCTTACTGCGCTGCCGCCGCATGCTCGAGACGGCCACAGCCGCCGGCATGAAGGTGGTGATCGGCCACGGTTTCGGCCTCGGCGTGAACACCGTCGCCGAGATCATGCTGGCCGCGACCAGCGAGCATGTGCTCGAAGGCCTCGAGTGCGTGGGCCCGCTGAAGACGGCCGACGACATCGTCACCGCCAAGCTCGATCTCGACAGCGGCGCCGTCGATCTGCCCGGCGGCCCGGGCCTCGGCGTCACGCTCGACGACGACAAGATCGCGCGCTACCGCTTCGACTTCTGAGCTTCGGGAACCTCGCATGAACACGCATCGTCGCTTGGCACTGGTCGCGCTGGCATCGCTGCCGTTCGGCGCGACGCGGGCGCAACCCGCGGCCGACTATCCGACCAAGCCGGTCACCGTGCTGGCGCCGTTCGCGGCCGGCGGCACCGTCGACATCGTCGCTCGCCTGCTCGCTCAAAAGTTCGGCGCCGAGCTCGGCCAGAGTTTCATCGTCGACAACCGCGGCGGCGCCGGCGGCCGCATCGCCACCGGCATGCTGGCCCACGCCGCGCCCGACGGCTACACGCTGATGGTCCAGCACATGGGCCTGGCCTTCAACGCCGGCCTCTACAGGAAGCTCAGCTACGACACGCTCAGGGACATCGTGCCCGTGGCCTACATCGGTGCGACGCCGAACGTGCTCGTCGTCAGCAACGAGCTGCCGGTGAAGAGCTTCGCCGACTTCGTCGCCTTGGCCAAGGCCAAGCCGGGCGCCATCAACTACGGCTCGGGCGGCCTCGGCAGCGCCGGTCACGTGGCGATGGAGGTGCTGCAGCCTGCGGCCGGCATCAAGCTCACGCACGTGCCGTACAAGGGGTCCGGGCCGGCGCTCGTCGACTTGATGTCGGGCCAGATCCAGGTGATGCTGCTGACGATTCCGGCGGTGATGCCTTTCATCCAGTCCGGCAAGCTGCGCGCGATCGTGACCTCCGGGCCGAGCCGCTCGCCAGCGCTGCCGAGCCTGCCGACGATCGCCGAATCGGGCCTGCGCAGCTTCTCCTACGAGCCCTGGTACGGCCTGTTCGCGCCACGCGACACCTCGGCCGCGATCCTCGACAAGCTGCACGCCGCGGTCAACAAGGCGCTGCAGGATGCCGACGTCGCCGGTAAGCTTGGCCAGCAGGGGCTGGAGACGAAAACGATGTCGCGCGAGCAGTTCGCACAGATCGTCGGGCGCGACGTGGTGAGCTGGAGCAAGACGATTCAGGCGCTCGGGATTCAGGGCGACTGAAGCGCGCTGACGGCGCTTATCGGTGACGGGTCGACTGTCTGGAAACGACCCTTAGCTGCCGATGACCGAGACGGCTTAGGCGTCGGCGATGCAGCGGAAAGCGGCCGGCCACCTCAGGGCCGTTTCCGAGAACCATAGCCACAAGACCGGGTGCAGGTCAGCGGTCGGTCGTGTGGGCCGGCAATCGACCCCGAAACGATATCCGCGGCCCTGAATTCGCCACTGCGAAGCAGCCGGTCACGCTGCGCTCGACGCCGAGGGTTGGGGCATACCGTTCAGCGACTTGGCATAACCCAGCATGATCTGCAGAGAGAACTCGGTATCGGTCGAAGCTGAGTGCCCATCCCCACCCGTTTCCGCAGCGCTTGCCCCGC
>Ga0123338_10003323_pt1 | contig 14529 bp, 9 predicted proteins | sample grotaG_FD_89793 | JGI IMG/M metagenome (GOLD analysis project Ga0123338, IMG submission 89793) | Glacier valley bacterial and archeal communities from Borup Fiord, Nunavut, Canada, to study Microbial Dark Matter (Phase II) -... | ecosystem: Environmental > Aquatic > Freshwater > Ice > Glacier ...
ACCACATCGCCTACTACAATGCCGAACGGCGCCACCCGGCGCTTGGCTACCAATCGCCCAACCACTTCGAAACGCAACTTCAAACCACGTCCCAATTGTGTCCGGCTTAGCTAGACCACCTCACACGGCAGAGGTCGAAGGTTCGAATCCTTTACTTCCCACTTTTGATTACAGCCACTTGGTAGCGATGCCGGGTGGCTGTTTCATTTCACCACCAGCGTCGCAATGGAGTGGGCCGCGGCGGTGGTTTTGGCCGCCTGCCCGCGTATCCACAACTGAAAGTCCACCGGCTTATCGGTCTGGTTCATCACCACCACGGCCAAGGAGCCGTCGGGGTTGCGGAAGGCGGTCGTTTGCAGCAGGTCGCGGTTGGCGGTGGCGGCCACGCGCCGGGCGCCGGGCCGGATGAATTTCGAGAAGTGGCCGATGTAGTAATAGGCGTTGGTGTAGATGAGCTGGCCGGCTTTGGTGTCGGCAATGACGGGGGCGAAGCAAAAGTTGCCCACGTGGTTGGGGCCGCCGGTTTCGTCGAGCAGCACGTTCCAGTCGGTCCAGCCCACGGTGCCGGCGTTGAAGTCGCCAATCATGGAGTGGCCGTACTTTTCGCCCAGGGCCCAGTCCTTCACTTGGGCGAGGTCGAACTTTTCCTGGCAGCCTTCGGTGAAGAGCAGGTTTTTGTCGGGAAAAGCCTCGTGCACGCGCCGCTCGTTGTCGAACAGCATGGCGCTGCCGGTCCAGGTCTCGTACCAGTGGTAGCCGATGCCCCAGACGTACTTGGCGGCCTCCGGGTCGTCGAGCACGGTACTGGCGCGTTGGTAGAGCAAGTCGCGGTTGTGGTCCCAGGCGATGAGTTTTTTGCTGCCCAGGCCGCCCTTGGCCAGCGTGGGGCCGAGGTAGCCCTTGATAAAATCCCGTTCCTCCTCGCCGGTGTAGAGGCACGACTCCCAGCTTTGGGTGGCCATGGGCTCGTTTTGCACCGAAAGGCCCCAGATGGGAATGCCCAATTGCTCGTAAGCCTTGATAAATTTGACGTAGTAGTCGGCCCAGGTTTGGCGGTACTCGGGCAGCAGCTTGCCGCCGTGCGGCATCTCGCCGTTGGTTTTCATCCACCCCGGCGGGCTCCAGGGGCTCACAAACAACGTGAGCTGGCCCCCGGCCGCGGCCATCACCCGCTTGATGAACGGGATGCGAAACCGTTGGTCGTGCTGCACGCTGAAGGTTTTCAGCCCCTTGTCCTGGTCGGCCACGTAGGTGTAGCTGCCGCTCGAAAAGTCGGAGCTGTGGATGCTGGTGCGGCCCAGCGTGTAGCCGATGCCGGCCGTGGGGCTGTAGCAGGCCTGCAGAAATTCCTCCTGCTGCGGCTTGGGCAGCTTGGCGAAGGTTTCGGCGGCGGCATCGGTGAGCGCCCCGCCGATGCCGAGCATGGTCTGAAACGTGTGGCCGGGGTCGACGAACACGCACGGCTGCGTTTCCACCGGCTGGCCGGCCGGCTGAAACGCGAGGGTGCCGCCGGCCGCCAGCCGCAGGGAGGTATTGGCGGCCGTGGTGAACACCTGCGCCGTTTTGCCCGCCGCCGTGTAAGCGGCGGCGGGGCCGGATTTGCCAAGTTTCTGGGCGGCGGCACCGCCGAAACTGAGGGCGGCCGGCAGCAACAAGCACACAAGTTTTCTGGGCATGAGGGAGGCAAAAAAGGGCGACCGCACGGCGGCAGTCGATGGACAGGGGATTGCGCGACCTAAAAAAACGCCGGCGGCGCAAGGCCAGCGGGGTTCCGCAACGCGGGGCGGCGTCAGGCGGCGGCCGGCACGTGGCCGCGCAGGCCGTACCACGCGATGTAGGCGTAGCAGAGCACCGGCAGCACGAAGGCGAGCCGCAGCGTGCCCGCATCGGCCACCATGCCAAAGAGCAGGGGCACCACGGCCCCGCCCACGATGGCCACATTGAGCAGGCCCGAGGCTTCTTCGGTGTGGCGCCCCAGGCCGGCCACGGCCAGCGTGAAGATGGTGGCGAACATGATGGAATTCATCAGCCCCACCGCCAGCAGGCTCCACATGGCCAGCGGGCCGGTGCTGGCCACCGACAGGGCCACCAGCAGCACGGCGCCCAGGGCGTTGAAGGCCAGCAGGCGGCCGGGGTTGAATTTGTTGAGCAGGTACGCCCCGACGAAGCGGCCCACCATGGCCCCGCCCCAGTAAAAAGCCACCTTTTCGCCCGCCAGCTTGGGCGGCAGGCTCATCACGTCGGGCAGGTGCAGGTAGCTCACAATGTGCGAGCCGATGGCCACCTCCCCGCCCACGTAGGCGAAGATGCCCACCATGCCCAGCACCAGGTGCCGGTAGTGCCAGGCCCGGCGGTTGATGTCGGTCGGGTTGTCGGCGTGCAGGATGCGCGGCAGCTTCAGCACCGCCAGCAGCGCGCTGATGACGAGCAGCACGCCCCCGATGACCAGGTAGGGCACTTGCACGGCTTTCACGTCGATGGCCTGCGCGGCGGCCGGCGTGTTCAGGTCGGGGAGGTGCGAGAGGATGAGGGCGGCCCCGAGCAAAGGCGCCACCGTGGTGCCCAGCGAGTTGAACGCCTGGGTGAGCGTGAGCCGGGCCGGGGCCGTGCGCGGCGGCCCCAGGATGGCCACGTAGGGGTTGCCGGCCACTTGCAGCAGCACCACGCCCGTGGCCAGCACAAACAGCGCGCCCAAAAACAACCCGTAGGACCGGTGGTCGGCCGCTGGGTAAAACAGGAAACAGCCCACGGCCGCGACGAGAAAACCGAGCAACATGCCCCCTTTGTAGCCCAGGCGCTGCACCGCCATGCCCGCCGGCACGCCCATCACTAAGTAGGCCCCGAAGAAGCACAGGTTTATCAGATTGGCCTGCGTGAAGCTGAGGTGGAAAATGGCTTTGAGGTAGGGAATCAGGATGTCGTTGAGGCAGGTGATGAAGCCCATCATAAAAAACAACACCGTGAGCGACGACAGCGCCGAGGTGTAGCGCGGGGTCGATTCGCCCCCGTCTTGCAGCGTGGAAGGGAGGGGAGGGGCAGCGGCAAAGGCCATGGCGGAGGGGGCAAAGGGTGAAAATGGTGCGTTGGTGCGGTAAGGTACTTATTTGTGCCTGTTCGCGGGTGGCGCCACTGCCGCAAAGCGCAGCCAGCGGATGGCGGCGGCGGGCCGTTCCACGAAGAGCCGCACGGTGTGCCGGCCCGCGGGCAACGGGGACGTGGTGGTCGAGAAAGTTTGCCAGGCGGCGGGGCCGCCGGTGCCGGCCACGGCCACCGCGGCAATGGGCAGCCCGTCGAGCTGCAGGAGGAAGCGGCCGGCCGTGGGTTGGTCGTTTGCCGCGCGCAGTTGCACGGCGTAAGTGCCGGCCCGGGCCACGGTCACGGTGTACGTCAGCCATTCGCCCGCCGCCAGGTGCCCGACGGCGAACCCGGGGACGGCCGCATCCGCCGCGGGCTCGACGTCGACGCCGTCGTTGCGGTAGGCATTGCCTTCGTTCCAGGGGTCGTACTTCCGGTAGTCGGTGCGTTCGGCATACGTGTCTTGGTAGGCCGTGCCGGCCGGGCCCAGGTCGTAGTCTGCCAACGGGATGGTGCCGGGAATGCGCAGGGCGGTGAACGGCTTTCGCGCCGTGACCGGCTGCGTGAGGGCCGCCAGCACGTCCTGGTTCGGCACGCAGCGGGCGAAGGCGCAGTTGCGCAGCAAGGCGGCCCGGCCCTCGGGCGTGAGGATGCTGCCGTAGGGCGGCACGCGCAGCAGGCCGGTGTGGGCCTCCACCCGCTTCAAAGTCCAGTGGCACCAGCCAATGCGCTGGGCCTCCAGCCCCTGGCGGGCCGCCCGGAACCACTCGTTGGAGTTTTCGCCGGTTTCGCCCACCCACACCGGTACCTGCCATCGGTCGCGAAAGGCGGCCAGGTTGGCAATGAGGTTCACCTGGTTGGGGTTGGGGTCGAGGGCGGTGGGGGTGTTGGTGCACCAGTAACGGTGGGCGTTGTACACGAGGTTGGGGCGGGCCGCGGCGGGCAGCTGGTCGGGCGTCAGGTTGGTGTACTCGTTGCCGTAGCCGTTGCCTTCCAGCAGCAGCAGGTGCGGGTCGTTCTGCGCCCGCACGGCCGCGATGAGCCGGGCGTACAGCGCGTGCAGCTCGGCGTTGTTGGCCGACAGGCCGTGCTCCGCGTTCACGTTGTGGGGTTCGTTGATGAAGTCGTACATCGCCACCCGGCCGTCGGCGCGGTAGCGGGCGGCCAGTTGCTGCCACAGCCGCACGGTGAGGTCCTGGTAGATGAGCCGGCCCTTGGCGTCGCGGCGTTTCCACAGGTCCAAGGGCAGCAGGTTGTCGTTGATGTTGCGGTCGGTGCCCTGGCCGCCGGGCGCGGCGTGCAGGTCCAGCACAACGTAGAGCTTATTGGCCGCGCACCACGCCAGCACCTGGTCAATCAGGCGGAACCCGTCCAGGTTTTCAGCGTCGGTGAACAGCTGGTTCTCGTCGTACCACGTGCTCAGGGCCTGCACGTAGGCATCGAGCTGGCGCGGGTCGCGCAGGGCGCGGGTGCGGGCGCTGCGCTGCGCGGCCGTCAGGAACAGGTCGTAGTGAAACGGCAGCCGCACGCAGTTGAAACCCTGCGCCGCGATGAAGTCGATGTCGGCCTTGGAGACAAAATTGGCCCGGTACTGCCGGTAAAAATCCTCCACCTCGGCCTCCGACTGCCCGCGCAGCAGCCCCCGCTTTATCTGCCCCTGCGAACCCAGGGAATCCGTTTTGAGAATGTAGCTTTCCTGGAGCAGCCAGCCCCCCACGTTGCACCCGCGCAGCAGCACGGCCCGGCCCCGGGCGTCCACTATTTCGGGGCCTTGCGCCCGCAGCAGGGGCAGCTGCTGCGCCGCTACCACGGGCGGCAGCAGCCAGCCGAGCGCAACCACCCACCCCCACAGCCGTGGCGGACGCGCCGCCTGCTTTCCTGGCAATTGCTTCATCGGGCGCTAAAATCGGGGATGATTGAGGACGGCCAGGCCACCGGCCAGCAGGCTCAAGGCAACGCGGCCGTTTGGTTTAGAAGGCCAAGGTAGGGGCCGGGCACCAAACCCGGGTGCCGCAAGGCCTGGCCCTCGGCACGGCCCCGCCGCCGCTGGCCGGTTTGCATTTGCCGGTGCTCAAGCGCCGGCTGGCCGGCTGGGTAGCGGGCCGCCCGGGCCGGGGTTGTGGTGGGCCACGCCCCCGATGCCGGGCGAAATTCCGCAGTCCCGAAATCGTCGCCAAGTACCTTCGCCCCTGCATTCGCCCCCGGTTGCCTTGCTGAGGTACGCACGGGCCTTTCGGCGTGTAACGACGCTTTCCTCCATGCCCACCGGTACCATCCTGCTCATCGACGACGAACCCGTGCTGCGCCAGGCCGTGGCCCGCACCCTGGAGCTGGAAGGCTACACCGTGCTGCAGGCCCCCACCGCCCACCGCGGCCTGGAAACCCTGCGCGAGCACGCCGGGGACGTGGCCGTTGTGCTCTCCGACGTGAAGCTGCCCGACGGCCGCGGGCTGGACCTGCTGCCGCGCTACAAGGCCCTGGCGCCCCTGGCCGAAGTGGTGCTGATGACGGCCTTCGGCACCATTGCCGACGGCGTGCGGGCCATGAAGGAAGGCGCCTTCGACTACCTCACCAAGGGCGACGCCGACGAGCACCTCGTGGTGGTGGTGGACCGCGCCGCGGAGCAGGCCCGCCTGCGCCGCCGCGTGGCCGCCCTCGAAAAGCGCGTGGGCACGCAGTACAGCTTCGACGCCATGGTTGGCCACTCGCCGGCGCTGGAGCAGGCCAAAAAAACCGCCCAGCAAGTGGCCCTCACCGACGCCACCGTGCTGCTGGAAGGGCCCACCGGGGCGGGCAAGGAGCTGTTTGCCCAGGCCATTCACCAGGCCAGCCCGCGCCGGGCCAAGCCATTTGTGGCCCTCAACTGCAGCGCCTTCCCGAAGGATTTGCTGGAGTCGGAGCTGTTCGGCTACCGCAAGGGGGCCTTCACGGGGGCCAACGGGGACAAGAAGGGGCTGTTTGAGGAGGCCAACGGCGGCACCTTGTTCCTGGACGAAATCGGGGAGCTGGAAACCGGGGCCCAGGCCAAGCTGCTGCGGGCCCTGGAAAGCCAAGAGTTCACCAAGCTCGGCGACACCCGGGCCACCCGCGTGAACGTGCGCTTGGTGGCCGCCACCAACCGCAACCTCAAGCAGGAGGCCGACGCCGGCCGCTTCCGGGCCGATTTGTACTACCGCCTCTCGGTGGTGGTGGTGCCCGTGCCGCCGCTCAGCGCCCGCCGCGCCGACGTGCCCGAGCTGGTGGCGTACTTCGGCCAGCACTTTGCCGCCAAGCTGCGCCAGCGCCCGCTGGCCGTGGCGCCGGAAGCCCTGCGGGCCCTGGAAAATTACGGCTGGCCGGGCAACGTGCGTGAGCTAAAAAACGTGCTGGAGCGCGCCGCCATCCTGGTGCCGGCCGGGCAGCCCCTGCGCCTGGAGGACCTGCCCATTGAAATTCAGCTGGCGGCTTTGCCCCAGGCCCAGGCCGCCGCCGCCGACGACCCGCGCACGCTGCGCAACGCCGAGCGGCAGCACGTGCAGCGCATTCTGCTGGAGTGCGGCGGCAACAAGGCCGAAGCCGCCCGCGTGCTGGGCATCGCCCATACTACGCTCTACCGCAAAATCCAGGAATTCGGGCTGTAGCCGGGCCGCCGGGATTGGCTCAGCGGCCCACGGCGTGGGGCGGCAGGTCGCCGTTGAACTGGCCGTTGGCCACCCACAGCTCGAAAGCGGCCACGGATAGCCGGGCGGCCATGAACCCCCACATGTCGTGGCCGCGCCACTCCAGGCAGTAGCGCAGGAAATCGGGCTCGGCCTGGCTGGCCCCGAAGCCGCGGGCCGTGACGTCGGCGCGGCGCGCGGGGGGCAGCGCCGTCAGCCAGTCGTAGAAGTCGGTGGCGGTGAGCGGCAGGGCGTGGGCCTGGGCGTAGTAGGCCTTCGCGGCAAGGGTGATTTCGGTGAGCAGGTCGGGCATGGTTGGGCGGCGCCGGCGCCGGGAAAGGGGCGGCGCCGGGCCGGCACCGCCAATGCAGGGCCAAACCGCTTCCGGGGCTTGTGCTGCCGCACCGGGCCATTTCCGGCCCCGCCAGGCCCTAGCACTTTGCAACCCGGCCTAGCGAAACGCTAGGGGTTGGGCGGGCGCTGGGCCCGGGCCCGGTGCCTCGCTGAAAAATAGAACCTGTGGTCTTCAATGAGTAAGCGAAATTTTGGGGAAAATTGCCGGGTTGGGTCCACGGCTTGTAGGTCCCGTGAGCACCCCGTGCCCACCCACTTTCCCCCCTGGCCATGCCCGCTGCCCTCATGATTCCGCTGCTGACCGCCGCCGGCTTGGCTGGCTTCTGGCTCTTCTACCGTTCGGTTGACTACTTCGACCGCATCTGATTTCCCCTTCCCGTTTTTGCCCTTGCTGCCATGATGTTCGCCCTGTTGCTGCTCGCCCTTGCCACGTTCGGCTACCTCGGCTACGTGCTGCTGAAGCCGGAGAAATTTTAGTCGAAGAAAGGTCGTGCTCATCCGGCGTCCGCGCAGCCGAAGCATCTCTCCCGCGGCCGCAACCCAACCGCTGCACCGAAGCGGGAGAGATGCTTCGGCAAGCGGACGCCAGCCGAGCCCGCCGTGCCGTTGAACCTAATCCCCATGACCAAAGACTTATTCGGCATCCTGCTCATTTTCGGCAGCACGGTGCTGCTGGCTATTCCGCTGGGCCGCTACCTGGCCACCATTTACCGGGGCGACAAAAGCTGGACCGATTTCCTGGCGCCGCTGGAGCGGCTGCTGTTCCGCGTGGGCGGCATCGACGCCGGCCGCGGCATGACCTGGCAGCAGCACCTCGTGGCGCTGCTCACCATCAACCTGGTGTGGTTCATCTGGGCCATGGTCGTGCTTTGCACCCAGGGCAGCCTGCCGCTTAACCCCGACCACAACCCGTCGATGACGCCCGACCAGGCGTTCAACACGGCCATTTCCTTCCTGGTGAACTGCAACCTGCAGCACTACTCCGGCGAGTCGGGCGCGACGTACTTCTCGCAGGTGTTCTGCCTGATGTTTTTGCAGTTCGTGACGGCCGCCACCGGCATGGCCGCCTGCGTGGTCGTGTTCAACGCCCTGAAAGAAGGCACGACGGAGAAGCTCGGCAACTTTTATAACTACTTTGTCCGGAGCATCACCCGCGTGCTGCTGCCGCTCTCGCTGGCCGTGGCGCTGGTGCTGGTGTTCCAGGGCACGCCCATGAACTGGGCGGCCAAAGCCCCCATCGTCACCGTGCAGGGCGACTCGGTGAGCGTGAGCCGGGGCCCCGCCGCGGCGCTTATCGGCATCAAGCAAATCGGCACCAACGGCGGCGGCTTCTTTGGCGCCAACTCGGCCCACCCGCTCGAAAACCCGACTTACCTCACCAACGCCGTGGAGAACGGGGCCATTATGCTCATCCCCATTGCCATGGCTTTGGCTTTCGGGTATTACCTGGGCCGGCCCCGGCTGGGCTGGATGGTGTTTGGGGTGATGACGGCCGGCTACCTGCTGCTGCAAGTGCCCACCGTGTACCTCGAAATGCACGGCAACCCCGCCATCACCCACCTGGGCATCGACCAAAGCCTGGGCGCGATGGAGGGCAAAGAAGTACGCTTCGGCGCGGCGACCTCGGCGCTGTGGGCCATCCAAACTACCGTCACCAGCAACGGTTCCGTCAACGCCATGCACGACTCGCTCACGCCCATTTCGGGCATGAACACGCTGCTGGGCATGATGACCAACGCCTTCTACGGCGGGGTGGGGGTGGGCTTCCTAAATTTCTTTGTCTTCATCGTCGTGGCCGTGTTCATCTCGGGCCTGATGGTGGGCCGGACCCCGGAATTTCTGGGCAAGAAAATCGAGGCCCGCGAGATGAAAATTGCCATCATCATTGCCCTGCTGCACCCGCTGCTAATTTTGGCGGGCACGGCCCTGGCGGCCCACGGCTACGCCGGCCACCCCACCGAGTACGCCGCCTGGCTGAACAACCCCGGCTACCACGGCTTCTCCGAGATGCTGTACGAGTATACCTCCTCGGCCGCCAACAACGGCTCGGGCTTCGAGGGCCTGGGCGACAACACGCCGTGGTGGAACATCAGCACCGGCATCGTGATGCTGCTCTCGCGCTACCTGCCCATCATCGGGCCGGTGGCTATCGCCGGCCTGCTGGCCCGCAAAAAGTACATCCCCGAAAGCGCCGGCACCCTGCGCGTGGACACGGGCACTTTCGGCGTGATGGTGTTTTTCGTGATTTGGATTATTGCGGCGCTGGCCTTCTTTCCGGCCCTGGCGCTGGGGCCGCTGGCCGAGCATTTCACGCTGTACTAGGCCCATCGCCTGTCATCTTGAGCGCAGCGAAGGACCTTATCATCACTGCGCTCAAGATGACATTACTAACCCTTGCGGCGCGGACGTGATAAGGTCCTTCGCTGCGCTCAGGATGACAGTCAAAACAACAATGCCTTCCCAATCCCCTTCTCTCTTCCAACCGGCCCTCGTCCGCGAGGCCATCGGCCAGGCGTTCGTAAAGCTCGACCCGCGCACCATGTTCCGCAACCCGGTGATGTTCACCGTGGAAATCGGGACGGTGGTGATGCTCTTCGTCACGCTGGGCCTTTTAATTAAACCCGACGCGGCGCAGGGCAGCTTCGGCTACAACTGCACGGTGTTCGTGGTGCTGTTTCTCACGCTCCTCTTCGCCAATTTCGCCGAGGCCATCGCCGAGGCGCGGGGCAAGGCCCAGGCCGATTCGCTCCGCAAAACCCGCCAGGACACGCCCGCCAACGTGCGCCAGCCCGACGGGCAAATGGCGGCCGTTTCATCGGCCCAGCTCCAGAAAGGCCAGGTGTTCGTGGTCGAAGCCGGCGAAATTATCCCGACCGACGGCGAGATTATCGAAGGCCTGGCCACGATTGACGAGTCGGCCATCACCGGCGAGTCGGCCCCGGTGATTCGGGAGGCGGGCGGCGATAAATCCAGCGTGACGGGCGGCACCAAGGTGCTGTCCGACCGCATCGTGGTGCAGGTGACCACGGCGCCCGGCGAGTCGTTTCTCGACAAGATGATTGCGCTGGTGGAAGGCGCCTCGCGGCAGAAAACGCCCAACGAAATTGCCCTCACCATCCTGCTGGCCGGCTTCACGCTGGTGTTCGTGATTGTGTGCGTGACGCTGGCGCCGTTTGCCGAGTACGCCAACACGCCGCTGGCCGTGTCGGCCTACATCGCCCTGTTCGTGTGCCTGATTCCGACCACCATCGGCGGGCTGCTTTCGGCCATCGGCATTGCCGGCATGGACCGGGCCCTGCGCGCCAACGTCATCACCAAAAGCGGCAAAGCCGTGGAAACGGCCGGCGACATCGACGTGCTGCTGCTCGATAAGACCGGCACCATCACCATCGGCAACCGCAAGGCCACCCATTTCTGGCCCGCGCCCGGCGTGCCGATGGCGCAGTTTGTGGAGTTTGCCACCTTAAGCTCGCTAACCGATGAAACGCCCGAAGGCAAAAGCATTGTGGAGCTGGCCCGCAACAACCACCAGGTGGACCCCGCGCAGTTGCAAAGCCGCCTAGTGGGTGCCGAGCTCATCAAGTTCACGGCCGAAACCCGCAGTTCCGGCGTGACGCTGGCCGACGGCGTGCGCATCCGCAAGGGCGCTTCCGACGCCATCCGGGGGCTCTCGAACGCGGCCGGCAACGACTTTCCCACCGAAACGGCCGACCGGGTGGTGGCCATCGCCAGCAACGGCGGCACGCCGCTGGTGCTGAGCCAGAACGACCTGGTGCTCGGCGTGGTGGAATTGCAGGACATCATCAAGCCCGGCATTCAGGAGCGGTTCGAGCGCCTGCGCAAGATGGGCATCAAGACGGTGATGGTGACCGGCGACAACCCGCTCACCGCCAAATTCATTGCCGAGAAAGCCGGCGTGGACGACTACATCGCCGAAGCCAAGCCGGAGGACAAGATGCAGTACATCCGCGCCGAGCAGCAGGCCGGCAAGCTGGTGGCCATGATGGGCGACGGCACCAACGACGCCCCCGCCCTGGCCCAGGCCGACGTGGGCGTGGCCATGAACTCGGGCACCCAGGCCGCCAAGGAGGCCGGCAACATGGTGGACCTCGACAACGACCCCACCAAGCTCATCGAAGTGGTCGAAATCGGCAAGCAGCTGCTGATGACCCGCGGCACGCTCACCACGTTTTCCATTGCCAACGACGTGGCCAAATACTTCGCCATCGTGCCGGCGCTGTTCATGGTGGCCATTCCGGCCCTGGGCGCGCTCAACATCATGGGGCTGAAGTCGCCGCAGTCGGCCATCCTGTCGGCCGTCATTTTCAATGCCCTCATCATCCCGGCGCTGGTGCCGCTGGCGCTGAAGGGCGTAAGCTATACGCCCATCGGGGCCTCCGCCTTGCTGCGCCGCAACCTGCTGATTTATGGCCTCGGCGGGGTGATTGTGCCCTTTATCGGGATTAAGATTATTGACTTGATTGTCGGGGTGTTTTTGTAAAGTAGAACGACAACTCCCCTCCTCAGACGAGGAGGGGATGTTCGAGCCGCAGGCTCGGACGGGGGTGGTGGCACCGCAAGGAAGTTGTTGAACAACCCCGGAACAACTGATAACTGCCCCCAACGACCACCGCACAACGACTCGTACGCGGGTCGTTCAACGACTTCAACCACCCCAATTTTGCCTACGGCAAAATGTCCCCTCCTTGGTAAGGAGGGGAGTTTGACCGCCTAAATTCCTCGACCCATGAAAACCCAACTCATTCCCGCCCTGCGCCTCTCGCTGGCCCTGCTGGTGCTGTGCTGCGGGCTGTACCCGGCCCTGGTGTGGGCCGCCGCCCAACTGGCCCCCGGCCGCGGCGCGGGCGTCCAAATCAGCCGCGGCGGGCGCGTGGTGGGCTTCGCCAACGTGGGCCAGAAGTTCGACCAGCCGGCGTACTTCAACTCGCGCCCCTCGGCCGCCGACTACCACGCCGACGCCAGCAGCGGCTCGAACAAAGGCCCTTCCAACCCCGAATACCTGGCCGTGGTGAAGGCCCGGCTCGACACGTTTCTGCGGCAAAACGCCGGCGTGCGGGCGGCGGACGTGCCGGCGGAGCTGCTTACGGCCAGCGGCTCGGGCCTCGACCCGCACCTCTCGCCGCGGGGGGCGCTGGTGCAGGTGCCCCGCGTGGCCCGCGCCCGCCGGCTGGCCTCGGCCCGGGTGCAGGCCCTGGTGCAGCAGCAGACCGAAACCAACCCCGTCGGCCCCGACCGGGTGAACGTGCTGCGCCTCAACCTGGCGCTGGACGCGCTGGCGGGCCGCAAATAATTCGTTCGCTTTTCTCTTACCCCACCCCGCTGGCTGCCGCAGGTGCGAACAGGCGCGGGATTAATTCCCACCCGTTTTTCTCATGAAAAACCTTGCTTTTTCGGCGGCTCTTTGCCGCCCGCTGCTGACGACGCTGGTCGCGGCCGCCGCCATTGCCCCGGCCCGGGCCCAGACCACCGAAACCGCCACGGCCCAGAACCCGGCCACCAAAGCCGACACGGCCACCGCCAAGGTGCCCTTCGACGGCATGGACCTGAGCTGGGTAAACGGCCAGAACCGCCAGCAGAACTTCCCACTCCAGTTCAAGGACAAAGACGGCGAAACCGTGCTCACGGGCACCACTTTCCTCGACGGCTACTTCAACTACAACTTCGCCCGGCCCCTGGACCACACCCAAACCATTTCGGCGGTGACGGGCCGGGCCCAGGAGTTTTCGCTGGCCCTGGCCAGCATCGGCATCGAGAGCAACTACAAGAACATCATCGGCCGGCTGTGGCTGCAAACCGGCTCGATGCTGAACGTGGTGCAGGAAACCGACGGCTCGGTGCTGCGCGGGCGCAACACGGGCACCACCATCGGGGCCAACGGCGTGAACGCCGGCAACGGCATCACCGGCAACAACCTCAAGTTCATCCGCGAAGCCGCCGCCGGCTACCACTTCAACGCCGCCTACGGCCTGAACGTGGAGCTGGGCATTTTCATGAGTTACATCGGCCTGGAAAGCTACGTGACCCAGGAAAATTGGAGCTACCAGCGCAGCCTGGTGTGCGACTTCACGCCCTTTTACTTCCAGGGCGCGCGGGTGCAGTTTTACCCCACCAAGAAGTTTAAAACCGAGCTGTGGGTGATGAACGGCTGGCAGACTTACAATACGTTCAATCGGCAGCCGGCCCTGGGCAACTCCAACTACTACCGCCCCAGCGAGAATCTGCAGCTGGTGGCCAACTTTTACTACGGCAACGACTCGCGCCCCACTTTCGGCGACAGCGCCAGCGCCGCCGCGTCGGGCCGGGCCGCCTACCCCAGCGTGGTGCGCTTTCACCACGACAACTCCGTGGTGGCCCGCTACTACCACAAGGACAAAAAGGGCCCGCTGCACGGCATCACCCAGGCCGCGTTCAGCCTGAACACCCACTACGGGTTCCAGAGCGGCACCGACGCGGCCGGCCACGACGTGAAGGCCAAGGACAACTACATGTTCGGCAGCTCCTTTGCCAACCGGCTGTGGTTTGCCAAGAACAAACTGGCCTTCACCACCCGCGTCGGTTTCGTGAAAAACCCCTCGCGCTACCTCAGCTTCAACCCGTCGTCGGTGGGCTTCACCGACCCCGACGCCAGTAAGCTCACGGCCAAGGAAGTAACCGGCACGTTCGACATCATGCCCAATGACTACGTAACTTTTCGGTTCGAGTACCTGCACCGCTCGGCCAACGTGCCGTACTACGCCGGTCCCGGTGGCACCACCTCGCCCACCGGCTACGCCGACCAGCCCCTCACCAACTACGTGCCCGACCTGCGCGATTTCGAGGACCGCCTCATCTTTGCGGTCAATTTCCGCCTCTAGCGCGGCGCTTGCGTACCAACGGCCGGCCCTGTTTGGGTCGGTCGTTTTTCAGTAGTTATTTGCTTGTTGCTTATGCGGATTGCCTCTACATTTTTCCTGCTTCTCGGCCTTGCCGGAGCCTGCGCGCCGGCCCGCGCCCAAACGGCGCCCCCGCCCGCGCCCACCACCACTACCACCACCGGCCCCCCCGCCGCGCCCACCACCACCACGGCCGCCCCCACGGCCGCGGCGGCGGCCGATACCGCCGCGGCCGACCCCAAGCCCGTATTTTTCGGGTACGTGGGCGTGTACTACGGCTACGATTTCAACAACCCCGCCAGCCTCGCGCGGCCGGGCTTCATCTACTCCGAAAACCTGCACAACAAGATAGCGGTGAACATTGCCCTGCTCGGGGCGCGCTACACCAGCGACCGAATCCGGGGCACGTTTGCCATCCAAACGGGCTCGTACCCGGACGCCAACTACGCCGCCGAGCCGGGCGTGTTCAAGAACATCTACGAGGCCTGGGGCGGCGTGAAGCTGGCCAAATACCTCTGGTTCGACGCCGGCATTTTCCTTTCGCACATCGGGCTGGAAGGGCCGATTTC